>FWPV01000947.1_pt1 | contig 83282 bp, 78 predicted proteins | sample 2228371 | NCBI WGS metagenome assembly FWPV01 (sample SAMEA103939776, study PRJEB20133) | metagenome
GGTTTTGGCGCAGGTCGCGAGCATCTTCGTCGCCTACCTCGTCGCCGCCGCGTTACTGGGAGCGGCCACCGGTCATGTGGCTGGCCTGCCCGCTGCTGGGCGACGGACGCTCATCTTCTCGCTCGGGACCCGCAACTCCTTCGTCGTGCTTCCGCTGGTGCTGGCGCTGGGGCCAGAATGGAGCATGGCGGCCGTGGTCGTCGTCTTCCAGTCGCTCGTCGAACTCTTCGGCATGGTCGCCTATCTGTGGATCGTGCCGCGCTATCTGGTTCCCCGGCATGCGCCGGCCGAAGAGGAACGGGCCGGGCCATGATGGTTGAAGCGGGCCGTGTTCATCGTCGAACGGACGAACATCCACGGCGACCCGAAGGGGATCACCACCCGAGCATGGGAGCACCTGACCAGCTACCTGAGCTAGACACTCCACCGGTTCGAACACGCTAGACCTAATTACTTGTAATAACTTGCTTTTTTCAGAGAAGGTTCGACGTCAGGACCATTCTCTCCGCCACTTGCCCCTTGATGCGCGTTCTCCCGATCCGGCTCAGGCCGGATTTTCCGTTGTTTTCGAGGGTTATGCGGGAGGGGCTGAGCACTGGCGCCAGGTGGGTGGCCTGGAAGCGGTCTCTGAGGGCCAGTATTCTCCGGACCTCATGACTGCCACATTCTAGTGCCGTGCACTTATGTAATTGATTTACATGAATTTTCCGAGGACCCGCCTGGACACTTCGATTTCGTAGCCATTCGCGAGATGGAACAGAAATCGAATGTGGCGGGGTACTCGTTTGCGCTCATGTCTCTGCATTGTGGCTCCGGTCGTACAGGGCAGTCGACTGTCTGCGCCTCAGCACGGTCGCCATTCAAGGTCCTATGGCGTCAACAGCGCCCGTTCTACTGATGCGAGCGTATCGATCTGCGCCTTGCCGAGTTGTCGACAACCGGTAAGTTCGGCCAAAAACCTTACCCCTGACACGCCTGCCGGGAGTGGAGGCCTGATGGCTGGGATCACACTCATATCGTACATCCGCATGGAAGCGGTCGCACGGGCCAGGTCGAACGACCGGCCCAGCGCTGACTGCATGTCGCGCCCGAGTGTGGCGGCCACCACGGTGCGAAGCTTCAGGACGAGGTCGTGAAGCGCGATCCGCGCCTCGATTTCGGAGATGAGTTCTGAAAGTGAGAGACCGCCCGCAGACGGCTGAATGACGAAAGTCGCTAGGATCCCAGTTGTACCGGGTGGCGGGTTGGCCTGCTCGAACGAAACCGCGTGTGTCCGACGCTCCGCGGTGGTCACCTTTGCGTCCAAGCGAAGGGATCCCACGGCGAACTCATGGCGCTCGTCGTGGTCCGCGCGCCAGGCGCGGACGGCTGATGCAGGGTCAGTGGCGGCCCGGATGACGAGTAACTCGCCAGCCAATCCGACCATTTTCTTCCTTGGCGTTTTGGCGAGACGTTGAAAAGGTCCACCATGCGGTCCACAACCTCAGCAACGGCAGCCACCGTAGGGTTTGGGCCGAGTGTCGAGGCTGGGAGGCAGTGTCCCGGGTGGTGGTGTAGGAGGCCGCGCGCGGAGCCTCCGGCGTAGCGCGAGCCGCGCGGCTGCGGGTGACGCTGGCGGTCATCGCCGATCTTCGGAGAAGGTTCGGGTTGCGACACCTGGAACCGACGATGGAGATGACGATGACCGAAGAGAGAATGGCGCTGATCGAGCTGGTTGAGAAGCAGGCCGATGGCGACCTCGTGCGCGAGATGCTGGCCTTCACGGCCGAGCGGATCATGGAGGCCGAAGTGGAGGCGCGGACGGGCGCGGCGAAGGGGGCGCGTTCACCGATGCGGGAAGCGCAGCGCAACGGATACCGCGACCGCGATTGGGACACCCGGGCTGGCCGGATCGCGCTGGAGATCCCCAGGCTGCGCAAGGGCAGCTATTTCCCCAGTTTCCTGGAGCCGCGCCGCACGGCGGAGAAGGCCTTGGTGGCCGCCATCCAGGAAGCCTACGTCCACGGTGTCTCGAAGCGCTCGGTCGATGATCTGATCAAGGCGATGGGCGCGGGCGGCATGCCGAAGAGCCAGGTCAGCCGGCTCTGCGCCGAGATCGACGAACGAGTGAATGCCTTCCTCTCCCGGCCTCGGGAGGGCGCGTGGCCCTATCTCTGGCTGGACGCCACATACCTCAAGGTCCGGGAAGGCGGGCGCATCATCAGCAAGGCGGTGATAATTGCGGTGGCAGTCAACGAGGACGGCAAGCGCGAGGTTCTGGGTATCGCCACCGGGCCATCCGAAGCCGAGGCCTTCTGGACCGAGTTTCTGCGGTCCCTGGCCGACCGGGGCCTGCGGGGCGTGAAGCTGGGATCGCCGGCGACCACAAGGGCCTGCGGGCGGCCGCGCGCCGCGTCTTCAACGCCACCCACCAGAGGTGCCGCATTCACTGGATGCGAAACGCGCTGGCCCACGCCCCGGCCAAGCAGCGCACCGCCGTCGCGGCGATGCTGAAGACGATCTTCGCACAGGAGGCCAAGGTGGAGGCCGAAGCCCAGTGGGAGATCGTGGCCGACGCGCTCCGCGAAAAGCAGCCCAGGCTCGTGGCCCTGATGGATGCATCCCGTGACGACGTGCCGGCCTACATGTCCTTCCCACGCGAGCACTGGACCCAGATCGCCTCAACCAACCCGCTTGAACGGGTGAACCGCGAGGTGAAGCGGCGCGCCGACGTCATCGGCGTTCGGGCATTCCTTCGGACCGATGGCAGTCAAGCCCTCACTCCCCAACGATGACGCCATCGTCCGCCTCGTCGGCGCGTTCGCCATTGTGCTTGGACCAATGGCGCACAATGGCTCACTGCTCGAGACCAATGACGAATGGGCGGACACGCGGCGCTACATGAGCCTTCAAACCCTCGCCCGCGTGACCGACAATCTCACCGTCAGGCTGCCCGCCGTGGCCACCTGATCAAGCTCGAACCTCTCCGAGCGTCGGCGCTCCTACACCACGCTGTGGGACACTATCGTGGATACCCCCGCAGGATTCCAGAGTCCGGTCGGGATCCAACCCGAGGGAGTTTCCGGTTCCTCTCATGTTCGTTTGTCAAGATTTTCGCGCGACTGGATGACCCGACACCGTTCTTGGCGCCGGGGATCGTGGATGTGTGCGGCGCGCATGGCTGGGGGCAGAGCCTTCAGACGACGGTAGATCACACTCTGATGCGCGGGTTGGGTATAGCATCGCAGCCCGGAAAACCGTCAGGTCCTCGAAGGTCGGCCCGACAATCTGGATGCCGGTCGGCACCCCGTTCGTGTCCCGCCCCGAGGGGACCGACATGACCGGGCAATTGTGCAGCATGTTGAAGGCATGTGTCAGAACCCAGCCGTATTCGGCATCGACGACGTGTCCGTCGACCTCGAAGGTCTTTGACAGCGGGTCGTGATCGGCACGCACGCCGCCCACCGATAGCGTCGGGCAGACGAGGATGTCGAACCGTTCGAACAGCGCCCCCACCACCTGGTACATGCGGTGCTGCACCTCCCAAGACCGCGCAATGTCGTCTGGCCCGAGCCGTTCGGCCAGAGCTGCCGCCGCGAGGGCATAGTCGGTCAGCAGATCGGGATGCTCCCGCGCACTCCACAGCGGCTGTCGGCCGAAATGCATCGCGGCGTACCACTGGTTGGCGGCGCGGTCGGTCTCCAGTGTCCAGCCGACCTCGACCTCCTCGACCGCGCAGCCGGCGGCGCGGAACCGCTCCAGCGCGGCCAGTGTGTTGCGCCGCACGTCCGCGCTGATCGGCACATAGCCCAGGTCCATGGAGAAGGCGATCCGCAGCGGCGCGGGCGGAAAAGCATCCGGCACGCGCACGATCTCGCGCAGGCTGTCGTGGTCGCGCGGGTGCGGGCCGGAGACGACGTTCTGCATCAGGGCCGTGTCGCCCACCGTGCGGGTCAGGACGCCGCAATGGTTGTAGCGGTCGAAATTGGCCGGGGGGCCGTCGGGGTTGCGGCCGTGTGGCGGCTTGAAGCCCACCAGCCCACAGGCACTGGCCGGAATGCGGATCGACCCGCCGATGTCGGTGCCCGTCGCGACCGGCACCAACCCCGCCGCGACCGCAGCCCCCGACCCGCCCGAGGACCCCCCAGGGCCGAAGTCGAGGTTGAACGGGTTCCGCGTTACCCCCACATCCGCGACGCGCAGGTGGCCGACAGGCAGAATTCGGGGGTCGTCGTGCGCGCATGAAGGATCGCGCCCGCCGCCTGAAGCCGCTCGATCATCGGGTCCGAGACGTCATCGACATGGTTTGCGAAGACCAGCGACCCTTGCGTCGTCCGGCGCCCGGCGATGCGCTGGGCGTCCTTGACGGCTACCGGCAGCCCCTCCAGCGGACGCGCAGCACCGGCGGCATAGGCCGCCTCGGCCTGCCGGGCGGCCGCCCGTGCCTCGTCGAAATAGGTGTCAGCAAAGGCGTTGATCGCGGGGTTGACGGCGCCCGTCCGCGCCAGAAGCGCGTCGAGATACTCGACCGGCGACAGCTTGCGCCGCCGGAAGAGGTTCAGCACCTCGGTCGCCGGAAGATAGCACAGTTCCGTCATCGCACCGCCCTCGAAGCTCCCAGCGCGCCCCCTTCACCCTAGGGCCGCCGCTCCTGCTTGGAAAGCGGCGTGCCCGCCATTCCCAGGTGGTCGAACCGCCGCTAGGCTGGTCGGGAAGAGATAGGACGGTGCAGTGGCGATGGACGACTACGACGAGCATGACGCGACGGCGCTGGCCGACCTGGTCGCCCGGCGCAAGGTCACGGCGGAGGAGCTTCTGGACCGCGCGCTCGAACGGGTGGGCACGATCAACCCGCGCCTCAACGCAGTCGTCCTTCTGGCCGAGGGCCCGGCGCGCGACCGGATCGCCCGAGGCCTGCCCGACGGCCCCTTGCGCGGCGTTCCCTTCCTGCTCAAGGACCTCGGCGCCGAGGCGGTGGACTACCCCTCGCACAACGGCTCGCGGCTCTTCGCCAACACGCACTATCGCCGCGACTCGGCGATCTACGAACGGCTGGCGGCGGCGGGCCTCGTCGTCTTCGGGCGAACGGCCTCGCCCGAGGGCGGCATCGGCCCGGCGACCGAGGCCGCGGTCTACGGCGCGCCGACGCGCAACCCCTGGGCACCGGATCGCACGCCGGGCGGATCGTCGGGCGGGTCGGGCGCGGCGGTCGCGGCCGGTATCGTGCCGGCGGCGCACGGGTCGGACGGCGGCGGATCGGTCCGTATCCCGGCGTCGAACTGCGGCCTGTTCGGCGTCAAGCCCACCCGCGCACGCCTGCCCGACGGCCCCTACTACGGCGAAGGCTGGGCGGGCATGGCGATTGACGGTTTCCTCACGCGCAGCGTGCGCGACACGGCGGTCCTTCTGGATGTCACGGCAGGAGCGGACCTTGGCGCACCCTACTGGGCACCGCCGCTCCGGGGCACGTTCCGCGCGGCGGTGGACCGCCCGCCCGCGCGCCTGCGCGTCGCGCTCTGCGAGAGCACGCTGACCGGCGCGCCGATCCATCCCGACTGCTGCCGCGCCGTGCAGGAGGCCGCGGCGCTTCTGGAGGACATGGGCCACGACGTCGAACCCGCCCGCCCGCGCGACGCCGACACCGACGCGATGATGCGCGCCTGGACCGACATCGTCGCCTGCGGCACCGCCCTGTCGGTGCGCCGCGCCGTCACCGCCCGCGGCCGTCCGCTCGAATCGGGCGAAGTCGAAGGCGTTACTCGCGGCGCCATCGCCCATGCGCGAACCGTTTCGGGCGACCGCTACCTGGAATGCGTCAACACCGTGCACGCCTATGGCCGCGCGATGGAGGCCTTCCTCATCGACTACGACATCCTCCTTACCGCCACGCTGGCCGAGCCGCCGGCGATGATCGGACGCTTCGACCATTCGACCGAGGATTGCGTGGCCTACCGGACCGGCCCCCGGGGCGTCTTCGCCTATTCCCCCTTCACCGCCGCCTTCAATGCCACTGGCCAGCCTGCGGCGTCGGTGCCGCTCTGGTGGTCGGACGAGGGGCTGCCGATCGGTGTCCACCTCGCCGCGCGGTTCGGCGAGGACGAGGCGCTGCTGTCGCTCTGCGCCGATCTCGAGCGCGCCCGCCCGTGGTTTCACCGCCGCCCGCCCAAACTGCCCCGCGATATCGCGTAGCCCCAGACGGAGCTTGCCATCCGCCGCCGCCTTCGTCCATCGTGGACGCGAAGGGCTCGGAGGGACTGGTGTCGCAGCAAGACGCGATCGAGGCGCGGTCGGCACGCAAGGTTTACGGAACGGGAGCACAGGCGGTCGCTGCGCTGGATGGCGTGTCGCTGGCGATCCGCAAGGGAGAGTTCTTCACGCTCCTGGGGCCGTCCGGCTGCGGAAAGACCACGCTCCTGCGGCTGATCGCCGGATTCGAGACGCCGACCTCGGGCCAGATCCTGCTGAACGGCCGCGACATCACCGATGAACCGCCGAACCGCCGCCCGATCAACACCGTCTTCCAAAGCTATGCGCTGTTTCCGCACCTGAGCGTTCGGCAGAACGTAGGCTTCGGGCTTCAGATGCTGGGTCGCCCCGCGGCCGAGATCCGCGAGAAGGTGCAGCGCGCGCTGGAGCTCGTCCGGCTGGAGGAGATGGCCGACCGCAAGCCGCAGCAGCTGTCGGGTGGCCAGCAGCAGCGCGTGGCGCTGGCCCGCGCGCTGGCGCCCTCGCCCGAGGTGCTGCTGCTCGACGAACCCTTGTCGGCGCTGGACCTCAAGCTGCGCAAGGAAATGCAGTCGGAACTCAAGCGCCTGCAACTCGAACTCGGAATCACCTTCATCTTCGTCACACACGACCAGGAAGAGGCGTTGACCATGTCCGACCGGATCGGCGTGATGAGTGCGGGCCGCCTTCTCCAGGTCGGTCCCCCGCGCGAGATCTACAACCACCCCGTCAACCGCTTCGTCGCCGACTTCATTGGCGAGACGAACTTCCTTCCCGCCGAGGTACGGGGTAACACTGCCACCATCGTCGGTCATGTCGTCGTCCCGGTGACCGATGGCTCGCCCGAGGGCTCGCATACCGTCGCCGTGCGCCCCGAACACATCCGCCTCGTTCCCCCGGGTGACGGGGCGCTGCTGACCGCGACGGTGCGCGATGCGGTCTATTTCGGGACCGACAGCCACGTGCACCTGACGCTCGCGGACGGCTCGGCGCTCGTCGCGCGCCACCAGGCCGAAACCGCGGGCGGGGATCCGCCACCGCGCGGCAGCACCGTCGGGATCACCTTCGCACCCGGCGCGGTGCAGGTGCTGGAGGACTAGGGCAGTGCGCGCGGGCGAGGACAGGGTCGCACGGCGCGACGCACGGAACACCTGGCTTCTGTCGGCCCCTGCACTGCTCGTCCTGACCTTCGCCGCGGCCGGGCCGCTGCTGATCATGCTGGTCTATTCGTTCCTGACGCCCGGCCAGTATGGCAACGTTGTCTGGAAGTTCTCGACCGAGGCTTGGGTCTCGACCGTCCTCCAGCGCGACATCTTCGACGGGACCTATAGCCTGGCCGACGCCCACCTGACGATTTTCTGGCGGTCGGTGAAGCTCGCGCTGATGACAACGGCCTTCGCCTTCATCGTGGGCTTCCCGACCGCCTGGTTCATCGCGACGCGACCACCGCGGATGCGCGCGGCGCTTCTGTTCCTTGTCACGATCCCGTTCTGGACGAACCTGCTGATCCGCACCTTCGCCATCAACCAGATCATCCGGAACGAAGGGCTGCTGAACACCTTCCTGCTTTACCTCGGCGTCATCGACGCGCCCTTGCAGATCATCTACTCGGACTTCGCGGTGTTCCTGGGCATGACCTATGTCTACCTGCCGCTCATGGTGCTGCCACTTTTCGCCGCCATAGACCGCTTCGACATGCGCCTGATCGAGGCCGCCTACGACCTCTACGCCTCGCGCTGGCAGGTGCTGCGACGGGTCATCGTGCCGATCGTCAAGCCGGGCATCGTTGCGGGTTCGATCCTCGTCTTCATCCCCGCGCTCGGCGCCTATGTCACGCCGCGCATCCTGGGCGGCGGGCGCAACATGATGATCGGCAACTTCATCGAGCTTCAGTTCGGCCAGGGCCGCAACTGGCCGCTGGGCGCGGCACTGTCGGTGATCCTGCTGGTGATCGTGTCGATCGCGCTGGTCTTTTATGTCCGCGCCGCCTCGCGGGAGCAGCCGCATGGCTAGGCGCGATTTCTCCGCCTCACGCATCCCCGGCTTCGCGACCGTCGCGATCCTGGTTTTCGCGGCGCTCTACATGCCGATCCTGATGCTGGTCGTCTATTCGTTCAACGCGGGCGACAGCATCGCAGTCTGGGAAGGCTTCTCGCTGCGCTGGTACCCCGAGGCGTGGAACAACGACCAGGTGCGCGAGGTCACGTTACGCTCGCTCACCATTGCCACCGCCGCCTCGGTCGTCGCCACCGTCGTCGCGACGATGGCAGCGCTGGGCACCACGCGGCGGCGGCCGACGAAGGGGCAGACGCTGATCTTCCTGATGATCAACCAACCTCTCATGGTGCCCGAGATCGTGACCGCCGTTGCGCTTCTGATCTTCTTCGCCTCGATCAAGGTCGCGACGGGATACCAAGGCCTGGGCTACCTGATCGCCGCGCACGCGGCCTTCTGCATCCCCTTCGCCTACCTGCCGATCCGCGCGCGCCTGGAGGGCATGGACCGCAGCCTCGAGATCGCTGCCGCTGACCTCTATGCCACGCCCTGGCAGGCGTTCCGGCACGTCACGCTGCCGCTTCTCATGCCGGGCATCATCGCAGGGCTGATGCTCGCCTTCGTCACCTCGCTGGACGACGTGGTGATAACGCTCTTCGTGAAATCGGCCGGGCAGGATACGCTGCCCACCTACATGCTGGCGCAGATCCGCCGCCAGGTCTCGGCCGAGATCAACGCGATCTCGACGCTGCTTCTGGTCCTGACGGTGATCCTGCTGACGGCATTCTTCCTGCTCACACGAAAGCGGGACTGAACGAACGCATCGACCAACCTGGAGGGAAAAATGAAGAAACTTCTGTCAAGCGCGGCCATGCTGCTGGCCGGCACCACGCTGGCGCAGGCCGAAGGGCAATTGCAGCTGTTCAACTGGGGCGACTACACCAGCCCCGAGCTGATCGAGAAGTTCGAGGCCGAGACCGGCATCGACGTCACCATCACCGACTACGACAGCAACGACACCGCGCTGGCCAAGATCGAGGCCGGCGGCCACGGCTTCGACCTTGTGGTTCCGTCCGCGAACTACGTGCAGATCTACGTGGAAAAGGGCCTGGTGCAGGAGCTCGACCTGTCGAAGCTGTCCAACCACGGCAACATCGCACCGGAATGGATGAACGTCGACTACGACCCGGGCCGGAAATACTCGATCCCTTGGCAATGGGGCTCGACCGGGGTCGCCGTAAACAGGACCGCCTATTCCGGCGACATCAACACCTCGGCCATCTTCATGGACCCGCCGCCCGAGCTGGAGGGCAAGGTGAACGTCACGCCCGAGATGAACGACGTCATCTCGCTCGCGTTGTGGTACGTCGGCGGCGAACCCTGCACCGAGGATACCGAGGTGCTCAAGCGCGCCCGCGACGCACTGCTGGCCGCAAAGCCCAAGTGGCTTTCGATGGACTACGGCATGACCGAGAAGATGGCCGCGAACGACGTCATGGCCTCGGTCTACTGGAACGGCGCGATCTTCCGCGCTCGGCTCCAGAACCCCGACGTGGTCTACGGCTACCCTAGGGAGGGCTTCCCCCTCTGGATGGACCAGGTAATGCTGCTGTCCGACGCCCAGAACGTCGAGGAGGCGTACAAGTTCCTCGACTTCATCATGGTGCCCGAGAACGCCGCGATGATCTCGAGCTTCGCGCGCTACGCCAACGGAATTGCGGGCTCGGAGGCCTTCATGCCGGAAGACATGAAGACCGCGCCCGAGATCGTCGTCCCTGAGGAACTGGCCTCGGCCGGGCATTTCCTGCCCACCTGCTCGCCCAAGGCGCAGGAATACTACACCGCGATCTGGACAGAGCTTCAGAAGTGACGCGCGACCGGCCGGGGACGACGGTTCCCCGGCCCGACACCCATGCACGGATGACCCCCGCAGATCCCGCCGATCCGACCCAGCTTGACGCCATCTCGCTGGCCCGCGCCCTGCGCGACCGGCAGCTCTCTGTGCGGCAGGTCATGGCTGCCTTCCTCGACCGGATCGACACGGTCAATCCGGCCATCAACGCCATAGTCTCGCTCCGCCCGAGGGTCGAACTTCTTGCAGAGGCCGAGGCTTTGGACAGAAGCGAACCTTCGGGCGAACTCTGGGGCCTGCCCATCGCGATCAAGGACCTCGTGGCGACAGAGGGTATCCGCACGACCTGGGGCTCTCCGCTCTTCGCCGACCACGTGCCAGAGGCTGACGACCTGGTCGCCGCACGGCTGCGGGCGGCCGGCGCGATCCTGATCGGCAAGACCAACACGCCCGAATGGGGCCATGGGTCGCACACGTTCAACCCGGTATTCGGGATGACGCGGAACCCATATGACCCCAGCCGCACTGCGGGCGGATCCTCGGGCGGAGCGGCGGCGGCGCTGGCCGCGCGGCTTCTGCCCATCGCCGACGGGTCCGACATGATGGGCTCTCTGCGCAATCCTGCGGCCTTCTGCAACGTCTACGGCTTCCGTCCGACCTGGGGGCTGGTCCCGCAGGACGCCGGCGGGGACACCTTCCTATCGACCTTGGCCACGGAAGGCCCGATGGGCCGCAGTCCGGAGGACGTGGCGCTGCTGCTGTCGGTCCTTTCTGGTCCGAACCCGGAGGTGCCTTTTGGCTGCCCGGCCGGGGATTGCACCGCCGCCTTTGGCCGCCCCATCACCGGCAAGCGGATCGGCTGGCTGGCCGACTGGGGCGGCGCCTACCCGATGGAGCCCGGCATCCTCGATCTCTGCCAAGACGCGCTGAAGGTCTTCGAGGATCTCGGAGCGACCGTCGAACCCGTTCCCCCGCCGTTCCCGGCAGAAGAGCTCTGGACATCTTGGATCACGCTTCGCGCCGGGCTTAACGCAGGGGCCAAGCGCGCGCTGGCCGAAGACCCCGCCAAACGCGCCGTGACCAAGCCAGAGACAATTTGGGAAATCGACCGGGGCGCGGGCCTCTCCGCCGCGGAATTCTACGACGCCAGCCTGATCCGGTCGCGCTGGTTCGCGACTGCCGCGAGGCTTCTCGCGCAATACGACGCGCTCGCCCTGCCCTCGGCGCAGGTCTGGCCTTTCCCCGTCGATTGGCGCTGGCCGAGAGAGGTCGCGGGAAGAACGATGGACACCTACCACCGCCGGATGGAGGTGGTCGTCCCGGTCAGCCTGGCGGGCCTGCTCTGCCTCGCACTTCCGGCGGGCTTTTCACCGGCGGGGCTTCCGATGGGCCTGCAGATCTTCGGCGCGGCTGGGGCGGATGCCGCGATCCTCGGGATGGGTCAGGCCTATCATCACGCGACCGACTGGCCGAACCGCCGCCCGCCGCCGTGACCCCTCAGCCGCCGAAGCCCTTCAGCGCGCCGTAAAGCTCGGGCCGGCGGTCGCGGAAAAGGCCCCAGCTGCGGCGCAGGTCGCGGATGGCGTCCAGGTCGAAGCGTGCAACGCGTACCGCCTCGTCCTCGCGCCCCGCTTGCGTGACGACTTGGCCAGCCTGATCAGCGACGAAGGAGGTGCCGTAGAACGTGACCTCGCAGCCGTCCTGAACTTCGCGGCCGATCCGGTTCGACGCCGCGACCGGCAGGATGTTCGCCGCCGCATGGCCGCGCATCGTCATTTCCCAGTGCGGCTGGCTGTCGTAGCCGGGCGCGGGCGGCTCCGACCCGATGGCGGTGGGGTAAAGCAGCATCTCGGCGCCCATCAGCGCCATGGCGCGCGCGGCCTCGGGGAACCACTGGTCCCAGCAGATGCCGACGCCCACGCGGCCGAAGGCGGTGTCCCAGACCCGGAACCCGGTATCCCCGGGCGAGAAGTAGTATTTCTCTTCGTAACCGGGCCCCTGCGGGATGTGGCTCTTGCGGTAGAGCCCCAGCATCCGCCCGTCTGCGTCGACCATCGCGACCGAGTTGAAATGCGCAGACCCCGCCCGTTCGAAGAACGACACGGGCAGGACCACCCCCAATTCGCGCGCGAGGTCAGCGAAGCGCGCCACAAGACGGTTGCCCTCCAGCGGCTCCGCCCAGGCGAAGTAGCGCGGATCCTGCGTCTTGCAGAAATAGGGGCCGTGAAACAGCTCCTGCAACAGGACCACCTGCGCACCCTCGTCGGCCGCACGCCGCACCAGCGCCTCGGCGCGATCCGCGTTTGCGGCGTGGTCGTCCGTGCAGGCAAATTGCGTGACGGCGATGGCGACTTCACGCATCGAGGAACCCTTCCAGCACATTCACAGCGTTTATCCCGACTGCCTCGATCGCATAACCGCCTTCCATGCAGAACACCGTCGGAAGACCCATCCGGCCGATCCGGCGTCCGGCGTCCATGAAGTCCGGGCTGTCGAGCTTGAAGAAACTGATCGGGTCGTCCTTGTAGGCATCGACCCCCAGCGAGATGACCAGCGCCTCGGCCCCGAAGGCGCGGATGCGCGCGATGGCGTCGTTCAGCGCCTCGGCCCAGGGGCCGTAGGCCGTGCCGGGCGGCATGGGGTAGTTGATCGTCGTCCCCTCGCCCGCGCCAATGCCGGTTTCGTCCGCGAAGCCGAGGAAATAGGGAAACGCATCCTCGGGCGCGCCATGGAGCGAGGCAAAGAACACGTCCCCCCGGTCGTAGAAGATGTCCTGCGTGCCGTTGCCGTGGTGGAAATCGATGTCGAGCACCGCGACCCGCCCCGCTCCGTCGCGGCGGAACGCCTCGGCAACAAGGGCCGCGTTGTTGATGAAGCAGTAGCCCCCGAACATGTCCGCCGTGGCGTGGTGCCCCGGCGGGCGGCAAAGCGCGAAGGCCGCCTTGGCCCCGCCCGCCACATGCACCTGCGCTGCCTGCGCCGACGCTGCCGAGGACAGCGCCGCCGTCCAGGTCCCGCCGGTGATCGCCGTTTCCGACGCCAGCGCGTAATAGCCCACCTTCCCGTCGATGTTGCGCGGCGGGCGCGACATCTGCATCCGCCGTGCCGGGAAGCAGGCCGGGATGATCTCGCCCGCCATGCCGGCCGCCTTCCACTCGTCCCAGGCGGTCTGCAAGAATTCCAGGTAGTCCGGCGCGCACAGTGCGCGGATGGCCTCCATGTCCGGCGTGCCCGGGTCGGCGATGTCGGTCAGCCCCCGCTCCTTCAGCCGCGACAGGATGTATTCGACCCGGCTCGGCCGCTCGTAGGGTGTGACGAACTCGCCCCCGCTCAGCTCGGCCTGAGGAAAGTGGCGGCGGTGGTCTTCGCTGAAAAACGTCTTCATGGGCGGTCCCCGATCATCGCTGGCCCCCCAGCGTTGGAGGCGGCCGACCGCAAGGTCAAGAGACGCGCTCGCGCAGATCCGCGCGCGCAGCCGATTGGCGCCCCTCGCACCGCGAAACGGCCGGGGCAAGTCGGCGACGAGCAGGGTGCGCTGGACGCCCACTGTCTTTGATCGGGAGACAATTCTTTCGTCACGCTTCCTATTTTCGCAATTTCTGTATATAGTACTGAGTGTTTTAGATCGGAGTTGGTATGATGCGATTGGGTGCTCGCGCGAGGTTTTCGCGCTCTATCTTTGTTGCCTGGACCGTCGCATGTGCCATCGCCATGGCAGTCCCGGGTCGGGCGCAATCCGTCTCTCTGACATTCGAGGAGATCAAGGCGATCTCACCCAACGCTCAGGATGCCTTCGTCCAGGCCATCGTCGAATCTGAGTCGGAATTCGCTGCTGCTGGTATCACGACGCGGCTGCGCATGGCCCATTTCCTCGCCCAGGTGATGACCGAGACCGGTGGTCTCAAGCGGCTCGACGAGAACATGAACTATTCGTTCGAGACACTCCTGCGGGTGTTCAGCCGCCGCACGATATCGGAAGCCAAAGCGCGCGAGATCGCCCGCAAACCGGTCGAGATCGCGAACTGGGTCTACGGCGAAAGGCTGGGAAATCTCGGTCGCACCACGATGGATGGATGGAACTATCGCGGCTCCGGCTTCATCCAGCTGACGGGCCGCGCCAATTTCCGGGACCGCGGGCGTGAGGTGGGGCTGCCCCTGGAAGACCAACCCGATCTGGCGCGAGAAGCCCGCGCCGGCCTTCAGGCCGCGCTTGCCTATTGGACGGCCCGCAGGATCAACGTCGCCGCGGACGACCATGACCATCTCAGGGTGCGCGTGCTCGTGAACGGACCTGCTGCGCACGGACACGAGCAGGCCCGCGTCTGGTTCAACCGGGCCTGGACGCGGGTGTTCCGGAACAAGCCCGAGGACGGCAGCGAAAGCGCGCTGGAGAGCGCTGGTGGGCTGGACGACGAAGGTGAATTGTTCGACTCGATTCTTCAGGAAAGCGGGCTGCTCGCGCTCGACGGCCTTGCCACCGAAGCGGGGACCGAGGCCGCGAGGGCCGATGCGCTGCGCTCCTTCCAACGCGAGGTCGGCCTGCCCGAGACAGGTGTCCTGGACGAGGCGACGCAGGAAGAGTTGCTCGACCCGCGGGAATGGCGCTATCGCGACGGGCTCACCGAGCGGCGCGCAGAGGCCGAGACCGACCCCGAACGTTCAGTCGTCTTTCTTCTGAATGCTGCCGGTTCGGGCACCGGCACCGAAAGCGGCGCGGTGATCGAACTGACCTCTGCCGAGGGCTCAGGGGTCACGGTCTCGAACCCGAACCTGGATCAGGAGACCCAGACCCTTCTGGGCGATGCGAGCGGTATCTATGCGGAATACGAGATGGGCGGCGCGACGGTCGAGCCGTCTCGGTTCCAGCCTCATTCCGTCATCGGTACGGACGAGCGGCGAGCCGTCATGCCGACGACGGGCTTCCCTGCCCGCGCCATCGTCCAGATCCTGTTCCATACGGAGTTCGGTGCCGAGCATCTGTGCAGCGGGGCCATGATCTCGCCCGATACGGTCCTGACAGCGGGCCACTGCATCCACAGCGGGACACCGCTGGGACGCGCCTACCGCAATTTCCGCGTGATCCCCGGGCGCAACGTCGGCGCTGCGCCCTTCGGCCAATGCGGCGCGACGAAGGCCTTCGTCATCGCCGGATGGACCGGGTCGCTGACCTCCGAGGAAGCACGATACTTCGACCTCGGCGGGCTAAAGCTGGACTGTGACGTGGGCAACGTCACAGGCTGGTTCGGCGTGCGGATGCTGGGCGAGGATGAAACGGGCCTTGCCACCGTCGTCCAGGGATATGCCGCCGACCTCGCGCCGCCCGGCCGACAGTGGATCAGTCACGACGAGTTGCGCCTGCTCTGGGACCTCAAGGGCTTCTACCAGAACGACACCTACGGCGGGACAAGCGGTTCGCCCGTCTTCGCCGATGGCACCCCGAATGTGATCATCGGCGTCCATACCAACGGGCTTCACGGCGAAGAACCCTGGGCATCCCACAACGCCTTCACGCGGATAACGCCCGACAGGCTTGCCGTCATTCAGGGCTGGATCGAGGAGTGAGGCGATGACACCGACAGTACGCGGTCTTGCGATCCTGGCATTGGTCTTTGCACAGACGCCGGGCGATGCCCGCGCCGACGAGATCGACGAGACGGTCGTCTACATCGAATGCGCCTTCGACGGAAAGGTCAGCCGCGGGACCGGCGTCGTGGTCAGTGCGGGGGGACATGTCCTGACCGCACGGCACGTCGCCCCGTCCGGAGCCGACTGCAAAGGGTCACTCGGAGTGGCGGATTCGAATACCGCCGCGAAGATGGTCGTGCAGCCCACAAACGTCCCGGTCGACGCGGCTCTTCTGCGGTTCTCGCGCCAGAGGGAATACGCTTTCGCACATTACTGCCCGCTTGAAGACTGGATGGTGCGCAAGCGAATCTTCGTCGCGGGCTTCCCCGGCCAGACCCAGACGGGTGCGCCCTCCTACCGCGAAGGCGTCCTTTCGACAGTCCTGCCCAATTCTGCCGGAATCCTCGAAACCGATGGTCAGACCGTCGCGGGGATGAGCGGTGGGCCAGTCTATTCCCCCAACCTGGCGGGCATCGTGGGCATCGTGATCGGGGCCGAATTCGACGCGTCGGGCACCGTCAGCTACTACGGCATCCTTCCTGCATCGATCTATGCTCAGAACTTCGGTCTCACGGCAGCAGAAACACCCTGCTACCAGCAGTCCCGCGAGGTGAACTTCTCCGACTCCGAGACTGGCGAATGGCGGGCTACCTGGCAGGCTGGGGACGGTCCGGTCGAGCTCGGCGTGTACGAGGATCAGGGCTTCTGCTTCCTCGAAGGGGTGCGCGGCCTGTTCAACGATCCCGATGACGAGGTCTGGGTCGAGAACCTCGACGGGCAGTATGTGCTGAACGGCCAGAACAGGTCCGGCGGCAATCACGGGGCCACGGCCCGATGCATATGGTTCGACTAGTGCTGCGCATGAGACCGCTGTCAGCCGCCCTGATTGTCTGCGCGGTCGCGTGGCACTCGACTCGAGCGGTGGCGCAGTCTCTGGACGGATCGGAAGAGGCGATACTGGAAAAGGCGGCGCTCGCGTTCTTTCACGTCGAGACGCGCGGGACGCCGCGCGACGCCAACGCCCCGACGCAGGAGGCCCTGCGTACCGGCAAGGCCTTTGCCGTCGGACAGAACACGCTGGTCACCGCGCGCAACGTCGTCGGCTCCGAGACGGAGTGGAAGCTCAAGCGCACTACGCGCGACGAGATCACACGAACGGTCCGACCGCTGGACCGCACGGTGACACTGGGTGCCGTGAGCGGACCGGAGATCGCCCCCGACAGCCTATTCGTCCTGCCTGCGCCATCCTCCGCGATCGACGCGGCAAGCATCTTCGTTCCAGGGCTTCAGTTGGGCGCCCATTTCCAGCTCAGCCTCTGCGACCTCGTGGAAGGCAAGATCTACAACGCGCTGATGACCGGGGCGTCCGATCCGTCGTCGAACTCGTCGCTCGGCGATCTGAAGGTCGTGCCATTGGTCGCAAGGGGCTACGAGCCCGCGGCCTATGGGCAGCTCTATGTGTTCGAGCCGGTCGAACAGCCGGCCTATGCCAGCGAACCATGGGGGCACGGGGGGTCGCCGATCCTTGACGAGGATGGCAATGTCGCCGCGGTCATCGCGGCCGTCACAGTCGAGGCGGGCAGCGCCTCCAAGGTGCTGGCGACGCCGATCCAGCCGCTGTTTCCCGGGACGAACCAGATTCTGGCCCGCGGCCCCGATCCTTCAACACATGGCGGGCGGCTGAAGTGTTCGATGGTGGATATGGTGGGTCGTATCCATGACCAGGTCGCATCGCATGCAATCTGGACGATCAGTCCCGACACCGAGGATGGTGAACCGACCGGAGACATCCTGTTCAGCTACGACAGCGTCGCGGATCCGCCCAACATCGCCTCGATCAGGGTGGAATACGGCTTTCTTGGAATCGAGAAGGCCGGGCGGTCGTTCGGGCGTCTGTTCTCCGGGCGTGAGCCGGGTCAGGATTTCGTCGTCCTGGAACCCGAGCGTCGTCGCCCAAGGACCTTTTCCACCTCGGAGATCGTCAGCATAGGCCGCAATCTGGTGGAAAGGCGGATCGAACCCAACGGCGGGTCCATCTGGTCGATCGAGGTCTACATCACTCCCACGCTCAAGACCGGCGACGTCCTGACCGACCGCGAGAAACGATACGAAGTGCAGTGGAGCGCGTTCCAGTAGCATGACCGACCAAGCACCCGAAAGCTCTTCCTTCTCGCTGCCCCGCCGCCTCAAGCGACTGGGAAGTGTGTTGTCGCTTGGGCTTCTGGCTGCCGGCGCCATGACGGCAGGCTGGCCGGCAGTGGCACAGGACGGCGTCCTGATAGGAGGACGACTGATCGAGCTCCCAACGCCGGTCGAAATCATCCTCGCCGCTGGTCCGGGTCTCATCCTCGCCACGTCGGAAGATGCGGGCGAGGCCATGCTGGTTGATGCCCGCCAAGGCAGGCTTGTGGACGAAACCAAGGTCGAGGGCCGCCTGCGCGCCGCGGCCGCCTTCGTCCCACAAGATGACCAGCAGGTGCAGAAGTCGCGCAGCGCGCAGGAGGATGTGCCGGCGACAATCGCGATGCTGGTCGAAACCATGCCGGGGCGGCTGATCCTGCGCCGGCTCATCGCGGATGGGTCGCGCGGACTTTTGCCCTCGGACCGCACCGACGTGCAGGTGCCGATGTCCATGGAAGACCCGGCGGTCACCTTCCTGCCGTTTGGGCGGGGCGGCTACCAGGGCGGGACGGCCCTGGTCGTCTGGGACCGGGCATTGCGCGGCGGCGGCGAATATCTGTTCGTCTGGGACATGAAGACTCAGACCGTGGGCATGAAGGACTATCCCGGCGAGATGGTGCCGATCGGATCTTCGGACTGGATGCTCGGCCTTCATTGGGAAACAAGCCGCGTCTCGGTGATCGAGGTGCTCTCCGGGTCCCGAGACGACAACGTATTCGTCGAGACCCTCCGCGCCGACCGCCCCGGGACCGTCGACATCTTTGCCCCCAGCGCGCTCTATGGCGGAAACGGCAGCGCGTTGGTGGCGGATGCTTCGACGGGCCAACTGCTCGCGCTTTCGGTGCGTGAAGGCATACCCCCCCTTCTCAACCCGCCGATCCAGGTCGCGCTCGATGGCTTGCCGACAGACAGGGCGGGCCGCTTCGCCCCTTGGGTCGTCTCTGACCGCGCACTGTCGCTGATCCTGGCGGGGGCGTCCGGTACCGACCAGGCCCAGATCATGCGGCGGATCAGGGGTGGCATCGCGACGATCGGAACGATCTCGCTCGGCCTTCCAGTGGCCGACGCCATAGCACTTCATGGGCCTGCGACGACGGGACCGGAGTTCTTCGCATTCCTCGTCGAAGGTGGCGGCGCCATCTCTGCCGTTCCGGCATCGGCCTTCGAGCCGCACGAGGCTCCGGTCGTTGCCGGGAGCGGCGTCGAGCCCGCGCCCGGAACCGCCCCCGTCGTCCTGAACCCGGGCGACATCGCACAGATCCAGCGCGTTCTGGCTGCTTTCGGGTATCCTGTTGGCGCGATCGACGGTGTGACCGGCCCGCGTACTGCGGCCGCCCTGCGGGCGTTCCAGTTCGACAACGGTCTGGACGCCAGCGGACAACTGGACAGCCAGACGCTGGAACGGCTCAACGCCGCGCTCAGCGACACCGGCAAACGCGCGACGCACGACAGCGCCGTCCGCGCCTATTCCGAATTCCTGACCAAGGTTGTCGGGGCCGGAGGGTTGGCTTCACGCGTCATGACGCTGGGCGTCTCGCAAGAAATACCGGACCACCCGTGTTTCGGGCTGAACGACTTCCCGCCCGAGCCGCTCTGGCCCAATTCGGTGAAGTTCGTCGTCCTGCTCCAGCGGCTCGAACAGCGTCTTGGCACCGACGTGCAGGTCGTCAACGGCTACCAGACGCCCGCCTATAACCGTTGCATCGACGGTGAACGCAGGAGCGGACACCAGAGATTCGCCGCCTTTGACATCAGGCTCGCGCTAAGCGGCACGTTCTCCGAGAGCAACCGGCGGCTGCTGGCAGCGCTCGAGGACCTCGCTCAGGCGGGGCTCGCCACCTTCGAGGTGGAACCGATGGAAGCATCCATCCATGTCGAGCCGCTTCTGGGGCAATGGCAGGCGGTCATCGCCTCGTACAGCACCGACGAACGCGGCTGCGGCTTTGCGCGCGAGGACGTCGACCAATTCGCCGAGCTGCTGTCCGGGTCCGAGGTTGCCGGGCGCGAGATCCTTGTCGCGCGGACCCAGACATCCAACCACTACGCGGTGTCGGTCGATCTCAACACCGATGTTGCGGCGGCCCGTGCGGCAAGCGCGCTGATCAGGAAGGTCTCGGCGCTCAGCCGTGACCGCCGGACCGGAAGCGACTCCTACGTGCAGCAGAACCGCGACTGGTTCCTTGACCAAGACTGCGCCCATGTCCGTGTGATCCGATGACGCTTGGAAACCCTGCGCATTCGAAAGGGGAAACGGCCCGATGAAGAAAGCAGGCATGATTGCGGGATTGGCTGCCGTGGTTGCAGCCGCAGTCGGCGCGTATGTCTACCTCGGCCGGACCGGCCCGACGGTGACCACGACCATCGGACAAATCCTCGCCCAGAACGGCTTCACGGAATTCCGTCCGCCGTCGCAGCACGCGCTTCCCGGCACGCTGGTTCTTGTCACGGGAAGCCAGCCCATTGCGCTGGGCGTCATCTGCCGACCGGAGCAGTCGCTGGGTCTCGATGCGGCCACCATCCCCGCCTCGCCCTCGATCTCGACGGACCTCGCATCGGCGCTGGACCGGACGCTGGCGATTGATGCTTCCATGCTGGAGAAACTCAAGGCCGGGGGAAAACTGTCCGAGGTCGAGGATATTCGTATCCAGTTGACGAACGTCCGCCTTCTGGAACTCTCCGACGACGCGGTGCTGGACGGGGTGGGCGCACGCTCGCCCGCCTGTCGCGAGGCGCTTGAACTGCGCCTGGCCTCGGGCGGCGCGGTCACCATGATCAAGGCCGCCCTGATGGCGGATGTCACCTATGTCGCCACGACGCGAAGCGAGGCCGGCGGCGAGGTTTCGGCCGACCTGCAGGATACGCTGGCCACGTCCCTTAACTCGCGCGTGATCGGCATTGGAAGCGGCCGGGTCGAGCTTGCGGGCGAGGCCCTGATCTGGGGAATACGCGACGACCAGGTTCTGGCGCGACTGGGCACGTCCCGCCCGGCCAGCGCGACCGAGTCGGGCGAACGGTCTCTTCTTCCTGCCGGTGCTGCGGTCGAGACGATCGAGATCGACGATGCAGCCGGGCAGATCGGCCCCCTGCCCCCGATCCTTCCGCGCGGGAGTGAGCGACCGCGCAGCAATGGATAGCGTCCCGTGTTCCTGCGCGCCACAGCCCTTCTCGGACTTGCCGTGACCCTGGCGGGTCCGGCACTTGCGGCGCCAGAGACGGACGCGATGGTCGTCTATGTCGAGTGCCGCGCACCCGACGATCCGTCGGTCGTGCGCTTTGGCAGCGGCGTCCTGGTCAGTTCCGCAGGACATGTCCTGACCGCCCGCCACGTCGCGCCGGATGGGTACCACTGTGCCGGTGCAATCGCCAATCGGACGAACCCGCTGCGCGGTCTCCTGCGAACGCATCACACCCTCACCCTCGACACAGCGATTGATGGAACGATCCTGCGATTTGCCGCGAACCCCGGCGAAACCTTTCCTTATGCCCGATACTGCCGCGTGACCCCCGACCTCGTGGGGCGGCGGCTGGTGACGAAGGCGTTCCATCAACAGTCACGCGCCGAGCCCAGCACGACAGTTGGCGTTCTTTCGACCCATATCCCGTCCGAGACGGGTATCCTCGAAACAGACGCGATGACCGTTGCGGGCAAGAGCGGCGGGACCGTTTTCCTCGACGACACGGATGCCATCATCGGAATCGTTGCGGGCGTTCAGTTCGACAGCACCGGACTGCCGGCGCATTTCAGCATACTGGTCGCCGAAGTCTTTGCGCCACCGCTGGGCCCGCTGCTGGAGGAGGCTGACGACTGCGGCGGTTCCGGCGAGACCGCCCCGACGACCGGAAATGCGATCGAAATTGCACCGATGTCGTCGCGCAGCGCGCATTACTGGACCTATCCAGCGACCTCCCAATGGGTCTCCGAACTCGTCGCGCAGACCGGCTATCGCGTCGGGATCACCCACACCGAGGACCTTCCCCCTGCGGGCGAGTCGCTCTCCATCTTCTCCTTCGACCTTTCGGGCCTGCGCGGCCGGAAGATCGGCGCGGCCGAGCTGGACCTGACCCCGGACGACGTCATCGGTGATCCCTTCGGCACGCTCGGGGTCTTCAAGGTCGAGGAAATCTCTCTCGGCGACATGGCGCAGGTGATCGCCGCGCCGGCCTCGGTCAGCAGCTACTACCTGACACGGCGGCCGGACGGGCCGCTGGACGTCACCCTTGCCGTGCGGGCCGCCGTCGAACGTGGCGCACGGGCCGTGCAGTTCCGGCTGCGCTTTTCATCTGCAAACCTGAACGACATCAACCGCGCGCTTGCCGCGCCGGACGCCTACCTGCACTGGACCTACGGACCGACCCTGACTTTCCGCCCCTCGGACTAGCGCCACCCCGCGGGGGCGCGGGCGCCCCCGTCCAGCAGAAGGGAAACCGCCATGAAGATCGTCCTCGTCGTCCCAGGCATCATGGGCACGCGCCTCTCGCTCGACGGCGAGGAGGTCTGGCCCCCTACCCCGCTCGAAACACAGTGCGGCTACAAGCGCATCGCCAAACTCCAGGACCCGCGCGCAAGACCCACTTCGCTGATCTACAACGTGCTTTCGTTCCGCTTCTATTCCACGATCAAGGACGTGCTTGCCGGTGCGGGCTATACGGCGGGTGGCGCGGACAAGCGCTACTACGACTTCCCCTACGACTGGCGACGCGACCTGTTCGAGACGGTCGACCTTCTGGCCCGAACCATGAAGGCAATGGAGGATGAGGGCGCCACCGAGTTCTCGCTGGTCGGCCATTCGATGGGCGGGCTGCTCTGCCGGCTCCTGCTTGAATCCGGAGACTACGATGCGAAGCCGTGGTTCTCCAGGATCCGACAGTTCGTCGCACTGGCCTCGCCGCATCTGGGTGCCCCGCTGGCGCTCGCGCGCATCTTCGGGGTCGACAGCACGATGGGCATCACCGGCAAGGATTTCGCGACGTTGGCCAGCAATCCGGCCTACCCCTCGGGCTATCAACTCATCCCGGCGCCGGGCGAACAGGCCATCTGGGACCTCGACAGCCCCGATCTAAAGGCGCTCGACCCCTACGATCCCGCGACGGCGACAAGGCTCGGCATGGCACCCGCTCTGGTCGCCCGGGCAAAGGCCGTGCACGACGTGCTGGGCAAAGGCAAGCGGCCCGATCACGTGCGCTATTTCTACTTCGCAGGCGTGGGTCACCGGACTGTCACGCGGATCAATGTGGCGCTGGGCGGCAATGCCACGGCGGACCACAAGAAGACCGTCGTAACCCAGACGCCTGACGGGGGCGACGGGACGGTCCCGATCTACAGCGCGCTTCCCCATATCGGCCAGCGCCAGTTGGTCGTGAATGAACATTCGACCGTGTTCGAGGGACTGCCCTTCAAGCGCGTCTTCTTCCGGCTCTTCGGTGCGGATGCAGGCCCGCCGGTCGAGATGTCCGGCGGGGACGACGCGCAGACGACGGTCGCGCTCAGCATCGACCAGCCAGTGCAGAAGGTGGGCCAGCCCGTGGAGGTGACGCTGTCCCTGATCCCGCCCGCGGGCGCCGGGCAGGCCACGCAAACCGCCATCGCTGGTGACTTCGTGGTCGACCTCGTGAGGGAAGACGGGACGCTCTTGGAACGCGGATACCGCAGGACGCCACTCGCCTACGAAGGGCCCGGCATGAACCGGTTGACCATCTATCTTCCCGCATTCGACAAGCCCGGGCTGTTCGTCCTGCGCTTCGCTGGAGCCCTCCAGGTCCAGAACGACGTGCGCTTTGCCGTCAGCGAGGCCTGAGGGCCAAGTCCCTCGTCCCCCGCACACGCAGCACCTGGGTGCCGAAGGCGGCCTCGGCCATCGACGCGACCGCCAGCGGGTCGGCCGCGTTCAGCGCGCCGAAATCGAGCCCGGTTGAATGCTCGATCATCCTGAGCGGGACCTGGTAGGTCTCGTATGCGCCGAGCACGAACTCCGCCTCGGTCAGCCCGCGCAGCATCTCGCCGTGGCTCAGGACATAGCCCGTCGCCGAAAGCGCCCCGGTATCGGTCCGGCGCATCACCGCGACCTTCCAGAACTCGCGCGGGATGGCGATGTCGTCGGCTCCGGGCTGGTCCCTCAGCCTGCGGTCGTCGTCGCGCAGGACCGGGCCGGTCATCACGCTGACCCGGAAGCCGTAGTCGCCAGAAGCATCGAGAATGTAGTCCTCGAGCCCGGCCCAGTCGCGCTGGTTCAACTCGGCGTGCTGCGGGACCGCGTTGGTATAGTGGAAAGTGTCGGCCTGCGCCTTGAGGATCGTCTCCTCGTCCTCCAGATCCTCGGCCCAGCAGGGATCGAGCCGTCGCACCATGTGTCCCTTGTCCAGCGGGTTAGACCGGTAGAGTTCGTTTCCGACCTGGTGCTCGGGCTTCAGCCGCCCGTCCAGACGCCAGCGCCCCTCGCGCGGCAGGCGGCGCAGGAAGCGACCGTCGATGTTGACCGCCGTCAGGACCGGCAGCCGCCGGGACGCACTCTGCCAGACCGAGAAATGGCAATACCGCAGCTCTGTCCCTCCGCCCGCGACCGGGGCAAGGTCGTCCGCGTGTGGCCCGAGGCCTGGCAGCGGGATCGGCGTGCCGAGGAACCCAAGGTCGAACCCCTCGCGGTCGGCGAATCCATCCGCGCGGCTGGCCTCGGTCGGAACCGTCGGCGCGGCACCCGTCAGGGCAGGCGCGGCGATCTGCGTCCTGAGCCGCCGCAGCGCCGCAGCCACGGTGTCGGCGGTGACGGCGACGTTTCTTTCCTGCGCTGCGCCCGCGAAGTGCAGGCCGAGCGCCCTGCCGGTTTCGATGTCCAGCACCACCGAGCCGGAGTTACCTCCCAGCGTCGAGGCATCGTGTTCGAAGACCCAACCGTCGCCGCCCATCACGCGGCCCGGCGCGCATCGCTTGACGCCGAACCTGTCGCCGAAGAACGAGCCCATCAACTGCTCGGGATTGTCGCGCGGATCGCGGTCAGGGTAGCCCACGACCGCCACGGGCGTCTCGCCCAGGGGGGCCGCGTCTGCGAGCGGGATGGGCTCAGCTCCCGGCGCGTGGACGCGCAGGAAGGCCATGTCGGGCTCCCCCGGCCCAGCGACCCAGAGGACCTTGGTCACGAAGGCCGACCGCACGGGGTCGTCGTCGGTATCGACCTGCTCGAGCGGGTTCAGCCTCACCTCGATCTTTCGGTCGAACTGACCGTCCCGAAAATCCCACTCCTCGCCCATCCAGCGCTGCGCGAAAAGCTGCGCCACATGACTGTTCGTCACCGCGATGCCGTCGTCGACCAGCCAACCGGTGCCGGCATACGCGCGAAAACCGTTGAACAGGTTCAGACGTCCTGCCGACAGGGCACGGTGTTCCAGCATGGCGCGCTTCGCCTCGAACAGGTCGCGGTCGTCGAAGTCGAGGTCCATCGCCTCCATCAGCGCCCGCACGGTGTCCGACAGGCCTTCGCGGTGGCTGAGTATGCGATCCTTCGACATGAAGAACGACGGACGCAGCGTGCTGCGGACGATGGCCTCCACCGCCACGCCCGCAGGCGAGGCGAAAGCGGCCTCGGCCTGCCCTGACGCGACGCGGTCGGCCGCGCGGTCGAAGTCGGAAAGGTCCAACACAGTGACCGAGGCTTCCGAAGATTCGGCGCCCACCGGCGCGGGCCTGGCAGCCTCTTTCAGGACGGCGCGCGCGCGCTCCAGCGCCTCGTCGAAGTTGGCAGACCGCTTGCGCAGCCGTTCAAGCGCCGTGGACATGGTTCGCCCCCGCTTCCACCGATGTGGCAGTCTACCGCAAACGGGACATCGAAGGGAGAATGGTTTCCCGAACTCAGACCGCGGCCTTGCGCGGGCGCGCGGCCACCTTCTCGGCGAGGTCGCGCGCGATGGCGAAGGCGCCCTTGATCCGCTCGCTTTCCTTCGCCCAGTCGGCCAGCAGCACCAGGCGGTTGTCCTTGATCTTGGCGGTGGCCTTGCGGTCGTTCAGGAATTCGACCAGCCCGGCGGGGTTCGCGAACTTGTCGTTGTGGAACATCACCGTCGCACCCTTCGGTCCGACGTCCAGCTTGGCGATGCCGGCCTTCTTGCATTCTGCCTTGATGCGCACAACCGTCAGAAGCACGTTGACCTCGCGTGGCAGAGGGCCGAACCGGTCGATCAGCTCGGCGGCGAAGCCCTCCAGCTCGACCTTGGTGGTCAGGCTCGAAAGCCGGCGGTAGAGGCCGAGGCGCACGTCAAGATCCGGCACGAACTCCTCGGGGATCAGGACGGGCACGCCGAGGTTGATCTGCGGCGACCATTCGCCGTCGTCGGTCAGCCCTTGGAGGTCGCCCGCCTTGATGCGCGAAATCGCCTCCTCCAGCATCTGCTGGTAGAGTTCATAGCCGACCTCGCGCATCTGGCCCGACTGTTCCTCGCCGATGAGGTTGCCGGCGCCGCGGATGTCGAGGTCCTGGCTGGCCAGCGTGAAGCCCGCACCGAGCGTGTCGAGCGAGCCGAGCACTCTGAGCCGTTTCTCGGCCTGCGGCGTCAGCTTCTGGCGCGGCTTCGTCGTCAGGAAGGCATAGGCGCGGGTCTTCGCTCGTCCCACGCGGCCCCTGATCTGGTAGAGCTGCGCCAGGCCGAACATGTCGGCGCGGTGGACGACCATGGTGTTCGCGGTCGGGATATCCAGGCCGGATTCCACGATGGTCGTAGCCAGAAGCACATCGTATTTGCCGTCGTAGAAGGCGTTCATCCGCTCGTCCAGCTCGCCAGCCGCCATCTGGCCATGGGCGACGATGTAGCTGACCTCGGGCACCTGCGACTTGAGGAAGTCCTCGACTTCCGGCAGGTCGGCGATGCGGGGAACGACGTAGAACGACTGCCCCCCGCGATAGTGCTCGCGCAGAAGCGCTTCGCGGATGGTGACCGCGTCGAATTCGCTGACATAGGTGCGGATCGACAGCCGGTCGACCGGGGGCGTCGCGATGATGCTGAGGTCCCGCACCCCCGTCAGCGCAAGCTGCAGCGTGCGCGGGATCGGCGTCGCTGTCAGCGTCAGCACGTGGATGTCGGTACGCAGTTCCTTCAGGCGTTCCTTGTGGGCGACCCCGAAATGCTGCTCCTCGTCGATGATGAGAAGCCCGAGGTTCTTGAACTTGATCCCCTTGGCCAGCAGGGCATGGGTTCCGATCACGATGTCGACAGAGCCGTCGGCGATGCCGGCGCGCGTCTCGTCGGCCTCGCGCCCTGGAACGAAGCGCGACAAGCGACCGATCCTGAAGGGAAATCCGCGGAACCGCTCGGCGAAGCTCTTGGCGTGCTGGCGGGCCAGAAGCGTCGTCGGCGCGATGACGGCGACCTGCACGCCCGACATCGCAGCGACGAAGGCGGCGCGCATCGCAACCTCGGTCTTGCCGAAGCCCACGTCGCCGCAGATCAGCCGGTCCATCGGCGTGCCTGACCCCATGTCTGTCAGCACGTCCTCGATCGCGGCCAGCTGGTCATCGGTTTCCTGATAGGGAAAGCGCGCCGAGAAATCCTCCCAAAGACCGTGCGCTGGCTCCAGCACCGGCGCGGTGCGCAGCGCGCGCTCGGCCGCTGTCCGCATCAGGCGCTCGGCAATCTCACGTATGCGCTCCTTCAGCCGCGCCTTCTTGGCCTGCCAGGCGCCGCCGCCCAGCTTGTCGAGCAGGCCCTCTTCATGTCCGAAGCGGCTCAGAAGCTCGATGTTCTCGACCGGCAGGTAGAGCTTGTCGCCGCCCGCGTATTCGATCAGCAGGCATTCGTGGGCCGCGCCGAGCGCAGTGACGACCTCAAGGCCCTTGTAGCGGCCGACGCCATGATCGACGTGGACAACCAGGTCACCCGGCGTCAGCGATTGAGCTTCGCTGAGGAAGTTCTCGGCGCGTCTGCGTTTTTTCGGCCTGCTGATCAGGCGGTCGCCCAGCACGTCCTGTTCCGAGACGACCGTCAGCACCCCGCCATCGACCGGGCCCTCGAACCCGGACTCCAGCGCCCATACGGCAAGGTGGACACGAGCAGGCTTCACGTCGCGGATGTCGCGCACCCCGGAAGCGCCGGCGATGTCGTGGTCTTCCAGCAGCCCCTTGAGCCGTTCGCGCGCACCCTCGGTGCCCGAGGCCACGACAACAGGCCCCTCCTTCAGCCTGGCGCGAAGATGGTCCGCCAAGGCGCCGAAAAGGCTGATTTTTTCCTGCTGTCGTTCGGGCGCGAAGCTGCGCCCGATGCGGCCGCCGCCGTCCACCACGCCGGGGCCCGATGCCGTGGGCAGCACGCGCAACTGCACCACACGGTGACCGTCCAGCGCAGCCTCCCAGCCCGCGTCATCCAGATAGAGAAGCCCCGGCTGGACAGGCTTGTAGACGGTATCGAGGCGATGCTTCGCCCCCATCGCCTCGCGCCGAGCGTCGTACTGGTCGACGATACCCTCCCAGCGGGACAGGCGCGCAGGCTCTACCGCATCGTCCAGAAGCACGCTCGCGCCCGGCAGGTAGTCGAAGATCGTCTCGAGCCGGTCGTGGAAGAACGGCAGCCAGTGCTCCATGCCCGCATGCTTGCGGCCAGCGCTGACAGCCTCGTACAGCGGATCTTCATTGCCGGCCGCTCCGAATTCGATGCGGTAGTTCTGGCGGAACCGCGTGATCGCCGCGTCGTCCAGTATCACCTCGGACACCGGGGCAAGCTCGACCGTCGTCAGCTTCTCGGTTGTGCGCTGCGTGGCGGGGTCGAAGCGCCGCGCGCCGTCCAGAACGTCGCCGAACAGGTCGAGCCGAACTGGCCCTCCCTCGCCCGGCGGGTAGATGTCGATGATCCCGCCGCGGATCGCATAGTCACCGGGCTCCATCACCGTGGCGCTTGGCGAGAACCCCATGCGAACCAGATACTGGCGCAACGCCGCCTCGTCGATGCGCCCGCCGACGCGGGCCGAGAAGGAGGCGCCCGCCACGACCTGCCGCGCGGGCACACGCTGCGTCGCCGCCCCCAGGGTCGTCAGCAGGACGAAGGGGCCCGGCATCCCGGCTGCCAGCGCCGCCAGCGTCGCCATCCGCGTGGCCGAGATCTCGGGCGCGGGCGACACGCGATCGTAAGGAAGGCAGTCCCAGGCCGGGAAACTGAGCACCACCGCGTCCGGCGCAAAGAAGGCCAGCGCCTGGCGCATCGCCTCCATCCGCTTGTCGTCGCGCGCCACATGCACGACCGGCGCGCCGCGGGAAAGCTCGCGGGCGAGAAGGCGGGCGTCGAAGCCTTCGGGAGCTCCGCCCAGGGTGATGCGGGTCGGTGACGTCATGGCGCGTCAGCTAACCGGCGGGGCGGCGGTGTCAACTCCACAATCCGCCGATCAGGATGTTCTGATACATGCCCCACATCGCGGTCACGAAGATCGAGACCATGCCCACCAGCTGCACCCAGAACCGGGTCCGGACCAGAAGGCGGCGCAGCGCCTTGCCGGTCGGGCGGTCGCGTTCGATGCGACGCGCAGCCGACACCGTGATCACGCCGACGATCACCAGCGGCGCTCCCAGAAGGAAGACGGCCTGGGCGAATTCGATGTCGTACCAGAAACCCAGGGTCGCCAGCCCCGCCAGGACGAAGGGCACGAAGATCGACAGCCAGACGCCCCCCACCCGCGCGATGTAGAGGATGCGGTTCACGCTCAGTCGCACCATGTCCTCGAAATCCCGCTCGGCCTCGCCGCCATGACGCTGGGCGCGCACCGCCATGTCGAAAGGCACACCCAGCACGAAATGGCTGGTCGAGGACCACAGCACCGCCAGCGCGATCCAGTACCACAGGTTCGAGAAGGACCGCATGTCGATCAGCTCGAAGATCAGCTGATACCAGTCCATATCCCGTCCCTCGTGATTTCCCTGGCGGACTGAACCGATCCACCCGCGCCATTTCATACACTTGTGATGCGGAACGATCCATGCCACCCAACGGAAAAAGCGAAAGGCCCCGCCATGGCACCGATCGTCCCCCCCTACCCGCTGACCCGCCTGCGGCGCACCCGCGCCAGCGAGGGGCTGCGCGCCCTGGTGCGCGAACGCGAGCTGGCGATTGGCGACCTCATCTGGCCGGTCTTCGTGCGCGACGGCGAGGGCGTGACAGAGCCCATTGCCTCGATGCCCGGCGTGAACCGCCTGTCGATCGACCGGGTGGTCGAGGCTGCGGCCGAGGCGGCAGATCTCGGCATCCCGGCGGTCTGCCTCTTTCCGTACACCGACCCCGCGAAGAAGACTGCACTCTGCGAGGAGGCGTGGAACCCGGAGAACCTGTCCAACCGCGCCATCCGCGCGATCAAGGCGGCGGTGCCGGGCATCGCGGTGATGACCGACATCGCGCTCGACCCCTACAACCTTCACGGTCACGACGGCATCGTCCGGGATGGCGAGATCCTGAACGACGAAACCGTCGAGGCGCTGGTCAGGATGGCGCTGGCCCAGGCCGAGGCCGGGGCCGACATCCTGGGCCCCTCCGACATGATGGATGGCCGCATCGGTGCGATCCGCCGCGCGCTCGAGGCCGAAGGCCACCGCAACGTGGCGATCCTGTCTTACGCCGCGAAGTACGCGAGCGCCTTCTACGGGCCGTTCCGTGACGCCGTGGGCGCCTCGGGGGCGCTCAAGGGCGACAAGAAGACCTACCAGATGGACCCCGCGAACTCGGACGAGGCGATGCGCTGCGTCGCCCGCGACCTGGCCGAGGGCGCCGACATGGTGATGGTTAAGCCGGGACTGCCGTATCTCGACATCTGCCGCCGTGTGAAGGACGCCTTCGGTGCGCCGACCTTCGCCTATCAGGTGTCGGGTGAATACGCGATGATCCGGGGCGCGGCGCTGAACGGCTGGATCGACGGCGAAAAGGCGATGCTGGAAAGCCTGATGGCCTTCAAGCGCGCAGGCTGCGACGGGGTCCTGACCTACTTCGCCCCCGAGGTCGCAAGGCGGCTCAAGGCGGGGTGAAGGCGGGCGGAACCGGGCCCATGTGCAGGGGCCGGCCCCCGTCACGCTGGACCTGACAGCATCGGGCACCTAGATCGCCTGTGGAACGACGCCCGTGGACGGCATCGCCCAGGACAATTTTCTGAGCGCGAAGCGAGAGAAAGGTCCGACGGGCTAGAGGTGGTTCGGTTCGTCCGAACAGGTCCCGAGCGTTTCCCGAGTGGTCTTCTGCCTCGTCCACGCCGCCGCCACTTCTGGCGCAGGCGGGTTGAAGCAGGCCCGATCGGGGGTGTTCCAGTCAAGCGACGAGTGGGGGCGGCGGCTGTTGCAGAGCCGATTGAGGTCCCGATCGACGCGCGTGCTTTCCAGACACTGGCGCGGGCCCGCAGATGGACCTCCTCATGCCTGACGGTCCGCCGCGGGCGTTCCACGAAGACGTTGTCGCGTCGCCCCCTCCCTTGCCCTCCACGCTGATCCTGATCTGGAGTCTCGATGAAGTGGGTGGAAGTGAACTGACTGCCCTGGACGCTGTTGAAGATGTGGGGCGCCCGGTGACGCACCAGAGCCTCCACTTCAAATTCGATGCAGAAGTCGACTTCCGGCGCGATCGGTATCCGCCCTGCCAGGACCCTCCGGGTGAACCAGTCCACCACCGCGGCGAGGTAGATCAAGTCCCGCGCCATCGGGATGCAGGTGATGTCCATCGCCCAGACCTGGTTTGGCAGGGTGACGGGCAGCTTCCACAGCAGACGAGGCCAGATCTTGTGCCCCGGCGCCGGTTTCGAGACCTTGGGCTTTCGAAACAGGACTTCGATGCCCGTCCGTTTCATCGGGGTGGCGCCGTGCCCCCTACCCCGAACCCTCCCGAAGCAGGCCCTGCAGCATCTGGCTGCCCGCGAGCGGGACCTCCATGTGCAGCTTGTCGATCCGATTCTTGAGCTTCAGACCAGAAGCCGGGACTGGGCCCGGCTGGCAGTAGACGCTGCCCCGGCTGGTGCCCAACGCGATCGCCTGACCGTTCCGCTCAGACCGGCACGACCTTCACCTGCCCGCCCTTTGCCGACAGCGCGATCCGTCCCTCGCAGAGCTTGAGCGCGTCCTCACCGAAGACCTCGCGTCGCCAGCCCTTGAGCGCGGGAAGGTCGCGGGCGCCCGAGGCCATGGCATCGAGGTCCGAGGTCGTGGCGATCAGCTTGGCGGCGACGCCCTCGGCATCCGAGCGGGCCTTCAGCAGAACGCGCAGAAGGTCCGACAGCGCCCCGTTGCCCTGCAACTGCTGTTCGTCGTCCGGTGCTCGCGGAAGCTGGTCGTCGGGCAGTGCCATCGCGCGCTTGACTGCTTCCAGGATACCGTCGGCGATCTCGCCTCGCCGCGCCTCGCGCAGGAGGAGCCGCGAGCGGCCAAGTTCTTCGGCTGTCGTGGGCCGCGTCGAGGCAAGTTCCAGGAGTGCGTCGTCCTTGAAGACTCGGCTGCGCGGGATGTTCTTCGACTGCGCATGATCCTCGCGGAAGCGCGCGAGCTCACGCACGACCGCCAGGAACCGGGGCGAGGACGACCGCGTGCGCACGCGCATCCAGGCCTCATCCGGGCGGGTGATGTAGGTCTCGGGGTCGGTCAGAACGGCCAGTTCTTCCTGGACCCAGGCGGTTCGCTTGGTCTTCTGCAACTGGCGCGACAGGAACTCGTAAATCGACCTGAGGTGCGTGACATCCGCCAGCGCGTAGGCCTTCTGCGCCTCGGTCAGCGGACGGCGCGACCAGTCGGTGAAGCGCGAGGTCTTGTCGACGCCAGCCCGTGCGATGCGCTTGACCAGCGTCTCGTAGCCCACCTGTTCCCCAAAGCCGCACACCATGGCGGCCACCTGCGTGTCGAACAGCGGATGCGGGATCACCCCGCCTTCGGTATAGAATATCTCGAGGTCCTGCCGCGCGGCATGGAACACCTTGACCGTGCCCTCGTGCACCAGAAGCTCGTAGAGCGGCTTGAGCGAAAGCCCGTCGGCCAGGGGATCGATCAGAACCGCCTCGCCGTCGCCCGGAAGGGCAATCTGGACAAGGCAGAGCTTGGCCCAATAGGTCCGTTCGCGCAGGAACTCGGTATCGATGGTGACGTAAGGGGCGGCCTTTGCCGCGTCACAGAAGGCGGCAAGTTCGTCGGTGTCAGTGATCGTGCGCATGGGAGGTCAGTACGACCCTTCGTCGTGGGAGTGGCCTGGTTCTCTTAGGCAAAGCCGGGGCCCTTGGAAAGAGGAAGCGCCGAAGTTTGCGTCGAACCGGCGTGCCGCGCGCAGCGCGTGCCCAACGAAAGGGCAGCAGCCGGTCACGGCAGTTGCACGAGGGTGCGGTCGCCCAATGCGAACCGCCGGAGCACGGCCGGGTAGAGCCGATGCTCCCACGGCAGGATGCGGGCGGCCAGCGTCTCGGGCGTGTCGCCGGGCAGGATCGGCACCCGCGCCTGTCCAAGGATCGGGCCATCGTCCAGCGCGGCCGTGACCTCGTGCACCGTGCATCCGGCTTCGGCATCGCCCGCTTCGATCGCGCGGGCATGGGTGTGAAGGCCCTTGTACTTCGGCAGCAGCGAAGGGTGGATGTTCAGCAGCCGACCATTCCATCGCGCGGTGAAGCTTGCCGTCAGCACGCGCATGAACCCGGCAAGGCAGATGATATCCGGAGCGACCGCTTCGAGCGTGCGCGTCAATTCTGCCTCGAAAGATTCCCTGTCGGGGAAGTCGCGGTGGTTGACGACTGCGGTCGGCACGCCGAACGCGCGTGCCTTGTCGAGCCCACCCGCCACCGGCACGTTCGACATCACCAGCACTGGCTTTGCGGGATGGTCCGGCGCGGTCATGTCTCGGACCAGCGCCTCCATGTTCGAGCCGCCGCCCGAGATCAGGATGGCGACGCGTTTCACCCCACGCTGCCCCGATAGGCAACCCCCTGCCCAGGAACGACGCGGCCGAGCGTCAACACGCGCTCGCCACTTTCGGCCAGAAGCGCGGCGATGGCATCCGCGCGCGACGCCTCGACGGACAGGATCATGCCGATGCCGGAATTGAAAGTCTTGAGCATCTCGCCCTCAGCCACCCCGCCTGCCTCGGCCAGCCAGCGGAAGACCGGGGGCAGCGTCCAGGCCTTCAGGTCGATCTCGGCGCCCAGCCCCTCGGGCAGGACGCGGGGCAGGTTCTCGGTGATCCCGCCACCGGTAATGTGGGCGGCCGCATGCACGCCGCCCGCGCGCATCGCGGTCAGGACCGGGCGCACGTAGAGCCGAGTGGGGGTCAGAAGCGCCTCGCCCACCGTCGCGCCGTCAGAAAAGGGCGCAGGGTCCGACCAGGACAGGCCCGCGTGCTCGACGATCCGGCGGACCAGCGAATAGCCGTTCGAATGCACCCCGTCGGACGCAAGGCCCAGGAGGACGTCGCCTTCGACCACTCCCTGCGGCAGGTCCGCGCCCCGCTCCATCGCGCCGACGGCGAAGCCCGCGAGGTCGAAGTCGCCCCCGTGGTACATGCCCGGCATCTCGGCCGTCTCGCCGCCCACCAGCGCGCAGCCCGAGGCCGCGCAGGCGCGTGCGATGCCCTGAACGATGGTCGCGGCCTGGTCGACGTCCAACTTTCCCGTCGCGAAATAGTCGAGGAAGAACAGAGGTTCGGCCCCTTGGCAGATCAGGTCGTTGACGCACATTGCGACAAGGTCGATCCCGATGGTGGACACATTGCCGGTGTCGATCGCTATGCGAAGCTTGGTACCCACACCATCGGTGGCCGCCACCAGGATCGGATCGCTATAGCCTGCAGCCTTGAGGTCGAACAGCGCCCCGAACCCGCCCAGTCCCGCCATCGTGCCGGGCCGCGCGCTGGCGGCGGCGGCGGGCTTGATCCGGTCGACCAACGCGTTGCCCGCGTCGATATCGACACCAGCGTCGGCATAGCTCAGGCCCTTTCGTTCCCCGGTCATGGCGCCCCCCGATCTGTCCTTGCGGCGCTCTATCAGCCGTTGTGGGCCGCGTCCACTCCAGAGCGTGGCGTGGTCCAACTTGACCTGCGGGGGCTTTCTGCTACCGATGCCCGCGGCCGGGCCCGTAGCTCAACGGTTAGAGCAGAGCGCTCATAACGCTTAGGTTGGGGGTTCGAATCCCTCCGGGCCTACCATTGGCCGCAATCGTCCAAGCCACTCGGAACCTTGCGCGCCGATAATGACAGAGTGGCCGCGAGCGTGGCCGACAGATCGGGGAGATGCTGAGATGCTGAGGATCGGACTACTTGGCTGCGGGCGGATCGGGCAAGTCCACGCGCGATCGATCAGGGCGCTGGATGGCGCAACCCTGGTCGCCGTGGCAGATGCCCTGCCCCAGGCCGCCGCGGCCCTCGCATCGACCTACGGCGCCGAGGTGCGGGAGGTAGATGAGATACTGCGTTCAGATGATGTCGATGCCGTCGTAATCGGCACCTCGACCGACAGCCACTTCAGCCAGATCATCGCTACTGCCAAGGCGGGCAAGGCGATCCTGTGCGAAAAGCCTGTCGACCTTTCGGTCGACAACATCAGGCGTTGCATGGACGCCGTATCCGCCGCAGGCGTCCCCTTCATGACGGCGTTCAACCGCCGCTTCGATCCGAACTTCGCGCATCTGCGCACACGTCTCAGGGCGGGCGATATCGGAGCGGTCGAACTGGTCTGCATAACCTCCCGCGACCCAGCGCCGCCGCCCCTGTCCTACATCGAACGTTCGGGCGGGCTGTTCCGTGACATGATGATCCACGACTTCGACATGGCGCGTTTCCTGATGGGCGAGGAGTTCGTGCGCCTGCACGCCGTCGGCAGCGCGCTGGTCGACCCGGCCATCGGGGCCGCGGGCGATGTCGACACCGCGGCTGTCATCCTGACCACGGCCAGCGGCCGCATCTGCCAGATCTCGAACTCCCGCCGCGCAGCCTATGGCTACGACCAGCGGATCGAGGTGCATGGCGAGCTGGGGATGCTGCGCGCCGAGAACCAGCTGGAAACCACGGTCGAGATCGCAGGGCGTTCAGGTTTTTCCCGCGCGCCGGCGCAGCATTTCTTCGTCGAGCGTTACGAGGCAGCCTTCCTTGCCGAGATGCGCACCTTCGTCGAGGCCGTCACGTCCGGCACGCCCCCCGACCCGAGCATCGAGGACGGATTGCGGGCACAGGTCATGGCCGATGCGGCGACGCTGTCGCGCGAAACCGGCCAGCCGGTCGATCTCAGCCCTCCCTGACATTGGCGGTCAGCGGTTGCCGGAACGCCATGTCAGGATAAGGAACCAGGCAAGATAGCAGCCGCTCGCGGCGAAGATCGCGGCCCAGATGGGGCTGCCCGCACGCCACTCGACGACAGCCCATGCCAGTGGAGCCACAACCACCAGGTAGCGCCGCCAGGCTGGCCGGAAGAACGGGTGGTCGGGGTCTATCAGGCGCATAATTCCACCGGGTTTTCCGCAATCGGCGCAAGGTGCGGCGGGCGAGCCGATTCGACAAGCATGGGCCACGACCGCGTCGGGGGCATGGTCAAGGGCGCCTTTCCCGTCTATAGCGCGCGAAAAGACCAGGATGACCGGCAGATGGCCCAGGACGATCGCCCCCAACTCTACCTCATCACTCCCCCTGCGTTCGAGCTTGCGGACTTCGCGCCGAGGCTGTCGGAGGTCCTCGACGGGGCCGAGATCGCCTGCCTTCGCCTGGCGCTCGCCACCCGGGACGAGGATCGTCTCGCGCGCGCCGCCGACGCCTGCCGCGAGATCGCGCACGCGCGCGACGTGCCGCTGGTGATCGAAACCCACCTTGCTCTCGTCGAACGACTAGGCCTCGACGGTGTCCATCTGACCGATGGTGCACGGAACGTGCGCGCAGCGCGAAAGGCGCTCGGTGCGGATGCGATCGTCGGCGCCTTCGCTCGCGCCTCACGCCACGAAGGGGTGAATGCAGGCGAAGCCGGCGCGGACTATGTTGCGTTCGGGCCGGTCGGACAAACGGCGCTCGGCACCGGGGAAACCGCGCCCCGCGAGCTTTTCGAATGGTGGTCCGAGATGATCGAGGTTCCGATCGTCGCCGACGGCGCGCTTGATGCAGCCTTGGTCGAAAGCCTGGCCCCCGTCACCGACTTTCTGGCCCTGGGCGAGGAGATCTGGCGCGAGGACGACGCGCTGGCTGCTCTCAGGGCGATCACGGCCCCGTTGGGTTAGGGCGTTTCCGCTGGCCCTTGGCCCGGGCCGGGTCTAATTGTCAGGACAAGTCCTTCCCCGAGCCTTCCCTGATGCCTGAACCCTCCCTCGCCATTCGCCCGATCAGGGCCGACGACCGGCCCGGCTGGCAGCGGCTATGGCGCGAGTATCTGGCTTTCTTCGATACCGATCTCCCGCCAGCCGTCCACGATGCGACCTTCGCGCGGTTGCTGACGGACGATCGTCGCGAACCGCGCGGCCTTCTGGCGACTGTGGCCGGACAGCCGGTTGGTCTGGTCCACTACATCTTTCACCGCCACTGTTGGCGCGTTGAGGATGCCTGCTACCTGCAAGACCTGTATACGGACCCCGAGGCGCGGGGAAAGGGAATCGGCCGCGCCCTGATCGAGGCGGTCTATGCCGCCGCCGACGACGCGGGCTGCCCTGCGGTCTATTGGCTGACGCAGGAATTCAACTACACCGGCCGCATGCTTTATGACCGGGTGGGCGTGAAGACGCCGTTCATCCGCTACGACCGGCCGCCCGGTTGATGCGCCTCGCTTCTCCTCTTGCGGCGGTCCTGTCGCTTGTTCTTGCGGCTTGCGCGCCGGGAGTACCGGACACGCCCCGGGCCACGGCACTGGACCTGCCGGCGGGCGCGCTGCCCACGATGCGTGCGTTCACCGCGGCGCCGCGCGTCACGCCTCCGGCACGGCCCAACACGGAGATCGCCCGCGATTTTCTCGACCTGACCTTCCGGATGGAAAGCGGCCGGCAGCTTGCCGTGATGACCCGGTTCGAGGGGCCCGTGCGCGTCGGCCTGCGCGGGCGCGTTCCGCCGACGGCGACTGCTGACCTCGACCGCCTGCTCGGGCGATTGCGGCGTGAGGCGGGGATCGACATTGCGCGGGTTGCCGAGGGCGAGACCGCCAACCTGACCCTCGAATTCCTGCCGCGTGCGCAGATGCAGCGCGCCGTGCCGCTGGCCGCCTGCTTCGTCGTGCCGCGCGAAGAAAGTTTCAACGAGTTTCGTCGCGGACGGCGCACGGGCAGCTCGGACTGGGCCGCGTTGACCGAACGGACGGCGGCGACCGTCTTCATCCCCTCGGACGTCGCCCCACAGGAGGTGCGCGACTGTCTCAACGAAGAGGTCGCACAGGCGCTGGGTCCGCTGAATGACCTCTACCGTCTGCCCGACAGCGTCTTCAACGACGACAACTTCCACGCCGTGCTGACCGGGTTCGACATGCTGATCCTCAGGGCAACCTATGCGCCCGAGTTGTCGTCTGGGATGACGGAGGCCGAAGTGGCCGCAGCCTTGCCGTCGCTCTTGGCACGTCTGAACCCGCGTGGACAGGCCCGGGGCGGCGCGCCCCGGACCGAGAACCGAGACTGGATCGACGCGATCGAGGCGGCTCTCGGTCCGCGCACGGCGGCGTTGGCGCGGCGCAGAGCGGCAGGCCGCGCCGTGGCCATCGCCGAGGCCGAGGGCTGGCGAGACCCTCGCCTTGCCTTCAGCTATTTCACCCTGGGCCGCGCGGCATTGCCCAGCGAGTTCGATCTGGCCTTGTCGTCCTACCTGAAGGCTGCGGCGCTCTATTCGCTGCCCGGAACCGAGATCCAGGAGGCGCATGTCGCCATGCAGCTTGCCGCCTTCGCGCTTTCCGCCGGTCGTCCGGGCGATGCGATCCGGATCTCCGATGCTCATACCGCCACGGCACTCCGCGCCGAGAATGCCGCGCTTCTTGCGACCCTTCTGTTCGTCAAGGCCGAGGCTCTGGAACTGCTGGGCCGGACCGCCGAGGCCGAAGCGGTCAGGCTCGACAGCCTCGGGTGGGCGCGCTATGGGTTCGGGTCTGATGCCGAAGTGCGCGCGCGCCTGGGCGAAATCGCGGCCCTCGCCCCGCGCCGGACCAGTGCAGGAGGAACGCCATGATCGTCATAGTCGCCTTCGTGCTGGGGGTGCTGTGGGGCGGCTACCTGGCGCGCCGCCGCAAGGGAAATCGCATGGATATCGCGCAATATGCCGTGGCCTTCGGCCTGGCTTTCGCCATCCTGGGATTGTTCCTGACGGTGCTGTTCGAACGTATCATCTAGGCAAAGATCGGCCCGGAGGGCGCTGATGTTCCTGCCTTTCTTCGAGAGCCTCAGATCGCATGGCGTGCCCGTCACGCTGCGCGAGTTCCTTGCCTTCCTTGAAGGGGTCAAGGCAGGGCTCGTGATCTATGACGTCGAGGGATTCTACCACCTTGCCCGCACGGCCATGGTCAAGGACGAACGATACATCGACCGCTTCGACCGGGCCTTTGCGGCCAGCTTCAAGGGGCTGGAGGAGATCACCCCCGAGCAGGTCGTGGCCGCCCTGGACCTGCCGGAGGAGTGGCTGCGCAAATTGGCCGAGCGTCACCTGACGACTGAGGAAATGGCCGAGATCCAGTCCCTTGGCGGCTTCGACAAGCTTATGGAAACGCTGAAGAAGCGCCTGGCCGAACAGAAGGGCCGCCATCAGGGCGGCACGAAATGGATCGGCACCGCCGGCACCTCGCCCTTCGGGGCCTACGGCTACAATCCCGAGGGTGTCCGCATAGGCCAGGACAAGAGCCGCCACCAGCGCGCCGTCAAGGTCTGGGACAGGCGCGAATTCAAGGACTTCGACGGCGACGTTGAGCTTGGCACGCGGGCGATCAAGGTCGCCCTGCGACGCCTGCGCAGATGGGCGCGCGAGGGCGCGGCCGAGGAACTGGACCTGCCCGGCACGATCCGTGCAACGGCCGAACATGGCTGGCTCGACGTGCAGACCCGTCCCGAACGGCGGAATGCGGTCAAGGTGCTGCTGTTCCTCGACGTCGGCGGCTCGATGGACGCCCATGTCCGCGCGGTTGAGGAGCTGTTTTCAGCCGCGCGCAGCGAGTTCCGACACCTGGAACACTTCTACTTCCACAACTGCCTCTACGACGGCGTCTGGCGCGACAATCGCCGTCGCTGGGACGCGCAGACCCCGACGATGGAGATCCTGCGCACCTATGGGTCGGGCTGGAAATGCATCTTCGTCGGCGACGCCAGCATGAGCCCCTACGAGATCACCCACCCCGGCGGCGCGAACGAACACTGGAACCCGGAAGCGGGCGAGGTCTGGCTGCGCCGCGCGGCGGACCAGTGGCCGGGCCACCTTTGGATCAACCCCGTGCCCGAACAATACTGGGGCTACACACAGTCAATCGGCCTGATCTCGCGCCTGTTCGACGGGCGCATGGTTCCGATGACGCTGGAAGGCCTGACTCGCGGGATGCGGCTGTTGGGCAACTGAGGCTCAGCTTGCGTCCAGCGCCTTGCCCAGCCGGGGAAGCCCCGCCTTCTTCAGAAGCCGCCGCACCGGCCACTCCTGCCCCGACAGGCGTTCAGCCTCGGCCCGGACGCGCTCCACGCCCCGCGCGATGGCGTCGGGATGATCTCCCCACAGCTCTCGCAGGAACGCGTCCGGGTGTTTCGATCGCAGGCCCAGGTTGGCCAGCGTGCGGCCCGGAAAGTCGCGCAGGTTGAACGTGACGATCACCTCCGCCCCGGCAAGTCGCGCCGCCGCGACGACATGGGCATCGGCCAGGTCGGGCAGGACCAGCCCCGCGCTGGGGTCGTCCGCCACCTCGGCACCCGGGCGCGCGGCGCGCAGGAGCGCGATCTCGCCCCGCGCGACAGCCTCCTGCTCCGGACCCAGCCGCGCCGCGGCGCGCGCCCATTCCTCGAGCACGCGGGGACTCCAGACCGGTTCGAACAGACCCTCGTCTGCCGTGGCCAGCAGCACCTCGCGCACCACGGTGGGGTAAAGGACACAGGCGTCAAGGAAAGCCCGCATTACAGAAGCCGGAAGGCCAGCGCCTTGAGGTAGCCCGATTCGGGCAGCGCGGGGTGCTGGGGGTGGTCGGGCCCGGCGAAGCCGATGTGGAGCAGCTGCGCCTGCCTGCCGGCCCGGCCGATGCCGCGGGTGCAAGCCTGTCGAAACTTCTGCAAGTCGGCGGCATGGCTGCAGGAACACAGCACCAAGAAGCCCCCCCGTTCGACCAGAGGCGCAGCAAGACGCGCGACCTTCTCGTAGGCGCGCATCCCTGCCTCCAGAGCCTGTTTCGACGGCGCGAAGGCCGGCGGGTCGCAGATCACGACGTCGAATCGCGCACCTTCGGTTCCCAGGGCTGACAGCGTGTCGAAGGCGTCGCCCTGCCGGGTGTCGAAGCGGTCGCTCGCCCCCATGCGCGCTGCCCCATCCCGCGCGAGCGCCAGCGCAGGCGCCGAGCCGTCCACCGCCAGCGTCGAGGCCGCGCCCCCCGCCAGTGCCGCGAGCCCGAAGCCGCCCACGTGGCTGAAGACATCGAGCACCCGCGCACCCTTGGCCAACCGCGCGGCGAAGGCGTGGTTCTCGCGCTGGTCGAAGAAAAGCCCGGTCTTCTGCCCGCCCAGAAGGTCTGCCATGTAGATTGCGCCGTTCATCGTGACCGGCACCGGGCCGTCGACCGCGCCGATCATGATCTGGGTCTCGTCCGGCAGCCCTTCCAGGCTCCGCGCACGGCCGGTCCCGTTCTTGATGACCGTCGTCACGCCCGCGACCTCGACAAGCGCCTGCGCGAAGTCCTCTGCCAGCCGGTCGGCCCACGCGGCGTTCGGCTGGAACACCGCGGTGTCGCCGAACCGGTCGATCACGACGCCGGGCAGGCCATCGGCCTCGGCGTGGACCAGACGGTAGTAGGGCGCATCGTAAAGCCGCGTTCGAAGTTCCAGTGCCGCCCGCAGCCGCGCCGCGATCCAGTCGCGCCCGACCACTGCCGAAGGATCACGGTCGAGCATCCGCGCGATCAGCTTCGAGGACGGGTTGACCGCCACGAGCCCGATCGGCTGACGCTCGGCATCCTCCAGAACGGCTATCGCGCCGGGCGAAATGGCCTTCGTCCGTCTGTCGGTGACCAGTTCGTTGTCATAGACCCATGGATGCCCGTGGCGCAGGCGGCGCGCATCGGCGGCAGGCTTCAGTCGGATGGTCGGGAGGTCAGGGTTTTCCATGCCCACGCCATAAGGCGTCTGCGCGCGGACGGAAAGGCGGCGCTTCGGGTGCGGTGGACTTGTTAGCGCTAACTGGCTATGCTAGCGCCACGCCCGACAATCAGACTCACCCAGCCCGGAGGATCGGCCGCATGGCCATGAACCCCACCGTCGCCAAGGTCACCGACCGTATCGTCGAACGCTCTCGCGAGACGCGCAGGCGCTATCTCGACCAGATGGCCGCCGCCGCCGAAAAGGGCCCGGCGCGGGCTCATCTGAGCTGCGGAAACCAGGCTCATGCCTATGCGGCTATGGGCGCCGACAAGGGCACGCTGGCCGAGGGCAAGGCGCCCAATATCGGGATCGTCACGGCCTACAACGACATGCTGTCGGCGCATCAACCCTACGAACGCTTCCCGGACCTGATCCGAACCGCCGCGCGCCGCGCCGGCGGGACGGCGCAGGTTGCGGGCGGTGTGCCTGCCATGTGCGACGGCGTCACGCAGGGCCAGACCGGAATGGAGTTGTCGCTGTTCTCGCGCGATGTGATCGCGCTGGCAGCAGGTGTGGCGCTGTCGCACAACACGTTCGACGCGGCGCTCTACCTCGGCGTCTGCGACAAGATCGTGCCGGGGCTGATCATCGCCGCGGCGACCTTCGGGCATATCCCGGGCGTCTTCATCCCGGCGGGTCCGATGACATCGGGCCTCCCGAATGACGAAAAGGCAAAGGTCCGCCAGCAGTTCGCGACCGGCGAAGTCGGCCGCGAGAAGCTGATGGAAGCCGAGATGGCCTCCTACCACGGGCCGGGCACCTGCACATTCTACGGCACCGCGAACACCAACCAGATGCTCATGGAGTTCATGGGCCTACACCTGCCTGGTGCGAGCTTCGTCAACCCGAATACCCCCTTGCGGGAGGCGCTGACCGTGGCAGGCGTAGAGCGCGCGTTGCAGATCACCGCCGGGGGAAACGACTATCGCCCGGTGTCGGCCATCCTGGACGAGCGCGCCTTCGTGAACGGCATCGTCGGGCTGATGGCCACGGGCGGGTCAACGAACCTTGTGATCCACCTGCCTGCGATGGCGCGCGCGGCGGGCGTGATCCTGGACCTAGAGGATTTTGCCGACCTGTCCGAGGCGGTGCCGCTGATGGCCAAGGTCTATCCCAACGGGCTTGCGGACGTGAACCACTTCCACGCGGCGGGCGGGCTGGCCTACATGATCGGCGAGCTTCTGTCGGCCGGCCTCCTGCACCCGGATACCAGCACCGTCGCGGGCGACGGCCTTGCGCATTACACGCGCGAGCCCAGGCTGAGGGACGGTCGCGTCGTCTGGGAAGACGGCCCGCGCACCAGCCAGAACGAACGAATCCTGCGGCCCGCGACTGACCCGTTCCAACCCACGGGCGGGCTGAAGCAGCTCAAGGGCAACCTGGGCCACGGAGTCATGAAGGTCTCGGCCGTCGCACCCGAACGTCACGTGATCGAGGCGCGCGCACGGGTCTTCCACGACCAGGAAGAGGTCAAGGCAGCCTTCAAGGCCGGCGCATTCACCGAGGACACGGTGGTCGTCGTCCGCTTTCAGGGGCCCAAGGCGAACGGAATGCCGGAACTGCATTCGCTGACCCCGACATTGGCGGTGCTGCAGGACCGCGGGCTGAAGGTTGCGCTCGTGACCGACGGGCGGATGTCGGGCGCCTCGGGCAAGGTGCCCTCTGCGATTCATGTCTGCCCCGAAGCGGTGGACGGCGGCCCGCTCGCCCGGCTGCGCGACGGAGACCTCGTGCGGGTCGATGCGGTGGCCGGCACGCTCGACGTGCTTGAACCCGACTTCGCCACGCGCGAGCCGGTGCGCCCCGACCTTTCGACCAACCGCTGGGGCCTTGGGCGCGAGATGTTCGAGGTCTTCCGCCGCAACGCGGGCCTCGCCTCGACCGGCGGATGCTCGGTCGTCTGAGAAAAGAGTTTCATGCCTCCGGCGGGAGTATTTCGAAACGGGAAAGCAACGAATCGTTAACCCTGTCACGCTACGCCTGATCCCGCGGTACAGGCGGGAGCGCCGATGGCCGTAACGGGAAAGCCCTCCGGCCGGCCAGCACCGTGCCGGAGGGTGACCCGCCCAATACCCGCTTTCCCGTTGAAAAATACTCCCGCCGGAGGCATCCGACAGCAGCCACAAGCATGACAGGACGATGCAGATGACTCCCGCCGAAGCCTCCCGCCGCACCGCCGAGATCTGCGCGCTAGCGCCCGTGGTCCCGGTCCTCGTCATAGACGACGCCGCGCGGGCGACGGACCTCGCGCGCGCGCTCGTCGCGGGCGGCCTGCCGGCGCTGGAAGTGACGCTGCGCACGCCCCCCGCGCTGGAGGCGATCCGGGTGATGGCTTCCGTTGAGGGGGCCGTCGTGGGCGCGGGCACCGTGCTGACGCCCCAGGACGTGCGCGCCGCAAAGGCCGCCGGGGCGCGCTTTGGCGTCTCGCCCGGCGCGACGGATCGGCTGCTTGAGGCCTGCGAGGATGAGGGGCTTCCCCTTTTGCCTGGCGCCGCAACGGCCAGCGAGGTCATGCGGCTCTACGAACGGGGATACACCGCAATAAAGTTCTTCCCGGCCGAAGTTGCGGGGGGGGCGTCGGCGCTCAGGGCCATCGGGGCACCAATTCCGCAGGTGCGGTTTTGCCCGACGGGAGGCGTTGGCATGAAGAATGCCCGCGACTATCTTTCTCTGCCCAACGTGATATGCGTAGGCGGCAGCTGGGTCGCGCCCAAGGAGAAGGTTGCCGCCGGGGACTGGGCTGCTGTCGAGCGACTGGCGCGCGAGGCGTCGGCCCTTGCCCGTGGCTGACCGTTACGCGGTCACTGCGCGCAGCACGCGCGCGCGGCCTGGTGGGACCTTGCCGATCTCGACCCCCGTGAAGACGTGCAGCGTGCCCATCTCTCGGTCGACCACCGCGTGGTCGCTGACCCAGCCCCCCATGGCGAGATAGGTACGCAGAAGCGGCGGCAGCAAGGCAAGGCCGCGCCGGGGATCGTACGACCTTCCCTCAACACGTTCCGCAAAGCGGAAGACCTCTGGGGCACGCGGGCGCGGCGTCCAGGGTGATGGCGCGAGGTGGCGGGCACGCAGGAGCGCGAAAGCGTCGAGGTATTTCTCGCCATCGGTGCCCTCGAACGAGGAACAGCCGAAAAGGAGCTTTATCCGTGCATCATCCACATGGGTGGTCAGCGCACCCCAGGCCAGTCGAACGATGTCGGGGTCGTGCCAGTCGGGGTGCAGGCAGAAGCGGCCCATCTCCAGAAGCGGACCCGGGAAGGCCTCCAGCGTGGACAGGTCGTAGAAACGCGCCGAGTAGCTGCGACCGATCGCGGCACCGTCAGCAAGCGACAGGAGCCGGAAGCAGCAGACCACGACGCCACTCTGCAGTTCCTCGACCAGGACATGGGTGCAAATGCCGTCGAAGGCGTCGGCGTCGAGTCCCTCTGAAGCTGCCCTGCCGCGCCGGTCGAGAAACGCCAGGTGACGCAGCCTCTGTGCCGCCAGCACGTCCGCCGGGCTGTCGGCGACGCGGGCGCGGTAACGTCCTTTTGACACGGCCAGCACGGCGTGCCTCCCTTACCGGCGAACAGGAACCACTTGTGCAACTATGTCCGCGGGTTCATCTATTCACAAGCGACGACTGCGAGCGCGGAGGCGGGAATACATGATCGACAAGGTGGTGAAGTCGGACGAGGAGTGGCGCGCGCAGCTGTCGGACCTGGCCTACAAGGTCACGCGCAAGCACGGGACGGAACGGGCCTTCACGCACGACAACTTCCCGAAGACGCCGGGAACCTTTCGCTGCATCTGCTGCGGGGCGGCGCTTTTCGCCCAGGCGCAGAAGTTCGACAGTGGCACGGGCTGGCCGTCGTTCTGGGCCCCCCTGGACCCCGAAATGGTGGGCGAGCAGGAGGACCGGAGCTGGTTCATGCGGCGGACCGAGGTCCATTGCAACCGCTGCGACGCACATCTGGGTCATGTCTTCCCGGACGGCCCGCAGCCGACGGGGCTGCGCTATTGCATCAACGGCGTGGCGCTGGCTTTCGAGCCCGATGACTGAGGATCACCGCGCTCAGTTGTCGAAGAGCTGACCGGTGTTGATCCGGCCAATGTTCCCGAAAAGCTGACGCAGGAAAGAGGTGTCGCGGATCGCGCTTTCGGTCACGCGCGCGGACAGACGTACGATGCGCCCATCCTCGAGGCCGAAGCGCTCGACGTTCTCTACCACGCCCGCATCATCGAAACTGATCGCCACAACCTGGCGGTCGACCTCCTTCGGGGCGCGAGGGCCAAAGGTCTCCCACCGGCTGCGCACGTAGTAGTAGCCCGAACCGTCGATCAAGCCGGCAGTGCCGGGCGCGCCCAGCGTCTGGGCGACGGTGTCGCGCGTGTCCACACCGGGCACCACGAAGGACAAGTCTTCGTCAGACGGCACATAGCCATGGTTTCGCACGATCGGGGTGCAAGCCGACAGCGCCAATGCGGCGGCAAGCGCGGCCACACCCGCCAGCCTTGCGTAAGCCTTCGCCATGCCGTCCCCTTGCCTCGACGCGCTGCCCTTCGTATGCCCGGAATAGAGAAAGTCGCGCCGCCCTTCAAGAAAGGAACGCGTGCAATCCACACGCAGCGAGGAGAGCCATGACGGAAAAGACCCCGCGACCGTTCCGTACTGCCGACTTGTCGCGCCGCGCCACTCTTGAGTTCCGGCTGGCACCGGACGCTGACGCACGCGCCGCGCTCGCGGCAGATCTCGACGTGAGCGAGATCCGCAAGCTCAGGTTCGATGGCACGCTCATACCGGAAGGGAAGTCGGATTGGCGACTTGAAGGCAAGTTGGGTGCAACGGTAGTGCAGCCCTGCGTCGTCACCCTCACCCCGGTGGTCACACGCATCGAAGAGGCCGTCAGCCGGCGCTACCTTGCCCGCTGGACCGAGCCCGAGCCCGGCAGTGAAACCGAGATGCCCGAGGACGACAGCGTCGAGCCCCTCGGCGCGACAATCGACCCGTCGGCCGTGATGGCCGAAGCGCTGAGCCTCGCCATCCCGGACTTTCCCCGCGCCGAGGGCGTTGAACTGGGCGCGGCCGTCTATACCGAACCGGGGGCCGAGCCCTTGACTGACGACAAGGTGCACCCCTTCGCCGTGCTCGCCAGGCTCAGGAAGGGCGAGGAGCCCTGAAGTCGCAGGCTCGATGTGCCTTCCCTCGCGACTGCCGAAGATCGTGAGGGTCTGAAGAAGGGGCGAGGCCGCTGCGATCCGCCGCACGGTTCGGCAGGTCACGAACCCAGCGCCACCGCCCGGACCGCCACGATAGCGACCACCGGGTCGTGGCGGGCTTCGAACTGCCTCGTCAGGCTGGCCTCGACGATCCCGCTCGCGATCGCCGCGCCAATGACGGCGCCGACGCCGCCATCCACCGCCGCATTCCTGGCGTTACGACGGGTCCTGGTGGACTCTTCCTGATGCACGAAGCGGCATTCGGCCGCCGTCGCGGGAGCGGCGCGCTGCACCTGCGGTGCGACGCAACCGGCGAGATGAGGATTTCCGGCCACAGCGGCCGGGACATGTCCAGAGGGAGCAGTCATTGGCCGTCATGCGCCGCAGTCGCGGGCGGGCCCGGGGCCCAGGCTCCGGGCGCGGGCCAATCACCGAATGCGGCCATTCATCGTCCGAGAGATGAAATCTTTTCGGCCAGACGGGGGGCTTGCAATACCCCTCAGGCGTCAGTCCAAGCCGGTCCCCTCGTCCAGCCCAAGCATCAGGTTGAGGTTCTGCACCGCGGCGCCCGAGGCCCCCTTGCCGAGGTTGTCCAGCAGCGCGATGGCCACAGCGTTCCCCGTCTCGGGGTCGCCGTGCACCGAAAGTTCCAGCATGTTGGTCCCGTTGAGCCGCTCGGGGTCGATACGGGGACCGTAGGTCTCGGGATCGACAACCCGCACAAACCGCGCGCCGGCATAGTGTTCGGCCAGCGCCTCGCGCAAGCGCGCAATGGTGACCCCGCCGGACAGGTGCAACGGAAGCTGAACGATCATGCCTTGCGCGAAGTTACCGACCGATGGAACGAAGATCGGCCGCCGTGAAAGGCGCCCGTGCACCACGATCTCAGGAATGTGCTTGTGCTTCTGGCCGGTCCCGTACACGAAGAAATTGCCCGCAGTGCCGGCCTCGAACTCGGCGATCATGCTCTTTCCACCGCCGGAATAGCCACTGACAGCATTCAGGCTCAGCGCATCGTCGGGACGGATAAGCCCTGCTTCGACGAGCGGACGAACCAGCGCAACAGCCCCCGTCGGATAGCAGCCGGGATTCGACACGCGCCGGGCGTTTGCGATCGCCTCCCGCTGGCCGGGGGAGAGTTCCGCGAATCCATAGGTCCAGTCCGTTGACGTGCGGTGCGCGGTGCTGGCGTCTATCAGCCGGACGGACAGCCCTTCGAGCTGGGGGACGATCTCGCGCACGGCATCGTCGGGCAGGCACAGGATCGCCACGTCAGCAGTAGAAAAGGCCTCAATTCGCGCGGCTGTGTCCTTGCGGCGTTCGGGATCCACGCGGACAAGCTCGATGTCCGTCCGGCCATCGAGCCGTTCGAGGATCTGAAGGCCGGTCGTGCCAGCCTCGCCGTCGATGAAGACCCGGTGTCCCATGGTCGTGCCCTTTCATTCCGCGCCGACTTACGGCGAAAGGGCCGCGAAATCCAGCCCTTCAGGCGTTCACGTCGACGACCACCCTGCCCCTCACCTGCCCCTTCAGGATTTCAGCACCAAGCGCGGGCAGGTCGGCCAGCGTCGCGGGTTGGATCATCGCCTCGAGCTTGTCCATCGGCAGGTCGGTGACAATGCGCCCCCAGGCGCGTACGCGGTCCTCGTAGGGCCGCATGACGCTGTCGATGCCCAGCAGGTTCACCCCTCGGAGAAGGAATGGAATGACCGTCGCGGGCAGCTGCGCCCCACCGGCCAGTCCAACGGCCGCGACAGAGGCACCGTACTTCATCTGCCCGAGCACGCGCGCCAGCATCGGGCCGCCTACGGCATCGACGCATCCGGCCCAGGTTTCGGATTCGAGCGGGCGCTTGACGGTTTCTGCGAGTTCTTCTCGCGGAACGATCCGCGCGGCTCCGAGACCTTTCAGGTAGCCTTCGGTCTCCGGCCGGCCCGTGACCGCGGCGACCTTGTAGCCGAGTTTGGCCAGAATGGCGGTCGCCACGGACCCGACGCCGCCCGCGGCGCCCGTGACCAGAACCTCGCCCTTCTCGGGGGTCAGGCCATGATCTTCAAGCGCCATGACTGCCAGCATTGCGGTGAAGCCCGCCGTGCCTACCGCCATCGCCGCCCTGGTCGTCAGCCCCTCGGGCAGCGGCACCAGCCAGTCGGCCTTGACGCGCGCCTTCTGAGCATAGCCGCCCCAATGCGTCTCGCCCACGCGCCAGCCGGTCAGCACGACCTTGTCGCCAGGCTTGTAGCGCGGGTCATCCGACGCTTCGACCGTGCCGGCGAAGTCGATGCCCGGCACGTGCGGATAGGCCCGGACGAGCCCGCCACCGGGACCGATGCAGAGTCCGTCCTTGTAGTTCACCGTGGAATATTCGACCGCTACTGTCACCTCGCCCGCAGGGAGGCGATCCTCGGACAGATCCTGGACCGCGGCATGGGTCTTTCCGTCCTCGGTCTTCTCGACGACCAGGGCCTTAAACATGCGGATCTCCTTCAGTTCCAGAATTTCTCTTGCACCACCGCCAAGCGGTCTCCGTCTGGCGCGCGGAGCGTCAGGCGCGTGCCGGGTTTCCAGTGAGTCATTCGGACCATGCCGATGGCGACGTTGGTTCCGAAGTCGGGGGACCATGCGGTCGAGGTCACGCGGCCCACGACCTCGTCTTCCGCGACAAGCGCCCAGGGGTGGTCGCAAGGTGGAACGGCCCCGCCCTCGACGGCGATCGGGCGGATCTGCCGGTTCGGGCCGTCGCGCAGCACACGCAGCAACGCGTCGCGGCCAATGCAGCCGATGGCGGCCTCCGTATTGCAGAACCGACCAAGCCCGCATTCGTGCGGCGTGTTCTCCCGGGTCATGTCGTTGCCGTAGCTGAGAAGCCCGCCCTCGACCCGTTCGATCAGGTTCGGGCAACCGGCACGCACGTCCAAATCCTGCCCCGCGGTCATCAAGACGTCCCACAGCGGCATGCCGATGTCCGACCCTTCGACGTAAATCTCGAATCCGCCCTGCCTGGAATAGCCCGACCGGGCGATCAGCAAGTCCCGTCCCTGAAAGCTGAACCATCCGAAGCGGAAGAAACGGATCTTGCGGACTTCATCGCCGAAAACGCGCGCCATCAGCTCGTCAGCCTTCGGGCCCTGCACGGCCAGCGGCGAAACGTCGGGTTCGTCGACCAGCGCGTCGATCCGGTAGCCGTTTGCGATTCCCTTCACCCAGAGCAGGAGGTCGCTGTCGGCGATGGAGATCCACCAGCGGTCCTCGGCCAGCTTGACCGCGACGGGGTCGTTCAACATCCCCCCCGACTCGTCAACGATGGGCGCATAGTAGCACTGGCCAGGCAACATGCCGCGCAGGTCGCGTGGGGTCAGCATCTGCATCAGCTTCGCCGCCTCGGGGCCGCGCAGTTCCACCTGACGCTCGCAGGCGACGTCCCAAACCTGCACGTGTGTCTTCAGGTGGCGGTAGTCGGCCTCGACAGACTCGAAGACCGTGGGCAGGAGCATGCGGTTGTAGACGGTGTAGCCCTTGACCCCCGCGGCCTCGTTGCCGGGCGTGAACGGCGTGCGCCTGACCCTGCGCGAGGGCGAGAGGAAGGCCATCAGATCGTGTCCGGCATGAAGGGAAGATCCGTATCTCCGGGGCGCACGCCCTGGGCCGTCAGCATCGCATGGACCTGGCCGCGATGATGGGTCTGGTGATTGAACATGTGCACGATGCAGAGCGCACGAGGCTTGGACAGATCGGCCTGCAAAACTTTGGAATACCACGACAAATCGCCATCGACGTCGGACTGCTCGAGCCGCGAGGCCCAGTCGAGGATACGACGGTCGGTCGCAGCGCGTCGTGATTTGTAGTCCGCCCAGTCCGCGAAGACCGTCGCGCTCTCGGCAAGGTCTGCCTTCGGCGGCAGATCGCCCCCGTCAAACCTGCTCATCCACATCAAGTCGCCCCAGAGCAGGTGCGAGAGGGTGCCGTGGATGGACCTGAACCAGGCGCCAAGATCCTCGCGCCGCTGCGTATCGGTCAGTCTGTCGGCGGCAGACACGATGTTGTCATTCTGCCAGGTATTGTAGCGTGCCATTGTATGGCACCATCCGGGCGTGATCATGTGAACCTCAGGGGCCGGACCAGTCGATCTGGCAGATCTCCGCGCTGCGGCCGTCGAAGTCCCAGACCCGCCCGAAGGCCCGAACACGACCCTTGGTAGCAGTGGCAACGGTGATGTCCGGGCCCATCCAGTAGCCCGTATTGACCGCCACGATGTCCCGGTCCGGGTCCTTTCCGACGACTGGGACGACCTCGCCGTGGATCTTCTTGCCGACCATCAGACGGCGTTTCTTGCCCTCGGTCTCGAACACAACCGGCGCACGCTCGGCGCCCAGGAATTCAGAGACCAGGATCTTGAAAAGTCCCGTCGTGCCCTTTGCCTTACCAGAGAAAATCTGGATCAGCCCGTGATAGGCCGCGTGGCTGGCGCGATCGTCGATGAAGGCGGCCGCCTTCCAGTTGCCGCGCGCCATGAGTCCGGGAATTTCGAGCAGAAGGCCGACGTTCAGCCCCGACAGGTCCTCGCCACCATAATGCCCTTCGTCGATGCGGATACCGGACCAGGCCTGGCAATACCCCTCGGTGGGAGCATGCTTTCCCAACGACACGACGCAGGGGCAGAACACCGTGCAGTTGCAGTTCAGGATCAACTCGCCCTTGATCGCCCACGGAACGAGCCCATGGTCCGAACGTTCCGCCATCGGGTGGCGGCTGTCGATCCGTGGCGCGTCAAGCCTTGTCGTCATGTCCTCATCCCCCGAGCGCCGTGTATCCCGCCGCAACTGCCGCGCCCAGCAGGGCGAAGCCCAGCGGCGCCGTCAAGGGGCGGCCGATCTGCGGCAGCTTCTCGGCGACCATCAGCACCGTCGCCAGTCCCATGAACAGAAGATTACCCATGCCACCGACAAATGCCAGAAGCATCAAGGCCCAGCAGCAGCCAAGGCAGTCGCGGCCCATGGCCAATCCTATGGAAAGCGACGCACTCACGCCGGGGCGCCAGCGCGACAGGAAGACCGAAAGCGGCGTGCGGCACCTGTGCAGGCAGGCCGACTTCAGGCGCGAGAACTGGTAGAGCCCCGCCACACCGAGGATGGCCGCTGCGGACCACTCCGACAGCACGCGACCATCTCCGCCCGCAAGATCGCTCCGCGCCAACACGAGCTGTAGCGCAGCAAAGCCGAAAGCCGCGGCCATCCAGACGGCAAGGTAACCCGCAACCAGCCCTGCGATCTCGGCAGGGCGTCCAGCGGGCGGGGGCAACGCAAGATAGGCCGATAGCGCCGGCGCGAAGGTCGGGACCATCATCGCCGCGGTCATCACACCCCACATCGCCACGAGCGGCAGGTAGGCGAGGTCCGCCACGCCCGCACGGCAGATCGCCGCCCAGAATCCCGGGCCGTAGACAGCCTCGCCCCGGACCTGTTGCGCCATGATCCAAAGCGCAATCCAGCCGGTGAGAACAAGAAGAAAGAAGACGGGCCAAGTGATCTGACGGGCGGTCATCCGGCTTCCCCGATGGCCGACCCGTCCGCGCCGATCCTGCCCGGCCATGGGGCATTTGTGGACCATCCAGCCACCATTCACGACAGTTTCAGACGGAAATCCCGTTCATGACAAGAAGATTCGTACCCCTGCCCTTGAGCAACCCGCGTAGCTCATTTACGTCTAGATCGCCACTCACGCCTTGCCGAAAGGAATACCATGCGCAAGACCCCGCTTCTTCTTGCTACCGCAGCCACCGCAATCGCACTTCCCGCATTGGCGGCCGACCCGGACCTCATCGTGTTCGACTGGGCCGGGTTCGAAGACCAGAACCTGATCCAATCCTATTTCGAAGCGCATGGCACCGGCCCGACCTACACCTTCTTCGCCGATGACGACGAAGCGTTCCAGAAGCTCGCCTCGGGCTTCAAGGTCGATGTCGCGCATCCGTGCAGCCAGATGATCGGCCGCTACCGCGACGCGGGTCTGATCGAGCCGTGGGATGTGAGCCGCATCCCCAACTATGAAAACATCGATGCGCGGTTCAAGAACTCTACGGTTTGGGCGGATGACACCGGCGTGTGGTTCATCCCGACCGACTACGCCTATACCGCCATCACCTACAACACCGAGACCGTCCCGGCCGAGGATGTGGCGTCCCTCCAGGTCTTCCACAACCCGGCGTATGCCGGCCGCGTCTCGCTGCCCGACAACGTAGATGACGTCTTCGCACTGGCCCTGCTGGCGACCGGCGTCAGCGACTGGCAGAACCTGACCGAAGAGCAGTTCCAGGCCGCGTCGGACTGGCTGCGCACCGCGCACGAGAACGTCCGCACCTACTGGGCCGACCCGTCGGAAGCCGCGCAGCTTCTGGTGTCGGGCGAAGTCGCTGTTGCCTGGACGTGGAACGACACCGTGGCGCTGCTGCAGGAAGAAGGCTTCCCGGTCGGCTTCCAGCGCCAGGCCAAGGAAGGTGCGTCGAACTGGGTCTGCGGCTACGTCAACATGAAGGACGCCCCCGGCTCCGAAGACAAGGCCTACGACTTCATCAACGCCTGGCTCGAGCCGCGTTCGGCCAAGGGTCTGCTGGACGGCTTCGGCTATGTCCACACCACGACGACCGGCATGGCCGGCATCCCCGCCGAGGAACTCGAGGCCGCCTTCGTCAGCCCGATCGACACGACCCTTCTGACGCAGGTTCCGATGGACCTGACGATGCGCGAGCGCATGCTGGAAGAGTTCGAGAAGATCAAGGCCGGCTTCTGAGGCCAGGCTTCACGGCACGGACGACGCCGCCCTGTCGGGCGGCGTCTTTCGTATCAGGGCTCCGCAAGCTCGATGTTGACCCGGCGGTTCTGGCGCCCCTTGTTCTCGATCTTGCCCAGGATGAGCCGACCGATCTCGCCCGAGCGGGCGACATGCGTGCCGCCACAAGGCTGAAGATCGACCTGGTCCTCGCCTTGACCGATGCGGACCAACCGCACCCGCCCCTGCCCCATCGGTGGCATCACCGACATCGTCTTGACCAGACCCGGATTGGCGCGAAGCTCGTCCTCGGTGATCCAATCCTCGGTCACCGGAAGGTCACGAGCGACAAGTTCATTCAACGCGGCCTCGACCGCGTCCCGATCCTCGGGCGCAGCCTCCATCGCGAAATCAAGCCGTCCCTTGCCCGCTCCGATCTGCCCGCCGGTCACCGGAAAGGGCAGAACCACGGACAGAAGATGTAGCGCCGTATGGACACGCATGTGCAGGTGGCGGCGCTTCCAGTCGAGCGTCTGGTGCACCTCGGCTCCCACCGGGGGAAGCGCCGCAGCCTGTTCAGGAACCAGGACGACCGCGCCGCCTTCTCCCTTCTGCGCCGTGGTCACGGCAAGACGCCCGCCGTCCCAGTCGAGCCACCCGGCGTCCCCCGGCTGCCCCCCGCCGGTGGGGTAGAAGACCGACATGTCGCAAACGATCCCGCCGTCGGCTGTCAAATCAACGACGCGGGCGTGCGCTTCGCGCGCATATGGGTCCTTGCGGAACAGTGGCTCGGTCATGATTGGAAATCCTCGGCGCCGGGAAGGTCCTGAAGAGTGGGGTCGATGCTCTGTGTTTCCGCTGCCGGGTCGGTCTTCGGTTTGGCAGGCTTCTTGCGGGGAGCGGGCTTGCCACAGGTAAGCGCTTCCGGGTTGCGCAGCCAGATATCGCGCTGCGCGAAGGGAATCTCGATCCCTTCTTCGGCAAAGCGGCGAGCGATCTCGTGGTTCATGTCGGACTTCGTCGCCAACGAGAAGTTGACATCGCGCAGGATGGCCCGGATTTCGAAGTCCAGCGAGTCCGCACCAAAGCCGATGAAAAGGACGGCGGGCTTGGGGCTGAGCGTGACAAGGGGGTGGCCCTCGGCGACTTCGCGCAGGATCGCTTCGACCTTGCGGGTATCCGTCCCGTAAGCCACGCCGACACGCACGATGATCCGGCCCGTCAGATTGCCTCGGGTGTAGTTCGTGACAACGCCCGAGATCAGGTCGGAATTCGGGACGATCACATCCGTGCGGTCGAAGGTCTCGATCCGGGTGGAACGGACCGAGATGTCGCGCACATAGCCCTGCTGGCCATTGACCTCGATCCAGTCGCCTTCGCTGATCGGACGTTCGACCAGGAGAATGATCCCCGAGATGAAGTTCGACACGATGTTCTGCAGACCGAAGCCGATGCCGACCGACAGCGCGCCCGCGACAATCGCCAGCGAGGAAAGGTCGATGCCGGCGGCCGTGATCGCGACAATGGCCGCAAGGATGATGCCGATGTATCCCACACCCGACACCAGAGCGTTCTGACCGCCCGGATCGATCTTCGTCTTCGGCAGGACAGAGGTCTTGAGAGCGCCCTGCAACAGTCGCGTGGCAAGGTAGAGAACGACGAAAACGGCGGCGAAGGTCAGGAAGTCCGTCGGGGCGATCCGCGTCTCGCCAAAGGTGAAGCCCTCCCGCGCGCGGGCCCAGAGTTCGGTCAGGTCCGAGACGCGTGCGCCCCAGATCAGCGCCAGGATCGGCAGCGCGAGCAGGCCCAGGGCGAACGCGATCAGGACGGGGACCAGCGCCTCTTCCTCATCCTCGCCCCGGCGGGTGGCCAGCGCGTAGAGGTCGGCAGCAAACTGCTGCAGAATGACAAGGAAGGCCAGAAGCGCGAGGGACAGTGCCGCCGGAAACACGAAGAACCGGCCGAGGGCATAGTAGCCCACCGCGGCCATGATGGGGCCGAGAAGCCCCAGCAGCATGGACCCTCGCCCGATCAGCAACAGAAGCCGAGACCGAGTAGGCGTTTCGCCCGACTGCGCACCGGCCCGCGCAGCGGTCAGAAGAAGCTGGCCCAGCCTGACGAGGATCAGACCTCCCAGCAGAATCACGGGGAAACCAAGCACGACATGCGCGGTCAGAGTGTCCCCCTCGGGCGGGACCGTCGCTGCGAGGAATCCGGCAAGCGCCAGCAGCACGCCCAGAAGCGACGACCAGAAACGTCCTTCGGCCCGCCGCTCTGGCGCCAGTCCCATCAGCAGCGCCGCGCCCTCAGCGCGGGCAAAGACCTGCTGGCCCAGCCATCGCGCGGCGAGGATCACGAAGGAAATCGTCGGCAGGGCACCAAGGATCTGTGTCCCTCGCTCGCCGACAAGGCCCGTGAAGAAGAGCGCCGTGACCACCAGGATCACGCCAAGATAGGGCAGCACCACCTGCCCAAGCGACACCAGGAGCGACAACACGACCCGCTTGGCGCGCCGGCCCGTGCCGGCCATCAGCCGGTCGGCAAGCCGACCGCTCCAGCGGCGGCCACGCGCGATCAGCGCGAGGCCGATTGCCAGAAAGACGAGCGTGGCGGGCAGAGTCTCGCGTGCGTTGGCCCGCAAGGTCGAGCTGGCCCAACCGTCGCGCGCCTCGGTCCAGAGGTCATTGCCGATTGCGGCCAGCGCGCTGAAGGCAGGCGGCCAGTTCAGCGGCACAAGCGGCGACGGGCCGAGTTGCAGCAGCTCGTTCGCCTGCCTCTCCCTCAGGATGCTGTCGATCTCGCGGATCAGGCCGTCGGCGCCCAGATACGCCTCTTCGGCAGCGATGCCAGGGGCCTGCAGGCGTGCAAGCTGCTCATTCAACGCACTGCGCCGCTGGGCGATTTCTTCGGCCTCGGTCTCGCCCTCGCCTGGGGCAGGACCGAGCGCGGCCAGTTGACTGCGAATGGTTTCGATCCGGGTGCGGTTGGCATTCTGCGCTTCGAGAAAGCGCGCGCGCCATGCCGCGACCGTGGACCGCAGCTGTTCCAGCGTCAGGTTTGGGGTATCGGCATCAGCCACCGCAGCCTCGACTCGGGCCTGCACCTCCTCCCAGGCAGCATAATCGGGCGCCTCGGTCGCAGGCAGGTCGGGCAAGGGTTCGGTTGCGCCGTCGTTGGCCTGCGCGCTCGACCCGAGCCACCAGTTGAGCGTCTGGTTGGCCGGAACGGCTTCGGTCTGGCCGTCGCCGCCGCCCAGCCACCAGGCCGCCGCCGTAGCCCCAGCGCCGGGGGCTTGCGCCTGCTGTGCCCCCCCGCCCAACCACCAGCCCATCTGGGCGCGAGCGGGAAGTGCGGCGAGGACAAGTGCGGCGAAAGCTGCCGCAAGCAGGGGCGCGAGGCGCCTCATGGTTCCTCGAAGACCGCCGGAACCTGACGCGGCGCAGCATCGAGCCATTTCGGGACCGGAAGCCCCTTTTCCTTGAGGAACGCCGGATTGAACAGTTTGGACTGATAGCGCGTACCGTAGTCGCACAGGATCGTCACGATGGTATGGCCCGGCCCCATTTCCTTGGCCATCCGGATCGCGCCCGCCACGTTGATGCCTGAGGATCCGCCGAGGCACAGGCCCTCGTCCGAAAGCAGGTCGAAGACGATGGGAAGCGCCTCGGAATCGGGGATGCGCCAGGCCATGTCCGGGCGGAACCCCTCGAGGTTGGCGGTGATCCGGCCCTGCCCGATGCCCTCGGTAATCGAGGTGCCGGGCGCGGCGAATTCCCCGGTCGTGTAGTAGGAATAAAGCGCCGCACCTTCGGGATCGGCCAGCCCGATCTTCACGCCTTTTGGCTGAAGCGCCATCGCCACGCCCGCGAGCGTCCCGCCCGACCCGACGGCGCAGACGAAGCCGTCGACCTTGCCACCTGTCTGGTCCCAGATCTCCGGCCCGGTCGTCTCGACATGGGCCTGGCGGTTCGCCACGTTGTCGAACTGGTTCGCCCAGATCGCGCCGTTGGGCTCGGTCTCGGCCAGTTTGGCGGCGAGGCGGCCCGAATAGCGGACATAGTTGTTGGGGTTCTTGTAGGGCGCAGCCGGGACCTGGACCAGCTCGGCCCCGGCAAGGCGCAGCATGTCCTTCTTTTCCTGGCTCTGCGTTTCGGGGATGACGATGACCGTCTTGAAGCCCATCGAGGCGCCGACCAACGCAAGCCCGATACCGGTGTTCCCGGCCGTTCCTTCGACGATCGTGCCGCCCGGCTTCAACAGCCCCTTCGCCATGGCGTCGCGGATGATGTAAAGCGCCGCGCGGTCCTTGACCGAAGATCGGGGGTTCATGAATTCCGCCTTTCCGAGGATCTCGCAGCCCGTGATCTCGGACGCCTTCCTCAGGCGGATGAGCGGGGTGCGGCCGACGGCGTCGGCCAGGTCCGTCGCGATGCGCATGGGCTGCCCTTCTTGCGTTTGGACCTTCCTAGGCCGCGGCGGGCGCGAACTCAAGGTTGCGGGCGCAGCCGATCGCGCCTGTGGGCGAGGAAAAGCGCGGAAAGCAGCAACGGGCCGTTCTCGGCCTCACCGGTTTCGACAAGTTCCATCAGCCGGTCGAAGGACACGACATGAGCGCGGATATCCTCGTGCTCGTCGGCCACACCCGACGCGCCGGGTGTCCAGCCGTCGGGAAGCTCGGCGATGCCGATGAAGGCGTAGAGGTATTCGGACTTGGCTGCCGGCGTGGGATAGTAGCTGCCGATGGGGATAAGCGCACCGAGGCTGATGCCCGCCTCCTCCGCAGCTTCGCGGCGGGCGGCATCCTCGGGAGATTCGCCGGGGTCGACCCGTCCGGCGATGGGTTCCAGCAGCCAGGGTTGCGCGTCGCCGCGCGCAAAGGGGCCCGGGCGGAACTGTTCGATCAGAAGAACCCGGTCTCGTACCGGGTCATAGGGCAGCACAGTCGCCGCATCGCCCGACACGAAGACTGCCCGGGTCACGGTCTCGCTCATCGACCCATCGAAGCGGCGGTAGCGCAGATCGTAGTCCTCGACCGCAAAATGGTTCGCGTAGGGCATGGACCGGGAGCTGATCTCGATGTCCGAGGCATCGGCCCGTCGGCGCAGGGTGACTGGCCCACCCTGGGCTGCGCGCAGCCGGGACGCGGCACGCACCAGAATCTGGTGATAGCGGCGCCCGACCTCGGCTGCGGGGCTCTGCCCGAAGAGAGCCATCGCATCGCCGGCCGCCGCGACGGCAAGCGCGCCGAAGTCGTTTTCCCATTCGGCCAGATCGAACGGTCCTCCGGGTTCGCCCTGCGGGCCGTCGCCATAGACCAGCGCTGCGACCGTTTCACCGTTCACACAGACTTCGATCCCGCGCGATCCATAGCCGAAAAGACCTTCGTAGAAATCGAGCCGGGCGACCTCGGTGGGCGTCAGGTCCAGGGCGACCAGACCGTCCACGGTTTCCGCGGCATCCGGGACGAGGACGGGAAACCCGCCACCGGGCGCCCAGCGGACACAATGTCCGTCTAGCCGGGCCGAAGCCAGATTCGGAACCCGGCCAGCGACGGCCTCGAGCAGCGGCAAATGCCGCAGCGTGCCGTAGAAGAAGTGCATTCCCGCCTGACCTGTCAGGACCAGCGCCGCGCGGCAAGTTCGGTCAGCCAGGCCGAAAACAGCCCGCCGATGACCAGAACGCCAAGCGTCGGCGGAGCCGAGATCACGATCTTCCCGTATTCGATCATGATGTCGAATGTGCCCAGAAGCGCCTCGGTCACACCGTCATAGCGACGATCGGTCGAACGCTTCAGCATCTCGACGATAGCGAACAGCAACAGGCCCCAGAAGACGATCGTGATCGAGGTCCGGATGCCGGTGCCGAAAGCCTTCACCATGCCGCGGCCGGCGTTCGGGCCCATCGTCCGCCAGCCCACGATCAGACCGATCAGGGCAACGAAGATGGAGTAACTTCCCGGGCTGTAGCCTTCGGGAAAATAGGGCTTCATGACCTCTGCGCCGAAGAAGGCGACCAGAAGAAAGGAAACCGCACCGATGAGCTTGGACGCGGTAGGCATGTCAGGTTGCCGGCCTCGTGACAGTGATCTGCGTGACGTCGCAGTTTCCGCTGGAGAACGTCGAGGCGCAAGAGGTCAGGTAGAAGTTCCACATGCGCCGGAACCGGTCATCGAAGCCCAGCCGCGCCACCTCGTCCCAGCGGGCGTTGAACGTCTCGTGCCAGCGGCGGAGCGTCTGACTGTAGCTTTCGCCGAATTCGATCGAGCCCTTGACCCGTAGCCCCGCGCGGTCGACCTCGCGCCTCAGCGCCGAGGGACAGGGCAGCATGCCACCGGGGAAGATGTACTTCTGGATAAAGTCGACGCCGCGCTTGTAGACGTGCCAGCGGCTGTCGGCGACGGTGATGATCTGGAGCGTCGCGTTGCGTCCGGGCTTGAGCCGTTCGCGCAGGGTATTGAAGTAGACCGGCCAGTATCTTTCGCCGACCGCCTCGAACATCTCGATGCTCGCGATGCCGTCATAAACGCCGCGTTCGTCGCGGTAATCCTGCAGCTTGATCTCGACCCGGTCGCTGAGTCCGGCGCGTGTGACGCGATCCACGGCATAGTCATGCTGTGCCTTAGATATCGTCAGCCCGGTGACCCTAAGCCCGCGTTCCTTGGCGGCATACTCGGCGAAGCCGCCCCAGCCGCAACCGATTTCCAGCACATGATCGCCGGGCGCGGCGCCCATCTGGTCGACCATGCATTCGTATTTCTGGATCTGCGCCTTCTCGAGGCTCTCCTGGCCCGTACGGAACAGTGCCGAGGAATAGGTCATCGTGTCGTCGAGCCAGAGCGAATAGAAGTCGTTGCCGAGATCGTAATGCGCGGCGATGTTGCGGCGCGCCTGCGTGCGCGTGTTTCGCTGAAGCCAGAAGCGCAGCTTCTCCCAGGCACGCACAAGGCCCATGCCAGGGAAGCCATCGTAGATTTCCTCGTTGCCCGCATGGATCAGGTCCATGAAAGCCTGAAGGTCCGGAGTTGACCAGCCGCCTTCGAGGTAGGAATCGCAGAAGCCCAGGTCGCCCTCGCGGATCAGACGCGCGAAAAGGTCGGGGTCGTGGACGTCGAACTCGGCCACCGGTCCCGGCGCCTTGCCTTCCGCGCGAAAGCGGCGTCCGTCGGGCAGCACGACGTCTAGCCGTCCGCGGTTCAGCGCCTGCGCCATGGCGAAAGTCTGCGCGAAATAGCGCGGCAGGCCCTCCTGGCCCTTGGTGGTCGTCAGTACGTCCATTCCCATCCCCTTCTCGCGCGACGGAGTAAGACAGATCGCGCTTCTTCACGCAACGGCTTGATTTGTCAGCCCTTCCACTCTTCGTAGGCGGCAAGCGCAGCCCTGCGCCCCTCGTCGGCGGCGACGATAGGGCGCGGATAGCGATCCGTCGCGCGCATGCCCCAGCTTTCCGGTATGGCGTCGAAGAAGCTCAGCGCCGTGGCGGGCGGATTACCCTGCCCTTCGGCGATCCAGCGGCGGCGGTAGCGCCGGTCAGGATCGAACTTGTCGGCTTGCGTTACCGGATTGAAAACGCGGAAATACGGTGCTGCATCGGGACCTGAGCCCGCCGACCACTGCCAGCCCATCGCGTTCGAGGCCGGATCCCAGTCGATCAGACAGTTCTCGAACCACCTTAGTCCCACACGCCAGTGGGTGCGCAGGTGCTTGGTCAGGTAGGATGCGACGATCATCCGCCCGCGGTTGTGCATCGTGCCTGTCACATACATCTCGCGCATCGCTGCATCGACAAACTCGATTCCCGTCCGTCCACGCTTCCAGTCGCGAACTTCCTTCAGGCGTTCATCCTCGTTCCAGGGAAAGCCCTGCCATTCCTCGCGCCAGCTGTCGGTCGTGATGTGGGGCGTGTGGTGAACGAGATGGGTGGCGAAGTCCCGCCAGACGAGTTCCCTCAGGTAGGTCTCTGCGCCCTTGCGACCTTCGTGAAGCGCGCGGCGGGCCGCGTGCCAGCACGTGCGGATAGAAATCTCGCCATAGGTCAGGTTCTCCGACAGACGCGAGGTTCCGTCGACTGCCGGCAGGTCGCGCGCCTTGTCATAGGCGTCGATCTTCTGCGCGATGAAGGCCCCAAGGCGCCCGCGCGCGGCCTCCTCACCCACGGCGACATGGGCCGCGACCACGTTGGCGCCGCGCTGCATGGCCGCTCCCATCCGCCAGTCGTCCAGCCGGTCGCTCTCGGGCCAGGCCTCGGGCGCCGCGATCCCTCCGGGTGTGGGCAAGGGGTCGCCCGGATCCCTGTCCCGGACAGCGTTCCAATAGGGCGTGTAGACCTTGTAGAACCCGCCCTGCCCCGTCTCGACGGTCCACGGCTCGAAGAGGACATGACCGGCGAAACTGCGCGCGTCAATGCCATCGGATCTGAGCCCTGCCTTCACCGTCTCATCCCGACGGCGCGAGTCCGGGTCATAGAGTCGCGTCCACCACACCGCACCTGCTCCCGTCTCGCGCACCAGCGCACGAAGCGCTGGCAGCGCCTCGCCCCGCCGCAGGATCAGCCGACTTCCTCTGTCGGCAAGCGTCCTCGCGAAGTGCTCGACGCCGAGCCCCAGACGCCATTTCGGCGCTGCGCCGTGGCCTTCCACGACCTCGTCAAGCACGAACACCGGGATCACCGGACGCCCCGATGCCGCCGCCTCGGACAGCGCCCGATGGTCCGACAGGCGCAGGTCGCGCCGGAACCAGAGGATGATCGGTGTCGTCTCGCCCATTCCTGCCCCCAAGGCAGGTAGGAGACCTGCCGTCAGAGCACCTGATCTAGCGCCCGGATCAGGCGGTCAACCTCGGAATGCGTCGTGTAGTGGACGAAGGACAGCCTAAGAACGCCCTTCTTCGGATCCACGCCCATCGCCTCGAGGGGACGTACGGCGTAGAAGTCACCGCCGCCCGCCATGATCCCGTGCGGGGCCAGCGCGGCTGCCACCTCGACCCCCGGACGGTCAAGCTCGACCGCGACGGTCGGCGCGCGCCCGCGGTGTGTGCGTGGCCCGATCAGGCGGATGTCATTGCGCCCCGAGAGGTAGTCCATCAACGGGGCGAGCAATTCCTCTTCGTACTGTCGGAAAAGGTCATGGACCGTCTCGGCACGGCCCGTCTGATCCCGGCCCGCGCGCGTGTGATGCGCATAGACGGAATCGACGTAATCCGCGATTCCCGCCGAGGCGGCGATCTGCGCGTGGTCGGGACCGGCCGGCGTGAACCGCTTGTAGAGGGTAGCTGCATTGAAATAGTGGCCCTGGTTCGGAAGATGGTCGCCGATCCGATGCCGAATGACCATGACGCCCTGGTGCGGCCCGAAAGTCTTGTAGGCCGAAAACAGGTAGATGTCGGCGTTCAACTTGCCCACGTTAGGCAGGCCGTGGGGCGCATAGCTGACACCGTCGACACAGACGAAGGCACCCGCCGCATGCGCCATGCGGGAAATCCGCGCCACGTCGTTGATTTCACCGACCACGTTCGAGCAATGCGGGAAGCAGACCAGCTTGACCTTTTCGTCGAGTAGCTTCGCAAGGTCGTCGGGGTTCAGATGCCCGGTGTCGCGGTCGATTGCCCAGACGCGAACCTCGACCCCTTCATCCGCCAGGCGCCGCCAGGGACCGCTGTTGGCCTCGTGATCCTGGTCGGTCACAATGATCGCGGCATTCTTGCCGCGGAGCCAAAGACGAACCGCGTTCGCCAGCACGTAAGTGTTTGCCGTCGTCGACGGGCCGAAGCTCACCTCTTCGGTCGAGACACCCAGGATCCGCGCCATGCGTTCGCGCGCCTGGTCCATCTCCGCCCCGGCGGTCTGACTGACCTCATAGGGCGCGTAGGGCTGGACCTTGCGTTCCTTGTAGAACCGTTGGAGCCGCCAGATGACATAGCGACAGGCATAGCTTCCGCCTGCGTTCTCGAAGAACGCCCGGTCACGGAGCGAGGGTTCCTGAAACGCGGGGAACTGGGCGCGGACGAAATCGACGTCGAGTTTCATGACGCCTGCAAATTGAGCAGGTTGAGCGAGCACGTCAACCGGTATGCAAAGGCATGCGGCGAGCCGCCGCTATTCCTCTCGCCTTCTGACGATCTGGCGGAGCGCGCCATGCAGGGTCTGGATGTCTGCCCGTGTAAAGGGCATGCGGCTCCACAGGTTGCGCAGGCTCAGTTTCATCCCCGCGGCCTTGTCGGGCGGAAAGAAGAAGCCCGCCGCCTCAAGCCGCTCCTCCCAGTGGTCCGCCAGCCGGTCGACTTCGTGGCGCTGAGCAAGTTCCGTCCCCGCAAGGGCGAGCACCTCGGGCGGCGTGTTGTCGCCCTGCCGTCGCCATTCATACCCGACCAGCAGCACGCATTGCGCAAGGTTGAGCGAGGGGAAGTCCGGGTTCACCGGAACCGACACGATGGCATTCGCACGCACGATGTCCTCGTTCTCGAGCCCCGCCCGCTCGGGACCAAACAGGACCGCGGTGCGCCGTCCCTCGCGCGCCAGGGCACGGGCGTGTTCCATAGCACGCTCGGGCGTCATCACCGGCTTGGTCAGGCCGCGCGGGCGCGCGGTGGTCGCGAAGACATAGTCGCAGTCTGCGACGGCGTCGGCGACGGTCTGAAAGTGACCCGCAGCGTCCAGAAGCCGCCCCGCGCCAGACGCCATCGCCACCGCCTTCGGACTGGGCCAGCCGTCGCGCGGCGCAACGACGCGCATCCGGTCCAGCCCGAAGTTGAGCATGGCACGCGCGGCTGCCCCGATGTTCTCGGGCAACTGCGGACGGACAAGGACGAAGGCGGGCTTGGGTGCATCGGTCATGGCGCCGCCCTCTAGCCGGATCGGGGCAGCTGGACAAGCGGACCGAGATGGGCAAGCACCGACCGCGCCGCGCGCAGGCCCGGCGCCTCGTACCCACGGCCCAGGCGTTCCATCGTCAGTTCGAGGGCATCGGCCTGTCTTGCACGCGCCTCGGGGTCTTCGATCAACCGCACCAGGGCCTCAGCCAAAGCTGGCGGGCGGCAGGCTGGGCCCAGGAATTCCGGCACCACGCGGGTATCCGACACGAGATTCACGAGCGTCACCGTGTCGATCAGCGCCGCGCGACGCATGATCCACCAGCTGAGCCGCGACATGTCATAGCCGATGACCATTGGCACCCCGGCCGCCGCCAGTTCAAGCGACACCGTTCCCGAGGCGGCCAGCGCCACGTCAGACGCCGCGAAAGCGGCGCGCTTTGCCTCGCCGCCGTCCTGGCGGGCATCGATCACGGTTGGCTCTCCGGGCCAGTCCGCGACCAGCGCCCGCACCCTTTCGGCCAGATGTGCCACGGCGGGAACGACCACACGGGCGTCGGGGTGGCGTGCGACGACCTCCCGCAGCGCCGCACCGAAAACGGGCGCGAGGCGCGAAACCTCGCTGCCGCGCGACCCCGGCAACGCCAGGATCAGCGGCACGGTCTCCCCCATGCCCTGTGAAGCGCGGAAGGCAGCCGCCTCGGCCGGTGTCGCCTGCGGTTCGGCCACGACCGGGTGGCCGACGAATTCGCACGTCATGCCTGCCGCCTCCATGTAGGGCGGCTCGAACGGCAGAAGGGCAAGCACGTGGTCGATCGACCGCGCCATCTTGGCCGCGCGACCGGGCCGCCAGGCCCAGACGGACGGGGCAACGTAGTGGATGGTCCGCAGGTCAGGGTTTGCACGACGCGCAAGTGCCGCCAGCCGCAGCGAGAAATCGGGGCTGTCTATGGTGATGAGCGCATCGGGCGCCATCTCGATCACCGCTGCGGCAGCTTCCTTCAGGCGCCGGCGGAGCGAGGGATAGCGTGGCAGCACCTCGGCGATGCCCATCACCGACAGCTCCGACATTGGAAAGAGCGGCCGAAGCCCCTGCCCTTCCATCGCGGGTCCGCCAACGCCCGCGACCTCGACGCCTGGCGCAAGCTCGCGCAGTCCCGCGATCAGCGCCGCACCGAGTCTGTCGCCCGACGGCTCGCCAGCCAGGAGGAATAGCCGGGGGCTCATTGCGCCAGCAGGAACATCCCCGCCTCCTCGACGGCGCCAAGCGTCGCCTCACGGTCGAGGATCAGGACACCGCCTGCGGCGATGACGATCCCCGCCAGCCCGGCCTCCGCTGCCCCCGAAACCGTTCCGGGCCCGATCGCCGGCATGTCGACACGCAGATCCTGCCCGGGCTTCGGGCGCTTGGCCAGCACGCCGCGTGCCCCGCGACGCAGCATGGGATCGGTCTGTGCCACCATGCGCAGCAGGAAGTCGGTGCCCTGCACCGTCTCCACTCCCAGGCAAAGCCCTCCTGCGACCACCACTGCCTGACCCACGTCTACCGGACCCAGCGCCGCCAGGATCTCGGCTGCGCGATGCGCGTCGTCGCGGGCGGCGCGGTCCGGCTCCGCGCCGGCAAGAAGTCCTGCCTCCGCGGTCAACCCGGGCACCAGTTCGTGCGCGCCGCGCACCGCAAAGCCTTGCGCCTCAAAGATCCCGATCACGAAACGCAGAAGCGCATCGTCCCCGCCCTGCATGGCTGCGACAAGCTTCGGCGCGACTTCCTGCATCAGGGGGTCGAAGGCCATCGGGTCAAGCGCTGGGCGGCGCATTGCGCCTGCAAGGCACACCTCGGACACGCCCTTGGCCCTCAGCGCATCGAACATCTCCCCCAACCGCTCGAACCGAGCGGCTATCTCGGGTGCGCCGGGGTTCTGCGCCGCGATCCCTTCCAAGCGCACGAACAGTGTCCCGTGCCGTGCCTGAACCACCGCGCCCGGCAGGGCTCCCTCGCCTGCGATCACCGCCAGCATGCCGGCTCTCCTTCCTCTTGTCCCCAATCCCCCCGCCGGAGGCGCCCCGAGCGCCGCAGGCGCATCGCTCTGCTACCGCGGGGTCAGGAAAGATCGATCGGTCTCGGCCAGGATGAACTCGACGATCTCTCGCACATAGGGGCTCGTCGTCTCCTCACCGAGACGCCTCGCACGGTCGAGGAACGCTCCTTCGCCCTGCGCCAGCATCTGATAGGCGGCGCGGAGCGCGGTGATGTCCTCGCGCGCGACCCCGCGGCGCTTGAGCCCGACCAGGTTAAGGCCGTCGAGTTCGCCCCGTGGCGCCTGGACGAGGCCATAGGGTATCACGTCGTTGGTGACCATCGTCACCGCACCGATTATCGCGCCCCGGCCGACCCGCACCCATTGGTGGATGCCCGACAGGCCGCCGATAATGACATCGTCCTCGACCACGCAGTGGCCTGCCAAGGCGGCCTGGTTGGCCATGATGACACGGTTGCCGACCTGGGCGTCGTGGCCCACATGGGCCCCTGTCATCAAGAGGCAGTCATCCCCGACGCGCGTCACACCGCCGCCACCCGCAGTTCCGGTGTTCAGCGTCGCGCCCTCGCGGATGCGGCAGCGTGCGCCGACGACCAGCCGCGTTTTCTCACCCTTGTACTTCAGGTCCTGCGGCACCTCGCCGACGACTGCAAAGGGAAAGACCACCGTAGCTTCGCCCACCTCGGTGCAGCCCGTCACGACCGCGTGCGATTTCAGCACGACGCCGGCCCCAAGCCTGACCTCCGGGCCCACGAACGAGAAAGGACCGATCTCGCAGCCCGGGCCGATGATGGCGCCTGCCTCGACTATTGCAGTGGGGTGGATGCGCGCGGATGCGTCGACGTTCATGTGTCAGGCCTTCGGCAGGTCCATCATCGCGGTGAACTCGGCCTCGGCCGCTAGCTCGCCTCCGACGGTCGCGCGCCCCTCGAACTTCCACACCTTGCCGCCGCCGCGCTTGGCGACGACGTTCAGATCCAGGACGTCGCCCGGCACCACCTTGCGGCGGAACTTTGCGCCGTCGATAGCCATGAAATAGACCAGCAGATCCTTGTCTGCCATGTCCATCGACACACCGACCATCACCGCCGCGGTCTGCGCAAGTGCTTCGACGATCATCACGCCGGGAAGGATCGGGGCGGAAGGGAAGTGACCCTGGAACTGCGGTTCGTTGAACGTGACATTCTTGATCCCGCGCGCGCTCCGGTTCGGGACAATGTCCACGACCTTGTCGACCAGAAGGAACGGGTAACGGTGCGGAATGATCCGCTGGATCAAGTGGATGTCGGCTTCGGTCGGGATGACCTTGGCGGGCGTGTCGTTCATCTGCGTCTCCGATCCTCGCGGCCTGACGGTGCTAGCAACTGGGCCATGCGAGGGCAAGCGCAGCGATCACGGCACAGTTTCGCCATCGCTGTCCGGCGCAGCATCCTGATCGGCAGGATAGGTGGGCAATGCCTGGTCGATGAGCACGATCGCTTCGTCGGTGATGTCGATGACATCGGCCGACAACAGGATCGCGCGACTGTCGAGGATGGCCACCGCGCCACGTTCGCGGATCAGCTGCGCCAGCACGGGAATGGCTGCGCGGAAGAACTGCTGACGCAGCTCCTCAGGGCGCCGCGACAGGTCGCGCGCTTTCTGATCCTGTTCGCGCCGGATCTCGACGACCTTTGCATCGAAGGCGGCAGCCTTCTCGCGGAAGACAGCCGGATCGTCTGTTGCGCGCTCGGCAGTCAGCCGGCGTTCTTCTTCGGTCAGTTCGGCCTCGATCCGCCGGTTCTCGGCCGCAAGCGCTGCGGATTCCGCCTCAAGCGCCCGGACTGCCGCACGGCCGAAGGCCGACTGGTCGAAGAGCCGCTCCTGATCGACCGTCAGCACGGGGCTGGCGATCGGCGCGTTCTCCTGTGGAAAGGCTGGCTGGCCTGCAGTAAGGAAAACCGCCGCGCAGATGGCGGCGATCCCTCTTCGTAGGGCAGTCGCACGGCCCCTGTCAGAACCGCGTGGTGACGGTAAGGTCGAAGTTCTGTTCGTTGTCATAATCGAGCTTCTCGAGCGGTGTCGAGAAGTTGAACCTGAGCGGGCCGATGGGCGTCGTCCAGAAGATCGAGAATCCAGCCGCGGCCCTCAAGTGAAGGCTGTCATCGACCGACCCCACGCCACCAATACCGTCGATATCGTCAAGCCCCCAAACGGAGCCGACGTCGAGGAACACGCCCCCGGTGATCCCGTATTCCTCGGGAAGGCCCAGCGGGAAGTCGGCCTCGAACTTGGCGACAGCATAGAAGTTGCCGCCAAGAGGGTCGCCATCTTGCGCGGCCGGGTCGCGCGGACCGATGCCACGCGGCTCGAAGCCGCGCATCTGGCTGCCGAAGAAGCGGTCCGTCACGCGGCTGTCGCCGTCGATCATGTTGATCGCACCACCCTCGAAGATCGCGCGGACGGTGACTTCCTCGTTCCAGACCTTGGCCTCACCAAGGGCAAGCGCGGTCGTCTTGATGAAGCTTGCGTCGCCACCATAGAACTCCTGCCCGAAGCGCAGCAGGACGCCACGGTTGGGGTCGAGACCGCCGGCGCGGGTGTCGAAGCTGTACTCGTAGCCGACGAAGCCCATGTAGCGGTCGCCAATGTCGCGCTCCCGCTGAAGAATGGGCGACAGAGTGGTGTCCACGTCGAACACCGAGTCGAAGCGCGCGCCAACGTCGAAGCCGAGGCGCGAGTTTTCACCCATGGGGAAGTTCAGACCAACCGACAGACCGCCCAGGCGGGTCGAGTAGTCCGAGAAATCGTTGTCGCTTTCGCGGTAGTAGATCCGTGTGCTGAAGCGCAGGTCGCGACCCAGAAAGTTCGGCTCGATGAACGTCAGGAACGAGTTCGAGCTGCTGGAGCCGGTGTCGAAGGCGAAGGAAAGCGTCTGCCCACGGCCGAGGAAGTTCGTTTCCGAGAAGTTGACCGCGAACGACGCTCCCGAGGCGACGCTGTAGCTGACCCCGAAGCCGAGCGACCCGGTGGGCTGTTCCTCGACGTTGACGTCAACCACGACCTGCTCGGGCGACGACCCCTCGCGCGCCTGCACGTCGGCCGACGAGAAGAAGCCGAGCGCACGGATACGTTCCGCGCTTTCGCGGATCTCGCGCGGATTGAACGGGTCGCCCTCAACGGTACGGAACTGGCTGCGTACCACACGGTCCAGCGTCGTCACGTTGCCTTCGATGTCGATCCGTTCGACAAAGATGCGCGGGCCACGCACCACGGCGAATTCGACGTCCAGCGTCAGGTCGCGGTCGTTGCGGGTGATACGCGGCTCGACCCGCACGAAGTCGAGGCCCTGCCGCAGCGCCAGCGTCTCGAGCCGCGCGATGGTCTGGTCGACCAACGAGGGCGAATAGACCACGCCCGGGCGGACGCGGATCGCGTCCTGATAGACCTCGGGGTCGGCTTCGGGGATCTCGCTCACGGTCGTGATGTTGCCAAAGCGGAACTGCTGGCCTTCACGGATGTTGAACGTGATGAAGAAGGCGTCGCGCTGGCGGGTGAGTTCCGAGGTGACCGACTGAACCTCGAAGTCGATGTAGCCGCGCGAGAGGTAGAAATCCCGCAGGAGCTGCTTGTCGAACTCGATCCGGTCCGCGACGAACGTATCGCGCTGGATCAGCTGGCGCAGTAAGCCGGCTTGCTTGGTCTCGAGCACGTTGCGCAACCGGCGGTCGGAATAGGCCCGGTTGCCTACGAACGACAGGCGCTCGATCTCGACCACGCGGCCCTCGACGATTTCGAAAACCAGGTCCACGCGGTTCTCTGACCGGCGGATGATGCGGGGCGTGACCGTCGCAGCGAACCGGCCTGCCTGGGCGTAGGCCTCGGTGATGGCAGCGGCGTCCTGTTCGGCGGTGGTCGGGCTGTAAACCCGGCGCGATTGCGACCGGACGATACCGGCCAGCGCCTCGTCGTCGATGCGCCGGTTGCCCTCGAAGTTCACGACGTTGATGGTGGGAAACTCGACCACGCGGATCGTCAGTCGGTTGCCCTGGGGAACGAACTCGACCGTCTCGAAAAGGCCCGAAGCCAGAATGCGCTGGTAGGCGGCGTTGAGTTGACCGGCAGTGATCGTCTGCCCGCGCGGGAGTTCGGCATAGGAAAGGACAGTGCCCGGTTCGATGCGCTGAAGCCCCTCGACCGTGACCGAGTCGAATCGGTAGTTCTGCGCGGAAGCCGATTGCGGAAGGGAAAGTGACGCGATCAGCGTCGCCAAGGCAAAAAGAGCCAATCCAGCAAGGCGTCGGGGACGCGCAAAAGCCAACAACGCCCTTGCGTAAGCCGCTCTGGCCATACCATCCCCCGTCTATCAGTTACCGCCTATCGTTGGCTCACTGACTAGCCGCTTGAAGGGGTCTTGTCAAAACGAAGGAAAGCGTTCGACACGCTGATCGAAGCGGTCACGGACCGTAGAGCAGATTGATCAGAAACGTGCCGCCATAAGCGCCCAGAGCCAGCGCAAGCGCGACCGAAAACAGCGAACCAAGCAGATCCGCATTGAGCCTCAGCAGGTATGCGAGCCCTATGTATCCCTTGCGGAGTGCCGTCATGTCATCGTTCCGACCCAAGATGCTCGACCAAGGCTAGGCAGAGAATGTGGCGTGAATGCGGCGATGCCGGCTCAGGGGCAGAAGAGGTCGTTGAACAGGGCCAGACCCATGATGCCCAGAATCAGCGCCAGCCCCGCCCCCATCATCACCCGCAGCGCGCGGTCGGACGGGGGCCGGCCACGCACGGCCTCGAACGCATGAAACACAAGATGTCCGCCGTCGAGGACAGGAATCGGGAACAGGTTCAGAAGCCCGACTGCCGTGGACAGGACCGCAATGAACCAGATGAAGCTCGACACCCCCTGGCTGGCCATGTCGCCAGAGGTCTCGGCGATGCCGATCGGCCCGCGAAGGTTGCAGGAGGAGATCGCACCCGTGATCATGTGCCAGAGACCCGAGACCGACGACTTGATCAGGAACCAGACCTGGTCGACGCTTCGCTGTGCGGCGTCGAGCGGTCCCAGCGACTGAACCGCCGGTTCGAAGACCAGCGCCCCCGTGATGCCGATGAGCCAGCGGGTTTCGAATGATCCATCCGCCAGTGGCAGGTCGACCCGGCGCGGAGACAGTTCGACCTTGAACCGCTCACCATCGCGCCAGACGTCGAGAGTAAGCGGACGCCCTTCCGAGACGCGAACGGCCTCCTGCAATTGCTTGAAGGCGATCAGCGGTTCGCCGTCGATGCGCGTGACCACGTCGCCTACCCGCAGGCCCGCATCCATGCTGGCCGATCCCGGCTGCAAGGATCCGATCAGGACGGGGAATGGCCAGGGCGCCGGCTGAACGATCTCGACCCCATCGCGACGCACGGTGAAGTCGACGGTGGGACGCGGCTCGATCTCTCCCAGAACGCCGTAGAACGCTAGGTAGTCCGGCGTGGGACGCCCATCGATTGCAAGGATCTCGTCCCCTTCGCGCAGTCCGCCCGAAAGCTCCTCGGGCATCGCGGCCAGGCGGCCGACGGTCGGCGGCTCGATCGCCGTGCCCTGGAACAGGAAGACCCCCATGAAGATCAGGATCGAAAAGATGAAGTTGAAGCCCGGCCCCGCCGCCACGGTAGCCGAGCGGGCCCAGAGCGGTGCGCCCATCATGCTGCGGCGCAATTCCTTGTCACGTTCTGCCTGCGCGATGTGGTCCAGAAATCCTTGGTCGCGCGATGCGCTGGCCGCGTCGCCGTCGCCGAGGAATTTCACGTAGCCGCCAAACGGCAGCGCCGCGACCTGCCAGGTCGTCCCACGCCGGTCGACGCGCGAATACAGCACCGGCCCGAAGCCGAGCGAGAAGGTTTCCGCATGGATGCCAGACCATCGCCCGACCAGGTAGTGTCCCATCTCGTGCACGAAGACGATGATCGACAGCGCCACGACGAAGACCACGATAGTGAACGCGAGCCCGCCAAAATCGGGAAGAAATCCTGCGAAATCCAAGCTTCAGGCCTTTCCTGCGCGGGCGCCGATGATCTCGGCGGTTGTCATACGGGCCAGATGGTCCATCGACATGACGGTATCAAGGCTGTCTGCGGCATTTCCAAGGCCGCCCCCGGCGGAAAGCCGGTCGAGCGCGGCTTCGACCACGCCAGCCATGTCCATGAAGCCGATCTGCCCCGCGATGAAGGCGTCGAGCGCGCGTTCCTTGGCCGCGTTGAAGGCCGCGCCGGCAAGACCGCGGATGCGCATGACGTCTCGCGCGAGACGCAGCGCGGGATATCTGCGCAGGTCGGGGGCTCGGAAGCTCAGCTGACCGATTGCCGCGAGATCCAGCCGCGCAACCGGGAGGTGGGCCCGGTCGGGCCAGTTCAGCGCGTAGCCGATGGCGTGACGCATGTCGGGTGGCCCCAAGTGGGCCATGAGCGCGCCGTCGCGGAAGCCCACCAGCGCATGCACCAGGCTTTCGGGGTGGATCACCGCCTCGATCCGGTCGGGATCGATGCCGAAGTATTCCCGCGTCTCGATCAGTTCGAGCGACTTGTTGAACATCGACGCGCTGTCGATGGTGATACGCTGACCCATCGCCCAATTGGGGTGGCTTGAAGCCTCGCTCAGCGTTGCGGACGCGAGCTTCTCTATCGGCCAGTCACGAAACGCGCCGCCCGACGCCGTGATGACGATGCGTTCAACCGCAGTGATGTCTTCGCCCACCAGGCCCTGAAAGATCGCCGAATGCTCGCTGTCGACCGGCAAGATCGTTGCGCCGTGGCGCGCAGCCTCGGCCATCAGCAGGGGACCGGCCGTGACCAGACTTTCCTTGTTGGCGAGCGCGAGCATCGTGCCATGCCGCAGCGCGCGGAAACCCGGGGCGAGGCCCGCCGCGCCGACGATTGCCGACATGATCCAGTCTGCGGGTCGGTCGGCTGCTTCCACCAGGGCCGCAGGGCCCGCCGCAGCCTCGACACCCGTGCCGGCCAGCGCGTCCTTGAGGTCCGCGTAGGCGTCTTCATGGCAGGTCACCGCCAGCCGCGCACCGAGCGTCCTTGCCTGTTCGGCCAGCCGCGCGATATTGCGCCCGCCGGTCAGCGCGACGGTCTCATACGCCTCTCGCCCACCCTGCCTGAGAAGCAGGTCCACCGTGTTCTCGCCGATGGAGCCCGTGGCGCCGAAGATCGTGACCCGTCTCATGGCAAGTGAAGTCCCGGCGGAAAGTCGACGAGCTGTTCGACAAAGAGAAGGAAGACCGACGCCCCCAGCATGCCGTCGAACCGGTCGAGCACGCCGCCGTGACCGGGGATGAGGTTCGAGGCGTCCTTCACCCCCATCCTGCGCTTGACGGCGCTTTCGGCGATGTCGCCGACCTGGCTTGCCATGGAAAGGGCAACCGACACGCCGATCAGCTCCGCCCCTGCCCCGGTCAGCCGCATGAACAGCCCCCCGACAACAGCCGCGGCGATCCAGCCTGCGACAGTGCCCGACCAGGTCTTCTTGGGGCTGACCCGTGGCCAGAACTTCGGCCCGCCGATGATCCGACCGGCGAAGTAGCCGACGACATCCGTCACCACCACCACGGCGATCAGCCAACCGATCCACGCGAAGCCGAAGTCGCCCCGCTGGACCAGGAGCCCGAATGCCGCGACCATGATCAAGAGGGTGAACACGATGTAGACTGACCGGTTCTGGTTCAGCAGGCTCAGCCCCGCCAGCGCAGGCAGGAAGAGGAGCGGCAGTGCGAATCCCCCTGGGACGAGGTGCGCGATAACGACTGCGCCAGAAGCTGCACCGCCTAGCAGCAGCGCCCGGTTCTGCGCGGCGCCGGGGTTCAGCATCCGCACCAGTTCCCATACCATCAGGCCGCAAACGGCCGCAACGAGCGCCAGGAACGGAAGCCCGCCCAGCCAGGTCAGCCACAGGCCGACTGCGGCGACCGCGGCACCCGAGGCCATCCGCGCCGCAAGGTCGCCGAACTTGCCCTGGGCCGAAAGCGTCATGCCGTCACGACACCGCCGAACCTGCGCACGCGCGCACCGAAACGGTCAAGGATACTCGCCAGCTCCTCTGCCGAGAAATCGGGCCAGAGTGTCGGAGTGAATTCATATTCCGCATAGGCGCACTGCCACAGAAGGTAGTTGGAGATGCGGGTCTCTCCGCTGGTCCGGATGACGAGGTCGGGGTCGGGCAGGTCGTGGGTATCGAGCGCGCTGGCGAACTCGTCCTCGCCGATGCTGCTCGGATCGATCTGGCCCGCCGCCGCCTGAACCGCGAGCATCCGTGCGGCGCGCACGATCTCGTTCCGGCCGCCGTAGTTGATGGCGACGGTCAGGTGCAGCCGGTCGTTCACGGCGGTGCGCGCCTCGATCCAGCCCATCAGGCGCTGAAGCTTCGGGTCGAGCCGCGAGCGGTCGCCGATGAAGCGCATCCGCACCCCCTCCGACGACAGGCGCTTCGCCTCGGAGCGGATGTAGGATGAGAAGATGGTCATCAGCCCGATGACCTCCTCGGTCGACCTTTTCCAGTTTTCGGTCGAGAAGGCGTAGAGCGTCAGATGCGTGATCCCAAGCGACGGGCAGGCCTCGACGATGCTGCGGACACGTTCTGCACCGCGCCGGTGGCCGACGAGACGGGGCCAGCCGCGGCGTGTCGCCCAACGGCCGTTCCCGTCCATGATGATCGCCACGTGCAGGGGGGTGCGCGGCGGCGGGATGTCGTCGGCGGCCATCGCGGCCCTCCCCGGGAACAGATTAGACTTGCATGATCTCGGCTTGCTTGGCTTCCAGCGCCTTGTCGATAAGGCCGATGTAGCGGTCGGTCAGCTCCTGGATCGCGTCCGACCAGAACTTCTGGTCATCCTCGCTCATCCCGTCGCCCTTGGCCTTCTTGACCTGGTCCATCCCGTCGCGCCGGATGTTGCGGACGGCGACGCGGGCGTGTTCGGCATATTGCGCGGCGACGCGGGTCAGCTCGCGCCGCCGTTCCTCGTTCAGTTCCGGGATCGGCAGCATGATGATCGTGCCGTTGAGCTGCGGGTTGATGCCAAGCCCCGACTCGCGGATCGCCTTCTCGACCTTCCCCACAAGGCTCTTGTCCCAGACGTTGATCGTGACCATCCGCGGCTCTGGCACGTTCACCGTTCCCACCTGGTTAATGGGCGTCGGAGAACCGTAGGCGTCCACCTGTATCGGGTCGAGCATGGAGGCCGAGGCGCGGCCCGTGCGCAGCGACGAGAACTCGTGTCGAAGCGCACCCATCGCACCTTCCATCCGGCGTTCCAGGTCGTCCAGGTCGATCTCGATCTCGTCTTGCGCCATGTCTGCCGTCTCTCTTGTCGTTGGGCGTTGCCCTGCGTCTATAGCGTGGGGCGTTCTGGAATCCTAGAAGGGCGGAATTATGACGCCCTAGCAGTTTACCAATGTGTAGGTGCCCTTCCCCGCAAGGATGCCGCGGAAACCGTCGGGTTCGTCCAGCGAGAACACGATGATCGGCAGCCTGTTGTCACGGGCGAGCGCGATGGCACTGGCATCCATGACCTTCAGGTTCTTCTGGAGAACCTCGTCGTAACTGACGCGGTCGTAGCGCTTTGCATCGGAGTGCTTCATCGGGTCCTTGTCGTAGACGCCATCGACCTTGGTGCCCTTGAAGATCGCCTCGCAGGCCATTTCGCTGGCCCTGAGCGTCGCGGCCGTGTCCGTGGTGAAGTAGGGGTTGCCGGTGCCGGCGGCGAAGATGCAGACACGGCCCTTCTCAAGGTGGCGGACCGCGCGGCGGCGGATGTAGGGCTCACAGACCTGATCCATCGGAATCGCGCTGATGACGCGCGTGAAGACACCGATCTGTTCCAGCGCCGATTGCATGGCCAGCGCGTTCATGACGGTGGCGAGCATGCCCATGTAGTCGGCGGTCGTGCGCTCCATCCCCTGGGCAGACCCTTGCAGACCGCGGAAGATGTTCCCGCCGCCGATCACCATGCAGACTTCGACGCCCAGCTCCTGGACCGACTTGACCTCTTGCGCGATGCGCTGCACGGTCGGGGGATGCAGGCCAAAGCCCTGGTCGCCCATGAGGGCTTCGCCGGAGATCTTCAGAAGCACGCGCCTGTAGAGGGGCGTCGGCCCCGGTTGTTCCTGATCGCTCATAGCTGCCCCCGGCTGCCGCTTCCTTGACTGGCGTGGAAAATGCGTGAAAACCGCGCTGGGTTCAACCAGCTTCGCCCCATATCTTGCGGCTTATGCAGGCGCGGCTTCCGGAAAGCGCAACACATTGACGATCATCGACGAAATCGATCCGGACAAGCCCTTGCTCATCGCGGGACCGACGGCGTCTGGCAAGTCGGCGCTGGCTTTGGCCGTGGCGCGGTTGCAAGGGGGGGTCATTGTGAACGCCGACGCGCTTCAGGTCTTCGATGCCTGGCCGATCCTGACCGCCCAACCCGGGCCGGAAGATCGTGCGAAGGCATCTCATCTGCTCTACGGCCATCTGCCGCACGACGCGCGCTACTCTGTCGGCGACTGGCTGCGCGATATTGCTCCGATCCTGGCGGCCTCGGAGCGACCCATCATCGTGGGGGGCACCGGTCTCTATTTCACCGCGCTCACCGAAGGTCTGGCCGATATTCCGCCCACGCCGGCGGAACTCCGGGCGGAGGCCGATGCGCTTCTGTCGGATCGCGGACTGGAGGCAATGGTATCCATGCTGGACAAGCCGACCCGCGACAGGATCGACGTCTTGAACCCGGTCCGCGTTCAGCGCGCGTGGGAGGTTCTGCGTGCGACCGGGCGGGGTCTGGCCGAATGGCAGGACGAGACACCCCCTCCTCTTCTGCCGCTCGATCGAGCGCAGGCACTGCGGATCGATGCACCGAAAGACTGGCTCTCTCCGCGGATCGCCCGGCGCTTCGATGCGATGCTGGCCCAGGGCGCTCTGGACGAGGCGCGGCACGAACTCGACCGCTGGAACCCTGCGCTGCAATCCTCGAAGGCGATCGGCGCGGCCGAATTGATCGCCCACTTGCGTGGTCAGATGACCCTCCAGGAGGCCAGAGCCGCCGCCGTCGTGGCGACACGGCAATATGCCAAGCGACAGCGCACATGGTTCAATGCGCGCATGAAAACCTGGCGCGGTTTGGCGGGTGAGGACTTGGCGTAGCGGTTCGGCCACGCTTTGCCGGGCCTGTGGACAACCAGGCTTTTACGTTTGGAATTTGTGGCTTGGCGTGGCATCTTCACCCGGACTTCGACCAATCCGGGATCTGCCGATGGCGCTGACAGACCACGCACCCGACCTGCCGCTCGTCCGGATCGTGCCGATCCAGCGCCTCGCCCAGGGCGGAAAGTGGCGCGTCGAGGCGATGCGCAGCTATTCGACCCCGCTACTTCTGTGGTTCACGCGTGGCCAGGGGCGGATCACCTCCGGTGGTGTCACCCGCGGCTACGGTCCGCACAACCTGATCTTCCTGCCTCCGGGCACGATGCACGGGTTCGAGCTGACCAGCCACGTGCACGGCACTGCGGTCTTCCTGCCGCAGGGCGGCGATCTCAAGCTTCCCGACCGGCAGGTTCACCTGCGCATCCGCGACGCCGTCCCGCAGGGCGAAATGTCGGTGCAGATCGACAACATCCAGCGCGAGCTTGAGGGCAACAAGCCCGGCCGCGCCCGTGCCATCCGCCACCACCTCGGCCTTCTGTCCGTCTGGCTGGAGCGACAGATCCTGTCCGATGCCGATGCCGGCGCAGCCGTCGCCAAAGGGTCTTCGAAAGCCGCGGTGCGCATTGCCCGCGCCTTTGCCGACATGGTCGAACGCGATTTCCGATCAGGCAAGACCCTTGCAGACTATGCGGCTGAACTTGGTGTGACGCCGACCCACCTGAGCCGCGTCTGCCGGGAGACGTGCGGGCGCCCGGCATCCGAGCTTCTGCACGACCGCCAGTTCTTCGAGGCGCGGCGCCTGCTGGCAGAAACACGGTTGCCGATTCAGGACATTGCGGCGTCGCTCGGCTTTGGCTCGGCCGCCTATTTCAGTCGGTCCTTCCAGGCACGCACCGGCAAGACACCCTCGGTCTTCCGCCGCGCAGGTTGAGTCCCAGTTCCGGGATTTCGGGTTGCACCCGGCGCCCATGTCGTTTTTGTTATAGAGACATGTCGCTTTCCGAAAGCGGCCGTGTCGCTTTCAACGCTCAAACTGCCGAAAGCACGCATTGACGCATGGGGATTTCTGGTGCCGAATGCTGCAAAATGCTGCGGGGACGCACTGTAACCCGCCAATAACGCCGAACGTGTCACAGGGAGACAACGGATGACCATCGACAACATCGACGCGACAACCGTCCACAGGGGCGTCGCGCTTTATGCGAAGGAGTATCGCGAGGGTCTGCTGAGCCGCCGGGAGTTCCTGACTCGCGCCACCGCGCTTGGTGCTTCTGCGGCTACGGCCTATGGCCTGATCGGCCTCAGCAAGCCCGCGCTTGCTCAGGCCACCCCCGTCGCCGGCGGCACGCTGCGGATGGCGATGGAGACCCGCGCCCTCAAGGACCCTCGCGTATGGGACTGGTCCGAGCTCGCCAACTTCTGCCGCGGCTGGCTCGACTACCTTGTCGAGTACAACAAGGACGGAACGCTGCGCGGCATGCTCCTCGAGAGCTGGGAAGCCAATGATAACGCGACCGAATACACGCTGAAGATCCGTCCGGGCGTGAAATGGAACAACGGTGACGACTTTACCGCGGAAGACGTCGCCTTCAACATCATGCGCTGGTGCGATGCGAATGTCGAAGGCAACTCCATGGCCGCGCGCATGGGCACGCTGGTCGACCCCGATACGAAGATGGCCCGCGAAGGCGCGATCGACGTCGTCGACGGGCTGACCGTAAAGCTGACGCTCACCGACCCGGACATCGCGCTGATCGTGAACATGGCCGACTATCCTGCGGCTGTCGTCCATTCGAGCTATGACGGCGGTGATCCCGCCGCCAATCCGATCGGCACCGGCCCGTATCTGCCGGAAACGAACGAGGTGGGCGTGCGCCAGACCCTGGTTCGCAACAACAACCACACCTGGTGGGGAACCGCGGTCTACGGTGGTCCGTACCTGGACCGCATCGAATACATCGACCTCGGCACCGACCCCTCGGCCGTCTTTGCCGCCGCATCTTCGGACGAGATCGACGCGACCTACCGGACCGATGGCGACTTCCTGCCGCTCTATGAAGGAATCGGCTGGGGCGTGTCCGAAGCGATCACGGCCGCAACGCTCGCCGTCCGCTTCAACCAGTCCAGCGCACCCTACGACAATCGCGAGGTCCGCAAGGCTCTTCAGATGGCGGTCGACAACTCGGTGGTGCTCGAACTCGGATATGCCGGCCTGGGCCTCGTCGCCGAGAACCACCACGTTTGCCCGATCCACCCGGAATACGCCGAACTTCCGCCGCTCACTGTGGACCCGGCCGCAGCCAAAGCCGCGATCGAGGCGGCTGGCCATGGCGCGACCGAGTTCGAGCTGATCTCGCTCGATGATGCCTGGCAAGCGGGGACCTGCGACGCGGTGGCGGCGCAGATCCGTGATGCGGGGATCAATATCAAGCGGACAGTCCTGCCGGGCTCGACCTTCTGGAACGACTGGACGAAGTATCCATTCTCGGCGACGGAATGGAACATGCGGCCCCTGGGCGTGCAGGTCCTGAACCTCGCCTACAAGTCCGGCGTTGCCTGGAACGAGACGGCCTTCGCCAATGCCGAGTTCGACGCGCTTCTTGCGCGGGCCAACTCGATCGCCGATGCGGACGAGCGGCGCGTTGTCATGGCCGATATCGAGAAGATCATGCAGGACGAAGGGGTGCTGATTCAGCCCTACTGGCGGTCTCTCTACCGGAACTTCCGGCCGGAGGTGCAGGGCGCCGACATGCATCCGACGTTCGAGCACCATCATTACAAGTGGTGGATCCAGGCGTGATCGCGCTCAGGGGAGGCCAACAGGCCTCCCCAACCTCGCCACGTTCCGATAGCGCGCCCTGCCGCTTTTCCGGAAACGCAAGGACCGGCCCATGAGCATGTTCATCCTCAGGCGGCTTGGCACGATGTTGCTGACGGCCCTGTGCCTGACCTTCATCGTGTTCTTCCTGACCAACCTGCACCCGAACCTCGAGAAGCTGGCTAAGACCGAAGCCTCGGCCCGGATGAGCGACGCAGACGTCGAAAGCTGGATCGTGCGCAACGGCTACGGACAGCCGATCATCGTGCGATACGGGGAATGGCTGGGGGTCCTGCCGGGCTGGACCCGGACCGAGGCCGACGGAACACTTCGCGGTCGCTGCGTCGACCGCGCCGAAGACAAGGCCAATGCCGCGACCTTCTGCGGAATCCTCCAGGGCGACTGGGGGTTCTCCACGGTCTTCAAGCAACCGGTGAGCGAAATCATCGCGACGCGGCTGGGCCTGACCGGGATCCTGATGTTCTGGGTCATGGTGCTCATGGTTCCCTCGGCGCTGATCATCGGCGTCCTGGCCGGCATGCGCGAAGGCAGCAGGACCGACAGGACGCTCTCCACCATCTCCATCGCCACGACGGCGACACCGGAATACGTCTCGGGCGTGCTGTTCATCGTGCTGCTCGCCTCTAACGCCGGCATCCAGCTTTTCAAGGGGACGGCGACGGGCGCCATGGACGACATCACGTTCGAGAACTTCTTCCTGCCTGTCCTGACCATCGCCCTTTACGGCATCGGCTACATCGCCCGGATGACCCGCGCCTCGATGACCGAGGTCATGACCGCGCAATACATCCGCACCGCGCGCCTCAAGGGCGTGAGCTTCCCCAACATCGTGCTGAAGCACGCGCTCAGGAACGCGCTGATTGCGCCCTTCACCGTCATCATGCTCCAATTCCCCTGGCTTCTGAACGGGGTCGTCATCGTCGAGACGCTGTTCAACTACAAGGGCTTCGGCTGGACGCTGGTACAGGCCGCGGGCAACAACGACATCGAACTGCTGCTGGCCTGTTCGGTCGTCGCGGTCTTCGTCGTTCTGGTGACACAGCTGATCTCCGACATCGGCTACGTCTTCCTCAACCCCCGCATCCGCATCGCCTGAGGAGGAACGCAGATGGAACCCCTCAGCTGGTTGGGCATCTTCGGCGCGATGGCGGCGCGGTTCCTGCCGGTCTGGATCGCGCTCGTTGCGGTCTTCGCCCTGTCGATCATGTTCAAGCGGCGGCTCGGCCTGTACGGCAAGCTTTTCGACTCGACCGTAGGCATGATCGGCTTCGCGCTGGTGATGTTCTGGGTCTTCACGGCTGTCTTCGCCGGCTCCATCGCCACGCATGACCCCCTGACACAGGTTTCGGGCATGAAGAACGCACTGCCCGGCTCGCCGCTGCCGGACGGCTTCCAGGGCTATGCCTACTATCTGCTGGGCGGCGATAACCTGGCGCGCGACGTCTTCAGCCGAATGGTGATGGGCGCGCGTGAGGTTCTCAAGATCGCTCCCGCGGCAACGGTCTTCGCCTTCATGGTCGGCATCACGCTCGGCCTTCCGGCGGGCTACTTCGGGGGGCGGCTCGACACGGTGCTGTCGTTTCTCGCCAACCTCGTGCTGGCCTTCCCGGTGATCCTGCTGTTCTACCTGCTGGTGACGCCCGAGATCGTGGCCACCGGCATTCCGCGCTATCTGGCCGGCGTGCTGTTCCTGTTCCCGATCGTGTTCCTTGTGATCCTGTGGAACAGCCGATACTTCACACAGCCCTCGAAGCGGAACCTGATGGTCGCGGCCACCGTCGTGATCGGCCTCTGGATCTATCTCGGGCTCGCCTTCGACTCCGACCCGCTCGGCATCATCTCGATGCCGCCCAACCTGCTCATCGTCTTCGTCTCGGTCGTCTTCGTCAACTCGCCTACCGTCTTCCGCATCGTCCGCGGGATCGTCCTCGACATCAAGACGCGGGACTACGTCGCCGCGGGCCAGACCCGGGGCGAGGGCCCGTGGTATATCATGCTGTGGGAGATCCTGCCCAATGCGCGCGGCCCACTGATCGTCGATTTCTGCCTGCGGATCGGTTACACGACGATCCTTCTCGGAACTCTCGGCTTCTTTGGCCTCGGCGTCAGCCCCGAGAGCCCCGACTGGGGCTCGACGATCGACGAAGGCCGTCGGCTGCTGTCCGTCTTCCCGCACCCTGCCATCGTCCCGGCGCTCGCGCTGATGAGCCTGGTGCTCGGGCTGAACCTGCTGGCTGACGGCCTGCGCGAAGAAAGCCTCAAGGACTGATGACTTCCCGCGTCCCCAGTCCTTCCCCGTTTTCAAAATGCCCCGCGGGGGGTCCGGGGGGCGCTAAGCCCCCCGGCCTCCGCCAGCCAGGGAGCCGAACATGACCAAGTGGGACTACGACGGCCCGATCCTGGAAATCGAG
>FWPV01000499.1_pt1 | contig 83241 bp, 78 predicted proteins | sample 2228371 | NCBI WGS metagenome assembly FWPV01 (sample SAMEA103939776, study PRJEB20133) | metagenome
GGCGTTGGGCAGAATCCCGCTAATCTCGCCGGTGGCCCGCACGCTGAAGAGGTACACATAGGCCGGCTGCGTGACCTGCACCGAAATCTGGATGGGCTCGCCAAACTGGTAGACCGGGTTCCCGGTTTTGTTCGGGTCTTTGTCTACCCAGACCCGCACCTGAAGGTCGGGCGGGGGCACCGGGTTCACAATGATGCTCTGCGGGCGCAAGGGCTGCGTCAGGGCCGAAGAGAGCAATGCCAAGCCCAAAATGCCGACTATTTTTTTCATACTGCCTCCGCTCGTTTATAGAGCACAGTTGCTCAGCACCACCCGGCCCCCCACCGAGAGGGTGCCCCGGCTGCCGGTCCACTCCCAGGTGTAGGCCCCGCCGCTAAAGAGCAGCGTAGGGCTGCGGCGCACCACGCTCAGGTTCTGGAAGGCCCCATCGTAGAACAGCCGCAGGTTGTTGCTGTCCAGGTAGTTCACCACCAGCGTACCCCCGCTGCAACGGTAGGTGAAGGTTCCCGGCCCCGGCGTGACGATGCTGGGCTGGGCAGGGGTTACTGGGGTTACGGGCTGCACCGGCTGAACCGGGCGCTGGGGTTCCTCTTCCACCAGCAAAATGCACGACGAGAGGCCCAAAGCCAACAAAAGAAGCAAGAGAGGGCGCAACATAGGGTTCAAAAGTCCTTTCTAGGGGCAGTTGGCGTAGGTGTCGTAGGTATAGGTACCGGAGTATTGAGAGCCACTAGTTGTCGTAACTGTGACGGTGACAGTGGTCTTTCCGTTGATTGAGGGTGGGGGCGTAATGGGGGTAACGGTGATAGATTGCTGGCTTGTGCCTGAGGGCAGGCTCTGCGGTACACCATTTTCACCAAAATCTAGAGTACCGATAAATACTAGATCGTTTCCATCACGACTGAGATTGGCAGTTGGACGGTTAATATTGAGGGTATTTCCAGATGCAAAACCTACATAGCTCTCTTGAATAGTCGAGATCACCGAGGAGTCCGGTGCGCGGAATTTGTAGCGCATCTGGGTAGTTTTGTTGGTACAGAAAACGTATCGAAGATCGGTGTTACGCTGCCAGTTGCTGTCGAAGCGGAAGTTGGACACAGGTGGCGAGACCACGACAATACAACTGGAAAGCAGCAAGGCGAGGGTTGCGAATAGGAGGGGAAGGGTGAATTTTTTCATGCCTCGAGCATACAACAGGGGCAGGGGAGAGGATAGGGGTATTTTTCGTGTCTTAAGCGAAGTTAAGCAAGGCTGCACAGGAATTTACTTCAAGAACCGGAAGCCAGCGCTCAGGGCCAGGGTAGGGGTGATGTAGAGCAGGCTCTGGGTGCTACTGATGTCGGTGCTGGCAAAGAAGAGACCGCCCTCGAGGCCCAGTTCCAGGGGCCCCGAGACCAGGCGGTAGCCCCCGGTGAGCGAAAGCGTGCCGAACAAGGTGCCTACCCGGGTGGCGTTGTCGGCCACGATGGCCCCGCCGCCACGCAGCGCGCCAAAAAAACCGTCGCGGTCGGGGCCGGAGTAGATGACGGCCCCTGCTTGCAGGCCACCCCCGGTCACGCTGCCGCCCAACCATACCCCGCCCCCCAACAGGTAGGCCACGCTGCCACGGGGGTAAACCAGCGTGAAGGGGTCGAGCCACTCCACCTCGGCCCCAAGGGTGCCATAGCCAGCGGCCAGGCCCAGTCCACTCACCGCGCGGATGCTAAAAAAGCTGCCGGACTGGGCCAGGGCCGGGGTGAAGATGCTCAGAACGACCAGAAGACTCAGGAAGCGTTTCATCAACCCCTATGTTACCCAGGTCGCTGGGGTAGACCCTGATGAATTCAGAAATCCTCAAGAAAAAAGGTCGGCCAGGGGCCGACCTTTTGGGTAAACGATCGCTTCAGGCCAGCAGGATGGGGCGCTCGAGGTAGTAGGCGATGCGTTCCAAAAGCTTTCCGGCTTGCTCGGCTTCCATCGGGCCAGAAAGCGAGAGCAGGGCATGGCCGCCGCTGGCCCGGCCCAGGGTAAGGGTGGAGGCGCCGGGGAAGACCACCTGGTCGAACGCGCTATCGACCAGCGAGAGCACCGCCAGCCCTTCGGCGGGATCGGAGGCCATGCGCAGGGAGTCCAGGGTGCCCCGCAGCGACTGGGCGGGGGCTACCCGCAGGCTTCGCAGTTCGTCGCCCTCGAGGCTGCCCCTGGTCGGGCGCAAGGGGGTCTGGGTGTCGGAGAGGGCTTTGTCTACCGCGCGGTATAGCAGCGGATAGAGCCCTACCTCCATTCGCCAGGCTTCGCTCAGGGTTTGGGCGGCGTCCTGCACAGGGCCAATCTCGACCAGGCGTTGCCAGGCCTGAACCCGAAGCATTCTGGCAGGGGCAGTCGCCAGCCCCATGGCAGCGAGGGGCTCCGGCGAAGCAGCGGGGGGCGCGACCACCGGTTCGGGTGCGGGGGGCGACTCCACCGGCATATTTTGCTCCGCCGATGTGATGGGAGGCATTGCTGGCTCCACCGGCAAAGGGGGTGGGGTTTCCGCAGGGGCCGGAGGGGCTACGGGCTCGGGGGCATTGCTGAAGCTCATGCCCGCTTGCAGGGGGCTGGGTGCAGGGGCGGGAACCTCGGGGGCAGCTACGACTTCCTGGGTCTCCCAGATGAGCTTGGGAGCAGGGCTGGGGGGCTCGAGTTCGGTTTCGGTGGGCAGGGGTGGCAAGCCGGCCAGCTCAGGATTGACTTCCGGCATCGGAGCGACGGCAGAGGGGGGTTCTGGTTCCTCCCACTGTAGCGTGGGCAGCGGCTCGGCAGCCACCAGCGGCTCGGGCTCCTCGAAATCCGGCACGATGGGCGGCTCGGGGGCCAGGGTGGGCACTTCCTCAAAGGCGGCGCTGGCAGGGGGTACCGGCTCGGCTTCGGCCTCGAGGTCGAGGTCAAGGTCGAACTCGATGTCTTCCATGGTGGGAGCCGCCGATGGGGGCGCGGGGGGCGGTGGCGTGGTGGCGGGAGGAGGCACCAGATCGCCGAGCTGTACCCCCTCTTTCTGCAGGGCCGCCTGGGCCTGGGCCATATCGGGGATTGCACTGGGGGGTGGAGCCAGTTCCTCGGGGGCTGGGGGCAGGTTGACTTCACCTGCCATGACCCTTGCCAAAAAGGCCAGAATATCCCGTTCGACCACCGTACCATCGGGGCCGGTACCTCGAATTTGGCGCCAATCGATACCGTTTTCTTCCGCCAGACGACGGGCCAGCGGGGTGATTTTGACTTCGCTCATGCTTTCTACATCATAGCGCAGAAGTGGTGATTTACACGTGCATGTGCGAAAGCGAATACATAATGACCCCAATTTTATGCACACACAGCATAATTTCAGACATCGGGTATGGTTTTAGCTGGGGTCCGGGGGTCGAGGTTTTCCTGCCCAGCGGGTATAACTGGAGGGTATGGAAAACCGATTCGCGGCCCTGCTGGCCGAGTACTGCCTGGATTTGCAGCCCGGCCAGACCGTTCTGATCGAAGCCGAGCCCGCTGCGTTGCCGCTGCTCGAGGCCCTGCAAGAGGTGGTGTTGCAGTGCGGCGCCTACCCAATCTTCCAGCTCTTTCCGGCGGCGGCCTCGAGGCCCTTTTTCCTATATGGAGAGGCGTGGTTGAACCAGCCCCCGCAGCCCCAGATGCAGCTAATGGAGCACGTGGATGCCAGCCTGCGCATCGAGAGTGCCCAGAACCCCCTCGAGTTAAGCGATATTCCTCCGGCCAGAATAGCCCAGTACCGTACTGGCTGGCGGCCCTACCTGCAAACAAGGGCCCGCAAACGCTGGTGCCTGACCCTCTACCCCACGGCGGGTTATGCCCAGCAGGCGGGTATGTCCACCGCCGGTTTTCGGGCTTTTGTGGAGCAGGCCCTCTACCTCGACCGCCCCGATCCGGTAGCGGCCTGGCGCGAGCTGTCGGCCTTTCAAGCTAGCCTGATTGACAGGTTGCAAAAAGTCGGAGAAATTCGTATCCAGGCCGATGGAACCGACCTGCGGCTCTCGGTGCAGGGTCGCAGCTGGATCAATTCCGATGGCAAGCGGAACATGCCCTCGGGGGAGGTGTTCACCGGCCCGCTCGAGGCCTCCGCCGAGGGGGAGGTGCGCTTCAACCTGCCCACAGTGGTCTCGGGTCGGCGGGTAGAGGGGGTGTACTTGCGTTTCCAGCAGGGTCGGGTGGTGGAGGCCAGCGCCGAGGCGGGAGAGGAATACCTGCTGAGGATGCTGGGGGCCGACCCTGGCGCGCGCTACCTGGGCGAGCTGGGCATCGGCACCAACTTTGGCATCAATCGGCCGACCGGTATCATTCTCTATGACGAAAAAATTGGCGGTACATTACACCTGGCGCTGGGGCAAAGCTACCCCGAGACCGGGGGTACCAACACCTCCTCCATCCACTGGGACCTGATACTGGACTTGCGCCAGGGGGGGCGGCTTCTCGCCGATGGGGAGGTGCTGCAAGAGAACGGGCAGTTTGTGGGTTTGTAACAAGATTCGGTTAGTTCGGCGCCGAAGGGTGGCGAACGAACCCGACCGAAGTTATCCGCGTAGCGGCAAAAATTCTTAGAACCGCCAAAACTAAAACCACCCGCCTGGGCGGGTGGTTTTCTTCAGGGCCACTAGCCCTGGGCTTTTTCTTTGTCTTCTTCCAGGCTGAGCTGGCTCAGGAGGTCGCCGAATACGTCGCCCAGCTTAACGTTGGTGTTGGAAGCGGCGGCCACGCTGGGGTCGTAGTTGGTGTAAGCAGCAGCACCCATGGAACCCCCGTAGTCGAAGTCGCGCTCGCGGCCCCGGCCTTCGCGGGGGCCGCCCTTGCCCTTGGGACGCTTGGGACGCTCGCTCCCCTTGCCCTCGCGGCGGCCTTTGCGGCCCTCGCCTTCCTCGTCGGGTAGGCTTACAGCCTGGGGCGGGGGGGTCAGGAGGCGTTTGCGCGAGAGGCTGATGCGCTGTTCTACGGGGTCAATCTGAAGGATGGCGGCCTCGACCTCGTCGCCCTTCTTGAACATCTCAGAGGGTTTCTCGACGCGCTCGTAGGCCAGCTCGGAGACGTGAATCAGCCCTTCGATGCCAGGCTCGATCTCAACAAACACGCCAAAATCGGTCAGGCCAGTCACTTTGCCCTTGACCGGAGTACCGGGAGGGAATCGGTCGGGCAGGCTCTTCCAGGGATCCGGCTGGGTTTGCTTGAGGCCCAGCGAGAGGCGGCGCTCGGCGGGGTCGATGCGCAAAACCTGAGCTTCGACCTCCTGGCCTTCCTTCAGAATTTCGCTGGGGTGCTTGGGGCGCTTGGTCCAGGACAGCTCGGAGATGTGGATGAGGCCCTCGAGCCCCGGCTCCACTTCCACAAAGGCCCCGAACTGGGTCAGACCCACCACCTTGCCATTCAGCTTCGAGCCAATGGGATAGCGCTCCGAGACGGTGAGCCAGGGGTCTTCGGTGAGGGCTTTCATGGAGAGGTTGACCCGTTCGCGCTCGGTGTCCACCGACAGCACTTTGGCCTTTACGGTCTGGCCCTTGTGAACCACATCCTTGGGGTGGTTGAAGCGCCCCCAGGTAATCTCGCTGCGGTGTACCAGGCCATCCACACCACCCAGGGCCACAAACACGCCAAACTCGGTGACTTCGACCACCTGACCCTCGACGATGTCACCTTCTTTGAGGGCCGATAGAACACTCGAGCGCGCGGCTTTTTGCTCGGCTTCCAGCACCGTACGGCGCGACAGGATGACGCGGCCCTTCTTGCGGTTGAGTTCAATAATTTTGACCAGGAAGCTCTGACCTACGTACTCGTCGAGCTCCGGGGTGCGCTTGAGGTCCACCTGACTGGCAGGCAGGAAGGCGCGGATACCTTCAATGGTAGCGACCAGACCGCCCTTGACTTTTTCCTTTACTTCCACCATAACCGGCTCGCCCTTTTCGAACAGGGCTTGCACCTTGACCCAGCTCTGGTCGGCCTCGGCCCGCTTCTTGGAAAGCACCACCTGGCCGTTCTCGAGGTCGGCCCGCACCACATAGGCGGTTACGCTGTCGCCCGGCTTGAGCAGGTTCTTCAGCTCCTCTTCGGAAAGCGGCTCCTCTGTGAGCTGGTTAAAGGGAATGATGGCTTCGGTGCGCGCGCCAATATCGACCATCACGCCATCGTTGGTGATGAGCACCACCTTACCGGTGATGACCTGGCCGCGCTGTACGGTCTTCTCGAGCCGGGCCTCTGCGTCTTGCAGGGCCTGCTCCATGCTAAAAACTTGGGGCTGGTTTCCAGTTTCCACTGGAGTCTGGGTAGCTTGGTCTTCCATTCGCCTGTTTCCTCTCTGCCTTGACCTTCTGCCGCGCTAAAATCCACACCCAGATTGCTCTGGGTTTGGTTTTGGGATGGTCTGCGCGACGGGTTGTCTCCCCAGGAATGCTAGATCCTGCGTTGAGACATACCTGTTAGTTATAGCACAGGTTTCTGGGTTTGTCCAACGCGGTGTAACCCAATTGAATAAACAAAGATACTCGATCCAGGGCAGGTTTTCTCAGTAACTGGCCGGAGCTGCTCGAGGTGAGAAGCGTGGTGTTGCTTGCTGACGACCCCGGCACTCGTCACTCTGTTATACCGGATTCAAAAAGATAGTCATTCAAACCAAAAAATTTAGAGGCTTGGTTGCGCCGCGCGCGGCGCAACTTGAATCCTGGAGCACACCCCACCCCTCCCTACGGTCGGCGAAGCAAACGTCTCCCTTCGGTCGGCGAAGAAAGCATATCCTTTCAGTCGGGTTAGTTCGTCACCGTTCGCTGACGAACTAACCGAATCTGGTATTAGAGCTGGTGCCCTTCGGGTGCATGACCCTCTACCCAGTGCGAGCCATCGGGCAAGAATTCCTTCTTCCAAACCGGCAGAATTTGCTTGACCCGTTCGATGCAATAGCGGCAGGCTTCGAAGGCCTCGGGGCGGTGGGGCGCGGAAACCACAATCAGAATAGAGCCTTCGCCGGGGTTCACTCGGCCCAATCGATGCCACAGGGCTACCCGGCCCAGCACCCAACGCTGACGCATTTCGGCAATAATTTGCTGCATGACTTTCTCGGTCATTCCGGAATAGGCTTCGTACTCCAGGTGGGTCACGTGGAGGCCTTTGTTGGGGCTGCGGGTGGTGCCCAGAAAACTGACCACTGCACCATAGGGGTCGTCGGAGGCCCAGTCTACCCAGGGTTGTACGGCCAGAACGTCGGAGGTGAGGCCGTAGCTGTCCATGTCCTGTGCAGGGCGCGCTGTGCTGCCCACCGAGGAGGCACCCCCGGAAACGGGCGGCAGGAAGGCCAGCTCGTCGCCGTTCCTGAGCACATCGCCGGGCTGGGCCAGGCGCTCGTTGATGGCCGCCAGTCCCCCCGAGAGTTGAACGGGATACTGCTTTTCCAGCAGGGTTTTGGCATCTGCCACGGTAGCACCCTCGGGAAGGTCGAGCTCGAGCCGGGCCTGCCCTGCCTGCTCACGGAAAAGAGCAAATAGCAATACCTGAACGCGCATACACAAGATTGTCCAGGGTCTGGGGCCGGGTGTCTAGGGTTACGGGCTCCAATGACTTATTTTCCCATGTAGGCCTGGCTCATGGTGAAAGCCACCGACAGGGCCTTCTCGTAGCGCATGCGCACAGGGCCCAGAAGGGTCAATTCGCCGACCTGGTCGTTGACCCCAATCCCGGCCTGAACCAGCGAGAGCCCTTCGTTCTCGCCGACCCGGACGTTCACGCCCCCTGGAGGGGTGAGGGTGGAGTCGCTGGGGGACTCAAAAACCGCTATCGCCTGGCGTAAAAACAGGGGATTCTGGGCCTCGGGCTCGCTCAGCAGCAGCCCCATTCCCTCACGGTATTCCTCCTGACTGCACAGTGCAAAGGCCCGGCCTACCGATTCATAAAGCTCCATCATGGCGGGCGTGCTGACCCTGACCGGCGCGGTGGTTTTGAACAAGCGTTGTTCTGCCTCGCCCAGTTGAGCTTCGGTAGGGGTGAAGGATAGCTCGATGCGGGCCTCGCGAACCCGCCCACCCTCCAAAACTGCAACCGCCAGTACCTTGCCAGGTGTCAGGTTGGAAAGGTGCACCTGCAACAGCCTGGGCGGACGCTGGGGTTTGAGCCGGAGTACGGCAGGGTAGCCCGAGAGCCTGGAAGCTACCTGTACAAGCAGCGCTTCACGTCGGGAACCTGCGCCCTCGAGTACCTGGGCCAGCTTGTCCAGGGTGGCTTTAGGTAAGGGGCTGGGCGGCAGCTTGGAGAGGGCATAGTGGCGGAACCCTGCGCGGGTAGGAATGCGGCCGGCAGAGGTGTGGGGCTTCCCAATCAAGCCTTGTTCCTCGAGTTCTATCAATTCGTACCGTACCGTTGCCGGCGACAACGACAGCTGTTCGGCCAGGACCCCGGAAGGTACGGGGGTCTGGCTCTGGATGTAGCAGTCCACCAGAAGGTGCAAGATGCGTCGTTGGCGCTCGGTCATAACTCCACTTCCAGTTTAGAACCAAACCAGCGGTGCGTGGTATTACGGGTTGCATTGTAGCTCAGCAACTAATGAATGAAAAATGTACGGCTTTGAAAAACAAAATGACACCTTCATGGATAAAAATCGCATAGATTGAGCCAAATTGTGTAAAACGTTATCAGATTTACGAACATTTATTCTAAAAATTATTGACAATATGCACAACCTCCGGTAATCTCTAGCCCAGGAGGTGAAAGGTTTATGAAAAACCTTCGACTACCGATATTCCTGGGGGCCATGCTGATGGGCCTGGCTCTTGCCGAAGACCCCGAGTTTAGCGCTGCGGACACCGCCTGGATGCTGGTAGCCACCGGCCTGGTGTTGCTCATGACGCCAGCCCTGGCCTTCTTTTACGGGGGTCTGGTGCGCTCCAAAAACGCTCTTAACACCATGATGATGAGCTTCTCGGCGCTCGGCTTTGTGGCGGTGGCCTGGGCCCTGCTCGGCTACACCCTGGCGCTTTCGGGCGACGGGAACTTCATCGGTGACCTGCGCTACCTCTTCCTTAACAACGTGGGTCTGGAGAATAAGGGAGCCATTGCCGAGATCACCATCCCTCACATGCTCTGGATGATCTTCCAGGGAACCTTTGCCATCATCACCGCTGCGCTGGTCTCGGGGGCGGTGGTTGAGCGGATGCGCTTCCCGGCCTTCCTGCTCTTCATTACCCTCTGGAGCCTCTTCGTGTATGCGCCCATCGCCAAGTGGGTCTGGGGGGGTGGCTTCCTGGCCGACCTGGGGGCCTGGGACTTCGCTGGAGGCACCGTGGTCCACATCAACTCTGGCATTGCAGCCGTGGTGGCAGCGCTGGTGTTGGGGGCGCGCAAGGACTTTGGCCGTCAGGCCATCCTGCCCCACAACGTGCCGTTTGTGCTGCTTGGGGCTGCGCTACTGTGGTTTGGCTGGTTTGGCTTCAATGCTGGTAGCGCCTGGGCCGCCAGCGAGACCGCTGGGCTGGCCCTGGTCAACACCATCCTGGCACCTGCCGCAACCATCGTGGTGTGGTCGCTGATTGATTTGATGCGTACGGGCCGAGTCACGGCGGTGGGGCTGGCTACCGCCATTGTGGTGGGACTGGTGGTGATTACCCCGGCGGCAGCTTTTGTTTCGCCCCTGTTTGCTCTGGTAATGGGCGCGATTGGGGCCTTCCCCAGCTACTATGTGCTCCTGTGGCGGGCAAGAAGCGGCCTGGACGACTCGCTGGATGTGTTTGCTGCACACGGGGTGGGTGGTATTACCGGCGCCATCCTGACCGGCGTATTTGCCCAGGAATCGGTGAACGGGCTGTTCAACGGCCTGATTGCAGGCAACCCGGCCCAGGTATTGATTCAGGCTTTTGCGGTGCTAATTGCGGTGGTGTACAGCGCGGCCATGACCTTTGTGCTGCTGAAGCTGGTCGGAGCCATTACCCCCCTCAAAGCGCCCATCAAGGAAGAGGGCATGGGCATGGATATCACCCAGCATGGCGAGGAAGCCTACACCAGTGGCGAGGGTGCCATCCTGGTTAACACCGAAGTAGCCATGCCAGCAGCCAAACCCAAGCCTGTGGGTACCGACTAAGGAGGGCGTGATGAAGCTGATAGTAGCCATCGTTCGAAGCGAGAAGCTAAACGACGTGTTGGAGGCCCTCTTCAAGGCTGAGGTGCGGGGTCTTTCGATCAGCCGGGTACAGGGTCATGGTGGTGAGACCGAGCGGGTCGAAACGTACCGCGGTACCACCGTCAAGATGGAACTTTCGGAAAAGGTACGCCTGGAGATTGGGGTCTCCGACCACTTTGTAGAGCCTACCGTGCGCGCCATTCTGTCCGGTGCGCGTACCGGCGAGGTGGGGGACGGAAAAATTTTCGTGTTGCCGGTGGAAAAGGTCTACCGCATCCGTACCGGCGAGGAGGACACCGCAGCCGTAACCCCGGTTTCGTAGGAAGAAGCTCTGCCCAGCCAGGTGGGAGAATCCACCTGGCTTTTTGTACTACAACTTTTGTACGCTCATGACGCCAATGGCAGCCCCGCTGAGGTCACTCAGATAGACAGTGTGGCCCAGTTCGACTATCTGGCCGGGGTTGATGGGGGCACTGGCCTCGAGGTACAAGCGCAGGTGTCCGGGGATGTGGAGCACCTCGAGCCCTCCTGGGCTGGGGCGCACCCGGAGGCGCTGTAGAGCAGGGTCGCCGATGGCCTGACCCAGGTCGTACTCCTGGGCCAGAAGCGGGAGATACTTGCGTCGCTGCTCGGGGGCTGCACCAAAAAAATCCAGGCTGATCAGGCTGGGCCGGGTGGGGGGATGCAATACCCGCACCTCGCCGCCCCCAGAGGGCTGGCGGGTCGTGCCCCAACCCACCCAGCCATCGCGGGTTGGCTCGCTTCGCGGGGCTGCCAGCGACGTTTGGCGCAGCCGAACCCATAGCTGGTTTAGCCCGACCAGGAGTAACGCCCCCAGCAGCCCGACCACTGCCCACAGCCACCCTGGCCAGCCCCTCGAGACGGCCAGGGGAGGTACCGGGAGTTGCAGCACGGGAGGCAGTTCTATCTGGGCTCCAGGGGCACTTTCTACCTTGAAGGCCGTCTCGACGATGGCTTCTTGTGGGCTTGGATTGGAAATACGCAGCTCAAACTGTTCACCCGGACGCAGGGAAATGGCCTCGGGATGGTGGTTGTAGCTAACCTGCAGCACCGAGGGTATATCCCTGAGGCTGAGCTTGAGGGGTAGCAGAGCTTCGGGGCTGCCCTCGAGGCGATACACCACGACCAGAGCGCCGTCGACCAGGCTGGGTGAACCCACCAGTTTCAGCCAGTAGAGGGCCCTGGGAGTGGGCTGGGGTTGGGCAGGGGGTGGTGGGGTCGATGCAGCAGGAGGGGGAGGGGTGGGTTTTGCGGACGCAGCCGGGGTGGGGGTCTCAGGAGATGGGCTGGATGGGGGCCTGGTGGGTTCAGATGGCCTGGGAACTGGCCTGGCCTGGGCAGGTGGGGCTTTTGGCCTGGCCGGGGCTGGCGCGGCCGTTTTTGGCTTGGGCTGGGCCTGGGAAGCTGGTGGCGGAGGAGTGGCAGGCTTGGTTCCAGGGGTGGCGGGGTCGGGTAGCACAGCGGGCTCCCGGCGGGGTTCTTCGCCGTATTCTTTTTGAACTCCAGCCTGGACAGGGCCCAGGCTGGAGAATGAGTCTGGCGCCACACCACTGGAAGCCTCGGCAGGGGCACTATTTTCACTGGCAGTCGGTATTTCTGGCGCGTGCGCGCTGGCTTGGGGCCTCCCCGATGGTTCGCCGGACAGGCCATTTTGCTGTAGCCCTGTCCAGTAATCGGTAAAATCTTTGGGTAGACTTCCCATTACGACCAGGGTTAGGGGACAGTGGCTTTTTAGCTCCGGCATCTGGGCGGGGTCTGCCGAGTTATCCAGCCCATCAGTCAGGAGATAAAAGGCTCGAGGTTCGTTGCAAAGCTCACTGTAGACCTGGTTCAGGCTCCGATAAATCCGGCTGGAATCACCCTCGGCCCGCAGGCTGCGGATGTAGCGCAGCATCGCCTCGCGTTCGTAGGGCAGTACAAAGCGGGCTGCATTCTGAGGCTCCCCACCAAAGGGCACAATGCGTATTTCGGTTTCGTGGCTGACTCGTTCAGTAAAGCGCATCAACTCGCGCTGCACCTGGGGGAAAATCACCGTGCGCCCATCTTCTCGCCCAATCATGGAAGCAGAAATATCTACCAAAAATACATACTTTGGCAGGCTCATGGTTTCAGCAAACGCCATCCCGGCCAGTAGAACCCACAAACTCCACATCCACCCGATTCCCATTGCCTTTGCTATCCATATGGCACATCGCGGGCGCTGCACTGTCGAGCCCGCTCGCGTGGCGGTACCGACTATTTGTGAGAAATGCTCCATGGACTCCTTTACCCAATGCAAGCCGATAAACCCTCTTTATACCAGATTCGGTTAGTTCGGCACCGAATGGTGCCGAACTAACCCGACCGAAGGGAGTACTCTAGGATTCAAAAAGATGGCCTCTGAAAATCTTGGGATTGAAAGACTATCTTTTTGAATCCGGTATTACTTTATAGCGGTCAGGTTCAATATGGGTTAAGCACGGGTAAGCGCGAGGCGTGGGGAAGGCCCCTGGAGGCTTGCGGCTCTTGCCTTTCCTGGTAGCAAAAAAGTGGATGACGGGGTTCTATCCCAGAACGGCTCTATCGGGACACTTTGGCTTTGCTAGGCCCAGCGGCAAAAAGCCAGTCTGGAAAAGCCTTTGGTTCTTGGAGATGGGTGCACACTCTACGAGAACCGCTTTAGTTGAGCCAACGGCTGCGCTGATATGGGCAGCGGGCCATTTCCGGACACTTGCGCCTGCCCTGACGCAAGGCGGCAACTTCTGTTGGGTTGAGTACTTCATTACAGACCGTGCACCTGGATACCTTACGGGGCAGGCGTATTCCCGGAGGGCGGAAGCGAGCCTGCCAGCGTGGGGGCAGCACCCCCCGCAGAACCCGAAAAAGGAAATAGGCGACCAGACCCAATAAGATTGCAGCAATTAAAAAATCCATGCAGATGATTGTATTTGCTCTTATGGGCTCTGAAGCATAGCACAAACCCCTATCGAGTCCGGGTGCAGAATAATTGCGGCTTCTGCTCTTGTGTTCTTGTGAAGTAAAGAGCATATTGGGCGGGTTTGAGGTGGTCTTGATTTATGTTCGCCCGCATTGCCCGCTTCGTTACCCGTTACCCCGTTCAGGTCATCCTGGTCTGGGTGCTGCTGGTCTTGCTGGCTATACCGGCAGCCCGCCTGGCCCCACAACGTCTGGCAGCCAATGCCAGCGATGTGAAGAACAGCGAAGCCCAAAAGGTTACGCAAATCTACACCCAACAATTCGCTCAACAGCCGGTCGACCGCACGGTGCTGGTAAGCGAATCCACCCTGCCCGAAAACGACCCCCGGTTTCGGCAGGTGTATGACCAGCTCATTGCCAAAATCGAGCGCCTCGAGGGTGTTATTCGTCTAAGCCGCTACGACGTGCCCAGCCCTTTGCAGCAGCAAAGTGCCGATGGAAGAATCACCGCGACCTTGCTGGATACGCGCCTGGACAACGGCGAGGCCGTAATCGAGGCCCTGCGGCGTGAAGCCAGCGCAGCGCAAACACCCGAGATTCGCTTTTATGTAACCGGGGCTACAGCGGTTACCAAAGACTTTTTGCACTTGCTGGAGGCCGATGTTAAACGCAGCGAACTGATGGCCCTGCCGCTCACCGGGCTTGTGTTGCTGCTGGCCTTTGGGGCTCTGGTAGCCACCGGACTGCCTCTTATGGTGGGCGTGGTCGCCATCGCGACCGGCCTGGCCGGTTTGTTTTTCCTCACGCAGCTTGGTGAGGTGAGCAGTTTTGCCCTTTCGGTGATCACCATGCTTTCGTTGGGGGCGGGCATCGACTATGCGCTGCTGATGGTCAACCGCTTCCGCGAAGAGCTGGCCCGGGGGCGCTCGGCGCAGGCGGCTGCAGCCATCACCACCCAGACCGCCGGGCGGACGGTGGCCTCGAGTGGGCTGGTGGTGGCCATCGCCATGGGGGCCATGCTGGTACCCGACCTGACCTTCATCCGCTCGATGGGAGTGGGCGGGGTGATGTCCATTACCCTGACGGTGCTGTCCTCGGTGACCCTGCTTCCCGCCATCCTCTCGCTGTTGGGGGAGCGGGTCAACTCGCCGCGTCGCTTTGCCTTCAAACCGACCAGCAGTGGACAGGTGAGCCCTTTTTGGGGCCGATGGGCCAGGGTGGTCATGCTTCGCCCCTGGGCATGGGCCTTTGCGGTGGTGGGCCTGCTTCTGACGCTGGCCTGGCCGGCCACCCAGATGAAACTGGGCTACACCGGCGCGTTTGGGCTGGGCTCTGGAGTGGAGTCACGCAAGGGCCTCGAGCTGATTCGGCAGCTCGAGCTTGGCGGTGCCCTGGACGCCTTTGAGGTCTTGCTCGATCTGGGAGAGGAGGGTTTTACGCCCGAAAACCGGGCTCGCTGGCGCGACCTCGAGGCACGCGTAGCTGCCTGGCCCGAGGTGCGACTGGTGGTCTCGCCCTTCCTGGCGGGGCGATTGGAGGGTCAGGGTGGGTTTGCCGAACTGGTGGGCCTCTCTAGCCAGTATGTCAGCCAGAACCGCCGCTACCTGCGCCTCACGGTGATCCCCCGCGACGCCGTGCAGGCCCCCCGCATCCCCGAATGGTACGCACGCCTCAAGCAAGAAGCCCAAAACGCCGGGTTTCAGCAGGTGCTGCTGGGAGGCGCGCCGGTGGGCTCGATGGAGTTTACCCAGGCCCTGGTGGGTGCCATGCCGGCAGCCATTGGGACGGTTTTTGTGGCAACTTTTTTGCTGCTGGCGGTGGCTTTTCGCAGCCTGCTGATTCCCCTCAAGTCCATTCTGATGAACACCTTTACGGTAGGGGCCGCCTATGGCCTGGTCACCCTGGTTTTCCAGGAAGGGTGGGGTGCGGGACTGCTGGGCGTACCCACCGATGTGGGGGGTATCGATAGCTCTCTGCCCATCCTGCTCTTTGCGGTGATATTCGGTCTCTCGATGGACTACGAAATTTTCCTGCTCTCTCGAGTTCAGGAGGCCCACCTGGCCGGACTGGACACCTCCCAGGCCGTTCAGTATGCCCTGGAACGCACCGCCGGGGTCATCACCAGTGCGGCTCTGATCATGATAATTGTGTTCTCCGCTTTTATCCTTGGGCAGGTGGTGGCCAATAAAACCATTGGCCTGGGGCTGGCGGTCGCGGTGTTGCTTGACGCGACCCTGGTGCGGCTGGTACTGGTACCCTCGGTGCTGGTGCTGGCAGGCCGGTGGAACTGGTGGCTGCCCGAACCGCTCCAACGGGTGATGCCCAGGATCAGCCTGGAATCCTGATGGGGAGGAGCCTGAGGCAAGCGACTTTCGCCGGAACTTTTTTGGTTTGTCATACCAGACGGTTAGCTCGGCGCTTTTGTGCGACGAACTAACCTGGCCGAAGTTATCCGCTGACGGGAGGGCGATACCGCCCCTTGGAAGTTATTTTTCGGTTTGAGTGACTATCTTTCTGAATCCGGTACAACACCTGCACCCTCAGCGATTGACGGAAAGATGGTTTTTGTAGGCTTCTAAAGCAGGGTGCAGGGCAGACAGTGGCAAGACGCCGAGCTTGACTAAAGCCCCTCCGCCCTTAGCCCCCAGAGGCTTCAGGACAGCCTCCCAGATGGCTTGCAGGTCTTCGCTGCGGCTTGAATGTTTGAGCAGTACATAGCGGGCCTTATCTTCTGCTTGTGCGACCAGCAGGGCCAGTACTCCCGGCCACTCGGCCAGGCGCTTGCCAACCATGTCCAGCACTGCACTCGGAACCTGGCCCCAGATGGTCAGGTTGGGGAACTCGGTCAGGAGTTCGCGCATGATGCGCTCGGCCAGTTCGTCCTTGAGAGCGGCGTTTTCGGCCCGTACCCTGTACCACTCGTTGCGCATATTGCTGATGGGCTTTTCCAGCTCCAGGAGGCCTGCGCTAAACTGCTCGCCCAGGCGGGTGAGCAGCCGGTGTTCCTGGTCGAAGAGCTCGAGGCCCTCCCAGCCCGCTACAAAGTAGATGCGTGTGCCGCCCTTGTAGCGCTCGAACCTGGTGATCTTGATGGGGCCGGCCTCGCCGGTGTGGGCTACGTGCAGGCCGCCGCAGGCCACCTTGTCCCAGTGCTCAATTTCCACCACCCGAATGGTTCCCGTTACTTTGGGGCTGCGACGCAGGCCATGGGCCTCGGCTTCTGTATGGTCGATAAAGTAGGTGCGAACCGGGGTGTTGGCGTACACGGCCCAGTTGGCCAGGGCCTCGGCCTGACGGATGGTCTCCGCTGTGGGCTCGCTGTCAAAGTCCATGGTGCAGATCGGGTTACTCATGTTGACGGCCACCACATTCCAGCCCGCAGCCCGCAAAAAAGCCTGTCCCAGGATGTGCTCAGCGGTATGGCGTTGCATGTGACGGTAACGCCGCCTCCAGTCGATCTGGCCCAATACCTCTTGCCCTTGGTGCAGTGGGCTCTCCAGGCGGTGAATCACATTGCCAACGGCTTTGACGTCCTCGAGTACCTCGAGCACTGCTACCCCGCCCAGGCTGCCGGTATCGCAGGCCTGGCCGCCAGAGGTGGGGTAGAAGAGCGTCTGATCCAGTACCGCGTAGTGCTTTTCGCCCTCACTCCAGGCCCGCACCACCCGGCCCTCGAACTCGCTGGCATAGGGTTGTTCCCAGTAGAGCCGCATTCGGTTAGTTTACCTGCACCTAGCTCCTCGAGCCTATCGACGAAGCCCGGAGGTTTTCACTACAAAACACCAGGGCAGCCATTTATGCAGCTTCCAGGACACTGCGTCTTCTACCCTCTGCCCCAACACCCGAAGCCTATGCCCCGCCCAGGTTCGGTTTAATTTTGGGTACGATGCGGGGAGGCTCTTTTTCTTCCTTTTCCTTGGGGGGTTCGTTAGGGGGCAGGGGACTCTCCAGAGACTCACCCTCCACCACCCGCACAAATTCCTCGGCATTCAGGGTCTCGCGCTCCAGGAGCACCCGTGTAACGCGCTCCAGCACATCTCTCTTTTCGGTCAACAGCTTCAATACCTTGTCGTGCTGCTCTTGCAACAACTTCTGTACCGCCTCATCGATGCGTTTAGCGGTGTCCTCGGAGTACTGACGGGTGTCGTAGCCACCCAGATAGGTATCCTCCCGCACCTGATAGGCGACCGTGCCGAAATCGGGGTGCATCCCCCACTCGGTAATCATGCGCCGGGCCAGGTCGGTAGCCTGGCGGAAGTCGTTCTCGGCTCCGGTGGTTACATCGTCAAAAACCAGCTCTTCGGCTGCACGACCAGCCAGGGCCACCCCTATCTGATCGGTCAGGCGCTTCTTGCTCCAGTGCAGGGTGTCCTGGCGGCTGGGCATCATGAAGCCCATAGCCCGCCCACGTGGCACAATAGTCACCTTATGAACGTTGTCGGCGTGTTCAAGGAAGTGCGCGGCTAGAGCGTGCCCGGCCTCGTGGTAGGCGGTCACCTCTCGGTCTTTTTGCGTTAGCACCATACTCTTCTTGGCCGGGCCCATCATCACCCGGTCGGCCGCCTCTTCCAGGTCTTTCATGGTGATCTTCTTGCGGCCGTCGCGCGCGGCCAGCAGGGCCGATTCGTTGAGCAGGTTTTCCAGGTCGGCGCCCACGAACCCAGGAGTACGTTTGGCCAACAGGGCCGATTCGTTGAGCAGGTTTTCCAGGTCGGCGCCCACGAACCCAGGAGTACGTTTGGCCAGCAGGGCCAGGTCTACATCCTCGCCCAGCGGCTTGCCCTTAGCGTGAATTTTGAGAATCTGCTCGCGCCCTTTCACATCGGGTGCATCGATGGCTACCTGGCGGTCGAAGCGGCCCGGACGCAAGAGTGCCGGGTCGAGCACATCGGGGCGGTTGGTGGCGGCCATGATGATGATGCTGGTCTCTTTCTCGAAACCGTCGAGTTCGACCAGCAACTGGTTGAGGGTCTGCTCGCGCTCGTCGTTGCCGCCACCCACACCACCGCCGCGACGACGACCCACCGCGTCAATTTCGTCAATAAAGATGATGCAAGGGGCGTGGCGCTTGGCCGTTTCAAACAGGTCGCGGACTCGAGCCGCTCCCACCCCCACGAACATCTCCACAAAGTCCGAACCCGAGGCTGCGATGAAGGGTACCTTGGCCTCACCCGCTACGGCCCGGGCGATGTGCGTCTTGCCCGAGCCGGGCGGCCCGACCAGCAAAACCCCTTTGGGGATGCGGGCCCCCATCTCGTGAAAGCGGGCCGGAGCCTTGAGGAACTCCACGATCTCCTTGAGTTCCTCTTTGGCCTCCTCACAGCCCGCCACGTCCTTGAAATTGGTCTTGGGGGCTTCGGTCAGCACCTTGGCGCGGCTTTTAGTAAAGCTGAAGGCGTTGTCGCCCGAGGGGCCCCGGTTGCGCGAGAAGAAGAAAAAGATGGCAACCAGCAGGCCGATCAACAACAGGGGAATCAGGAAGCCCAGCATGGGATTATCCCGCCGCGGTGGGGCTATCTCGACGACAATTTTTTTGTCACCCCATTCGCGGATGGTGGTGGTGTCGATGGGGCCGGGAGCAAAAGTAACATACTGGTCGCTGTCATCCCGGCGGGTTACGTTAAGCTGCCGTCCATCCACTGCGATTTTGGCGACCCGGCCCTGCTCAATTTCATTGAGGAAGGTGGTGTAGGCCACCTGGTTGGTGGGCTGCTGATTGGAGGTCAGGCTAAAGGCCCAGGCAATTAAAATAGCAGCAATCAAGACAAACCATAAGTTGAACGGCAGGCGGTTCATTGTTCCCCCAGCGTACACCGAATTGCAAATACAAAGGTAGTCAAAAGAACCGTGCGCCCTCAAGTCCGAATGTCCTCCAGGGGACGAGCTTAGGCTGCTCTCATATGTGGCGCTTTTGGAATCAGTTCCTTTTGATTGAAGGGAATAACAGTACAAGAGGACGCTTGTGAGAAATTTGGTTTCGCCGCGTGTAGATAGCCTCGGTTACCTCAACTATCCAGGTATCTCTACACGATATCGGCAACTGTACTACCATTTTCGCGAGGCAAACCTGCAGCGAAGAAAGACACAAAGGTAGGTTTAAGCCCGCCGTCGCACCCCACGGTTGCGAACCTGTGACCCAAAAAAATCGTTGAGGTCTCCAAATCAACTTGTACTGGATGAACAGAAGCCAAGTATCTGGCCGGGCGAATTTTTGTCTTGCATCCCTTTGATAGATTTGATAATACAAGACTCAACTCTATTGACTACAATAATAATAAGAGCTATCATATTGCACAGTGAGCCGTGCTTAGTGCGGCTAGCGGAGGATATATGGCAAAAGCCGTAGGAATTGACCTGGGAACAACCAATAGTGTGATCGCCATCATGGAGGGCGGTACGCCCGTGGTTCTGGAAAATGCCGAGGGTGAGCGCACTACCCCGAGTGTGGTGGCGTACAAAGGCAGCGACCAACTGGTGGGTCGGGTAGCCCGCCGTCAGGCGGTGCTCAACGCCGAGGGCACCGTGTTCGAGATTAAGCGTTTTATTGGGCGTAGCTGGGATGAGGTGCAGGACGAGGTCAAGCGTGTCCCCTACAAGGTAGTTCGGGGTCCCGATGGCGGGGTGCGGGTCGACATTCAGGGCAAGCTCTACACCCCCGAGGAAATCTCGGCCATGATCCTGCGTAAGCTGGTAGACGATGCCTCTAAAAAGCTGGGTGAGAAGATCACCAAGGCGGTGATTACCGTTCCGGCCTACTTCAACAACTCGCAGCGTGAAGCGACTGCCAATGCAGGAAAGATTGCGGGCCTCGAGGTCTTGCGCATTGTGAACGAACCCACCGCCGCTGCACTGGCCTATGGCCTGGATAAAAAAGGCCACGAGACCGTGCTGGTCTTCGACCTGGGCGGGGGAACCTTCGACGTGACGGTGCTCGAGATCGGCGAGGGGGTCTTCGAGGTTAAGGCCACCGCAGGCGATACCCACCTGGGAGGCTCCGATTTCGACCACGCCATTGTGAACTGGCTGGCCGAGGAGTTCAAGAAAGAGTCGGGGGGCGTTGACCTGAAAGCCGACCGACAGGCCCTGCAACGCCTGATTGAAGCTGCCGAGAAAGCCAAGATCGAGCTTTCGGCGGTGACCGAGACCACTATCAGCCTGCCCTTTATTGGCCTGGATCCGGTTTCCAAAACGCCGCTGCACCTCGAGCGCAAGCTGACTCGAGCCAAGTTCGAGGAGTTGATCCAGCCGCTGCTCAAGAAGGTGCGGGCCCCGGTCGAGCAAGCCCTGCGCGACGCGGGCCTCAGCGCCGGCCAGATCGATGAAGTGCTGCTGGTGGGTGGCTCCACCCGGGTACCGGCAGTGCAGCAGATTGTGAAGGAGATGCTGGGCAAGGAGCCCAACCGCAGCGTTAACCCCGATGAGGTGGTGGCCCTGGGAGCTGCGGTACAGGCTGGTGTTCTGACCGGCCACGTAGAAGACGTGGTACTGCTGGATGTGACTCCCCTCTCGCTGGGGGTAGAGACCAAAGGTGGGGTATGCACGGTTCTGATTCCGCGCAACACCACCGTGCCCACCCGCAAATCGGAGATCTTCACCACTGCCGAACACAACCAGCCCTCGGTAGAGATTCATGTGCTCCAGGGTGAACGCCCCATGGCCGCCGACAACAAGAGCCTGGGTCGCTTCCGCCTGGACGGCATTCCGCCCATGCCTGCCGGTATGCCCCAAATTGAAGTCACCTTCGATATCGATGCCAACGGCATTTTGCACGCCACGGCCAAGGAAAAGTCCACTGGCAAGGAGGCCTCCATCACCATTCAGAACACCACCACCCTCTCCGAGCAGGAAATTGACCGTATGGTGAAGGAAGCTGAGGCCAACGCCGAAGCCGACCGCAAACGCAAGGAACACGTCGACCTCAAGAACAACCTCGACACCGCCCGTATCCAGGCCGAGCGGGTGATGAGCGAGAAGCAAAGCACCCCCGAAGCCAGGAGCCGCCTCGAGGCTGCTGTGAGCAGGGCCAAGAGCCTGGTCGATAGCGATGGTTCCGATGCCGACCTGCGCAGTGCCACCGAAGAGTTGCTTGCGGCCCTGCAAGGCTACGAGCAGGGCGCCGCAGCATCTACCTCGCAAGCAAGCAGCACGCCCAAGTCGGACGATGTGATTGACGCCGACTACAAGCCAGCCGACTAAACGCACTGGGTTGGGGGGTGCTTGCCCCTCAACCTCTATGTACTAGAGGTGTGTATGGAGAACCGGGAAACCATAGCCGAATCCATTGAACAGACACCGGGCGAGCTACCGGAACTGGAGCGCTTGCGTGGCGAGGTGGAGTTTTTGAAAGCCGAGCTCGAGGCTTCCAAGAACAAATTCCTGCGCCTGTACGCCGACTTTGAAAACTACAAGAAGCGCATGGTGCAGGAGCTGGAAGCGGCCCAGCGCAACGGTAAGTTCGATGCAGTGCGCTCGCTGCTGGGAACACTGGACGACCTCGAGCGGGCCCTGGGTTTTGCCAGCGTGAAACCCGAGGACCTGATTCCTGGCGTCAAGACCGTTCTGGAAAACTTTGCCCGCAACCTGAAGAGCTTGGGAGTGGAAGGTGTACCAGGGGTTGGTGCTGAGTTTGACCCGCGCTATCACGAGGCTATCGGTGCAGTCGAAGGCGAAGAGGGCAAGGTCATGCATGTGTACCAGCAGGGCTTCAAGTATGGCGACCTGCTGGTGCGGCCTGCGCGGGTGGTGGTGGGGAACGGCCTGAAACAGGAGGAAGCCGATAGTCAGAAGCCGAATGCTGAAAGCAACTAGCTTTTGGCTTGCGCCCCGTGGCCCGAAGCTGGGAGCTTGTTATGGCCTACAAGGACTACTACAAAATTCTTGGGGTCTCGAGGAACGCCTCCGAGGACGAGATCAAGAAGGCGTTCAAAAAGCTGGCCCGCAAATACCATCCCGACGTGAATAAGGAGCCGGGGGCCGAGGACAGGTTCAAAGAAATAAACGAAGCTTACACGGTTTTGTCCGATGCTGAAAAACGCAAGTTTTACGATACCTACGGTACTACTGCGGGAAGCGGGCACTGGCAAGGCCCCCCGCCGGGACAGGGAGGGTTTGGGGGCTTTACTGGAAATGTAGAAGATTTTTCCGACTTCTTCCAACAGCTCTTTGGTAACTTCGCTGGACGTGGCGGTGGATTTGGCGACCTGTTCACAGAAGCTACCCGACAGGGTTCGCGCAGGGTGGGGGGCGATCTGGAAGCCGAACTCCCCCTGGCTTTGGAGGAAGCCTACCGGGGCGGCGAAAAAACCATCTCCATTGGCGCTGAACGTATCAGCGTGCGGATTCCGCCAGGTGTACGGGAAGGCCAGAAGATTCGTCTCGCCGGAAAAGGCCGCGCTGGAGGCGACCTGTACCTGCACATCAAGCTGCAGTCCCGACCCGAAATGCGTCTGGAAGGGGACGATTTGTATACGGTGGTGGAGGTACCTGCCCCTATTGCAGTGCTGGGGGGCAAAGTGCGGGTACAGACCCTGGATGGCCCCGTCGAAATGACCATTCCCAAGCGTACCCAGGCTGGGCGCAAGCTGCGCCTGGCGGGAAAGGGTTGGCCGCGTAAGGATAAGACTCGAGGGGATCAGTACGCCGAAATTCGCATTACCATTCCGACCAATCCAAGCTCAGAAGAAGAACGCTTGTACGCTGAACTGGCCGAATTGTTAAAGGTTCGGTAGGTCATTGCAATCAACGACCCACCCGGCCCTGGAGGGCCGAATCTTGTTTGTGGCCGGTGGTATTGTCATGCCAGATTCGGTTAGTTGGCCTCTTGGGCGACTCAGCCTGGAAGTTTACGATCAGATGGCTATTTGGACATCTCTTGGGCGCATTCGCCTGCCCGGGAATGCCGGGCGCTATAGCTCCCCTTTGGGCAACCTCGAGCACCAGCCAGGGTATTTTTGCAAAAGGCGCTAACCCGGGTTGCGTGGTCGCTCGACCACATAATAGAGCAGTAAAGCTCCTATTCCGAAAACCGCTGCCTGGGCAATCCAGCCCAGGGCATAGTTATTGCTGAAGTCTACTAGCAGGCCAAATAAGGGTGGTGCAGAGGCAATGCCAATCGAGGTGAAAATCAGGCCAAATCCCACCACTCGGCCTTCCCAACCCGGCGGTGAAAGCTCGGTCAGGAGCGAAAAGTGCAACCCTTGCCAGCCCAGTGCGGTCGCCCCGTATAGCACCACGACCAGTCCCTTCAGCAACAGCGGTGTGCCAAGGGGCAGCCAGGCCAGCACCAGGGCAAAAAGTCCGGCTAACCCCACCATCATCACCAGCAAGGGTTTGCGCTGGCCCCCCATTTTGTCCGACAACCACGACCAGAAGACCCGGCTAAAAGCACCGGCAAACTGGGCTGCTGTCAGAAGTGCTGCGCCGGTGAGTTCGGGAATTGCATAGCGCTCTTTGAGGAACAAAATCAGGTAGGTAATCATTACGAATTGTCCAGTTGGCAAGGTAACGCCCGCAACGGCTGCCAGCAGGATGTTGCGTTCACGGAGAACCTGAGTGAGGCCTGGGTGGGCACCCTTGGGGGAGGAGTTGGGGGGCAAGCTTTCGTAGTAGAGCCGTGCTGCTATGAGGGCAGCTACCACTGCGATAGCGGCTGCGACCACCGAAGCCCAGCGCCAGTTGGCGAAATGCGCAACCGCTGGCAGAATGGCAGCAGCCAGTGTACCTCCTAGCGGAACGGCCATCTGACGCAGCCCAATCACCAGCCCGCGACGCTCGGGTGGAAACGACCGCGCTACCGCTTGGGCACCTGCTGGGGTGGCTGAGGCCACAATCAGCCCGACCAGGAATAAAAGTGGGACAAACATCCACTGCGACCGGGCCAGTAGCGCAATGGCCATGGCTAAGCCCGCCCCCGCCAGGGTACCGACAATCATCACGGTTCGGCTCCCCAGCCTGTCGGTGAGCCAGCCCGAGGGCAGCGAGCCCAGCATGGTGCCGGTGTAGATGAACGTGTTCAGCAGGCCCACAGCTGCCAGTGAAAGCCCCAGATCCGCACGGATGAAGGGAGCGAGGGTGGGGTAGGCCTGTCCGATGAGCGAAACAGCGGTTCCGGCGGTCATGGCGGCGGTGAGGACGGCCCAGGGTGACATGCGAGGCTTAGGCTACCGTATTTACCCGCTTATCCGGGAGGTGATACCAGATTCGGTTTGTTCGGCACCGAATGGTGGCTCAGCCTCGCCGTGGCGAGGCGACCGACCGAAGTTATCCGCGTAGCGGAGGGCGATACCGCCCCTTGGAAGGGATACCCTTTCTTCGCCGACCGTAGGGAGGGGTGTGCTCTAGGATTCAAAAAGATAGCCTCTGGATTTTTTGTTTTGAATGACTATCTTTTTGAATCCGGTATGAGAAGGGCCACAATTACGGGACAACCAGTTTGCCCGACCTGAGGCGGTGGAGAAGCGGGTGTATCTGGTGGCAACGGGAGAGGAATGGAAAATGGACTGGACGCAGGTTGAAGGGCTTTCCTGGTGTGTAGGATAAGTTGAGTAGGATGCTGGACCAACGCTACGTCCCCCAGACTCGGAGGCTTACACATAAAACTTGACGCGACCGTAGAAGCCTTCACGTAACCAGAAATTTGTCAAGCAAGAACAATTTTGCTCAGGAGGCCTCGAGTGCTGAAGGGAACTGTTGTTGCATATCGGGCCGGTTCATTAAAGCGGTAACACCCTGGTAATGCCCCAGATACATTGTGAACTCAGGCGGATTGTGTTCCAGATAGGAGGTGCTTGTGTTTCGTCACATCTTGGTTCCTGTGGGGCTGGGGGCGGGCAGTCTGGCTGCTGTTCAACATGCCCTCAATCTTTCGCGCTGGCTGGGCTGTAAGGTAACGCTGTTGCATGTGCTCGAGAGCCCCGATGCTTCGGTCTTTGAGACCTTCGCCCAGATGGTGCAGGGGGCTCGCCGCAAACCGACGGTATTGCTGGTCGAGCCGCACAGCCAGAGCATTGGTGAGGTGGTGGCCCAAACCGCCCAGCAAACCCACGCCGACTTGATTGTCATTGGTTGCCACGATGCTGCCCAGCAGACCACCGAGGTGCTGGGGCCTGCGGCCCGGAGCATTGTGGCCGATTCCGCAGTGCCCGTTCAGGTGGTTCCCGCTGCGGTGCTGGCGCAGCGGCCCTGGCTAGAGCGCTTTGCACGCGAGGTTCACGAGATTTGAAGCTTGCAGGGGGCAGGGCTTCTACATCTTTTGCCGGAGGCTCTGGCCAGGCCTGTGGGTCAATCTGGAGCGGGAGGTATACATGACATCTGGTCTGAACAACCCCCGCCAGAGGAGGCACTGGATGCTCGGGTGGTATGTGCTGTTGGGTCTGGCGGCCCTGGTTGCCCTTGCCTGGCTTGGCCTGCGGGTACAGCCTGCACCATTTCCAGCTTATGAAACACCTTCTTCACCCATTGCTGCTTTGCCTTTACCTGCTGGGCTGCCCGCACCGGTTGAACGCTACTATCGCAAAATTTACGGTGACCACATCCCGGTTATTACTTCGGCAGTCATTACTGGGCGGGCGGTGGTGGGCCCGGTTCCCGGGTTTCCCAGGTTCCCGGCTCGCTTTCGCTTTATCCACGAAGCAGGCCAGAATTACCGGCACTATATTGAAGTCACCTGGTTTGGTCTTCCCATCATGCGGGTTAACGAGACCTATACAGACGGCAAAAGCCTGCAGGAGCTTCCCTGGGCCAGGGTCGAAAACGACCCCACCGCCGACCAGGCTGCCAACCTGGGGATGTGGAGTGAGTCCATGTGGTTTCCCGCAGTTTTCCTGACCGACCCCAGGGTGCAATGGGTGCCAGTAGATGACCAGACGGCAATACTGCAAGTGCCTTTTCAGGATGGGAGGGAGCGCTACGTGGCCCGGTTCGATCCCGAAAGTGGGCTGTTGCGCTGGCTCGAGTCCATGCGCTACAAGGGCAACACAGGGAAAAAGGTGCTCTGGCTCAACGAGATCCTGGATTACCAGCTCCTGGGGGGCTATCTCGTGCCCCGCGTGGGGGCAGCTACCTGGATAGACGATGGCAAGCCCTGGGCAGTGTTTACCGTCGAGGAGATTATCTATAACACCGATGTCGGTCAGTATGTTCGGGCTAAAGGCTTGTAGGAGGTGAATATGAACGTGCTAGTTGCTTATGCCAGCAAATACGGCGCAACCGCCGAGATTGCTCAGAAGCTAGGTGAAGTGCTGAGAAACGCGGGTCTGGAGGTGGGGGTGTTTCCTGCCGACCAAGTGAGGGATGTAAAACCCTACGACGCAGTGGTGTTGGGCAGTGCGGTCTATGCCGGTAGTTGGATGAAACCCGTGGTGCAATTGCTGCAAACCCAGGAACAAGACCTGGCTACCCGACCGGTGTGGTTGTTTTCCAGCGGTCCTACTGGCGAAGGTGACCCGGTGGAAATCATGCGTGGCTGGCGCTATCCCGAAGTGCTCGAGCCCCTCTTACAGCGTATTCACCCCCGCAGCATCGCATTTTTTCACGGCAAGATTGACCCCGAGAAAATGCACTGGGGCGAAAAGCTGATTGTAAAAGCCTTGCGGGCCAAGACCGGCGATTTTCGTGACTGGAAGGCCATCGAGGCATGGGCGCAGGAGATTGCTAAGGCCCTGTACGCCGACCGCGCTGGCCATCCTTACGGTGTACAGGCTGCATTGTGATGAACCCGGCGCGGTAACCACCGCCATACTGGATATCTGGGGCAAGCTCTTTTGAAGACCACGCTACGGAGGTTGCCGTGAACAAAATGTGGCTAACTGCTGCACCGGTGGGGCTGTCCTTAACAGAACCGCCCTGGCTGGGGATGGCAGGAGGTTCACAAAGTGGGTATCGGGCTCTTCGGTGCGCTGTTGGTGGCTGCGGCGGGATTTGCGCTGGCAATCTGGCCATTCTGGGTTCACGGATTTTTGCCCCTACTGCGAAGCCGGTATCTGCTGAAAGGAGTTGAGATAGTGCAATCTGTTGTGCGGTAACCAAACTATACCCCGACAGTATGGATTGGAGGGAAGGTTATGATTGCGCAAATCAAGCCCTGGAAGGTTCGGGAAGAAGACTTTCCACGCACGGGCAGCCGCGAAGAGCAACTGGCCTTTCTGCTCAACTATGCCATTCTGGCCCCCTCGAGCCACAACACCCAGCCCTGGAAGTTTGCCGTGTATCCTGACTCCATTGACCTGCGGGTCGACCCAGAGCGCTGGCTGCGGGTGGCCGATGCCGACCAGCGCGAGCTGTACTTGAGCGCAGGGTGTGCCCTGGAAAACCTGCTTATCGCAGCGGAGGGATTTGGCCTGACTCCCAGAACCCGCTATTTTCCCGACCCGACTAAGGAAGCCTGGGTCGCACAGGTTGTTTTTGACGAGCCCACCAGCGATGTTTTGCGCGATACCCGGCTTTTCCGGGCTATTTTAAGCCGCCACACCAACCGTAAAATTTACGATGAGCGTCCCATTTCGGCGAAGGTATTGCAAAGCCTCGAGACCGCTGCCGAAGACGATGGGATTCGGCTCTTCCTCACCAACCATTCCCAGACCAAAGAGCACATCGAGCAGCTGATGGTTGAGGCCGATGCCCGCCAGTTTGCCGATCCAGCCTGGCGCGAGGAACTGGGTTACTGGATGGGGGCTGGCGCGTTTGGACAGCCCTGGCTGGTGGCCAAGATGGCCGCCCTGGCCGTGACCTACCTCAACATGGGCAAAGGCACGGCCCAGCGCGACCGCAGTATGTTGATGAGCGCCCCCGAGCTGGCAGTGATTGCTACCAGCGAAAACACCCGACTGGCCCAGGTGCGGGCCGGGCAGGCTTTTGAGCGGGTTTGCCTGACCGCCGAGGCTCAAGATGTACGGGTGCACCCCATGAATCAAATCCTGCAGATTCCCGAACTCAAGGCCGAGTTCAGCAAGCTGATTCCCATGCCCGGCTTCACCCCCCAGATCTGCTTTCGCCTGGGTTACGCCGAGGCAGAAAAGGAACATACCCCCAGGCGGCCCGTGCATGAGGTTCTGGTCTGAGGTGAAGAGGGCGTGGTTCTAAGTGATTGCAGGAAGTCGTGATAGACATCCCAAGCCAACCAGAAGGAGGCCATTATGCTTGTGCGAACCAGTGCAGATCATCGCCGGAAATTGCGCTATGGGGCGGCGGTGCTGGCAGGTGTAACTGCTATGATTTATCTTCTCATCGGGTTTTGTGTGGTCTCGGTGATTGAGGCTGCCTGCGCCGATCAGATATTTGGAACCTTTGCGGCGGTAGCCTACTTGTTGGGCATGGTTTTGTTGCTGACCCTGGACAACCGCTTGCTGTGGGGTTTGGGAGCCCTGTTTCAGCTAATGGTGATTTTCATGTACTTCAATCTGGCCGCCCAGCGCACACCGGCCTACGAAGTCTGGGGCATCCTCCTGCGGGTGGTACAGCTGGTGCTTTTGGCGGTCCTGGTCTATCTGGCCATGCGCCCAACGACCCCTCGCAAAATCGAAGTGAGGAAAGGCTGAAGTTGAAAGTAACCTGAAGCGACAGGCGAACTCCGAAAGTTATCTCCAAGCATAGGTACTTCAGTGCGCGAGTACTGGGTCACCGGGGCTGTAGCCCCAGTGCTGAGGGGGCTGGATTGGGTGTGGTCAGCTAAGGAGCGACCGATTTTTTTGAGGCGTCTTCTGGATTTGCTGAAATGTGCGTAGACTCTTCTTTGTGCGCCGAGGCCAGCTTCTTGGATTGCTCTACCTCAACCTGGCCACCCTTTTTTGGGGCAGCACTTTTGTGCTGGTCAAGGATAGCCTGCAAACCCTCGAGCCCGGACAGATCAACTTTGTGCGTTTTGCTATCGCCAGCCTGGTATTCGTGCCGTTCATGTTCAAGCGCGATATACAGCTATGGCGGGCGGGCCTCGAGCTGGGCGCGGTGCTTTTTGTGGCCTACCTGACCCAGACCGTGGGCCTGCAATACACCACGGCCAGCCGTAGCGCCTTCTTGACCACCCTCTATGTGGTAGCGCTACCGATGCTGCTGGGAGTGTTGGGGCACCGCCTGGGCTGGCCTGTCTGGCTGGCCGCGGGGTTGGCCATTGGCGGGGTGGGGCTTCTTTCCTACGACGGCTCGCCGCCCAACCTGGGTGATTTGTGGACGCTGGGCACTGCCCTTTCGTATGCCATCTACATCTGGCGCCTGGAGCGTTTTGCCCAGCGCTTCCCAGCCTTGCCGCTTACAGGCATTCAGATGCTGGCGGTTACGCTTTTATCGCTGGTCTGGATGCTCAGGGAAGAGCCTGGCTGGACTGCCTCGAGCTTTCCTTACTTTTCGCTCTTGTATTTGGGCCTGGTGGCCTCGGCGCTGTGCATCTGGTTGCAGGCCCTGGGCCAGCGGTTGGTTCCGGCTCCGCAGGCGGCGGTTATTTTTACCCTCGAGCCCGTTTATGCTGCTGCCTTCGCCTTCTTCTGGCTGGACGAGCGCCTGGGCGTTCAGGGCTTGCTGGGCGCAGGTTTGATTGTGGCGGCAACCCTCATCAGCCAGCTCAGGAGCGAGAAACCCCACCCCGAACAGATTACGCCCGATACAGGGTGAGGTTGTTCTAGGATTGGGTATATTGTCGAGGTGAAGTTTGAATATCCTCCTGCCCCAACGGCTCAGGTCGTGGATGAACTGCACGGTGTTAAAGTTCCGGATCCCTACCGCCCCCTCGAGGATCCCCACGCGCCCGAGACCCGAGCCTGGATCGAGGCCCAGAACCAGCTCACCTCCAGGTACCTGGCCCAAATTCCCCTTCGCAATACCCTGCGCGAGCGCCTCGAGGCGCTATGGAACTACCCTCGCCTGGTTCAATTTTTGAAGCGGGGAGGGCGGTATTTCAGCCTGCGCAACGATGGCTTGCAGAACCAAAACGTGCTGTATGTGCAAGAAAGCCTGGAGGCGGCACCCCGCGTCCTGCTCGACCCCAACATCCTTTCAGAGGACGGCACGGTGGCTTTGAACAACTATTCGGTGAGCCAGGATGGGCGGTACCTGGCTTATGCCCTGAGCAAAAGCGGCTCGGACTGGCTCACCTGGAAAGTGCGAGAGGTAGAAAGCGCTAAAGACCTGCCCGACGAGATACAGTGGAGCAAGTTCAGCGGGGCGGCCTGGCTGCCGGACAGCAGCGGTTTTTTCTACAGCCGCTACGACCCCCCTGCCGAAGGCACCGACTACACCGGGGCCAACTATTTTCAAAAGGTTTATTTGCACAAACTGGGCACCCCCCAGTCGGAAGACCTGCTGGTTTATGAGCGGCCCGACCAGAAAGAGTGGGGCTTTAGAGCCTTCGTGACCCACGACGGGCATTACGAGTGCCTGCACATCTGGCGGGGTACCCACCGGGAGAACCTGTTTTTTTACCGGGAGTATGGCTCTGGTGCGCCTTTTGTAGAGCTGGTGAGCGAGTTTGTGGCCTCGTTCGAGTTTATCCGTAACCAGGGCTCTCTTTTTTACTTCAAAACCAACCTCGAGGCGCCCAGAGGCCGGGTGGTGCGGGTGGATGTGACCAAGGGCGGCCTGAGTAATCTGGAGACGGTCGTGCCGGAGACGCTCGACACGCTGGAGTTCGTGGGTCCTGTGGGCGATGGGCTGGTGCTGGGTTACCTGCACCACGCCAGCCAGCGGTTGGAGATAGTGGACCTCGAGGGCCGTCCCAGGGGTAGCCTGCCCTTGCCCACGCTGGGCATGGTGGCCGACCTTGCCGGGGAGGAAGACGACCCCGAGCTTTTCTACAGCTTCACCTCCTTCCTGTACCCGGCCACCTACTACCACCACCACCTGGACACCCAGGCCACCCGAACCTTTTTTGCTCCATCGCTCGACTTCGACCCAGGCCAGTACGAGACCCACCAGGTTTTTGTGCGCAGCAAGGATGGTACGCAGGTGCCTCTCTTTCTGGTGCACAAAAAGGGGCTGAAGCTGGATGGGCAGAACCCCACCCTGCTTTATGGCTATGGTGGTTTTAACGTTCCCATGACGCCAGCTTTCAACCCCGGACGCCTGGTCTGGCTCGAGCAGGGTGGCATTTTTGCCCAGGCCTGTTTGCGGGGAGGAGGGGAGTACGGCGAAGAGTGGTACCAAGCAGGAACCCTCGAGCGCAAACAGAACGTCTTCGACGACTTTATCGCCTGTGCTGAGTGGCTGGTTGCGCAGGGCTATACCCAACCTGAACGGCTGGCAGTACAGGGCGGCTCGAACGGCGGTCTTCTGGTGGGGGCCGTCCTGACGCAGCGCCCAGAGCTGTTTGGGGTGGCGCTACCGGCTGTGGGGGTGCTGGATATGCTGCGCTACCACAAGTTCACCATCGGCTGGGCCTGGGTCTCGGACTATGGCTCACCCGACGACCCTGCCCAGTTTCGCTACCTGCTGGCCTACTCGCCTCTACACAACCTGAAGCAGGGCACCCAGTATCCGGCTACCCTGATCACAACAGCCGACCACGACGACCGGGTGGTGCCAGCCCACTCCTTCAAGTTTGCCGCCGCCTTACAAAGGGCTCATGCGGGCTCTACCCCAATCCTGATCCGCATTCAGACCAAGGCCGGACACGGCCTGGGCAAGCCCACCAGGGTGCTCATTGAGGAGCAGGCCGATATCTACGCTTTTACCCTGCATCAGATGGGGCTGGCGTAGTTTGCTCAACTGATTCGTGGGCAGCTTTAAGCAAGGCCAGCACCTCTTCGTCGGAGGTCTGGGGAAAGTGCTCGTACCACAAGCCCACCGCTTGAAAAAAAGCAGGGGTCTCGAGGCAGACCACCTCGTCAACCAGAGCCTGTATTTCCACCACCGTATCGGGCGGTGCTACCGGCACGGCCACCACCAGTTGTTTGGGGTGGTGTTGCCGGGCTGCTGCAATGGCGGCCTTCATGGTAGCGCCGGTAGCCAGCCCATCATCTACCAGCAGGACGGTTTTTCCGGCCAGATCGGGGAAAGGTCTATTGCCACGGTACAGCTGCTCGCGGCGCTTTAGCTCGGCTTGTTGCTTTTGTTCGGCAGCCAGGAGGGCATCCGCTGAAATCTGCAGACTGTCTACAATTTCCTGGTTAACAACCCGCCCCCCACCCGAGGCGATAGCGCCCATGGCCAGCTCCTCGTGTCCAGGGGTGCCTAGTTTGCGCACCACCCAGACATCCAGCGGGGCCTTCAACCGACGCGCCACCGGATATGCCACCGGTACGCCGCCTCGAGGCAAACCAAACACCAGTAGGCCAGGCTCCTGGTCATACCCCAGCCCGACCAGCCGCTCGGCCAGCAACTCTCCGGCCCGGCTGCGGTCTTTGAAAGGTTTCATTGGACCTCCTTTGGCGCGAAGGATGCTGAAGCAAAGACCTGCAAACCTCCATCAACGAAGGAGTGCAGCACGAACCTTTTCCATCTGTAACCTTAGAACCAGGGCATTACCAGGCAGTTACGGGTGCTGCCAGAGCATTTCCAGACCAATCAGGCGTTTGACTGGTGGATGGATTAGCCCAGGCCCCAGGTGCTCGCTATACTACTTTGGTGAGCCAAATTTGGGCCCAAGACCTCTCCAAGTTTTATCCTGTTGCCCTCAAGGAGCCTGGGTTATTGGGTACCCTGCGGCACTTCTTCCAACGCAAGTACCGGCAGATAGAAGCCGTTAGGGATGTTTCGTTTCAGATAGCACCGGGGGAGGTAGTCGGTTTTCTGGGGCCCAATGGTGCCGGTAAAACCACCACCCTTAAGCTCCTGTCGGGCCTGATTCACCCCAGTGCAGGCCGGGTGGAGGTGGCCGGACACCAGCCTTTCAAACGCGAGTATGGCTTTTTGCGCAAGATTACCCTGGTGATGGGTAACAAACAGCAGCTTATCTGGGACTTGCCGGCTGCCGATAGCTTTCGGGTGAACGCTGCTGTGTATGAAATTCCCGAGGATGAGTTCAAAAAGCGGGTGGGCGAGCTGAGCGAGATGCTTGCACTGGAGGGCAAGCTCAACCAGCCCGTGCGCAAGCTGAGCTTGGGTGAGCGGATGAAAGCCGAGCTGCTGGCGGCGCTCTTGCACCGGCCCCGGGTACTGTTCCTGGATGAGCCTACCCTGGGGCTGGATGTGAACGCCCAGGTGGCCGTGCGGGAATTTTTGCGTGAGTATAATCGGCGTTATCAGGCCACCATTCTGCTCACCAGCCACTACATGGCCGATATCACCGCACTGTGTGAGCGAGTTTTGATGATTCATCAGGGCAGGCTCATCTACGATGGCGGGCTGGATGGGTTGCTTGAGCGCTTCGCTCCTTATCGGGAGGTGCGTATCCAGCTAGGGCAACCACTGGAAAAAAGCCGACTGGAGCAGTATGGCGAGGTGCGGGCCTTGGAAGGGCTCGAGGCCCGGCTCCTGGTCCGGCGCGAGCGGCTGGTGGGTGGGGTTAGCCAGATGCTCCAGGAGTTGCCCATAGACGATCTGGAAGTGCGGGAACCTGCCATCGAGGAGGTAATTGGGCAGGTCTTTGCCGATACCAGACTGATAGCCGACATTTCTTAGCTCCCAGCCTGCCGTTGGTGTGAACGACGCTGGGAGTGCTTGACTGTAGTTGATTGAGGCATGATCACGCCAGATTCGTTACGTGCGGTACAAGTGAACCTCTGATACCGGATTCAAAAAGATAGTCATTCAAAAAAAATCCAGACCCCATCCCACCCCTCCCTCCGGTCGGCGAAACAAGTGTCACGGCGAAGAGAGCGTCTCCCTTCCAAGGGGTGGTATCGCCCCCCGCTACGCGGATAACTGCGGTCGGGTTAGTTCGTCACCGTTCGGTGCCTGACTAACCGAATCTGGTATGCAGGCCTTTGGTTTGGATGAGTCTTTTCGCTTTCATCTCGTGCCAAGCTCCCGCTTCATCGGCCAGATGGCTCTTGGTGGTCATTCGCTAAGTGCGTTAGGCTATGGGCATAGCCATGGAACGTGCCGATTTGCTAGACAAGCTTGCCTCGGAACACTTTGATCTACTGGTCATTGGCGGCGGGGCCAGTGGGGCCGGAGTAGCGCTGGAAGCTGCCAGTCGAGGGCTCAAAACGGCTCTGGTCGAGCGCTACGACTTCTCCGAGGGCACCTCGAGCCGCAGTACCAAGCTGATTCATGGTGGGGTGCGTTACCTGGAAATTGCCGTCAAGACCTTCGACCGGGTACAGCTCAATCTGGTGCGCGATGCACTGCATGAGCGGGCCATCATGCTCAAGAATGCGCCTCATCTGTCTCGCCCCTTGTGGCTCCTGACGCCTTTATACAGGTTTTGGGAAGTACCTTATTACTACACAGGTCTCAAGCTCTACGATCTGCTGGCTGGAAAAGCCCGTCTGCAGCCTGCGCAGTACATCAGTGCCGGGGGTACTCTGGCGCGTTTTCCGTCGGTCAATCCTCAGGGGCTGAAAGGTGCAGTAGCCTATCAGGATGGTCAGTTCGACGATGCCCGCTTCAATGTGGAACTTGCCCTCACTGCGGCACAGCAAGGAGCAGTGGTGCTCAACAACGTTGCAGTGACCGGGTTGCTCAAAAAAAGCGGCCTTGTGTCCGGGGTGATAGTCAAGGATGGCGACAGTGGCCGGGAAATGGAGGTATCGGCCCGGATTGTGGTCAATGCAACCGGCCCCTACAGCGACAGTATTCGGCGCATGGATGACCCCGACGCGCCGCCTTTGCTCACTGCCAGCTCGGGTATTCATATTGTGCTGGACAAGAAATATAGCCCTCCCGACACGGGCTTGTTGATACCTAAAACCGAGGACGGACGGGTGGTCTTTGTGCTGCCCTGGCAGGGAGGAACCCTGGTCGGAACTACCGACGAACCTGCGCCGGTAGTGGATCATCCCAAAGCCACAGAAGAGGAGATTGGCTATGTGCTGCGGCAGGTCAGGCCCTATCTGGGAGAAATTCCACGTCAGTCTGTGCGGGCTAGCTGGTCGGGTCTGCGCCCCCTGGTCTCGCGTCCCGAGGCCGACACGGCTCAGCTGGCCCGCGACCACCTGATTCAGAAAAGCGCCTCGGGCCTGCTAACCCTGACGGGAGGTAAGTGGACTACCTACCGTAAGATGGCGCTGGATCTGGTGAACTATGCGATCCGGCAGTTTGGCCTGCAAGCTGGCCCCTCCCGTACCGAGCACATTCCGCTGCTGGGTGGGCAGGGCTTTGAGCCCGACGGGGCAAAAAAACTCGAGCAGTTAGGCTTTGCTCCCGATGTGGCGAGGCATCTCCACCAGGCCTATGGCGCCCGTGCCCACATGGTGGCCCAGATTGCCACGGAAGGTTATGGGGCACGTCTGGCTGTGGAGTGGCCCTACCTCGAGGCTGAAGTAATTTATGCTGCCCGCTGCGAGATGGCCTGTACCCCCCTTGACGTGCTGACACGTCGAACCCGCCTGGCCTTTCTCGACAGCCTGGCCGCTCTGGCCGCAGTGCCCCGGGTAGCGCAGCTCATGGGCCAGGCACTGAGCTGGGACGATGAGAAGGTGAGGCTCGAGCAAGAAAGGGCAAGAGCACAAATTCTAAATGCAATCTAGAGTGGTTCTCGTAAATAATGCCGCCATCTTGGAGAACCGATCGTCGACAGCAGCATTTGGCGGGCGATTACATCACCAGTACAAACCCATACCCAGCTCGTGCAGTGCCCGGTGACGGGCCCGGTAGTCGGGCATGATCTGTTCGACCAGAGCCCAGAAGCGAGGGCTGTGGTTGAGTACCTTGAGGTGAGCCATCTCATGTACGACCACATAGTCAAGAACCCGCAGAGGCATCATGACCAGCCGCCAGTTGAAGCGCAGCTCTCCCTTGGCGTTGCAACTGCCCCAGCGCTTTTTTTGGTTGCGGATGAGCACCTTGGGCATACGCCAGCCCAGTTGGTCGGCAAAGTGCTGCACCCGGCGCACAATTACTTCTTCGGCGCGGGCCTTGTACCAGTTCTCCAGCATCTCCCGCACCTCTTTGGTGCTCTGTATCGAGACATTGGCCTGCACGTGCAAAACGCTGCCCTTGAGGGCCACCGCTGCTTTGGGTCGGGGTTGGGCGGGTAAAAAGTTGAAATCAAATAGCTCGGGCTGAATCGAGGAAGGGGGCTTGCTGCGGTTGCGCCCACGGGGGGTGGGCAGGGTCTTTTCAGACTGTACTTGAAGGCTGACCCGGCGGCCCAGGTACAAAAACTCCTCCCCACTTACAAAGCGCTTGCGCGGCTCGAGGCGGCTCTTGAATTCGGTATGTTTGTCGGCAATCCAGCGGGCCTTGGTGTTGACCAAAGCAACTACCTGCTCGAGGGGCATTCGTTTGGGGGCGGCGACCCGCACCCCCTGGGCATCAATGGTGATTCCCACCGTCCGGCGGCGGGCACTGCGGCGGATGGTATAGCGGATGGTTTTGTTTTGGTAATGGAGGGTGGCCTTTTCTGTGTCTGGCATCCGGACTTTATCCTATCCAGAACGTGCAAATCAAATGGTGAGATGGTCGCTTGAAAAATTAATCAAAAGACTATTTATGAAAGCTTTATTCTTGTTTTTGCATAATGTAACCCTTAATGTTGCGCCTCAGGGGGCCAGCCGTTGGATGATCCAACCCCCATCTGGCCGGGGGCGGTAGACCAGCCGGTCATGGAGTCGGCTGGGGCGACCCTGCCAGAACTCGAAATAGTCGGGCCGCAGCCGAAACCCGCCCCAGTGGGCCGGACGGGGTACGGTTTCAGGGTGGCGGGCTTTGAGCTCGGCAATGCGCTGCTCGAGTACCTCCCGGTTGGCAATCACATCACTCTGGGGGCTGGCCGCCGACCCAATCTGGCTTTCGTAAGGACGGCTGGCAAAATACTCATCAGAAAGCTGGGGTTCGACCTTCTCGACCTGCCCCTCGATGCGCACCTGGCGTTCCAGGGGGGGCCACCAGAAGTTAAGACAGGCCCAGGGATGGGCTGCGAGTTCGCGCCCCTTGCGGCTTTGGTAGTTGCTGAAGAAAACGAACCCCCCATCGTCGATACCCCGCAGCAGCACCACCCGGCTGCTGGGCCGCCCGTTTTCGCCCACCGTGGAAAGGGTCATGCCGTGGGGTTCGTAAAGATGGGTCTCGAGGGCCTCGGCCAGCCACCGCTCAAACTGACGGAAGGGGTTGGGGTCGGCGTCCTGCTCGCTGAGGGTGCCGTAGGTGTAGTCGCTGCGAAGGTCGCGGAGCATGGTTTTATTATGCGCCGGGAATAACCCGCCCAACATTGTCCGACCACCCACTCGCCTGCATCATGCACAACCAGGCAGGTTTTATCGGACTGTTCAAATCAAACGCGTTCAGGTGTTCTGCCATCCTTGATCTGAGAGGAAGCAGGCCAGGCTTCTGGTAACGCCTTGGTAACTCCCCCGCTCCAGACTGGCTTTATGGGGAGAGCAGTGCTGAAAAGACGAGGTGTGGTATGCGTGTAGCTCAGCCGATTCAGACTGAACCCATCCGAATCCCACTCGACTGCCAGGCTGTGCTCGAGGGTGACCTGGGTATTCCACCAGGAGCGGAGGGTGTGGTGATTTTTGCCCATGGGAGTGGTAGCAGCCGGCACAGCCCGCGCAACCGCTACGTGGCTGGAGAATTGCAGCAAAAAGGCTTGGCGACGCTTTTGTTCGACCTGCTGACCCTGGAAGAGGAGCGACTCGACCATACCCGGCGGTATCGTTTCAATATGGGTCTGCTGGCCGAGCGTCTGGTGGCCACAACAGAGTGGCTGGCCCGCCACCCCCAGGCTGGCCACCTGAAACCAGCCTACTTTGGCGCCAGTACCGGCGCGGCGGCGGCCCTGGTAGCAGCAGCACAGCTCCCCACGCGGATTCGGGCGGTCGTTTCCCGTGGGGGGCGGCCTGACCTGGCTGGGGACACGCTGGAAAAGGTCAGGGCTCCCACCCTGCTGGTGGTAGGCGGGTGGGATGTGGAAGTGCTCAGACTCAATCAGCAGGCGCTGAAGCGGCTGAATTGCGAGAAAAAGCTGGTGGTGGTGCCGGGGGCCACCCACCTGTTTGAAGAACCAGGGAAGCTCGAGGAAGTGGCTCGACTGGCTTGTGACTGGTTTGCCCATCATCTGAAGGGGGCGCCAGGGGGTGAGAGAGATGCTTGAACCAGCTTCGCTACAGGCGAACTTGCTACCGGTGCAGCTACTTCGCAACACCTGTGATGCAAGTCGATTTGATTTTCACACGACTGCAGAGCTGGCACCCTTGACAGAGTTTCCGGGCCAGGCCCGGGCTACCCAGGCCGTGCAGTTTGGGCTAACAATTCCCCATGAAGGCTACAACCTGTTTGCCCTGGGACCCATGGGGGTAGGCAAGTTAAGTCTGGTGCGGCACTTCACCCTGGCCCAGGCCCGGCAACAGCCCCCCGCCTCGGACTGGGTATATGTGCACAACTTCCTCGAGCCCCACAAGCCCCAGGCCCTGCGGCTCCCGGCTGGAAGGGGGGCTCAGCTCAAGGAGCGCATGGAGCGGCTGGTGGAAGAGCTGCGGGTGGCCATCCCAGCAGCTTTCGAGAGCGAAGATTACCGCACCAGGCGGCAGATAATAGACGAGGAGCTCAAACAGAAGCAGCAGGCCAGCTTTGATACCCTCCAGGCCGAGGCCAACCAGCAGGGTATCGCCATCATTCGCACCCCTATGGGTATGGGGCTGGCCCCCATCCGCGAGCGGGAGATCATCACTCCCGAAGAGTTCGAAAAACTCCCCGAGGAAGAGCAAAAGCGCATCCAGGAAGCCATGGAAGCCCTGCACCAGAAACTGCAGGCCATGCTGCAGCAGGCCCCGCAGTGGGAGAGCGAGCGACGTGAGCGAATCCGCGAGCTCAACCGCGAGGTGACCCGTCATGCCATTGGCCACCTGCTGAATGGGGTACGTGAACCCTACCACGACCTGCCCGAGGTGCTGGACTACCTCGAGGTAGTCGAGCAAGACCTGATTGAGAATGCCGGGCAGTTCCTGGTGAACCCCAGCGAGTCGGAGAACCCCCTCGAGGCCGCCCTGGGTAAGATGCTCTCCGATAGTCGTAGCTTTGATCGCTACCGGGTAAACCTGCTGGTCGACAATTCCGCCAGTCCAGGGGCCCCGGTGGTGGAAGAAGACTATCCCTCTCTGGCCAACCTGCTGGGCCGCATCGAGTACCGGGCTCAGCTGGGCAATCTGGTGACCGACTTTACCCTGATCCGCCCCGGAGCCCTCCACCGCGCTAACGGAGGCTACCTGATTCTGGATGCCCGACGGGTGTTATTGCAGCCGTATGCCTGGGAGGAACTCAAGCGCGCCCTGCGGGCCAAAGAAATTCAGATTCGCTCGGTGAGCGATGTGTTGGGTCTCAGCAGCACCGTGACCCTGCAGCCCACGCCCATTCCCCTGCGGATCAAGGTGATTTTGCTGGGAGATCGGCTTTTGTACTACCTGCTCTCGGCCTACGACCCCGACTTCCTGGAACTCTTCAAGGTGGCCGCCGACTTCGAGGATGCCCTGGAGCGCACCCCGGAAGGCGAGTGGGCCTATGCCCGCCTGATTGCCTCGCTGGCCCAGCGCGAGCAGCTAAGGCCCCTGGAGGCGGGCGCGGTGGCGCGGGTGATCGAGCACGCTTCGCGCCTGGCCGCCGATGCCCACAAGATTTCGGCAGCCCTCGAGGCCCTCCTCGACCTCCTGCGCGAGGCCGACCACTGGGCGGCCCAGGCTGGGCACAAGGCCATGACCGCCCAGGACATCGAGCAAGCCATCCAGCAACAGATCTACCGGGCCAGCCGCATCCGGGAGCGCTTACAGGAGGCGGTACGCAGGGGCACCCTGCTGGTCGATACCAGTGGGGCCAGGGTGGGGCAGATTAACGGCCTTTCGGTACTGAACCTGGGAGGCTATAGTTTTGGCCACCCTACCCGCATCACTGCCCGGGTACGGCTGGGCAAGGGTGAGGTGGTGGACATCGAACGCGAGGTGGAGTTGGGTGGCCCCCTGCACTCCAAGGGGGTGCTGATTCTGGCGGGGTTCCTGGGCGAGCGCTATGCCCGCGAAAGGCCCCTCTCGCTTTTGGCCAGCCTGGTTTTCGAGCAATCCTATAGCGGGGTGGAGGGCGACAGCGCCTCCATGGCTGAACTGTGTGCCATTCTTTCGGCCCTGGCCCAGGCCCCCATCCGCCAGGGTGTGGCCATTACCGGCTCGGTCAACCAGCACGGCCAGGCCCAGCCCATTGGAGGGGTCAACGAGAAGATAGAGGGCTTCTTCGAGGTCTGCCGCGACGCCGGACTGAACGGTGAACAGGGGGTCATTATCCCCAGAGCCAACGTGCAGCATCTGATGCTTAACGCCGAGGTGGTCGAGGCGGTGGCGAAGGGACAGTTCAGGGTCTGGGCGGTGGATACCGTGGACGAGGCCCTGAGTATCCTGACCGGCCTCGAGGCTGGCGAGCGAGGCCCCGATGGGCGTTTCCCCCCGGAAAGCCTTAACGCCCGGGTCGAGGCCCAGCTAATAGCCTTTGCCGAGCAGGTGCGGGCCTTCACTGCTGTACCCACAGGAGGGAGTTCATGAGCCACAGCCGCCGGGTGGTGCTGGCACTGGACGTGGCTGCCCGCGATGCCCAGAGCATTGCCGCAGCGGTGGAACTGGCGGCCCGTCTGGGGGCCGAGGTGCTGGGGCTTTTCCTGGAAGACCCCCGCCTCTTGCGCTGGGCCGACCTGCCGGTGGCGCGGCAGGTGAGCCCCTGGGGGAAGGAACTGGAAGAGGTGCGCCTCGAGGCCCAGCTCCAGGCCATGGCCGCCCAGGCCCGGGCCGATCTGGAGCGGGCCGCCCAGCGGTTGGGGGTGGCCTGGAGGGTGCAGGTGCTGCGGGGAGAGCCCGAACAGGCCTTGAGCGAAGGACAGCTGCAAGAGGACGTATGGGTGATCGGCACTGCGGGCCGGGTGATGGGTTTGACGGTGCCGACCCCCTCCGCGCTACGCCTGGTCTTGCCCGAGGCGGCCCGGTGGGTACTGTTGCAGCCGCGCAGGGTGCCTTTTCAGCATCCGATGGTGGTCTTGCACCCTCAGGCGCACCGCCTCGAGTCCGTGCTGGATGCGGCCCTGGCCTGGATGGAGAGCCCCTCCGAGCCTCTGACGGTCTTGATGCTGGGGTTGGGCGACGATCTGGTCTCGAGGGTGCAGGAATGGCAGGTGCGACACCGGGCACTGATCCGGCCCGTGCACCTGAAGGAGATCACCCTGGAACAACTGGCAGAGGTCTTTGGCCAGAGCGGCTGCGATGGGCTGGTGGTGGGGGCCGACCTGCCCTTGCTGCAAGGGGCAGGGCTGGAGCGCTTGCTGGCTTTATCCCGTGCCCCGGTGCTGCTGGTTCGATGAAAAATGCCGAGATTGCCCGGCAGTTTCAGGAAATGTCGGAGATGCTGGCCTTCCTGGGTGAGAACCCTTTCCGGGTGCGGGCCTATGCCCAGGCTGCCCGTACCCTGGCCGACCTCGAGGCACCCATCGAGGAGCTTGCAGCCCAGGGCCAGGAAGCCCTGGAAGACCTCCCCTCCATTGGCCCTGACCTGGCTGCCAAGGTTCAGGAATACCTGCGCACGGGCGCCATTGCCGCCCACACCCGGCTGGCCAGCCAGGTGCCCGAGGGCGTGCTGGCGGTGCTGCGGGTGCCGGGGGTGGGGCCCAAGACTGCCAGGCTACTGTGGGACAGACTGGGGGTGGACTCGCTGCAAAAGCTCAAAGCCGTGCTGGAGTCGGGCCAGGTGCGGGGTTTGCCCGGCTTTGGGGAGAAAAAACGCCAGCATCTGCTAGAGAACCTGACCCTCGCCGAGAGGGCTACCCAGCGCCGACCCCTGGGCGCGGTGCTGGGGCAGGCCAGGGCCCTGCTCGAGCAGGTTCGTGCCCAGCCCGGGGTAATCCAGGCCGAAGCCTGCGGTTCGCTGCGGCGCTACCGCGATACGGTGGGCGACCTGGATTTCCTGATTGCAACCCTCAAGCCTGCCGAGGTGCTCAAGGCCCTGGCCGGCCTGCCGGGAGTTGCCAACGTGGAAGCGGTGGGGGAGAACCGGGCCACGGTCTTTTTGCAGGGAGGGTTACAACTCGACTTCAAGACAGTGCCCCCGGAAGCCTGGGGTAGCGGGCTTCAGTACCTGACCGGTTCCAAGGCCCACAGCATCAAACTTCGTAGCCTGGCACAGGCTAAAGGGCTCAGGCTCAACGAATATGGGGTCTGGCGCGGCGAAGAGCGTTTGGCTGGCCAGGACGAAGCAGGGGTGTATCAGGCCCTGGGCTTGCCCTGGATACCGCCCCCCATGCGGGAGGACTGGGGCGAGGTTGAGGCCGCCCAGGCCGGGCGGCTGCCCCGGCTGGTGCAGCTTGAGGAGATTCGCGGCGACCTCCAGGTGCACTCGAGGTGGTCCGACGGCAAGGCCAGCCTGCTCCAGCTGGCTGAGGCGGCCCGAAAAATGGGCTACGAGTACCTGGCCGTAACCGATCACTCCCAGAGCCTCAAAATTGCCCACGGCGTCCCACAGGCTAAGGTGCAGCAGCGCCTTCAGGAGATTCGTGCGGTCAACCAGAAAACCGGCGGAAAGCCCTATCTGCTGGCGGGTGCGGAGGTCGAAGTGCTGGAGGACGGCTCGCTGGACTACCCCGATGCCCTGTTGCGTGAGCATGAGATTGTCCTTATCGCCATCCACTCCTATTTTCACCTGAGCCCAGAGCGGCAAACCAGGCGTATCCTGAAGGCCCTGGAAAACCCCTATGTGCAGGTGTTCTCACACCCTACCTGCCGCATGCTTGGGGCCCGTAAAGAAATCGAGGCCGACTGGTCAAAGATATTCACTCGCGCCCGACACCTGGGTAAGGCAGTGGAAATCAACGCCTACTACGACCGCATGGATTTGCCCGACAGGCTGGCTCGACAAGCCGGCCAGATGGGGCTCTTGTTCTCGCTGTGTACCGATGCCCATCAGCTCGTCCACCTGCGCTTCATGGAGCTGGCTGTGGGTACTGCCCAGCGGGCCTGGCTGGGGCCCGATCAGATTCTAAACACCCGCCCCCTGGCGGCGCTTCTGGACTGGCTCCAGGCCGCACGAGGGTAATGCAACGGTAACGCCGCTCGACCAGGCTGGTGTGGGAGGAAGGGGATGAGTTCGCTCTGCCTGACCGGTGATCTGATGCTGGGCCGTCTGGTGAACGAGGCCCTCCTGCGCTATGGAGCTACCTATCCTTTTGGGGATGTGCTGGGGGAACTGCACCGCGCCGATTTGCGGGTGGTCAACCTCGAGTGTGTTATCTCCGATCGGGGCAGGCCCTTTAGCCGATGGGAGAAAGCTTTTCATTTCCGCGCCCATCCCCATGCCCTCGAGGCGCTGAAGCAAGCCCGAATAGACTGCGTGGTGCTCGCCAACAACCACGTGCTCGACTACGAAGAAGAAGCCTTTTTGCAGATGCTGGACTTACTCCGGGAGGCTCGTATTCCTTACGTGGGGGCCGGGCGTAACCTGGCCGAGGCCCGCCGTCCGGTTCTTTTGTCCGCAGGGCACTATAAGGTGGGCCTGGTGGCCTTTACCGACAACGAGCCGGGCTGGAAGGCGGGAAACGACACCCCCGGCACCAACTACCTGCCGGTCTGCACCGAATCCCTCCAGGTACTGCGCGAGCAGATTGGCCGGGCCCGCGCCCAGGATGCTCGGTGGGTGGTGGTCTCGGCCCACTGGGGTCCCAACATGCGTTTGCGGCCTCCGCCCCACTTTCGTGCCTTCGCCCGTGCACTGGTGGAAAGTGGGGCCGACATCTTCCACGGGCACAGCTCGCATGTCTTTCAGGGCATTGAAGTCTACCGGGGCAAACCCATTCTCTACGACTGTGGCGAGTTTGTGGACGACTACGCGGTAGACCCCGTTCTACGCAACGACTGGGGTCTTTTGTACCGGCTTCACCTCGAAAGCGAACGCATCCGCGAAGTGGAGTTGTTGCCCCTTGCTATTGACAACTGCCAGGTCAACCTGGCCACAGGCCCCGACAGGGACGGCATTGCGCAAAGGATCGATATGCTCTCGAGTGAAATGGGTACCTCTGTTCAGCGCGAAGGTCTCCGCTTGTGGGTGCAGAACTAGCAACGATGCCAACCTTAGATAAATAGCCACATCAGCTTTAGGCCCACACCCATCAAACCAGCAAACCTTCATCCATCACCCGCATCAGGCCACCCCAGAACGTTATTGCGAGGAGGCCGCAGGCCGACGTGGTAATCCACGCAGGCGGGCTGGTGGCTAATTGCGGCTTCCTCTACTTTTACCGCTACCCCGGCGGCAAAAAACGATTCCTGGCCCTCGGAGATGGCCGGGCTCTTTCCGCGACTCTAAACTTTGCTTCCGAACCCATGCTGGCTCGAGGGTGAACCCGACGATAGCTTCTACCCTGAGAGATATTCAACCAGCAGCCGCTCCAGCACCCGCCGCAAGCGGGGGTAGCGGGCCAGCAGCCAGCCCACCACCAGGGCCAGGCCCAGCGCTTCGCTGGGATGCTGCTCGACCCAGCCCGCACTTTCCTGATCAAACCTCTTTGCAGCCTGACGCAGCCGGTTTCTGGCCTCTGTGCGCTCTGGAGGATGATAGGGATGCCGGGACTGACCAGGCGTATGGTTCATATAAATCTCTGAAATCCGGCCTTCTGAAGTTGCCAGGATTTGTGGGGTTTTCCAGCCGATGGCGAGTGCTCGAGCGCACGCCAGGCATCCTGCAACGACCCGCAACCCGCATTTAGCGCAGCATGCTCCGGGCCCGCCACCACAGCGCTGCGGCCAACAGCAGCGCTAGCAAACTAACCAGCAAGGCAGCCAGGGGTGGAACTACTAGACTGCTCAACCATAAAAAGGCTGCCCACAACAGTACCAGTAGAGCCCCCAGCAGGAGCAAGGCCGCCACAGCCAGTACAAAAAGCGCGCTCACTACGCGCAGAAAGCCCATCCGCAGTGAGCGCGCCTCGGCCTCCAGCACATCCAGGAGGCCCAACAAGACATCAACTATTCCCGACACACCCGGCGCCCCACGAGCGCCCGCCGCTCGGTGAACCAGCCCGCCAAAAGACCCACACCAAAAGCCACCAGCACACTCATAAACGGACGTTCTTCGATGCGATGCTCAACGTTGTGGATGATCTTGTCACCCCGTTCACGGACGGTATCAAAGGTGTGGAACATCTCTTCGCGCAGATGCTTGCTTTCGTCCTTCAGGTTGACGCGGACAGCCTGGGCCAGCTCACTCAAGTCCTTGCGAAGCAAGGTCAGATCGTTGCGAATATCCTGCAACTCTCTGGTCACATTGGGTTCCATAACGGCCATAATCACCTCCTTGATGGGCTTTCTTTACAAACTTAAAGTTACTCCCAAGGCAATAGGGCAGGTGTCCCGAAGGCTTTGTAAGACGCTTTGATTGAATCTGAATGCGAGCTCCTATCGGTAATGCTTTGTTGACACCTTCAATCCACCTTGAGGGTAATGCAATAACGGTTCTTCTAAAGTGAATGGTTTGAACTTGGAGTGGTTGCTGATGCTGGGTGGTGATTTCCGATGAGGGCAAACACGGCAACGAGTCTATTGAGAAGTTCCCGCACAGGTTTTAGTTGATGCGTTGGCCAGCAATGGCTTGGAAATTGCTTTTACTATGCAACGATAACCCAAAAGCCATTGGTGCAGTTGGCCTGGTGAGACCTGGCTTGTGTGCATGGAACGCAACTTTGTAAGGAGGCTTTTATGGTTATAAGACCGATCCTGATCGCATAAGCAGCTCGTGGCGGTACGACACGAGGTGTAGCCGAAGCCATTGCCAAAGTAGTGCGTGAGAAAGGGGCTCTGGTTGAGGTAAGGCCGGTGGAGCAGATTCGGGATTTGAGCGTATACCGTGCGGTGGTGCTGGGCAGTGGAGTGCGCGACGAAAAGTGGCTTCCCGAGGCCATGCATTTTGTAAGCGACCACCGCGAAGCACTGGTCAGGCTCCCGCTGGTTTACTTTTTGGTGTACAGCCAGTTGCTCCAGGAATTTCCCCAGCGCATCGAGGAAGTGCTGGGGCACCTGAGTGAGGTGCGCCGCATGGTCGAACCCCTCGAGGTGGCTATCTTCTCACGTGACCAGCAGTCTTTGCCGCCCCAGATGCTGGTCAATGCCAGGGCCACCCCGCAAGGAGACTGGAGTGGTTGGGAGCGCATCTCGAGCTGGGCCGAGCGGATCCACCAGCGGCTGGAAAAGCAGCCCAGCTAAGGGCTGGTTCGCTACCCGGCCAGCACCTTCAGGACGGCCTCAGAGCGCACTCAGGGCAGACTCAGTGAGCCTGGCTTGGCTGAAATTGGGGCTTTTCCCGCTGAGGCCGCTCCTTGGAATAGAGATGCTTATTTCGCCGACAGAACGAAGGGGGTGGGGAGGGGTGTGCTCCAGGATTTAAGTTGCGCTGCACGCGGCACAACCAAGCCTCTTGCTGGCTTCTGGCAGGGACACGTCACCTACCCCATGCGGCTATACTGAAGGTGCCGGATACCGCAACCCGAGAGGTTTTCTTGGGCGTCAGACTAGACCGGGGCTTGAGCCTGGTGGCTTCGTCTCACTCGGTTGTTCGGGAAAGGAGGGGGTGATGTATTTCTGGAAGTTCAGCGACGGAACCACCGTACATAGCCATGCACGTGTTGAGGGAGGGAGTCCTTTTGCCGAGCACTTGCGAAGGGAACTCGTCAGCCTGGTCTATGGCTGTGGCCCCTTGGTCTGGCTGACGCCCGGTGTGCATGCCGTAGAACTCGACCCTGTTTCCGACGACTTGCTGGCCCTGTGGCTCGAGCAGGAGGCTAGAGTCTATGACCTCGAGATAACCGAGACCGACTATATCACCACCCGTCATGTCGCTCCCTGGCTTCCTGGAGGTAGTCATGGTCGAGCTACCTCCTAGCCGTAGCAAGATCGGTTCTGTTCAACTCACATTGCCCATTGCATTTCAGACCCGCAGCACGGAGCTGGGGAATTCCCTCGATGCGCCCAGGAGCCGGGGGGCGTGTAGCCCGAAGGGAGGGGCCGGTGGGGGCAGGCAGCGCTGTGTGAGCCAGGTCTATCCGTTTGGCTATGGTAACCCGTGGCCCAATGAAGGTGGCTGCCAGAAGGTGCTTCATTACCCTCCAGAGCCACCGCCGTGCTACTTACCCGAATCAGGACAAACACCCCTTGGCAAGGTTGCCGCAAGAGGTTACCCTCAAGATGCAAGAAGGCAAGTCAAAAACGGCTTTCCTTCTTCCCGCCTCAGCAGCCTCTTCCCACCGGAAAGGTCGCTGGGGCGTTTGCTTGGCCTGAAAGGAGGTGGGTATGTATCAATGCATTTTGCTACCCATTGACGGTTCGCCCCCCAGCGAGCATGCCGCAGCGGTGGGGATGGGGCTGGCCAGACGGTTGGGGGCTGCGGTGGTGCTGGTTCATGTGATTGAACCACAGCGCTACCGTGAGCTGCGAGACTACCAGGAAGCCCTCGAGCGGGCCCGAACGGTGGGGCGGGCTTTGCTCGAGCAGTGGGAGCGCAAAGCCAACCGCGCCCAGGTCGCCTGTACCACCCAGCTCACCAGCACCGAACCGGAAAGCCGGCCTGGGGTGGCCGAGGCCCTGGTCGATGCCGGCGTAGCCCACGGCTGCGACCTGGTGGTGATGGGTACCCACGGGCGCACCGGCCTGCCCAGGGTACTGCTGGGCAGTGTGGCCGAGCGAATGGCCCGCCTGGCTCCCACACCGCTTTTGCTGGTGCGTGGTGACGATACCAAGCCCACCTTGTTCAAACGCATTCTGGTCGCCATTGACGGCAGTGCTTATAGCGAGCTGGCCCTGCAACACGCCGATGCGCTGGCCGGAGCCCTCAAGGCCAGGCTCTCGGTGGTCTATGTGGTGCCCGACCTGACCCAGCTCTACCTGAGCGCAGGGCGGGCCTGGATGTTTGACCCACAGCAACTGGAGGCCCAACTGGCCCAGGAACAACAACGTTTGCGTGAACAGGGCGAGTTCATTCTGCAAGAAGCCTTGAAGCACTGCAAGCACTGCCAAAAGCCCCGCACCATGCTGCGCGAGGCCGGGCGGCACCTGATTGGCGAGCGCATCCGCGAGGTGGCCGAAGAGGAAAAAGCCGAACTGATCGTGATGGGCACCCACGGTCGCACCGGGCTTCGCAAGTTTTTGCTGGGCAGCGTGGCCGAGGATGTGGCCCAACAGGCCCGTCAGCCAATTTTGCTGGTACGCAACCCGGCTGCCCTGACCCACCCCGATGAGTCCCACCTGCCCCCACCGGGGGAGCGCTAATAAGGAGGAGCCATGTATCAGCGCATTCTGATTCCTACCGACGGAAGTGGCCCCAGCGAGGCTGCGGTCAAGATGGGCCTCGAGCTGGCCAAAAGCCTGGGATCCGAGGCGACCCTGCTGTATGTGGTGGAGCCGGTGGTTGCCCGCATCCTGATTGGCCCAGAGACGGTGCCCTACTATCCCGAGCTGTCTCGCGACCTCGAGGTCGCCGGCAAGCAGGCCCTCGAGCGTGCCGAGGGGTTTGCCCAGTACCTGGGGGTGCCGGCCAGGACCGAGCTTAAGCAGGGCAACGCGGCCCAGGTCATTGTGGAGGAGGCCACCGGGTACGACCTGGTGGTGATGGGCACCCATGGGCGCAGTGGGCTGGACCGGTTCTTGCTGGGCTCGGTAACCCAGAAGGTCTTGCAGAAGTGCACCAAACCGGTGCTGGTGGTGCGTCATCCCGGAGAGTAGCGGTGTGAACCAGGCCCTGCCGACTCTGGGTCAACCCTTCTTGCTGCCGCGTATGACCAGCCAGGGTCTGTCGTTGCTTGGACTGTGAGGGCAAGGTTCTTATCGGGACTTCTGGGCCTTGCCTCGAGAAAAACCGCAGGCCGGAGGCGGGCTGGACTGGAGGTGTCCCATGAAAGCCAAAGAAATCATGGCCAGGCCGGTGGTCAGCGTCTTACCCAAGACCCCGCTGGTGGAGGTGGCCCAGAAGATGCTCGAGCACCGCATCGGCTCGGTGCCGGTAGTGGACGAGGAGGGCCGTCTTTTGGGCATCATCACCCAGGGCGACTTTTGCCGCCTACCAGGCCGCATGGTGCCCTTCTCGCTCTTCGAGAGCGCCAACGTGCTCAGCGACTGGCTTTACCCCGAACAGGTAGAAAAGGTCTACAGGGCCGCCCGCAACCTGCGGGCCCAGGACATCATGCAAAGCCCGGTGGTCACGGTTTCGCCCGGGGCCTCTTTGGGGCGGGTGCTGGCCCTGCTGCTCCAGCACGACATCAACCGCATCCCGGTGGTGCGGCGGGGCAAGGTGGTGGGCATCATCTCCCGCTACGACCTGCTCAAGGTGATGCAGCAGGAGCAAGGTTCATGAGAAGCAACTCTGGCCCATCCCCAAACCCACAGGCTTCCCCCTGGCGCTGGATGGCCCTCGGCCTGGGGCCGCTGGTCTGTGGGCTGGTGCTGCTCTTTCCGCCACCTGCGGGGCTGGGCCTCGAGGCCTGGCGCCTGGTGGGCCTGGCGGCCTGGATGGTGCTGTGGTGGACGGCAGAGGCGGTTCCCCTGCCGGTCACCGCCTTGCTGCCCATTCCCCTGATGCCCCTGTTGGGCATCGCCCCGGAGGTTTCGCTGGCGGCCCAGTATGGCCACCCCCTGATCTTCTTGTTCCTGGGGGGCTTTCTGATTGGACAAGGGTTGCAGCGCTGGGGCGTACACCGGCGCATCGCGCTCTTCATCGTGCTGCGGCTGGGCGCAAGCCCGGGCGGGCTTTTGGGCGGCTTTATGCTGGCCACGGCCTTTCTCTCCATGTGGATCTCCAATACCGCTACCGCAGTGATGATGTTTGCGGTGGGGCTGGCGGTGATCCAGTCCCTGAGCAGCGTGGCTTCGGAGGCCCAGACCCGGCGGTTTGGGGTGGCCTTGATGCTGGCCATCGCCTATTCGGCCTCGATAGGTGGGGTGGGTACCCTGATCGGCACCCCACCCAACGCCCTGCTGGCAGCCTACCTGAGGGAGCAGGGCCATACCCTGGATATGCAACGCTGGTTCTGGATCGGGCTGCCCTTTGTGGCCCTGATGCTGCCGCTGGCCTGGCTCTGGCTCAGCCAGGTGCAGTTCCCCTTGCGGGGGCTGCCCTGGGCCGACCTGCGCGGGGCCATCCGTCAGGAGTACGCTGCCATCGGCCCGATGGGCCAGGCCGAGCGCTGGGTGCTGGGGGTCTTTGGGCTGGCCGTGCTGGGCTGGGTGCTGCGCCCGCAGCTAGCCGCCTGGCTGGGCCTGCCCCTTTCCGACTCCGCTGTGGCCTTACTGGCGGCTTTGCTGCTGTTTGTGCTGCCGGCTCCGGGGGGGCGGCTTCTGGACTGGGAGAGCGCCCTGAAGCTGCCCTGGGGCGTGCTGCTGCTGGTGGGTGGGGGGCTGGCCCTGGCCGCGGCCTTCGAGGCCACCGGGCTTTCGGCCTGGATTGGGAAGGCCCTAGCGGGGCTGGGGGGGCTACCGCTGTGGGCGGTGGTGTTGGTGGTGGCGGCGGTGGTGCTCTTCCTGACCGAGCTGACCTCCAATACCGCGGTGGCGGCCACTTTTCTGCCGGTGATGGGGGCTTTGGCGGTGGGGCTGGGGGTGGATGTGCGGCTCCTGACCATCCCGGTGGCACTGGCAGCCTCGGCGGCCTTCATGTTGCCGGTGGCCACACCGCCCAACGCCATCGTTTTCGCCTACGAAGGGCTGCGCATCCCCCACATGGTTCGGGCCGGACTGGCCCTCAACCTGGCAACCATTCTGGTGGTGGGGCTGATTCTCTTTACCTTTGGCCGCTGGGGCCTGGGCATTGGGTTTTAATGGATGAACCACAGGAGGCTTTATGCTGAACAAAGCGCAGATCACCTACCTGAAGCAACACATCGCCGCGCATCCGGCCCCGGTGTTGTCGCTGTACCTGAGCGTCAACCCGGCCAACCCCGACAACAGCGGTAAAGCCTACGTGCTGCGGGCCAAGGAGGCCCTGGAGCGTCTCGAGGTGCCCCCGGCCTTGAGCAAGAAGGTGGTGGAGCAGCTCCAGCACTACATTCCCCAGGGCCGCACGCGGGCGCTTTTTGTGGCCGAGGATATGTTCGAGGACTACCACCTGCAGGTCGAGCTGCCCCTGCTCGAGCCCCGCAGCGGGGTAGAGGCCCACTGGGGCCCGCCCTACCTGGCCCCCCTGCTCTTCGCCCTCGATGAGTACCAGCGCTACGGCGTGGTGTACATGGATCAGGAACGCCTGCGTTTCTTCGAGGTATTTCTGGGCGAGATTGAAGAGCTGGCCGATGCTTTTCGCCCGCTCAACACCCACGACTGGCGCTATTTGGGCGAGGACCGTACCGGCACTCCAGGCCGCAGCGCCTCGCCAGCCCTTGGCAATGGCGGTATTCCGGCCCGGGGCGGCTCGGGTAAGGACAGGTTCCAGCGGCGGGTGGACGAGTGGAGCCAGCGCTTCTTCCGCGAGGCCGGGGTCATTTTGCAGCAGCAGATGGCCGAGCGGGGCCAGCAACGCCTGATTCTGCTAGGAGCCCCCGAGGAGGCCCAGGCCCTTTTGCCAGGGCCGGTGGCGGAGAAGGTGGTGGCGGTGCTGCCGCCGTTGCATACCCCGGTGCCCAGCCCGGCGGAGGTACTCAAGGCGGTCTCGCCGACGATTGAGCAGGTGGAGCGCCGGGAGGAGGAGGCCTTGCTGGATGCGGTGCGCGAGAAAGGAGTGGGCGGCCTCGAGCAGGTGCTGGCTTTGCTACAGGAAGGGCGTTTGCAGTACGTCCTGGTGCCCTGGAGCCTCTCGGAAAAGGCCTGGCGCTGTGGGGATGGCTGGGTGGGTAGCAGCCCTCAGGCCGCCCAGGCCCATGCCCCGAACCAGCCGGTGGAGGAGGTCGAACTCAAGCGGGTACTGCCCGAGCTGGCGGCCCGCTACGGCACTGCGCTCGAGTTCGTTCATACCCAGGTTGAGCAGCGCTTGCGGGCCGAGCTGGGGGGTTTGGCGGGTATGCCACGCTGGTAATCCCCTGGTAATGGTCAGCAGCTAGCCTAAAGACGAGGGGGGTAACCATGACCCAGACCTTGGTTCCCAGGGCAGAGGTGGTGACCACCCAGCGCAACGCCCTCGAGATGCGCGGCATCTTCAAGCGCTTTCCGCTGGTGCTGGCCAACCAGAACGTGGATTTTTCGGTGCGCTGGGGTGAGGTGCACGCCCTGGTCGGCGAGAACGGTGCGGGTAAGTCTACCCTGATGAAAATTCTCTACGGCATCCAGCGTCCCGATGCGGGCGAGATATGGATAGACGGTGTGAAGCAGGTTTTCCGCGACCCCCACGATGCGATTGCACTGGGTATTGGGATGGTGCACCAGAACTTCACGCTGGTAGAGCCCTTTACGGTAGTGGAGAACGTCATTCTGGGTCACGAGCCGACTTCGCTGCTGGGCCTGGATATGGCCGAGGCCCGCCGCAGGGTGGAAGCCCTGATTCGGCAGTTTGAGTTCCAGCTCGACCCCGACCGCCGCGTAGAGGATTTGCCAGTGGGTCTGCGGCAAAAAGTCGAGATTCTCAAAACCCTCTACCGGCAGGCCCGCATCCTGATTCTGGACGAACCGACCGCCGTGCTGACCCCGCAGGAGACCGAGGACCTGTTCCGTTTCTTGCGTGAATATGCAGCGGGGGGTAATGCAGCGGTTTTCATCTCGCACAAGCTGCTCGAGGTCATCCAGGTTTCCGACCGAATCTCGGTCATGCGCAATGGCCGCATGATTGGTACGCTGCCCACTCCAGGGGCTACGCTGCCCCAGATTGCCCGCATGATGGTGGGGCGCGAGGTCGAACTGAAGGTGGAAAAAGGCCCGGCGAATCCGGGCCAGGCGGTGCTCGAGGTCTCTCACCTGACAGTGGCGCACGCTAAAGAAAAGCCGCGTGTGCTGGACGTCAGCTTTACGGTGCGAGCGGGGGAAATCGTGGGGATTGCCGGGGTGCAGGGCAATGGGCAGTCCGAGCTGGTCGAAGCCCTGACCGGCCTTAGGCCCTACACCGGCGAGGTGCGCTACCTGGGCCGTTCGCTGGATCACGGTGGAGCGCGCAGAGTGCGCCAGGCAGGGGTCTCGCACATCCCCGAAGACCGCAACCAGCGGGGGCTGGTCATGGATTTTTCCAGCGCTGAAAACCTCTTTCTGGGTGACCAGAACGAACCACCTTATACCGGTTTTCTGGGGTTTTTCAACGACGAGGCCATCGAACAAAGCGCCCGCCAGCGCATTGAGGCCTTCGATATTCGGCCCCGCTCCACCAGCCTCAGTGCCAACCGCTTCTCGGGGGGCAATGCCCAGAAAATCATTGTGGCCCGCGAACTCTCCCGCAACCCCCGGCTCCTGATTGCCGCCCAACCCACTCGAGGCATCGACATCGGTGCAACCGAGTTTGTGCACGAGCAAATTGTCAGAGCTCGAGACCGGGGCGTGGGGGTCTTGCTGGTCAGCGCCGACCTTGGGGAAATTATGGCCCTCTCGGATCGTATCCTGGTGATGTACGAAGGACAGATCGTAGGTGAGCTGGCCGCCGAGGAAGCCACCGAAGAGAAACTGGGCCTGTTGATGGCGGGCGTGAGAGCCTGAAACCCCCGATAGAGTTGCTCGGGATGAGCGTATAACTTCACCCAAGCGCTACATCCAAAGCCATCATCACCACAAAACCCAGCATTAGAGCCAGGGTCGCCAGGTCGGCGTTGCCACTGTGAAACATTTCCGGCACCACTTCTTCCACCACCACAAAAATCATGGCTCCAGCCGCAAAACTCAGCGCATAGGGGAGCAGGGCTTGGGCGATCAACACAAAGGCCGCTCCCAGCACCCCAGCCGGAATTTCGACCGTGGCCGATAGTTGACCAAACCAGAAACTATGCAAGGGGGAAAGCCCTTCGCGCCGCAGCGGCATGGCCACAGCCAGACCCTCGGGAAAGTTCTGTAGCCCAATCCCGATGGCCAGGGCAATAGCGCCTCCCAGCGTGGCCTCCGGAATACCGGCTGCCACCGCGCCAAAAGCCACCCCGACGGCCAGTCCCTCGGGAATGTTGTGCAGGGTAATAGCCAGTACCAACAAAATGCTGTGGTTCCAGCCGGTTTTGGGGCCTTCGGCAGCCTCGGTCGGCTCTTTGAGATGCAGGTGGGGCAGGATTTTGTCGGCACTCCATACAAAGGCCCCGCCCAGTAAAAACCCTGTAGCGACCGGAATCCACTGGCCCTGGGTCATCTCCAGGGCCGGGGCCAGGAGCGACCAGTAGCTGGCCGCCAGCATGACCCCACCCGCAAAACCCAGCAGGGCATCGAGCAGACGGGGATTAACAGACCTGGTCACAAAAACCGTAGCAGCCCCCAGCGCGGTGATGCCCCAGGTGAACCCGGTGGCAACCAGGGCTTGTTGAATGGGGGACAGGACTTGCAGCCAGTTCCACATGCCATCCCTCAGCGCCGGGGACCCAGCAGATACACCGCACCCCAGGCCTTGTAGCGGCTCTCGAGCACATCCTGCCGAAGTTCTCCACTTTGCAACCTGACCGTCCGGTAAACCCGTACCAGTGCTCCCTCGGCAGCAAAATCAATCTGTTGGCGGTATCCAGCAGGCAGGCTGGCATCGTAAACGTAGCGGGTAGGCAGGGGAGGGGTGCGCCAGAGGATGACCGGCCCCCGCCAGCTGACTTCGCGGTCTTTACTTCCGAACAAGCGAAAAATCAGGTTTTCGCCCTGAATGGAGGTCTGAATAAGCAGGTGGCCAGGGGTGTCGTTTTTGAAGCGTAAGTCTTTGGGTGGGGCAGTAGTGGCATCCAGGCCGGTGGGTTTGTAGTAGCCTACCTGGTAGCTGTGGGGGTGGCGCTCCACAATTGGTAAGCCACCAAAATACGCTGCCCTGAACAGTGTCGTGCATACCTGGCAGACCCCGCCCCCCACGTCCCACACGGTCTGGTCGCCCCGAATAACCCAGGCCTTCTGGTAGCCGGCAGCGGGGGTTACCGGGCCCAGGGCACGGTTGAACGAGAACACTGTACCGGGGGGTATTTGAAGTCCGTCGAACCGGGAGGATGCCAGACGGATGTTGTGAATCCGGCTGGGTAAGGAACCGGCAAAGTTGGTGCGCCCTTCCCCCACCAGTCCCAGGATGCCCTGCTGCCACAGGTCTTGTACGCTGGGCTTGGGCTGTTCGACCTTCACGGGCAGTACAAACTCGCGTTTGCCCGCCTCGAGGGCAGCGCGGTAGGCCTTGCGAACCGCCTCAGCATCGAAGCGATAACCCAGCTTCTGCACTGCAATCCAACCCTTCTGGGCATCGAGAATAAACCGGGCCGGGCGGGGTGGGCGGCTCAGGTTTTGGATGAGCTGCTCTAACTGCCCCTCGTCCTGGAGCAGGTAGCGCTGGGTTCCGACATATTTGACCACCCTCCCCTCTTCCAGCACCTCTTCATGCACCACCAGAACCGCCTGGGGCGCCGCCCATGCCAGCGTCGAGAGCAGGAATAAAGCGACCCAGTTCTGCACAGTTACCTCCAATAAGCATGCACGCCACGGCGTTCCTCGATACTCAAAATAGGTTCCAGTAATTACCAGGGCATTACGCCAGGCCTGCCGTTATTGGCCTGTGCACGTCCTCCGGCTGGCTTGGGAACTGGAGGGGGTACTATACCCGATTCGGTTATTTCGGCGCCGAGGCGGTTCAGCCTGGCCCACGCTTTGCCCTGCCATGATGCGGAAGCGACATAGCAAAGTTATCTGCGTAGCAGAGGGCGATACCGCCCCTTGGAAGGGAGACGCCTGTTTCGCCGACCGAGGCGATGCTCGGAAAGAATACTGCCGTTTTGGGGAGACATGGTCGAACAGGGCTCGCTTCTGCCGCTGGGGGTAGCGGCAACGCTTCAGGCTATATTGACCTTCGCCTGGCTTCATCTTAGTATGCCCCTATACACAAAGGAGGTATATGTATGAAGTCGGTCGATCGCCGCGGGTTGATTCGGATGGCTGCCTGGCTGGGTGCGCTTCCCCTGTTCCAAGCGCAGGCCAACGATAAGCTCACCTACAGCCAGTTCAAAAAGGAAACGCCGATGGCCGCCATCTATCACTGCGACTACGGCACACCCGACCGCTTTGCGCAGACCCTGACCAACATGAGCAATCACCTGTCGGTCTATGACAACGACCCCTTCAAGCTCAAGCTGGTGATGGTGGCGCACGGGCAAGGGGTCAAGTTTTTCTTGAAAGACCTCGAGGGCCTACCTCAGGCCTGGATAGCCGAAAAGTTTGATCAGGAAGCCATCTTTAGCCGCATCAAGCAGCTGGCTTCGCTGGGCGTTGAGTACTACATCTGCCAGATCACCTTCACCCGCAACAACATTCCTGAAAACAAGCTGCGCTCGGACGACTTCATCAAGTGGGTACCCTCGGGGGTAGGGGCGGTGGGCGAACTGCAGGCTAAGGGCTTTGCCTACCTTAAGGTTGGCTGAGCCACCAACAGCGCTGACCTCGAGCCTCTGTCGATTGGTTTTTGTACGAAAGACAGTGAACCAACCCGACCAGAGTGGGTGTTCCGGGATTCGGATTGGGCTATACGTGGCGGACGAGCTTCTGAAGCTTTTGGGCCTGGATGACTATCTTTTTGAGTCCCACATAAAGGCAAAAAGCCCGGACTACGTGAGTCCGGACTTCTTGCAGGATGAGCCTACTTCAGGCCGAGCTTGTTGCGGGCATCCAGTACCTGCGCCGCGGTCATGGTCTTGGCCCGCTGGGCCTTAACCTCGGCAGCCGTAAAGGCTTTCTGACCATCGGGAAACTTGTTGCCCCACTGGGTCGAGATATGGTTCAGCAGAGCCGCAATGTCTTCATCCTTGAGCTGCGCGTAGGCAGGCATCACCCCCTGGTACTTAGCACCTTTAATGGTAATCTGGCCTTGCAAGCCGTATAGCAGCACCTGGATCAAAAACTCACGGCCCCCCTTGGCTCCCAGAATCTCGGGCACATGGCCTGCAAGCGGTGGGAAGACCCCGGGCACACCGGCCCCAGTAGGCTGATGACAGCCCTGGCACTGGGCGTAAAGCGGGCTGGCCTGGGCCACAGCGCTTTGAGCGCCGAATAGATAGGCCCCTAGACCCAACAAAAGCAAAGCCGAGGAGAAGAGCAGGGAAATGTTACGTTTGTTCAAGTTGTGTCACCTCCAGCTTACAGTATGCCGCTAAAAAGTAGCTTTTCAAGCCAGGTTTGGTTATCTGAAGGATAACTCAAGGTTATTTGCTGAGCCCTCTCTTTTTTGACTGCCGCTCTTAGCGGTAGAAAATGAGCTCTGCCCACTTCCTGACTTTTGGGGATGGCTTGTTTCCTGAAGAACCGCTTTGAGAACGGTATAGATGCCCATCGAGCCGGCTCACGCTCGCCCCACTGTGCCCATCAGCTCGAGTTTCTCCTTGATAACCTGCTTCAGGTACTCGCGCCCTTTGCCCAGAATCTTGCGGGGATCGAACTCCTTGGGGCTACCCACCACCACCTCGCGAATGCCGGCGGTCATGGCCAGGCGCAGATCGGTATCGATGTTAATTTTGGCGATACCGTTGGGGATTGAGCGACGCACGTCCTCGTCGTGGATGCCGGTGGGGTCGCCCAGGTCGGCCCCGGTAGCAGCCATCTTGTCCTTGAGCCACTGCGGCACTCCAGAAGAACCGTGCAACACCAGGGGGATGGAGACCCGCGCTGCAATCTGCTCGAGGCGGGCATGGTCGATGTAAGGACGCCCCTTGCCCTTGTAAGCACCATGGCTGGTGCCGATGGCAATGGCCAGATAGTCGATTCCGGTAGCCTCCACGAAGCGCTCGGCCTCCTCGGGGTCAGTCAGGAAAGCATCCTTGGCCTCCACCACGATGTTGTCCTCAATGCCCTGCAGCCGGCCCAGTTCAGCCTCTACACTGACCCCTACCGCGTGGGCGGCCTCCACGCACTTTTGCGTCTCGGCCACGTTCTCCTCGAAGGGATGGTGCGAGGCATCGATCATCACACTGGTAAAGCCAGCGCGCAGGGCTTGCAGAACCATCTTGTAGTCGGCCCCATGGTCGAGGTGCAGCACTACCGGCACGCTCACCCGACTGGCCATATCGCGCACCAAGTTGGAGAGGTTCTCCAGACCCGCGTACTTGCGGGCCCCGTCCGAGACCTGGATGAAGACCGGCGCTCGTAAAGCCTCGGCGGTCTCGAGGATAGCCTGGGTAGTCTCGAGGTTGTTGGTGTTGAAGCTCGGCACGGCATAGCCTTCGCGCCGGGCTTTCTCCAGAACATCTTTACCGAGGGCCAGCGGCATATACTTCTCCTAGCAGTTTTTTCATATTTTCAGCAACAGGCTGATGGTTGAACAGGGCGCTACCCACGACCACCACATCGGCCCCGGCCTGGTAGACCTCGGCCACGTTCTCGGGCTTGATGCCCCCGTCTACCTGAATCAGACAGGCCGGGCTTAGCTGGTCGCGCAAACCCCGCATCCTGCGGATGCGTCCGGTGCTGTGGGGGATATACTTCTGCCCCCCAAAACCGGGATTCACACTCATGATGAGGGCCAGGTCGAGCTCGGGCAGCAGGGGCAGCAGCGCCTCCAGAGGCGTGGCCGGATTGAGGGCCAGTCCGGCTTTTTTACCCAGCTCCTTGACCTGCTGCACCGCCCGGTGGGCGTGCGGGGTGGCCTCGCTGTGCACGGTAATCCAGTCGGCTCCGGCCTGAGCGAAGTCTTTCAGGTAGCGCTCAGGCTCCACAATCATCAGGTGCACATCCAGCGGAAGCCGGGTGACCCGGCGGATGGCCTCCACCACCACCGGGCCAAAGGTCAGGTTGGGTACAAAGCGCCCATCCATCACGTCCAGGTGAATCCAGTCCACCCCGGCCTCTTCGGCCTCCTGAATCTGCTCACCTAAGCGGGCAAAGTCGGCGGTGAGGATAGAGGGCGCTATCCGCAACTCAGGCATAGGTCAGTACCCCTTTTTGGATGGCCTGCTCGCGCATATGTACCAGATAATACGCAATTACGAGCTGGGTCAAGGCCAGGGGGTAGCTCTGGCCCCCCTTATCCCAGAAGGTGCCGATCACCTCAGGGTTGAAGTGTTCGGCATGGCTACCCAGCTGCTCCCAGATGAGCCGCTCGAAGACCGCTGCACGCTCCTGGGAGAGGCCGCCAGAGATGTCCAGAATGTCGGCTTCCTTGCGGGCCTCGAGGCGAAGCACAGTCGGCTCGTCCTCGTAGGCCGAGTGCAGCACCTCGGTCAGGTCGAGGCGGGGCAGGCTGCGCTTGAGGCTGATGCGCACCGACAGGCTGCTGGGCTTCTCGGGGTCGTAGCCGGGAGGTCGGTAAAAGCGGACGATGATGTCGGCATATTCTTTTTGCGGCCAGATGAAAGCCCTCGAGTCGGGCATGCGCCGCTCGATGTCGGCCACCACCTGCTCTGGGGTATAGCCCCGCTTGGCTACGTCGCGCTTGACCTTCCACTCGCGACGCAGGTCTTCCTCGGGGTCGAGAAAAACCTTCAGGTGGTAGCGCTCTCGCATGGGCTGGGAAAAAAGGGTGAGCAAGCCCTCCAGCACCACCGCCCGGGGGATCTGTCGGCTCCCCTCGGCGATGGGCCTGGGGGCCGGGATGTATACGGGGGGGTCGAAGGTACCCGTGGAGTGGTTGTACACCGGCTTGAGGATGGGCTCACCTAGCGAGAGGAGCCGCACGTGCTGCTCCATGATGTCCATGTAGTTGCACTCGGGGTTGAGGGGCGTAATTTTAATCTCCGCACGTTGTTTGCGGTCGTATTTGTGGTAGTCGTCCACGCAGATGTTGGTGGTGCGCTCCTGCCCCAGCAAGCGGGCAATGCCACTGCTGATGGTGGTCTTACCCACCCCCGAGTCACCTGCGATGCCCAGCATAAAGGGTCTATGGGGCATGGTTGCCTCCTTGGCTTAATTGCTCACAATCTTTGAAGACCTGGCTGGCCCGGATGTCCTCCTCAGCGATGCGGCGCAGGTCATCGGTGGAAACCCGCCCACCCTGCTCGAAAAGGCGGCGGGCCTGGCGCAGCTTGAACCGATCGATGGCATTGCGAATGGAGCGGGCATTGGCAAAGTTGGGTAGACGCATCCGGCAGGCCACATACTCAGCGAATGCTTGCGCAGCACCTTCGTCCAGGTAGTAGTTTTGCTCGACAATCATGAGCTGTCCGATGGCTACGAGTTCTTCCTCTGAATAGTCGGGAAACTGGATGTGGTGTGCGATGCGTGAGCGCATTCCGGGGTTCAGGCTGAAGAATTGCTCCATCTTATCGGCATACCCTGCCAACACCACCACCAGATCTTCGCGCTGGTTCTCCATCACCTGAAGGAGAATCTCGATGGTCTCCTGGCCGTAGTCGCGCTCGTTCTCGGCCCGGTAGAGGCTGTAGGCCTCGTCGATAAACAGCACCCCACCCATAGCCCGTTTCAGAACCTCTTTGGTTTTGGGGGCGGTATGGCCGATGTACTGGCCGACCAGGTCATCGCGGCTGGCTACCACCAGATGGTCGCGCCTGATGTAGCCCAGGCGGTGCAGGATGGTCGCCATACGCATAGCTACGGTGGTCTTTCCGGTGCCGGGGTTCCCGGTGAAAGCCATGTGCAGCACCGGACGGGAGCCCCCCAGGCCCAGCTCCCGCCGCAGCTTGTCCACTACCAGATAGGCGGCAATCTCGCGAATGCGGCCCTTGACCGGGGCCAGGCCCACCAGCTCCCGGTTCAGTCGTTCCAGAACCTCGGGAACCCCGGTCTCTTGCAGCAGGGCCTGCAGGTTGGCGCTGTCCACAGTCTGGGTCATGGCCTACCTCTAGCGGTAGCGTTCGCCCTCGGGGCGGTCGGTGGCGTAGGGCTCGAGGCCGTACTTCTGAACTCGCCCATCGCTCCAGAGGGTGCGCTTAAGGCGGAAGCCGGGCTCTTCCTGGGGGCGGTGGGCAATAAAGCTCACCCGCTGGGCCTGCCACATGGGGCTGGGGTCGAAACCGTTAATCTTGATGTAGTGGTGGGGGAAGGCCTCGCGGCACTTCCTGAACTCGAACATGGCCCCTGCCGCATCTTTGAGATCGAACATGGGCAGGCCCCACATCAGCCAGTAGTTGTTATAAGGGTGGGGGTCGTCGGTGTACTCGATGGAGACCGACCAGCCGTTGCGGAGGATGTAGTCAATCTGGCGTTCGATCTGAGCGTCGGTCAGGTCGGGCAGAAAAGAAAAAGTGCCTTGGTGGATGCGCATAGCAGTCTCCTTACAGGGTCGGCGTGGGCAGCACGTCGGCGGTATCGGTGGAGGTGTAGTCGAAGGTTACGTCCTTCCAGAGCTCCAAAGCTGCGGCCAGAGCCGGGGAGTGCTGGGCGGCCTCGCGTAGTATCTGGGGGCCTTCGCGCAGGTAGTCGCGGCCCTCGTTGCGGGCCAGCACCATGGCCTCCAGCGCTACCCGGTTGGCCGTGGCCCCGGCAGCGATGCCCATAGGGTGTCCGATGGTGCCACCCCCAAATTGCAAGACCACATCGTCGCCGAAGAGATCCAGGAGCTGGTGCATCTGGCCGGCATGAATTCCCCCCGAGGCCACCGGCATCACCGCCGGCAGGTAGCCCCAGTCCTGCTCGAAGAAGATGCCCTTGACCGGGTCGGGTTTGACATGTTGTTCGCGCAGGATGTCGTAGTAGCCCCGCACCAGGTTGGGGTCGCCCTCGAGTTTCCCCACCGCCGTGCCAGCGTGGATGTGGTCGACCCCCAGCATCCGCATCCACTTGGCCAGCACCCTGAAGCTTATGCCATGGCTCTTCTGGCGGGTAAAGGTGGCGTGGGAGGCCCGGTGCAGGTGCAGGATCATGCCGTTTTTGTGACACCACTTGGAGACCGACTGTAAGGCGGTGTAGCCCATGGTCAGGTCAACCATCACGATCACCGAGCCGATCTCCTTGGCGTACTCGAGGCGCTCGTAGACCTGCTCCATATCGGCGGCGGTCACGTTCATATAGTGTCCCTTGCGCTCGCCGCTCATCTGCTCGGCCCGCATCACCGCTTCCTGGGCGTAGTTGAAGCGGTCGCGCCAGCGCATAAAGGGCTGGGAGTTGATGTTCTCGTCGTCTTTGGTGAAGTCCAGCCCACCTACCAGAGCCTCGTAGACCACACGACCATAGTTACGCCCGGAGAGGCCCAGCTTGGGCTTGACCGTGGCCCCCAGGATGGGCCGACCATACTTGTTCAGAAGGTCGCGCTCTACCGGAATGCCGTGAGGCGCCCCCAGGAAGGTTTTGAGATAGGCTACCGGAACCCGCAGATCCTCCAGGCGCAGGGCCTTGAGGGCCTTGAAGCCAAACACATTGCCGATGATGGAGGAGGTCATGTTGGCGATGGAACCCTCCTCGAACAGGGCCAGGTCGTAGGCGATCCAGGCGAAGAACTGCTCGGGGTTGCCCGGCACCGGCTCCACCCGGTAGGCCTTGGCCTGGTAGCGCTCGAGGGTGGTGAGGCGGTCGGTCCAGACCACCGTCCAGGTAGCGGTACTCGACTCCCCTGCTACCGCTGCGGCGGCCTCCTCAGGCTCCACCCCGGGCTGGGGGGTGATGCGAAACAAAGCGATGGTATCGGTCTCCTTAGGCTCATAATCGGGCTGCCAGTAGCCCATCTCGCGGTACTCCACCACGCCGCCCTTTTTGTACTTGGCCTCTTTATCCTGAATCACGCTGAACCTCCTGTCAGTAAAGCTCTCCGCTAATGGCCCGCAGTTTCTCGAGGACGTGATGCGACTCGATGTAGCGCAGGGTGCGGGTATGCCCCCGTATCACCAGGCTGTGGGTGATGGCGTACTCTCCGCGATAGCGCACTCCACGCAAGAACTGCCCATCGGTGATGCCGGTAGCGGCAAAGTGGGTATCCTCGGCTGGGCAAAGCTCTTCCAGGGTGTAAACCCGCTGGGTGCTGTACTCGGTATTGACCAGAGCCCAGCGCTCCTCCTCGCTCTGGGGGTCAAGCCGCATCTGCATCCCTCCGCCCAAAGCTTTGACCGCCACCGCAGCAATCACCCCCTCCGGGGTACCGCCAGTGCCCATCAGTACGTCGATGCCGGTATCGGGCAGCACCGCCGCCAGGGCTCCGCCCACATCTCCGTCGGTGTGTAAGCTGACGCGTGCTCCCGCATGGCGGATCTGGTCAATCAGGCGGGCATGGCGGGGCTTGTCCAGCACGAAGACCGTCAGTTCCCGCACCCGCTTGCCCAGGGCCTTGGCAATGGCCCGCAGGTTTTCCTCCGGGCTGGCCGAAAGGTTGATGGCCTCCCTGGCCTGGGGCCCCACCACCAGCTTGGCTGCGTAAAAGCCGGGGCCGGGGTTGAACAGACCTCCTTTTTCTGCCGCAGCAATCACGCTAATGGCCCCAGGCCGTCCGTGGGCCACCAGCCGGGTACCCTCGATAGGGTCTACCGCCAGATCGGTCTCGGGGCCCTCACCAGTGCCGAGTTCTTCGCCGTTGTAAAGCATGGGGGCTTTGTCTTTTTCGCCCTCTCCAATCACCACTCTGGCCCGCATGGGGATGGTCGCCAGGAGCAGGCGCATGGCATCCACTGCGGCCTGGTCGCCGTCGTTCTTGTTGCCCAGCCCCACCCAGCGGGCGGCGGCCAGGGCCGCGGCCTCGGTGCTGCGCAGCAGGTCGAGGGAAAGGTTGCGCGTGGGGCGTTCGATCACCATCATGCTGCACCTCCTTGGTAGTTCCCAAGGTAGGTGCTTGTGATAAATAGTGCAAGTTTATTTTTTTAGTTTTTGATAATATATACTTATGATAGAACGCCGACCCTTTCCCAACCCCCAGGCCCTGCGGGTGTTTTTGTGTGTGGTGCAGGAGGGCAGCGTGGGCCGCGCAGCTCTTAGCCTGGGCATGACCCAGCCCGGAGTGAGCCAGCATTTGCGGGCGCTGGAAACCCAGATTGGCCGCGCCCTGTTCCACCGCCAGGGTCGCCGACTGGTACTGACCAAAACTGGTCAGGATCTGCTGCCCGAGGCCCGGCGGGCCGTACAGGCGCTGGAGGAGTTTATACAGGCCGCACAAGCCCTCGAGCGCTTCGAGCGGGGCCGGGTAGAGATCGGCGCATCGACCACCATGGCAGTGTATGTGCTACCTCGCTATCTGACCGAGTTCAAGCGGCTCTATCCCGATATCCGCATCAAGCTGGAAAGCGGCAGCTCCGAACGGCTTACGCGGCGGCTCTTGCAGGGTGAGATCGAACTGGCAGTGGTGGAAGCAGTCGAGCACCTCGAGGGCTTTGAACGCAAGCTTTTTTACGAGGACGAGCTAGTAGTCATCGTACCACCGGAGCACCCCTGGGCCAAAAAGGAGGAGATTGACCCCCTGTACCTGGCTGAAGTTCCGCTGATCGTCCGCGAGCCGGGGGCCATGACCTACCGTGTGCTGGGCTCGGCACTGGAGCAGGCCGGCCTCGAGATTGCACCGGTCTTTTACACCGACAACCACGAGGTAACCAAGCGACTGGTGCTCGAGGGGGCGGGGGTGGGGATTGTCTCCAATGTGGTGGTGCGGCCCAACGTGAAGGTGGGCAACCTTCGGGCCTTGCGGATTAAGGGCATGGAGCTCAGGCGGATTTTCTGGCTCCTTTACCCTGCCGAGGCGGGCAACCCGGCGGCAGAGGCGCTAAGGGGCATGCTGGCCTCGTAGCTGGGTAGCGACACCAGATTCGGTTAGTACGACGCCCATAGCGGCTCAGCCTCACCCACGCCGCGCCATGTCGAGGCGAACTAGCCGAACCAAGTATAAGCAGCCAGCCTTCCTTGAAGGCTATTTAGCTATGTGCTATTGTTCCACACATGAAAAAATACCTGGTCGCATTTTTGCTTGGTCTGGGACTGGCATTGGCCCAGCCCCTTGGGAATGTAGCTATCGTATTCAGCGAGGGAGCCAAGACCGACCCCACCTTCAACGGGGTGGCCTATGGTGGGGCTTTGCGTACGGTGCAGCAGTTCGGGGGACGCCTTTTCGACTTCGAGCCTGCCGACCCCTCCCAGATTCCCTCCGCGGTGCGGCGCTTTGCCAGCGAGCGCTTCGACCTGATCATTGGGCTGGGCTTTGCCACCGAGCCGGGTATTGCCGCCGCAGCCCGCGAGTTCCGCGAGCAGCGCTTCGCCCTGATCGACACCGCCACCCAGGCGCCCAATGTGGCCTCGTATGTCTTTCGTGAGAATGAAGGCACATACCTAGTGGGCTATATCGCTGGGCGCCTGAGCCAGACCGGGGTGGTGGGCTTCGTGGGTGGGATGGATATTCCCCTGATTCACAAATTCGAGGTGGGCTACCGCGAAGGGGTACGGCGGGCCTGCCCGAGCTGCCGGGTCATCGTGAACTACGTGGGCAACACCCCGGTGGCCTTCTCCGACCCGGCCAAAGCCAAGGAGATTGCGGCCCTCCAGCGCTCCCAGGGAGCCGACATCATCTACGCTGCCGCCGGGGCCTCGGGGCTGGGGGTCTTCGATTACGTCAAACAGGTACGTTGCCTGCGGGCCAGCGAGCTGCCGCGCGATGTGCGCTTCCGCAGCAACCCCTTTGCCCAGGTGCCCCGGTACGAGGCCTACACCCGGGAATGCACCGGCGAGGCCCGCCCCATGTTTTTTATCGGTGGGGACGGCAACCTGAACTTTTTGGGTGACACCGACAACAACCTCGCCACCCTCAACCACGCCCTGACCTGCATGCTCAAGCGGGTGGACGTGGCCGCCCAGCGGGCGGTGGAGGCGGTAGCCCGCAACACCTTCCAGGGCGGCCTAATAAGTCTGGGGCTGAAGGAAAACGGCCTGGGGTATGCTCTGGATGCCTACAACCAGGCCCTTTTGCCGGAGAGCCTGCGCCGTGAGGTTGAGGCCATTCGCCAGGCCATTATTGCCGGGCGAATTGTGGTGCCGGACAGGCGTTAGGCCTTATTGCAATACTCAGTTTTTTAGACCTCCCGCGACAAAAAGCCAGCACCAAGGCACCCCGGCTCTTGAAGACCTTGCTTTCTTACACAGAACGAATCCAAAAACGGCCCGTGCAGGTTGTTCTTACTTCGAAGGGTTGCCGTAGCGGCTGAAAAGCTGGTGGTGGATGCGCCTCGAGACCCACCACACCCCCGCGATAACCCCCGGGATGCTAAGTCCTGCGGACAGCTCGGGGGAGATGGGCAGGCCCGCTTCCTTACCCGCTTTGAAAAGGTAGTACAGCAGGCCCACCACGTAGTACGAGATAGCGGCGATGGACAGGCCCTCTACGGTGCGCTGGAGCTGGTACTGCATCACCTGACCCCGGTGCAGCCGGGCCAGGAGCTCTTGGTTCTGGGTTTCCAGGGCAATGTCGACCCGTGTGCGCAGCAGGGCTCCGGCCCGCTCGATGCGCTGGGAGAGGGCCATCAGGCGGCTGGCAGTGGACTCGATGGTAGCCATGGCTGGGCTGAAGCGCCGCTGCAGAAACTCGCCCAGGGTCTGGGTGCCGGGGATGGGGGTCTCGCGCAGCTCGGCCAGGCGGGCTCTGACCAGGGCGTGGTAGGCCGTGCTGGCGCTGAAGCGATAGCTGTGCTCGGCGATGGCGTGCTCGACCCGGGCGGCCAGGGCCTCGAGTTCATCGAGCAGCTCGGCATCGGCCCGGCTGCTTTCGCGCAGGCGGGCGGTAATCTGAGCCAGGGCCTGCTCCGAGGCCAATAGCGTCTCTCGCAGGGCTCGGGCCACCGGAAAACCCAGCAGGGCCATCATGCGGTAGGCCTCTATCTCCAGCAACCGGGCTGCAATGCGGCCAGCACGGGTCTCGCTGGTGCCCGGAGGGGCGACCACCACCATCCGCTCGAAACCGCTTGCGCGCAGGCGGAAGTCGGTTACAACGCAGCTATGCCCGCCCCGGCCCATCACCGAGGCCACCACCGCCCCCGGCCCTAACCAGGGGCGGGCCAGCTCCAAGGCCTCTTCTGTAGGCCCGTGGAGCATGACCAGCTCGAGGGCAGCGAGGGTGTGGCCAGGAATGTTGCGAAGCCAGTCGGCATCTACAATCAGATGGCTCTGCAGGTCGGTTTCCGGGCCGGGCAGGGACTGCACCAGGGTGTAGGTGCTAAACTCGGTGTGTCGCTCCCAGCGCAAGGACCCTCCCGGCAACCGGAGGCGCAGATAGGTGCCGGCAAGCTGGTCGAGCTCGAGCTCCCCCAGACCGGAAAGCCGCCGGAGGTGCTCGAGTTCGTCCTCGCGCGAAACCCCCTGGTGCCGCACCGCCAGATGCACCACCAGGGCTGGCAGGCGAATGCGGGGAGTGGGCCGGGCATGCAGCTCGTTGTGGAGCTGAACTCGCAGGGGGTCGTCGGGTGGCAGCAGGCCCGCTTCACGGATTTCAGCAGTCGAGCGCATCATTCCCCAGTGGCCTCCTCTCGCTATTATGCTTTACCCGGAGATGGCCCTGCGTCAAACCCCGGAACCACCAGGGCCACGCCCTGAGCAGCTATCGGGAAGCAGGCTGTTGAAGCAAGGCTCTAAGCGCATCGAATCTGGTATAAAGTCTAGTCAAGCTGTCGTAATAGCTGCTCGAGCTGGGCTCGGTTCACGGGCCCGAGGTGACGGGTTGTGATCTGGCCATCGGAACCGATTAGCAGGGTTGTGGGCAGTCCGCTCACCTGAAAGGTTCGCTGCAAGCCTGCGCTGTCGAGAAAGACCCGCGCCGAAAGCCCGGTCTGCCGCAAGAAGTCCAGAATGGCTGTGGCGTCTTCTCCTGCATTGAGCAACACGATGGGATAGCCTTTTTGCTGATACTCCACCAGCAGGGGCATCTCGGCTCGGCAGGGGGGGCACCAGGTGGCCCAGAGGTTTACCAGCATGGGCTTGGGCAGGTCGTCGAAGCGCACCTCATTGAGCCGGCTCTGGCCGGGCTCGAGGTAGTGCAATCGGGCCTCAATGTGGGGCTTTTCACTCCCCTGTGCAGGGCGGCTCAGGCTATATTGCAGGCCCAGTGGGAGCAGGGCCACGGCCAGCGAGACGGCCCCCGGCAGTAGTAGCCGGGGGGCTTCCCGACGAAAGAACAGCGCTGCTGTTAGACCCCCTGCCAGAAGCCCTACCCACCAGTTCCAGCCCCCGCTGCGGATGTCCACGGTGGCCAGCAGGGCGGTTTGAAGAGAGGGCCAGGTGGTGTGGTGTTCAATTGTGTAGCCGATTCGCGCTGCCAGCAGGGATGCCAGCAGCAGCCACCAGCCTTTGGTTTCCAATCCCTTGCGGGCAGCCAGGCTGCTAAAGACCAGGATGCCCAGCAGCAAGGCGAGGTTGGGCCAGCTCAGGGCCAGAGGACCCAGCAGGAGTGCGTCGGGGGTCAGCTTCATCTGTACACCATCCATCCCAGGGCCATTAGTAGGGTCCAGGGCAACAGTTTGCATAGCGTCAGCCCACGCAACCGGCAGGAAAGCCAGCCCCGCAGGCGCTCCATTCCAGCCCTCGCAAGTTGCAGCATGTCCACACAAATATTATACCCCAGGGGGATATAAAACGCAAATCACGTCCCAGTGTATGTTTTGCAAACTGATTTTTTTCGACAAAGGGGGGTATTACCGTCAAACCAAGTGCGAAATTAGCGCATCTGTGCGGTGAGGGTGAAGGTTAAGCTGGTGCCGCCCTCGAGCCTCAGGGTGAGGGGTATCTTTTGCCCTTCCTGCAAGGGGCGGGGGTTCTTCTCCCGCAGGCCATAGAGCATCAGGTGATACTTGCCCGGCAGGATTTCCAGGCGCCCCCTTGCGGGCACGACCAGTGTATCTACCCGCTTCATGGCCGAGATGTCGAGGTGATTTTCGTGGCCGCCCTGGGTGGTCAGGTGAAACTCCACCCTTGTAGCGATGGGGCTGCTGGCCCCCAGAATCTTCACGGGCTGGCTGCTGGGGTTGTAGAGCACCAGGTAAGCAGCGGTGATGTTCCCCGGCACCCGCCGCACCCAGCCCTCCTCGAGCCTCAAGGCAGGCTGGGCCAGGGCCAAACTAGCGAGCAAGAACAAAGCGAACCAAGGCATAGAGTTTCCCGATCCCATCTTATCGATCGCGCTTAGCAAAGCGCCACCCAGCGCCGCAAAAACCCAGCCCGATTGCCAGGATGCCCACCCCCACTGGCAAGAGTCCACCGGTGTAACCTAAAAACTCGCGCAGCAAATAGCCGGTAGGCCCGACCAGCACAGGAGCTTCCAGGGCATAAAGAAGCCCGACCCGGAATAGCTCCAGGGGGTTCAGAAGCACTGCTGGAAGCAAAAGCCCCTCCAGCGGATAGTCGCGTAGTGCCACCGCCAGACCCAGCACCAGAGGGTCGTAGGCCAGTACCAGAAGCCCCCAGACTAGAAGACCCAGGCCCAGGGCACGGGCGGGCTCGAGGCCTGCTCCCACCCAGCCAGAAAACCCCACCCAGAGCCATAAGAGGCCCAGTCCACTCAGAATTAGCAGCATGGCGGTCTTGCCCCCGACCCCCAGGAGCCCTGCGGCCAGGGCCAGCCCGGCCAGGATGGGCAGGCTAAAGCCTAACCCCATTCCCAACACCCCGCTCAGGTAGAGTCGCGCCGGACTTTGTGGCATCCCGGCCCAGAAAGCCCAGTCTTCTCGCACCGTCAGAAGCGGTATTGCCAGGGCCAGCACAAAAGGCGGCAGCAACAACGAGAGCGAGGCGAACAAAGAGACCACCGCCACCGCTTCTCCCCGGCCCGCAAAGGCCAGCGCCAGAAGGGGCAGTAGCACCACCGGGGCAAAGGCCCAGGGGTTGCGCAAGAGGGCCCTGGCATAAAGCGGTAGCAGGGCCATGGTTACCTTCCGTAGCCGGGTACCCAGGCCTGCTTGCGTCCCCGGGAGAGCAGCTCGTTCCAGCGCAATTTCTCGCCCATGTGCTGCGGCCTTTCTCTCAGGTAAGCTTCCAGGGCCTGGGCGCTGCTAAAGGCCAGCAGGCCCACCCCCATAGGGGTGCGAATGCGTTCATTGAAAAGGAAGAGGGCCTGATTGGCCGGAATAAAGCGAGCCTCCGTGCGCACAGAGGTGGCAAAGTCGGCCACGTAGAGCTCCTGGGGAGTGGCCTGGGGGCCACCATAACCCAGTATGTGGTCGAGCAAGCAGCCCACATCGTCGTACTGGTAAACCTTACGGGTGGTACTTATCATCTGAGCCGCGTAGCGGGCGTCCAGGATGGTCATGTTGCAGTAGGGGCAGGCATCCACCCCCACCCGCAGGGGCCGGGCCGCCGCCAGAGCAGATTGCAAGACCCCAAACCCCAGGGGCAGGGCCAGCAGACCCTTGATCAAGCTTCTTCTGTTCACGGCAAGTTTCCTCCGAGGTGTGGGGGGGCAGGAAACCCACCCCCCGGGCAAGCTACTGGTATTAGTGGCCGTTGGATTTGAGCAGCCCAGCGTGCTTGGCCAGCAAGCTGATCAGGTTCATCTCCGGCAGGGGGGCCAGGTCCAGGAGGGTTTGCCAGTCCAGGATACGGGTGCGGCCTAAGTCGGGGTTGGCCCGGGCGAAGGCCATGGCTGCCTCGGCGTTTTGGAAGGCTGCGACCTTGGCATCCATCACTACCCAGGCGCGCTTCTCACCCCACAGGTAAACGGCCTGTCGGGCTGGAATCAGCCGAACGCTCTCGAGCCCTCGGGTCGGGTTGTAGATCCCCCGGTCGGTCACGTAGAAGGTACTGCCCACGCCATCGCGCAGGCCGTAGACCCAGGCGTAGTTGACCATGCAGGCGATGGACTCGAAATGGATGGCCTCCATGCCTTTTTGCGGCTCCTTGAGCGCAATCTGGCTGTAGGTTTGCTCGAAGAAGCCGGGGGTAAAGGTACGGCCCATCCATGCGCCTGGAGCCGGGGTTTTGAGGGGCATCTCGCAGAAGGCGCAGGAGCCTTTCTCCCAGGGGATGGCCTTGGCGGCGAGGGTCTCGAGGTTGCCCGGCATGGCCGGCTGCATCTGGTTTTGCTGCATGGACTGCGCCAGCGCAGGGCCAAAGGCGCTCGAGATTCCCAGGGCCGAAAGCATCTTAATTACTTCACGACGGTTCTTGTGCATAGTTCACGCTGCCTTGTTCAATCACCCGGCCATTCTCCAAACGTAAAAATTTTTCGGCCAGGCGCAAGATTTCTTCCTGTCGGTGGGCCGACATGATGACCAGTCCGCCGGTGTTCAGGTGCGTGGTGAGCCAATCCTGTAAGCGATCCAGGCCCTCGGTATCCAGGGCCGAGGCCGGTTCGTCGAGGAGCCAGAGCGGGGGATAGCCCATCAGCCCAGAGGCCAAGGCCAGCCGCTGCCGCCAGCCCCCCGAGAGCTGGGCTACGGGGCGCTTCAGGTAAGCCCCCAGGCCCATGCGCTCAACCGCTTCGGCCTTCTCCTCGGCAGTTGCGCCTTTGAGCTTTCGCGCCGCTTCCAGTACCTCTTCTGCCCGCAGGGTGGGGGGAAAGGTCAGGTGCTGGGGGATGTAGGCCCTTGTGCGGGCTGCACCCAGACTGCGAGGCTCGTGTCCGAAGAGGCGTATCGTGCCAGAGTCGGGTTTGAGTCGTCCGGCCAGGAGGCCCAGCAGGGTGCTCTTGCCGGCCCCATTGGGGCCCAGCAAGGCCAGGCTGCCCGAGAGCAAGCACAGGCTAACCCCCGAAAGGCGACCCTTCTTGTGCAGGCTTACGACCTCAACCATATACTCCCCAGCAGGCTCAGAAGGGCCAGTCCCAGGAGACTGGGCGCTACAGGCAGAGCCGGCGGTGAAACCGGCTGGGCCTTTGGGTCGGCCAGGGCCAGCAGTCGCAGGCCCGGCACCTTGGCCTCGGCAGCTTCCCATAGCAGGACTCCTGGCGAGAGGGCCAGCAGGCTCAGGTCGGGCTGGCGGGTAGCCAGCAGTGCAAAGCTGCTGCTGGGCAGGTAGGGAATGGGTAGGGGGCTGGCCCGGTCGAAAGAGTTGCCCAGTAAGTGCACCCTGGCCTCAGGGTCGTCTACCGCCAGGTCGTAGAGGTTGCCCACAAAGGTATTGCCTTTCGCGCTCAGGGTGTTCTGATCGGCGTCGCGGGCAAAAAGGAGGGCGGTACCGCTGTCTTCGAAGTGATTGTCCAAGAGTTCGGTGTCCCTCGAGTCCAGCGACAAAAGCCCAATGGTGCTCTTCAGGAAGCGGTTGCCCTTCAGGAGGGCTTTCCACTCCTCTTGCAGCAGGAGGCCGTAACGCAGGGGCCCGACCTCCTGGGCAAAGGTGTTGTGCTCGACCCGGTTCAGGGCTCCGTGCATGAGCGCCGAGCCCACCCGGTTGTGCTGGCTCTGATTGCCCCGAACATGGGCCTCATAGGTAAACATCAGATGCAACCCGTAGCGTTCGGCTCCTTCTACCCGATTTTCTATCACCTGTACCCTCTCGCCATACTCCACATACAGGTTGTCCAGAAAGCCCCGAATGTGGTTGCCCTTCAGCACCACCTCGTCGCTGCGGTAGACCTGAAGCCCGGGGGCTTTTCCGGTTCCCACCAGCACGGTGTGCTCGATGCGAGCCCGGTGGGATTGCTCAACCCGCACACCCGCGGTCACCCCTCTGGCCTCGAGGCCTTGTACCAGGCAGCCTTCGCAACCCACAAGCGACACCGCCGCGTCGGGCTCGTAGAAGTCGTCGCCGGCTCCCACATTCTCTACCCGCAGATTCTCGACCACGATATGGGGGGCCGTCAGGGTAAGAGCGCTGCCTTTGCCCCCGCCGTCCAGCACTGCGCCGGGGCGGGCTACCAGGCGCACACCTGGAGTGGCAATCGTCCAGGGGCCCTGGTGTACGCCTGCTTCCAGCACCACGGTCTCTCCGGGGCTTAGGGGGGGCAATGGGGTCGGGGGATAAAGCACCAACATACCGATGCTGAGCCTTCAGCGAACAGGGTGGCAGAACCTGGATACCGAAGCCGCAGATATCTACCTGCGACATGCGAGACCCACGAGGGGCGCGTACGACTGCCTCAGGCGACCCAGGGCGGCCCCCGGTTTTGCAGTGGGAAAACCGTGTCCAGGTGAATTTTTTGTGCTGGCCGCAGGTCTATCGTGCCCAGGAGCGGGGGCGTGGGTACAGGCACCGCAATCAGCGGCCCTCCAGCGCCATCGCTAAAGCCACCGATAATGCACAGGGGGCAGTGTTGCCCGGATGTATGGGTGCTATGGTTGGAGTGGGAACTGGAGCCCGACCCCGGATGAGAGCTGCACAGGTCGGCACCGATCAGAAAGCTAACCGGAAGGACCTGCGTGCGGGGATCGCGCAGGGCATGCTGGCTCGAGACCAGAAACACCAGGCCCACCAGGAACCAGACCCAAAGCAGGCGGTGGTGGGCATGAAAAGCCAGCATATTGGAATCAGTATAGTATTGACCCCCCATGGGTCAAACGTCCCGGCTCACATATCCCCCAGGGGTATGTTATACTCGAGGCTATGCGGCCAGCGTATGCTGGTCTAGAGGAGACCTTCTTATGAGCCAAAGCTACGATGTCGTCATCATTGGGGGCGGGCCTGCGGGGCTGACCTCCGGTATTTATACGGGCCGGGCCAGCCTCAAGACCCTCATCCTGGAAAAGGGATTGCCGGGTGGCCAAATTGCCCAGACCGAAGAAGTGGAGAACTACCCTGGCTTCCCCGAGCCCATCAGTGGGCCGGAACTCTCCGAGCGCATGGTGCAACAGGCCAAACGCTTCGGAGCCGAGATCGTGATGGACGAGGTGCAGGCCATAGAAAAAAAGGCAGAGGGTTTTGTGGTGAAGGGTTACGAACGGGAATACCGGGCCCGCACCGTGATTCTGGCCACCGGGGCCAACCCCAAAAAACTGGGGGTACCTGGTGAGGAGAAGTTTTATGGCCGGGGAGTGAGCACCTGCGCTACCTGCGATGGCTTCTTTTACCGGGGCAGGGAAGTGGTGGTGGTGGGCGGCGGCGATGCGGCGGTGGAAGAGGGCCTTTTCCTCACCAAGTTTGCCAGCAAGGTGACCCTGGTGCACCGGCGCGATACCCTGCGGGCCAACAAAACCGCCCAGGCTCGAGCCCTGGCCCACGCGAAAATGCACTTCATCTGGGACACGGTGGTCGAGGAAGTGCTGGGTGAGGAAACCGTGACGGGGGTGCGCCTCAAGAACCTCAAGACCGGCGAGGTATACGACTACCCTGCCGATGGGGTCTTCATCTTCATCGGGCACGTACCCAACACCGGTTTCCTGGGGGGTCTGGTGGAGCTGCGCCCAGATGGCTACGTGGCAGTACGAGACGAAATCTTTACCTCGGTGCCAGGCCTCTTTGCCGCGGGGGATGTGGCCGATCCCATCTACCGCCAGCTTTCGACCAGCGTAGGGGCCGGTACCCGTGCGGCCATGATGGCCGAGCGCTACCTGGCAGAGGAGCACGCAGCGGTGCACTGAGGAGGCCCGCTGATGGAAGCCCCTGCTTTAGCACAGCCCAGCGTGCGCTACCTGAACCCGGCCTGGTTCGCCTCGGTGATGGGAACGGGGGTGCTGGCCCTGGCCCTGGCCCAGTTTGGCCTGGCCTGGCTGGCTCTGCCCTTTTACCTGCTGGCTCTCCTGGGGCTGGTTGCTCTGCTGGGCCTCTATCTGACCAAACTTTTTCGCTACCCCCAGGCGGTGCTGGCCGACCTGCAGCACCCCCTGTTTTCGCAAATGCTGCCCACCCTGCCCATTGCCCTGCTGGTGGTCAGTCTGGCCACACGGGCGCTTCCTCTGGGGCCCTGGGCGCAGCCGCTGGGACAAGGGCTTTTTCTGCTGGGAATGCCGCTCATCTTTGGGGTGGGTCTGCTGGTGGTCTACACGGTGAGCACCCGACTCACACTGCCCCTCGAGGCTGCCAATGGCGCCTGGTTCATTCCCCCGGTCTCGGCTTTGCTGGTACCCATGGCCGGAGGGGTCTGGCTTGCCACCTTTCCCAAGGTTTGGCAGAAGGAAATCTGGGTGGTGAGCGGACTCTTTTTGGGCATCGGCTTTTTTCTGTTTTTGTTCGTGTTGTCCAGCTTCCTGCAGCGGTTGTATGCACACCGCCTGGAGCCCCACTTCCTGCCCTCGGTTTTTATCGGCCTGGCTCCGGTGGGGCTGCTGGTGCTGGCCCCCTGGCGCTGGCTCGAGGGGGGTGCGCGGGTTGGATTGGTGCCCGGGGGTTGGCTGGAGGTGTGGCCGGTGGTTGGGCTGGCCATCTGGGGGCTGGGGTTGTGGTGGCTTTTTTACAGCCTGGCGATGTTGCTGGATACCCTTCTGGTGCAGGGTCGCCGTGACCAATTCCATTTTGCTCCCGGCTGGTGGGGGTTTGTGTTTCCGCTGGGGGCTTTTACCCTCTCCACCCTGGCGCTATCTAAAGCGCTGGAATCAGCCTTCCTGGGGGGCCTGGCCTGGGTTTTGCTCCTGCTGCTGGGAACGTTTTTTGCCTGGGTAATGCTCTACTCCTTTCGAGCCTGGACCGGTCTGGCGGCTTTACGGCCACCCAGGGGCTAAATGCTGGGCCAGAGAATTCCCCCCTCACCGGCTTTGGGGTAGGCTCGAGGGATTGCGGCCAGGTTCGAGTGGTTTATCGCCGAATGGTGGTCAACGCCTAGACAGTTCCGGGAAAGATGCAGCCGTCCTGGGGAAGCCATAGCCCGCCGGGGTTCGATTTTTGCCGCTGGCATAGCAGCAAAAATTCAGAGGAACACAATAGATAAGCATCATTTATAAGAACAACCAAAACAGAGCTTGATGGTTTTGATTGGGCCTGACTACACTACTCCCAAAACTAACCTTGTGAAAGGAGACACATGACGACCACCCTCAGCGCAATTGAAACCCAGGCCATTACCGCCATCCGCATCCTGGCGGCGGATGCGGTGGAGCTGGCTAGAAGCGGCCACCCGGGGATGCCCCTGGGCATGGCTCCGGCCAGCTACGTGCTCTGGACCGATTTTCTGAAACATAACCCCACCCAGCCCCACTGGCCCGACCGCGACCGCCTGGTGCTCTCGGCAGGGCACGGCTCTATGCTCTTATACGCCCTCCTGCACCTGACCGGCTACGACCTGCCGCTGGATGAGCTAAAGCGCTTTCGCCGGTGGGGTTCCAAAACACCAGGCCACCCGGAGTATGGTCACACCCCAGGGGTGGAAGTGACCACCGGGCCGCTGGGTCAGGGCATCAGCACTGCGGTGGGGCTGGCTCTGGCCGAGTACAAGCTGGCTGCGGAGTTCAACCGGCCCGGCCACACTGTGGTGAATCATTACACTTACGTGCTGGCCTCGGACGGCGACTTGATGGAGGGGGTCTCGGGGGAGGCCAGCAGCCTGGCCGGACACTGGAGACTGGGTAAGCTCATTGTGCTCTGGGACGACAACCACATCTCCATCGACGGGCCGACCGAGCTTTCTTTTGGCGAAGCAACCCTCGAGCGCTACCGCGCGTACGGATGGCACACCCAACGGGTCGATGGCGAAGACCTGGCGGTGCTGCGGGCAGCCATCCAGGCGGCCCAGGTCGATGCCAGGCCCTCCATCATTGCGGTGAGAACCGTGATTGGGGCAGGTTCGCCTAAGGCCGGGAGCCACAAGGTGCACGGCGAGCCCCTGGGCCCGGAGGCCCTCGAGGCCACCCGGCAGAACCTGGGCTGGGCCCACCCCCCCTTTGAGATTCCCACGGAGATCTACGCCCACTTCCGCGAGGCCATAGCCCGGGGGCAACGCCTCGAGGCCGACTGGAAGGCCCGTATGGCGCGCTACGCCGAGGCCTACCCCCAGGAGGCGCGGGAGCTAAAGCGCCGCTTGCAAGGGGAACTGCCGCCCCTCGAGTGGGAAAAGCTCATCCCTGGCTTTAGCGGCAAAATCGCCACCCGTGCCGCTAGCGGCACGGTGCTCGATGCCCTGGCCCCAGCCCTGCCCGAGCTTCTGGGGGGTAGCGCCGACCTGACCCCTTCCAACAACACCCAGGCCCAGGGGATGCACTCATTTTCGCCGGAGAACCCTACAGGCCGCTACCTCCACTACGGGGTGCGGGAGCACGGCATGGGGGCTATCCTGAACGGGCTTAACCTGCACGGGGGCTACCGGGCCTATGGCGGCACCTTTTTCGTCTTTTCCGACTATATGCGCCCGGCCATCCGGCTGGCCGCACTGATGGGCACCCCCAGTATCTTCGTGTTCACCCACGACTCCATCGCCATCGGCGAGGACGGCCCCACCCACCAGCCCATCGAGCATCTGGCCAGCCTGCGGGCCATGCCCAACCTCTGGGTGGTCCGCCCGGCAGATGCCCTCGAGACCGCCTACGCCTGGCGGCTGGCCCTGCAGCGCAAGGAAGGCCCTACGGCCCTGGTGCTGACCCGGCAGGCGGTGCCGGTGCTCGAGCGCGACACGCTGGCCGGGGCCGAAGGCAGCCTGAAGGGCGGTTACGTGCTTTCTGAGCGGCCCAATGCCAAAGCGGTCATCGTGGCTACCGGCAGCGAGGTGGCCCTGGCCCTGGAGGCCCAGAAGCTCCTGGAGCAAGAGGGCATCCCGGTGCGGGTGGTGAGCCTACCCTGCTGGGAGGCTTTCGAGGCCCAACCCCCCTCCTACCGCGAGGCGGTTTTGCCCCGGCATCTGCCCACCCTGGCGGTGGAGGCCGGGGCCAGCCTGGGCTGGGAACGCTACGCCGATGCGACGCTGACCCTCGATCATTTCGGCGCGAGTGCGCCCTATCCGGCCATCTACGAGAATCTGGGCTTTCGCCCTGGGGCGGTGGTGCGGGCCTTGCTGGAGCTGCTGGGCTAGGCTATGAAAAAGGTATGGGTTCATCCTCTGCCCCTGGATACCCTGCCCGAGGTTGAGGTGATGCTGGTCGTTGATGTAATAAGGGCGACCAGTACGGCGGTGATGTGCCTCGAGGCCGGGGCCGAGGCGCTCTGGCTTACGGCGGGCCTCGAGTCGGCCCGCAGGCTCAAACAAAATGGTGAGCTTCTGGCAGGTGAGCTGGGAGGGCTGCGCCCGCAGGGCTTTGACTATGGCAACAGTCCCCGTGAGGTTGCGGCATCCGATCTTTCGGGTCGCACCGTCATCCAGGCCACCACCAACGGCACCAAGGCGGCCCACAAGGCGGCCGGACTGGCCCGTGAGGTGCTACTGGCCTCCTTGCTCAATGCCCCAGCAGGGGCGCTGTGGGCTGCCCGTCTTGGCTCGGAGGTAGCCATTCTCTGTGCAGGCAAGGAGGGCCAGGTGGGCATGGACGACCTCTACACTGCGGGGGTGCTGGTCCAGGGGCTGCTTTCCGAGGGGTTCGAGCCGGTGGGGGATGGGGCGCAGATGGCCCTCTACCTGGCACAAAAACCCGCTCTACCCCTGCTCAAGGCTTCTGAGGCAGCCCTGGCCCTGGAGCACGAGGGGCTTGGAGCAGATGTGGACTTTTGTGCCCAGCTGGGCTTCTCTGAACGGGTGCCCCGGCTTCTGGAACGGCGTGGAGAGGCCCTGGTCTTTGGCTAGAGCGGCTCTGGGAGAACTATGCAAGCACTTATCTTTGATGTAGACGGTGTAATAGCCGAGACCGAGGAGGGCCATCGGCTGGCTTTCAATCAGGCTTTTGCCGAAGCGGGGCTCGAGATTGAGTGGAACCGTGACCTCTACGAGCGGCTCCTGTGGGTGACGGGGGGGAAAGAGCGCATAGCCCACTACCTTTACCGCTGCCCCGAGTGCCCCAAGCTCCTGGATGCCGAGATCGCCAGGCTCCACAGGCGCAAGACCGAGATCTACAACCAGATGGTGTCCGAAGGTAAGGTACCCTTTCGGCCGGGGGTGCAGAGACTCTGGCGGGAGGCAAGGGAGAAAGGGGTCAGGCTCGCTATCGCCACCACTACCTCTATGCCCAATGTGGAGGTTCTGTTGCGGCAGGCCGGGGCAGAGGTGCTGAGCTGGTTTGAGACCATCGTGGCGGGGGATATGGTGTCCCGGAAAAAGCCCGCACCGGACGTTTATAACCAGGTTCTGCAGAACTTGAATGTGGCCCCCGAAGAGGCCCTGGCTATCGAGGACTCGCAGAATGGCCTCATTGCTGCCCAGAAGGCTGGAATTCCTACCCTCATCACCTACAGCCAATACACCCTGGGGCAGCGTTTTGAGGGGGCCCTGGCCGTGATGGAGCACCTGGGTGAGCCAGAGGTACCGGCCAGGGTGGTCGCTGGCCCGCGCAGTTGTGCGACGGTACTCACCCTGGAGGTGCTACGCGACTGGCATCAAACAGCGGCCTCGAGGGCCTGAAACGGTTGACCACGGTATGGTCGCTGACTGCTTTTGGAGGTTGTGTGAATTCCGAGTTTTTTCGACGCCTGCCATACGTCCAGACCGAGCCAAAAGCGCTGCGCGTACTGGTCGATGGCTATGGTGAGGGGTTGGTACTCGAGGGCACCGGAGGTTTTTATGGCCTTTACTACCTGTTTGGACTGCTGGGCCTGCGGGAGCCGGTGTCCTCGCACCCCCCAGACTGGGTGGAAGGCCCCCGGCAGGGCCTGGGAGATTTCAAAGCGCCCTACCAGATGGTTCACTGGCTCGAGGAGAACGGCTATCACCTTTTCGTCAACGAGAGCAAATAGGGTGGCGCCAAAGAACCCGACCATCGCCAAAAGCCAGGAACCGTGTTGAGCCCTTTGTTTTACCGGGAGCAGCATAAAAAATAGAGAACCACAACAGGAGGAAGCATGTCCCTGACTACCCGCGAGTACGACGAGCTAGCCTACCGGGAAGCGCGTGCCCGCACTGTGCGCCAGATGGTCGATGGCTACGGTGAAGCCCTGGTGCTACAGGATGAGCACGGTTACTGGGCGCTTTACTTCTTTTACTGGAGTGCGGAGCCCCCACCGGAGGCCAGGCCCCACTGGATGGAAGGGCCGTTGCAAGACCCCTCGAGCTTCCGCCCACCCTACGAGGTCAAAGCCTGGATGGAAGAAAACGGTTACGAGGCCTTCCAGAACGACCTCGACTAGCCGCAATTTCCCCGAGCCGAACGCGCTTTGGTTCCGGGTTTCTTGATAAGCAGAATTACTCTCGCAATGGCCTTCTCGTTGAGCCTGATGCCGGTGATGGATGGGGGTTGGCTGGTTTGATGGGGTTGGCCTAAAAAGGCTGGCATCATGCCTGGCCTTTGAAACCCGACTCTCGCAAACGCGGATGGATGTTGGAAGAAGCAGCGCCTTGGGGTAGGATACCCCATGGGGATAATATGAGCACCGCTGCTCGCAACAACCTCGAGGCCCGCACCCGTGTACTCAACCGTCTCAAGCGGCTGGAGGGGCAGGTGCGGGGCCTGCAAAAGATGGTGGACGAAGACCGTGACTGCCGTGAAATTCTGACCCTGCTCGCAGGTATCAGAAGCGCACTGGAGGCCACCGGCGACCTGATTTTCGAGACCTATCTGGAGGAATGCCGGGCCGATCTGGCCAAAGGCCAGGGCGATACCAGGGCCATCGTGGAGGCCGTGCGCTTGCTAAGGCACTGACCCCCATGACCACCCGCGCCCAGGGGTGCGCTCTCTTGCTGCGGCGCACTTTTTTTGAGCCAATTTCACCCAGGAGCGCACTGTACTGCCGTGGATGCAGAAGCGTATGCGGCGGTAGACCATATTTTGCAGGAACCTAGCCTTCCGGGCACGGCACCACCACCACCGGGGTCTGGCTGCGACGCACCACCCCTTCGGCCACCGAGCCCATCATCAGCTTGTCCAGGCCGGTGCGCCCGTGGGTGCCCATCACCAGCAGGTTGTGCAGCAGGGCCTGTTTGACAATGGCCTCGATGGGCCGACCCTGCATCAGCTTGACCCGCGCAGACACCCCGGCTTGCTGGGCCTGGGTTCGCGTTTGCTCCAGCATGGCCTCAGCCTGGGCTTGAGCGTCTTCCTCCACCAGGCTCAGGGCCTGCGACAGCGGAAGTCCTGTCCCCTGGGGACGAGTCAGACTGCCCACCACCGTCAAAAAGGTCACCTCGGCCCCCAGGGCCTGGGCCAGCCGCAGACCAAAGTGGGTCGCCTGCTGGCTGCACACGCTGCCGTCGGTCGCAATCAGCACGTGTTTGTAAAGGGCCGCTTCGGGCTCCAGAAGCGGCGGCTCATAGGACTCGTGCACCACCAGAACCGGCCTGGGGCTGCGCGATAGAACTGCTTCGGCCACCGATCCCACCACCCAGCGCTGCAAACCACTGCGCCCGTGGGTGCCCAGAACAATCAGGTCAAAGTCTGGAGCTTTTTGCACAATCACCTGCTCCGGCAGGCCGGTGGGCTGGAAGGCCCTGTGCTCGACCCCTAACTTTTGGGCCAGGGCCGCGGCTTGCTCGAGGGCCAGCCTGCCGTGGTGCCGGTCAATGTCGCGCAGCATGGTCAGGCGCGTGCGCAAGCCAGGGTCGGCAGGTTCTTCGCTGTGCTCGAGAACATTGATGAGTTCCACCCGAGCCCCCATCCGCGCAGCCAGCTCGAGGCCCACCCGCACTGCCTTCTCGCTGCAAAGGCTACCATCGGTGGCGATCAGGAAACGAAGTGGTTGCTGCTTCATAGCGCCTCCTCAACCCTTGACGCAGATGAGCGGCTCGAGCCGTGCTACCTTGCGAGAAAGCCCCGCGACATGGGCCGCATCCACCACTGTGGTCACGTCCTTGTAAGCGCCGGGGGCCTCCTCGGCCACGCCACGAGGGGAGGGGCTGCGCACAATAATCCCGCGCTCACCCAGCTGCTTGACCAACTCGCGCCCCCGCCACTGCTTGAGTGCCTGATGGCGGCTCATGGCCCGTCCGGCTCCGTGACACGACGAACTAAAGGACTTCTCCTCGCTTTCCGGGGTGCCCACCAGGATGTAGGAAGCGGTGCCCATGGTACCCCCAATCAGCACCGGCTGCCCCACTGCCTGGTAGGCCCTGGGCAGGGCCGGGTGGCCAGGACCCAGGGCGCGGGTGGCCCCCTTGCGGTGCACGTAGAGCCGCTGGGACTGGCCTTCGACCTGATGTTCCTCGAGCTTGGCCGTGTTGTGTGAAACGTCGTAAATCAGCCGAAGATCGGATCTGGGTAGCAGGTAGGCGAAGGCCTCACGGGCCAGATGGGTCAGGATTTGCCGGTTGGCCAGGGCGCAGTTGATGGCAGCCCGCATGGCCCCCAGATAGGCCTGGCCTTCCTCCGAACGGATGGGGGCGCAGGCCAGCTCGAGGTCGGGCAGATACAGGCCGTGCTGGCTGGCGGCCTGAACCATGCGCCGGGCGTAGTCGGTGGCGACCTGGTGACCCAGCCCCCTCGAGCCACTGTGGATGCTGACCAGTACGTCGCCTACCGCCACTCCAAAGGCATCGGCAACTGCTGCATCATACACTTCGGTAACCTGCTGGACCTCGAGGTAGTGGTTGCCCGAGCCCAGGGTGCCCATCTCGTCCTGCTGCCGCCTTTTGGCCTGCGCTGAGACCAGCTCGGGCTGGGCTCCCTCCATGCGGCCATGCTCCTCGATGTATTCCAGGTCTTCGCGCAGGCCGTAGCCCTGCCGCACCGCCCACTCGGCCCCACCCAGCAGCATCTCGTTCATCTCGGTAGGTTCCAGGTGAATCTTCCCAATGCTTCCGACCCCAGCCGGCACGTGGCGGAAGAGCCCCTGGGCCAGGTCTTCCTGTAGCGGCAGGACGTCTTCCACCGTCAGGCCGGTGTGCAGGGTGCGCACCCCACAGGAAATGTCGAAGCCCACCCCGCCCGCTGAGACCACCCCGTCGGCCTCGCTAAAAGCTGCCACCCCGCCGATGGGGAAGCCGTAGCCCCAGTGGGCATCCGGCATGGCGTAGGAGGCCCGTACGATACCTGGCAGGCTGGCCACGTTGGCTACCTGCTCCAGCACCTTGTCGTCCATATTCCGCAGCAGAGCCTCGCTGGCATACAGAATGCCGGGCACCCGCATGGGGGGGGTGGGCATCAGCCACCACTCATAGGCCGATTTCTGCTCCAGACGGGTTGTGTCCATAAGCCCCCTTCACACATCCACCACACCCTGCACGAGCCGGTAGCACGGGGCGTTGTGTACTGCCTTGAACTCGCTGCAGGTAGCTCCCTTGATCGCTACCGCGTACTGGTGTCGAGGGGGGTCTGTCGGCGCCCCCCCAGGCCCTTGCATTCAGGCTCAAAGCGCCCACCAGATCGGGCAGACTCAGGCCTACCTCGAGGCGGCCGAAGAGCATCACCTCAACCAGTAGGTGGGTCCGATCCA
>FWPV01000987.1_pt1:0-2500 | contig 83236 bp, 61 predicted proteins | sample 2228371 | NCBI WGS metagenome assembly FWPV01 (sample SAMEA103939776, study PRJEB20133) | metagenome
CGCACGCCCCGAGTAGGTCGCTGCCTGCGCCAGCCACCCTTCATGGCCCACAAAAAAACGAAGGGCCTGCAGTCTCCTGCAGGCCCTTCATACTTCCCGGCAGCGACCTACTCTCCCACGCCGTCGCCAGCGCAGTACCATCGGCCCTGAGGGGCTTAACTTCCGTGTTCGGTATGGGAACGGGTGTTTCCCCCTCGGTATGGCCACCGGAAAAACCTTACCTATCAAACCTTAACAACTCAACTGGGCTCCAGGCTCACGTTGCTGCGAACGGGATACATATGGTCAAGCCGCACGGCCGATTAGTACGGGTCAGCTACACGCGTTGCCGCGCTTCCACCTCCCGCCTATCAAACTGGTCATCTACCAGAGGCCTTTAGGGGCTCATCACCCGGGATACCTTATCTTGGAGTTGGCTTCCCGCTTAGATGCATTCAGCGGTTATCCGATCCGAACACAGCTACCCGGCGCTGCCGCTGGCGCGACAACCGGTACACTGGAGGTTCGTCCATCCTGGTCCTCTCGTACTAAGGATAGCTCTCCGCAAGTATCCTACGCCCACACCAGATAGGGACCGAACTGTCTCGCGACGTTCTAAACCCAGCTCACGTACCGCTTTAATCGGCGAACAGCCGAACCCTTGGGACCTGCTTCAGCCCCAGGATGCGATGAGCCGACATCGAGGTGCCAAACCCCGCCGTCGATGTGAACTCTTGGGCAGGATCAGCCTGTTATCCCCGGCGTACCTTTTATCCGTTGAGCGACGGCCCTTCCACACGGGACCGCCGGATCACTAAGCCCGACTTTCGTCCCTGCTCGACTTGTAGGTCTCGCAGTCAAGCTCCCTTATGCCTTTGCACTCTACGGCTGGTTTCCAATCAGCCTGAGGGAACCTTTGGGCGCCTCAGTTACACTTTGTGAGGCGACCGCCCCAGTCAAACTACCCACCTGCCAGTGTCCCCGACCCGGATTCACGGGCCTGGGTTAGAACCTCAGTGCAGTAAGGGTGGTATCTCACCGACGGCTCCACCGAAGCTGACGCCCCGGCTTCACAGCCTCCCACCTATCCTGCACATACAACACCAAGGTACAGTGACAAGTTGTAGTAAAGGTGCACAGGGTCTTTCCGTCTAGGTGCGGGTAACCGGCATCTTCACCGGTAGTACAGATTCGCTGAGCCCCCCGTGGAGACAGCGCCCAGATCGTTTCGCCTTTCGTGCAGGTCGGAACTTACCCGACAAGGAATTTCGCTCACTGCTGTTACCCCCGCCCGTTGGGGCGGTGGCCAGGTCGTTTTTTCTCCGCCTGGCTCTCCATGTCGCCATGGAGGTCGGACCATATCTTCATCTGTCTGCCAGATGCCCGGCGTATGGCCTCTGAGGGGTCAATGAGGGTTCCGCCTCACGACTTCCCTGCTGGTTGTCCGCACCCGTCGCATTGTCACCGGACCGCCGGTAGCGCGGGATTCTCGGATTTTCCAGCATATAGCCGGGTGCATCCACGCCGTCGCCGACGTGGAGGGCTGCGAGATGCAACCTTAGGACCGTTCATGTTCTGTTACCGACCGGCTTGAGGCCGGTGGGCGCGGTCATTTCTGCCGCGCTCTGCGCGTTACCGCGCAGATCGGACTGTCTCATCCGCCCATGTCGGGCGGTCTGGCGTACAGTCTCTGAGGATTCTCGAACCGCGCAAGTATCTCCTCGTCCTGGTACCGCCGCTTGCCACCGTCGCTCATATCTCTCCTGATAACTAAGATCCGCTCGATTCCGGCGCGGTCCAGGTGCAACCCCTGCCTCATCATCTCGGCCAACTGGACGAACTTCGAGAAATCCCTCTTCTTTCTCGCCGACAAGAAACCGAAGCGACGAAAGAAGGGTATCACGTTCTCGATGACCGCCTTCAAGTTGTTGACCTCGAAGTACCACACGCCATCTTGCCGCTCGCGCATTGTCCCGCACGCAAGGTGCTTCTTGAACAGCGACAGGATGACCGGGTCCCTCTGCGAGATGTTGAAACAGAGCGACACCTTCCACGGCATTCGGTAGTCCTTGCGCGGCCTGAAACTGACGCTGAAGCTGCCTTCCCCGTCAGCAAAGCCCGCGAGGTACCACCCGATGCGCGGTGGAATCTTTCCAACCTTGAGCATGTTCGAGTCTTTCCTGCTGATTGCCCCTCCGCCTGGACTTTTCACTGCCGACATCTTCGGTCCAGCCGGACCCATCGGCGAGTATCCAGGCCTCATCGGGGTTTCCCAGCATATAGCCAGATTTTTTTACGTAACTACAGCGGTCCATCCTATAGTTACGGCCGCCGTTTACCGGGGCTTCAGTTCAGAGCTGCCCCCAGCAAGCTGGGATGACCCCTCCCCTTAACCTTCCGGCACCGGGCAGGCTTCAGACCCTATACGTCCGCTTGTGACGTTTGCAGAGTCCTGTGTTTTTAGTAAACAGTCGCCTGGGCCTTTTCACTGCGACCCCCCTCCGCTTCGGCCGCGAGGGCC
>FWPV01000987.1_pt1:7500-83236 | contig 83236 bp, 61 predicted proteins | sample 2228371 | NCBI WGS metagenome assembly FWPV01 (sample SAMEA103939776, study PRJEB20133) | metagenome
CGAGTTGATCTCCGCCCGCTTCACCACCGCTGCCAGGACTGCAGCCCCAAGCCCCAGACCACCCCCGGCCACCATGGCGAGACCGAGCCAGGTGGCGAGCTGGAGCGGCACGCGAGAGAAGGAGGTGATGGCGTCCACCGCCAGGCGCAGCATCTTGCGCAATGGGTAGTTGGTCTCCCCTGCTCGCCTGGCCGGCCGCTCGAAGGGCACACCGATACTCGGAAACCCCAGCCAGGCCACCAGGCCGCGGGTGAAGCGGTGGTGCTCGGGGAGGCGGCAAAAGGCATCCACGGCGCGCCGGCCCATGAGCCGGAAGTCCCCGGTGTCGAGGGGGACCTCCACCTGGGTGAGGCGGCGCAGCAACCGGTAGAAGAGCCGCGCCGACAGTCTCTTGAACAGCGACTCCCCCTGCCTCGCGGTGCGAACGGCGTACACCACCTCGAAACCGGCCCGGTGCTGCTCCAGGAGCTTGCCGATGAGTTCCGGCGGGTCCTGCAGGTCGGCGTCCATGATGACCACCGCGTCGCCTCGCGCCTCCCGGAGCCCCGCCGTGAAGGCCATCTGATGCCCGAAGTTGCGCGCAAAGCGCAGCCCCCGCACCCGCCAGTCCCGGCGGGCCAGGGAGGTGATGATCTCCCACGACCGGTCGACGGACCCGTCGTCCACCAGCACCAGCTCGTAGGACTTCACCGCGCCATCGAGGGACGCGGTGAGGCGACGGTGCAGCTCGTCGAGGTTCTCCTCCTCGTTGAACACCGGCACCACGACCGACAGCTCCACCCTCACGGCGCACCTCCCCCCATATCCCGCGCCAGGTCGACACGCTCGAACACCGCCACCTCGGTGGCGCCGAGCGGCGACCACGCTCGCCGGGTCAGGAACCAGCGCAGCACGCTGCGCACCCCCACCTCGTGCCAGGACTCCACCCACCAGGCGCGCAAGGGGATGGTCCGCTGCGCGTAGCCGGCGCCGAGGAGGAGCTCGACCTCCCGCGCGTCGGCGGTATCGCACACTACGAGGGGGGGCCGCACCCCGCCCTCGGGCTTGCCCCACCGCACGGGCAGGTGGCGCCACTGGAAGGAGAGAGGCCACGACGCCTCGCCGCTCACGGCGGCCACCGGGGCGTCGGGGGAGGTGCGCCGAAGTTCGAGACCGCGACGGGCCAGGGCATCGGCTTGCCGCGTCGTCTGCACGAAGACCAAGAGCTCCGCGTGCGGATCGGCCGGGTCGATGACCGGGTAGCGGAAGGTCACGGCATAACTCGACCAGACGGTCGCGGCCATGGCGGCGAGGGCGGCACCCATCGACAGCAGGCGCCGGCGCGCCCAGATCGCGGCCAGCTCGGCGCCGGCCAAGGGGGCAAAGGGGAGCACCTGATGGACGAGAAGCCACGGGACCTTTTCCCCCAGATAGGCGTACATGGCCAGCGAGGCGAGGCCCCAGGCCAGGCAGAACACCTCCAGCGAGGCGAGTCGCCGACCGCGACGGATGACGCGCAGGAAGGCGGCGCCGACGATGAGGAATTCATAGAGAGCCAGGCGTGGCAGGTGGTAGTACCAGGGACCCCCCACCCGCTGGATGGTGTGCTGCTCGTACCAGTAGCGGACGGCCTTGAGGGGGAAGAAGCAATCCTCCGGGTGGATGAAGACGAAGGTGTACGCCGTCACGGTGATGGCCACGAACCACAGCGCCGCCGTCGTCAGCGGCAAGGCGTAGCGGGCTACCCACTGGCGCGCACGGCGAACCGCCGTGCCGAGCCCCTGTCGCAGCGCCACCGCTCCCCCGCCCACTACCAGGAGGGGCACGGTCACGTAGAAGGTCTCCTTGGAGATGGCGTGGAGTGCCGCGGCCACCCCCACCCACGGCAGTAGCCGCCAGCCCGAGCGCCGCAGCCGGGCCAGCAGCACCAGCGCGACGGCGGTGAAGAGGGCTACCGGCACGTCGTTGCGGGCGAATCGCGAGTAGTACAGAAACGACGGCGAGACGGCGAGCACGAACCCAGTCCACAATGCCGGTCCCGCGCCCAGGCGCCGGCGCAGGCAGATGGGCAGCAAGGCCAGGGCAGCCCCGGCCAGGGCCGGGTAGAGGCGCGCCGTCGCGACGCTCTCGCCGAAGAGGGCGAAGAGGGGTGCCGTGACGTAGAAGAGCAGCGGGCCGTGGTAGGTGGGATCGTAGCGGTAGCTGCCCGTGGCCAGCAGCTGCTGGGCGAAATGGGCGTGCACCGCCTCGTCGTGGTGGGGCGGCCGCGCCCCGAGAGCGACCAGGCGCAGCGCCAGCGCCAGGACCCCGAGCAGCAACCACGCGACACGCTCCCTGCCGTTCACGGCTCCCTCGCCACGCGCTCCGAGGCCAGCATCACCTGGCTAGTCTCCCCCACCTTCCCCCAGCCGGGCAAGTTCGCCACGGCCGGTCGCAGTCCTCCCCAGAGGCACGCGCCACCGACCTCGTAGCGCCGCGCCAGGGCCGCCACCACCCCAGCGTCCGCCCCGAAGGCGAGGACCTCCAGATCCTCCTGCCGCTTCGTGATCTCCAGCCACGACTGGCGCCGCTGCCACAGGTGCACTTCCCAGCCCACCACCGCGGGGTGACCGGTGAACATGGGTACTCGCAAGGTATCCGAATAGGGGGGGCCGAGGGGCTCCACCACGGTGCCGACGGCGGGCATGGCTGCCAGGACGCGCAAGCTCTCGGCCTGCTCGGGGGCGTGGACCCGGAGGTAGCTCGCCCCGTCGAGGCTCGGGCGGGGGCCAGCGACCCACTGCCTCCGCAGCACCGCCGTCGCGTCCGCGGTGCTGGTCGCGAGACCGATTACCATCGGCACGGCGGCAACCGCCGCGGCCACGATCCTCGCCGTGCGGGGGAGGCGGGGGAGCACACCGACCAGAAGACCGCCGGCGGCCACGGCGAGCAGGAGGTGCGCCTGAAGATGAAGCTTGAAGACGGTGTTCATGGGGTCGGCCACCGTCACCACCGCTGGCGCCAGGGCGAGCCCGAACCCGGCGGCGACCAGACCCCACCCCCACGAGCCCTGCGGCGGCACCTCCTCGGCCAGCCAGCTCGCCACAGCCGCCACGGCGAGGAGCGCGAAGGGGAGCCCGAAGAGCTCGGCAAGCCCGCCCAGGGGAAGCGGCGTTCCCCTGCCCCACGCCACCACCGCGGCTGGTTGCCGGAGCAGCAACCACACCGGCGCCGACACCATGAGGGCCACCGCCCCCGCCCTCGCCAGCCAGCGCCCACGCGCCACCAGCCGACGCCAGCCCCACGGTCGCGGCCTCCTCGCCACGAGCGCCGCACCCACGAGCAGGACCAGGGCCGGCAGCTCCCAGGCGTTGGTCATCCACTGCACCGCGACCACGGCCCCCACCAGTCGGGCCGCCGCCGCGCCCCGCAGCGCACCCGCCGCCACGGCGGAGATCACGAGCACCGCCGTCACGAAACCTGGGAACGACAGGAAGTGGGCGTGGAGATCGGCAAAGAGCGCCGTCCACACCGGGTACTCGTTGATGGTGTCGGGGATGACCCGGGACGAGGCCCAGAACTGCGAGAACTCAGGCGCTCGGAGGAGTCCCGGCCGGACGAGCGCAGCGGCGGTGCCCACCCCCTGGGCGAGCAGCGCTGCCAGCACCCCGCCGAGGCGCCGTCCAGCGAGGAGCCACCCGACCGACACGGCGGCCCCGGCGAGGAGCGCCGGCACCGTCGCGGCCGCCAGGTTGAAGGCGACCCCGAGTCCCGCGCCCGTCGCCCGCGCCACCAGGGCGTGGGGCAGGAACCCGAAAAAGTAGTAGTTAAGGTGGCAACCGGCAAACCATGGATCCCCCGGCGGCAACTGGTCGGCCCGCCAGAGGGCGGCCAGGATGGCGGCATCCATGGGCTTCTCGCCCCAGTAGATCTCGGGGTTGCCGGCGCGAATCAGGAGAAAGACGGCAAAGAACGACCATGCCACGGCGGCAGCGACACGAAACCGCGGATCGCGCCACGCCCGCCACCACGCCCGCGCCGCCCACGGGGCGGCGGCCACCGCCACGATGGTGGGCAGGACCCCGTTCCAGCCAGGCACGGCGAGCCAGCCGAGCCACAACCAGCCGAGACCCGCCGTCGCGCCCCCTACCCACCGCGCCACCCCCCACCCTCCATCCGGGAGGGTCGGCGCGACCCGAGCGATGAGCCGTTGCCCAACGATGGCCAGCATCTCCCAGACAGCACACCAGAGCAGGAGGGACACCCCTTGCTGCAACGGCGGGGTTTCGAAGCGACCGGGCAAGGCCCCTCCCCCCGCCGCCACGTGCAGGTCCGGCGGCGTGCCGCGCGCCACGAGCTCCCGCGTGTGCCAGTCGTGGCGAGCGGGAAGCGCGACCCTCTCCAGCAACGCCCGCGCCAGCTGAGGCTCCCAGCGGGCGGTCTTGCGGAAGATCCAGACCGGCGGGTGGTCGTACACCGACAACGCCTCCTCGGCCCGCCGGTCGCTGACGGACAGCGGCCCCCAGCCGAGGCGCCGCTCGAAGGTGGCCGCCAGCTCGAAGCCGAGGGCGCCGCGAAAGAGCAGGTGGTAGAACTCGGCCGTCAAGGGGTAGGCATCGCCTACCCGGGCGATGGCCCCCACGCCGCGCTGACTCGCCAGCACGACGGCGTCCGCCGCTTCCAGCGCCGCCAGCATGGCCTCCCGCTTGGCCGGCGTGTCGGGGTCGAACACGCGCAACTCCCGAACCGCGAAGCGCTCGGCGCCGTGCCCGGCGAGGGGCAGTGCGTCGTCCCAGTACTCACCGGTCACCACGGCACCGGCCGGGAGGTTGGCGACCAGCCACTGGCTCGCGGCCACGCGGGTGTGCGGCTGCCACGCCAGGGACGCCCATGCCGTGCCCCAGAGGGCCGTCGTTGCCAGGGTGAGCAGGCGCCACCAGGGGCGCGGCTGGCGAGCGAGCCAGACGGCAGCGGCGAGCACGGCCAGCGCCAGGAGGGCGTGGAGGTGTCGCACCGAACAGACGAAGCGGCTGAGCTGCCACACCGCCGCGGGAGCGAGCCAGGCGAGGATCGGCACCCACTTGCCCTCTCCTCCGAGCGCCCGCCGGACCACCCGGCCAAGCCCCGCCAGCACCGCCACGCCCAGCAGCGGCCCGCTCCCCCACAGGAGGAGGTTGGTCAGCGGCTCGAGGACGAGGCGACGGTCCGCCCACTGCAGGTTGGGGGGATACTGGCCGGCGCCGGCGAAGATCTCCCGCAACTGGCGGAGGGCGGCGAGGCGCGCAGGGCTTGGCAGCGGCGAGGCGGCCGAGGCGAAGGCGCCAGGGTCGAGGAGCTTGAGGGCCAGGAGGGCAGCGGTCGCCACCAGCGCGAGGTGCAGCACCGCCCGGCCGAGGGCACGGCCCAGATCGTGCCGGCAGCGCCAGGCCTCGACGGCGACGGCGGCCGCCGGGATCAGGATGACCGTTGCGAGGTTCGGCTTGGAGCTCGCTGCCACGCCGACCAGCGCCCCGGCCCCCAGCAAGGAGCCGACGGACAACCGCCGCCCCACCACCGTGCAGGCCACCGCCACCACCGCGGTCGTCCCCCACACATCGACGGTGGCAAAGCGCGCCTGCTGGATGGCGAACCCGCAGGTGGCCCACCCCGCTGCGGCCAGCAGGCCGGCCGAGGGTCCGCCGAGCCGTCGGCCGAGGACGAAGAGCAAGAGCACGGCGGTCACGTCGAGAAGGGTGGTGAGGCACCTGCCAACGGCAACGATCCCCTCGAGGTCCGGTGCCCCGAGCCAGCGGGCCAGGACCCCCTCGACCAGGGGGGGGAGGGCTCCGTACACGAAGAACTCGAAGCCGTGGCGGTTGGGGTTGGACGGTGCCCGTTCGGGGTCGAAGAGCTCGGCCGGCGAGCGAGGGAGGGAGAGACGTTCCGCGACGAATGCCAGGAAGCGTTCGTCCGGGTGCTGGAGCGTGAAGCTGTCCCAGCCGATCCCGCTGCCGCGCAGCGCCGCGGCCACCACCACGACCAACGCCAGCAGCCGCCTGTCAGCGGCCAACGCGCACCACCGTGCACTCCCCCGCGGCGAAGGCGACCTCGCCCGCCGCTGCCGCTGCGTCCGCCACCGGCCCGTAGGTACGCCGCTCCACCGATCCCACCACCACGTGGGTGGCCCCCAGCTCGATGGCGAGCCGCTCCACCGTCGCTGGCTCGCCGCTCCGGTACAGGGCGTCGATGGTGCTGCGACGCCAGGCGAGCTCGCCGTCGATGCCGCTCCCGCGCCACAGCCGCTCGTGGTTCTCCCAGCCGAGCACCGTCGGCACACCGGAGGCGGAGGCCAGGCGCGCCGCGTCGGTGTACGCCTCGCCCACCGCCTCGACGATCACCGTGCCCGCCGGGGCGCGGTGCAGCCAGGCGGCCACCGCGGCCTCGCCGGGCGCCATCCACCCCAGCCCGCCCCACCCGGCCGGGCGGCTGCGGAGCGCGGCCACACCCAGCGACACGAGCTGCGGCGCACCGGCGAGGAGGAGCACCGCCACGCCGGCTCGCGCCAGGAGGGGACGGCGCTCCGCCAGCCAGTCGAGGAGCACCGGCCCCACCACCGCCAACAGCGTGAAGGCCAAGTGCAGGGCCTTGAAGACCGTGTTCATGCGGTACAGCTCGCCGCCGTACGGGTCGCGCAGGTAGATCACCTCGACGAGGCCGACCAGGAGCAGGGGGACGAGGGCCAACGTCCAGGCCGGGCGCCACCGCTGCGGCCTCGCCCGCCATGCCCACGAGGCCAGCAGGCCGGAGGCGACCAGAGCGACCGCCAGCCCCACCCGCCCGGAGAGCCCCGCCGCCGCTGCCGTCACCGCCAGCGCCGCCGCCCGGAACGCCTGCCGTGCCCGCCCACTCCAGCCACCCAGGCGGCGGGCCACCTCCCAGGCCACGAGCAGCACCGGGAGGAGTACCGCGCCCAGGTAGAGGGCCAGCTCGTCCCAGCGGGTGGGGGTGTAGACGAGTCCCACCCCACGGAGGGGCGAGCGGAGTTCGAGCCAGGCCGGCAGGAAGGCGAGGTACCCCCCGACGCCAATGGCCACGGCGGCGGCCCACCGTCGCGGGATCGACCACGCGGTCGCCGGCACCGCCGCCACGACCAGCGCTGCCACGCCGATCCCCACCGGCACCGCGCACCACGGGTTGGCCGCGGCCGCTGCACCGTACAGCAGCGCCGCCACTGCGAGCACCACCCGCCGCCCCTGCGGCAGCGCCGCCACCGCACAGGCCAGGAAGAGGGCGGCCAGCACCAGGGGCACCGCCAGCAGGTGCGGGTGGAGGTCGCCCAGGTGGAAGGTGAAGAGCGGGAACTCGGTGATGGCGCCCTTGATGGCTCGCGACGAGGACCACAGGTCGAGGCCGCCCAGCGGGCGGCCGGCGAGGAGCTGCCGCCACCCATCCGGGGTGCCCGAGAAGACGACGAGGGAGGCGGCGAGCCAGGCAGCCCGCTTCCCTCCCCCCACCGCCCGCGCCAGCGCCCAGGCGAGCTGGGCAGTGACGGCAGCGATGGTGGGGACGAGGAGGTTGTACGCCACGTCCGGGGCGAGGTGCAGCAGGCGAGCCGGCGCCACCCAGGGCACGAACCCCCACGTGTAGTACGGCAGGGTGTGGTCGGCAAGCCACGGGTCGGTCGGGGGGAAGGTCCCCGGCCGCAGCAGGGTGGCCAAGATGGCCAGATCCATGGGCTTTTCCGTCCCGACGATGGCGAGGGCGTCGAGCCGGAGAAGGGCCACGCCCAGGAAGGCCAGCGCGCCCACGGCTTCAGGTTCGGCGGCAAAGGCAACTGTGCCCCTGACCACCCACCGCCGCCCCCAGACGAGCAGGACAGCCGCACCAGCCATGGCAACCAGCCACCACGCGGCCAGACCGAGGCAGCCGGCCAGCCAGCCGCCGTAGCCGGCAACGGTCAGGCCCACTACCCGTCCCGTGGCCACGGCCCCGCCCGCCCCCACCCCCAGCCGCCGCAACGCGCCGCAGCCAGCGAGGCCAAAGGCGGCCACCACCAGGTACCAGGCGAGGGCCTGCAGGACCATCAGCATGTCGGAACGAGTGTAGCGCGGCGGCCTGCTGCCCCACCGCCGCCTGCCCCGCGGGTCGCCACGCACCTTCCCCGTGCCACGGAGGCAACGCGGGGGCTTGACACGAGAGAGAGAGAGAGAGAATAGCAGCAAACCCAACGGCCGTGGGAAGGAAGGGAGGACCGAACCATGAAGCAGATCCGGCGACGCGCAGGCGGAAAGATCTGGGCGAGCGTGGCGGCACTGGCCCTCGCCCTTGCGGCCACGTTCCCGACCGTGGCACAGGCTGGCGGTGAGTGCATCAGCGCCGTCTCGCAGTGCAACATCGACGTCTGGTGCACGATCACCGACGCCGAAGGAAAGGTTATCTTCGAGTTCGAGTACCACGACTACCTCTGTTAGCGCGGTCTCACGAACCTAGCTCACGGCAGCCCTCGGGGCCGGGCGCCCGGCCCCGAGGGGCAGCGAGGGAGGAGGACCATGATGCTGGCCGTTACCTTGTTGGTCGTCGCCGCTGCAGCGGGCGCCGGGACCCTCCCCTGCACCGCCATCCCAAAGGAGGCGTTCCACCCGGCCACCGAGCTCTTCCCCAAGGGCTTGGCCGATGAGGCCAAACTCGCCTCGACCGGGCGAACCCTCGGGGTGCTCCTGCCGGAGCTGCCCGAGGGGTTTCGGTTGCTGCTCTTCCGTGGCCAACGACGGGTGGGGGAGTACTGGCTTCCCAATCCGAAGGAGCGGCCTTTTGCAAAGGTGCCCCGCCTGATCCTGGGCGACAACGGCCATCTGGCGGTTTTGAAGGCTGGCGAGTTCGCTGCCATTTACGCCACAGGCACCCTGCTCGCCACCGTCGACGGCGAGGAGGTGTTCGGCGGCAGTGCCTCGGTAGGACGTAGCTACATCTTTTGGGCGCCGATCGCCACCCCTGGCCAGAACCTTTCGTTTTCCCGGATGCGCACCTTTGCCGACCTCGAGGAGAAAGAGCTGCCAGCGCTCTTGCTACGGAGCGAGTGGGACGGCTCGCAGATGAAGGCGGTCCTGCGCCTCGACGCCACGGCCCTCGAGCAGCAGCGAACCGCCGGCGGCCGCGTCGACCTCGTCACGCCGCGCCTCCTTCCCGTTGCCCGCCCTGACGGACTGGTGTGGGCGGTAGGGCTTTACCGTGGCGAGGTACGCCTTCTCGCCGATGACGGCACCCTCAAGGGCCGGTGGGAGCTGGCGGGGCTCACAGGGCCCATGGACGACGAGGAGATGCGCAACAAACTCGCGGAAATCGAGCGCGTCGAGGGGGAGAAGCTGGCGCAGAAGTACCTGGCTCTGTACTCACACGACGCGACCAAGCGGCCCAGCAAGGGAGCGACGTACGCCGCGCGTATCTATACGCCCCTCGTCTACGCCGCCTTCTCGCGCGGTAAGGACTTGGTGCTCGTCCTGGCCACCCTCGCCCCGCCGCCGGGCTCCCTGCTCCTCTTGCGGGACGGGGACGAGGTCGGCACGTGTTTCTCCCTGCCAGAGCAGTACCGACCTCGGTGGGGGGAGTACGGCAACCTGGAGGGCGGCCAGGTGGTCGTCACCGATGACGCCATCTGGCTTCGGCAGCCGTTCGGCCACATCCCGTGGGAGACGGTCGACGCGCTGCGCAACGACGCCGAGGAGGCTCCGGGCGATGCACCACCGCCGCCCACCGCTCACAGCCTTCGCGAACCGTAGGGGGTAGCCACTTCCCATCGGCGCCGCTCCTCCCGAGCGAGACACCCACCCGCCTCGCGCGAACGCCGGCTTCCTCGACGACGACGGGATGCTTCGGCCACTGCCCGTTCCTCGAAATCCTCGTATGTGACGGGATCGCGGCCTGCGCGTTGCTCGAAATCCTCGTACACGACGGGATCGTGGCCAGCGCGTTCGTCGAAAACCTCGTATGCTACGTGGTGATGGCGTGTGCGTGGCTCGACATCCACTTATGCGACGGTGTGATGGCCTGTGCGTTGCCCGAAATTCTCGTACGCGACGAGATGCTTCGGCCGCTGCGCGGCCTCAGCATGACAAGGGGGGCGCGGCCTCAGGATGACACCTCGGGAGGCATCGAGACTCGACCCTCGCCGCCCCGAAGGCATGCCGCCACCGCTCCGCCCTTCGAGCAACTTCTTTCGCGCAGCAACGTTGCCCCTTCGAGGTGGTTCCCAGCAACGCACGGTGGAGGGTTGCAGGGACAAGAAGGTCCCCCTACACTCGTGCCACGGAGGAGCGAGCATGACAGCCCTTGCCGTGATGCTCCTGGCCGCAACGGCTGCCAGCCTGCCGGCCGAGCGCCGCTTCTTTGTCGTCGACTCCAGCGCCGGGCCGTACCCCGCCCAGCAGGAGGTGCCGACGGTGCTCGTGGCCCGCGGCGCCCATCTCGCCGTGTACCAGGACACCCGCGAGCCAGCCATGCCAGCCGAGGAACTCGACGCCCTCCTGGCCGCCTTCGACTCGCGCATCTACCCACAGCAGGTCGCCCGCCATGGGCCCTGCCCCGATCGCGACGGCAACGGCGTCGTTTTCCTGGTGATCACCGGCAGCCCAGGCGAACCGTTGCCAATTTCCCCCTTCGACACCATGACGGATGGCGAGGCAGCCTCCTTCGGCCTGCGTTCCAACGAGGGCGAGGTGCTCTACGGCTCGTTCCGTCACCGGGGCAATCACGCGGTATGGAACCAGCACGCCCTCGCCGCTGCCTTCCACCAGCTCCTCCACCACGCCCACGACCCTGCCGAGACCGTCTGGCGACGCCTGCTGGGCAACTTCGCCGGCATCGCCATGGGGTTCGCCCCTCACCGCACCCTCTGGGGCGATGCGGACCCCCTCGATCGGCCGCACCGCCCCCAGGACCCCTGGTCCGAGTGGGGGTGGCCCCTCCTCTTCCTGCAATACCTCGAGGACCACCTGGGCTCTCACATCACCTCGCAGCTCGTCGCCAGTCCCCTGCCCGGGTTTGCCGCACTGGACGCCCTCCTCGAAGGTCGGGGCGACGGGCGGCGCAGCGCCGACCTCCTCGCCGATTTCGCCATGGCCTGCTGGCTTGCCGATCCCTCCCTGGCCGAGGGCCGCTTCGCCTTCACGAGCGTGGTCCCCCCCCGGCCACCCCAGATCACCCGCCTGAGAGCCTCGCGACCCCTCTCCGGCCAGCTCCCGGTGGGCGTCGGCGGCATGCTCTTCCTGGCCGTGGAGGGCAGCGAGGAGCGCCCCCTTGCCCTCACCCTCCTGGGCGAGGCAGGGGTCGTGTGGAGGGCACGGGCCGTGCTGCGGCGCCACCTCGGCCCCGATCAGGTGGTGGGACTTGCCTTCGACGAGAAGGGGACGGCCCAGGTGGAGCTCGACGGCCTCGGCCGGGGCGACGAGCTGCGGATTGCGGTGGTGGCCGGCCCGCGGGACCCCGCCTTCCGCGACGACCGCACGGTGACGCTGCAACTCGGGCTCGGCTGGGTCCCCCACCAGACACCCCTTGCCGTGGGTCCCAGCCATGCGGAGCTCCTGGCCGCAGCGCTGCCGGCCGGGGGCCAGGCGGCCCGTGCCCGACTGGCCAGCACCCTCGAACGGCTGACGGGCCAGGCGCGCAGCGAGGGGACACGCCTGGCGACCCGCTACGCATGGGCACCAGCGCGAGGGGAGGTGGCGGCAGCGCTCCTCGACGAGGCGACGAAACGAGGGCTGGCGGCGAGGTTGCAGCCGCTTGCTGTCCCGGCACCGTCGGGAGCGGCGCAAGAGTGGCACAACGTGCTCATCGACATTCCTGGCTCGGACCCGCGGCGCTGGCCGGTGGTGCTCGCCGCCCACTGGGACGCCGTGGCCGAGGATCTCGAAACCTCCTACCTCGCCGCCCTCGCCCTCCACGACAACGCGAGCGGCGTGGGCGTGGCCCTGGAAGCGGGCGCGGCACTGGCCCGCGGGCAGCGCCGCGCACCGGTGATCGTCGCTCTCCTGGCCGGTGGCCACCACGGCGCCGCCGGGGCCCGCGCCCTCCTCGAGGCGAGCGGCGGCCGGATCGCCACCTGGGTGGAGCTCGACGGGGTGGGGATCCCGGGAAGCGGTGCCAGCCACCTGGCGATCAGGGTCGACACCAGTCCGCAACCCATCCTGCTCGCCTCGACGGTGGCCACCGCCTTCCGTCGCGTGGGCCTGGCGGCGCGGCCTTCAGGCCAGCCCGGTTCGCACCACACGGGTGTTGCCCTCGCGGCGGCGCGCGGCATCCCCACCGTACTGCTGCGCGCGCCGGAAAACGTCGTCGACGCGCACCTCGTCCCCGTGGCGGTCGAGCGCGGGCTGGCCAGTGAGGACTACATGCTCTTGGTGGCCGTGGCCGCCGCCGAGGCGGTGTCCCGCCTGGCCGGCGGTCCCTGAGCCCTCGCTGTGGTACAGTCCCGTGCCGGCACTGGAGGGTACGCCATGGAACTCTTGTCGGTGAAGGTCGAGAAGCCGGAAACCACCAACTTCATCCTCGGCCAGTCCCACTTCATCAAGACGGTGGAGGATATCCACGAGGCCATCGTGCAGACGGCGCCGCAGGTGCGCTTCGGGCTGGCGTTCTGCGAGTCGTCGGGTCCCGCCCTGGTGCGGCGCAGCGGCAACGACCAGGCGCTCATCGAGCTTTCGGTGCGCCATGCCCTGGCGGTGGGCGCTGGGCACAGCTTCTGGGTCTTCCTCGAAGGCGGGTTCCCCATCAACATCCTCAACGCCGTCAAGGCGGTCCCCGAGGTGTGCCGGATCTTCTGCGCCACCGCCAACCCCGTCGAGGTCATCGTGGCCGCGAGCGGCGCGGGGCGCGCCATCCTGGGCGTGGTGGATGGTGTATCTCCGCGGGGCGTCGAGACCGATGCCGATGTGGCCGAGCGTGTGAAGTTCCTGCGTACCATCGGCTACAAGCTCGGCTGAGCCCCCGTGCCTGTCGGCGCCCCTTCCCTCTCGCTCCCCGCCCTGGTGGGCAGCGCGTTCCTCATCTCCTTCGCCACCGTGGTGGTGCCCGGCCCCATCACCGTCGTGGCCTCGCGGTTGGCCCTCCAGCGCCTGTCAGCCGCCGTCTGGTTCCTGATCGGGGTGACGTGCCTGGACGTGGCGCTGTTCCTGGCCCTGGCCGCGGGAGCCGGGCCGCTGATGCGGGGTCTGGGTGGTCTGCCCTTGGTGGAGATCGTCGGCGGCTTCGTGTTGCTGTGGGCGGGCGCGGCCTCGCTGCGCGGGGTGCCGCGGCCGCACCGTCGTCCCCCCTCGCCCGCCAACGACGGACGACGTGGCGCGGCCTACTTCTTCCTCGGCGTGGCGGTGGCGGCGGGCAACCCTCACTACTGGTTCTGGTGGCTCAGCGCTGGCCTCGCCCTGATCCAGGCGGCGCGCGGCTACGGGCACGGGGGGTTGTTGTGGCTCCTCACCGCCCTGGTGGGCGGGGTGGTCGGCTGGTACGTCCCCCTCCTGGCAGCGATCCGGCGCGGCCGCTCGCTCCTTTCCCCTCGTGCCGAGGCGTGGATCCTCAAGGGCCTGGCCGTCGTCATGATGCTCCTCGGTGCCGCGCTGGTGGGGGTTGGCGTCGCTCGCCTCTAGCCCGGACTAGGGCGCCTGGTCCGGCAGCGGCCGAGCGAAGACCCGGGCTTCGACGAAGACGCGCAGGATCTCCCCATCGATGGCGCCGTCCCGGGCTTCCTCCTCGAGGATCTCGAGGGCCCGCGCTGGCGAGACCCCCCGCTTGTAGGGCCGGTCGCCGGCTGCCAGGGCGTCGAAGATGTCGCAGACGGTCATCATCCGGACCTCGGGGGGGATACGGTCCGCGGCCAGCCGGTTCGGATAGCCCCGTCCGTTGAGCTTCTCGTGGTGGCCGTAGGCGATCTCGGGCACGCGCGCCAGCCGGTTCGGCCACGGGATGGTGCGGAGGAACTGGAAGGAATGAATGACGTGGGACTCGATCTCCAGCCGTTCCTCCTCGTCGAGGGAGCCGCGCGGCACCGAGAGCGCCCGCAACTCCTCGGGCAGGAGCAGGGGCGACGCCTCCCCGTCCAGCCCGGGAAAGGAGCGCTGCGCCACGCGGGTCACCAGTTCGGCGGTGGCGCGATCGAGCACCGTGGGCTCGTTGGCGTCCAGGATGGCGGCCAGATGTCCCTCGAGTTCGCGTCGCAGCTCAGCGACGGCCTGGTCGAGGGCTGCCAGATCCGCCGCCTGCACGGGGCGCCGCTGCTCCAGCAGGGTCGCGAGGAGCTGGCGCAGCAGGCGAACTTCGTGGGCGCGCGCGGCGTGGGCGAAGCGCTCGTGGATGCGCGCCAATCGCTCCGGGAAGAGCTTCTTTCCCTTGGTGAGGACCGCCTCGCGCACCCCGACCTTGCCGAAGTCGTGCAGCAGGGCCGCGTACCGAAGCTGGGTGAGGGCATCGCGATCGAAGCGCAGCCCGGACAGGGAGCGGGGAGGGTTCTGCTCGATGGCCCTGGCCAGGGAGACCACGTAGTGGGCCACCCGCAGCGAGTGTCCGGAGGTGGACGGATCGCGCTGCTCGATGGCGGTCACGCTGGCCCGCACGAAGGACTCGAAGAGGCGTTCGATCTCGTGCACCAGGCGCGAGTTTTCGATGGCCACGGCCGCCTGGCCCGCCAGCGAGCGGAGGAGCGAGATCTCCTGGCGACCGAACGGTTGCACGAACCGGTCGGCGTCCGCCTCGCTGCCGATCACGGCGGCCGGGTCGCGCTTGCGGTTGATGAGCTGCAGCACCCCGATGACCTCGCCAGCCCGGGTGGCCAGGGGGACGGTCAGGAGCGAGCGGGTATGGTAGCCGGTGGCGAGGTCGACGGCGGTGTTGGGCCGGAAGGGCGACTCCCGCGGCAGGCGGCGCACATCGTCCACCGCCACCGGCTCGCCGTGCACTGCCACGTACCCGGCCAGGGAGGTGGCGTCCAGCGGGATGGTCGAACCCGCCAGCCGGGCCGGCACCGAGTCGTTCTGGGCCAGCACGAAACGCAGTCGCCGCTCGCCGCCCACCGTCTCCACCAGGTACAGGGAACCGGCGTCCGCCGCCACTAGCCCCCGCGAGGTGGCGAGGATGAGGTCGAGGAGGCGGGAGAGGTCGTGCTCCGCAGCCAGGGCGATCCCCACCCGGGCGAGCTCTTCTTGCTGCTCCCCGAGCCGCCGCACCTCCTCCCGAAAGCGCCCGGCGGCGCGGCGCAGCTCGAACACTTCCCGGGCCGCCTCGATGGCGGAGTCGAGGGCAGCGCCATCGACCTCCGCCGGTAGGCGCAGGAGGGGCCGAGCGCCGTCGGGGATCGTCCCGTCCCCCACCACGATCCACACCCCCGCTTCCATGGCCGCCGGGGGCCACGCCGCCAGCTCCTCCACCCGGGCCACCACGACGCCCTCGGCAAGCTCGCCGCCGGCCGTGACGATCCTCACCTGTCGCGACGTCCGACCGGCAAGCTCCGAGGTGACCTGCACTGCCGTCTTCATGGTCGTTCGATGCTAACACCGATCGTCCGTGCCCGCTTCCCGGCAGGGACGGGCAGTGTCCGCCGCCCCGACCCGTCGGGGCCTCAGCGCACCGGCAGGTAGCCGGCGATGGTACGGGCCGTGAGCCCCTCTCGCCTGAGGCGCACCGTCACCTGGCGAAATCGCCCCGAGGTGTCCGTCGCGGGCGAACGGTAGGAGAGGAGGTACTGCGCGCGCAGCTGGTCGGCGATCCGCCTGTAGATGGCCGCAAGGTCGCCCGAGGCAGGCACGAAGAACGCCTCCCCGCCGGTGTCGGCCGCCAGCTCCTTGAGACGCTGGCGGACCATGAGGTCCAGGGCCGAGATGCGGAAGCCGATGGGAAACACCGGCGTGCGGACCGTTCGGGCGTAGCGCAAGGCCACCTGCCAGCTCGTCCGCGAGGTGGTGTCGTCGCCGTCGGTGAGGAGCACCACCGCCTTGCGTCCTCGCTCGCTGCGGAAGTGCTCAAGGGCCCGGACCACGGCGTCGTGGAGGGCCGTACCCCCCTCGGGTTCTTCGCGTTCGAGGGCCGCCTCCAAGAGGGCAGGCTCGCGGCTCCACGGCAGGCGCAGCACCGGCTCGAAGGCGAAGGTCATGAGGAAGAAGCGATCGCCGGGTCGCAGCACCGCCGCGGCAAAGGCGGCCACTGCCTTGCGGACGACTGCCCAGGACTCCCGCATGGAGCCCGAGACATCGACGACGATGCCCACCGACAGGGGCAGCTGGTCGTTGGTGGCAAAGCCGTCCAGCGCAACCCGCACGCCGTCCTCCGCAACCTCGAACTCCTCTCGCCCGAGGCCAGCCACCGGCGCGCCACTGGCATCCACCACCACCACCGGTAGCTCCACCTGCTCCACCGTGACCGCGTCGAGAAAGGCGCCGCCGCCGAGCAGCCGCACCGCCTGCCCGCGCAGGGTGCCCTGCGACCGCACCTCGGCGGCGAGCAGGCGCGCCGTCGCGAGGGTCGTCTCGGCCACCCCCGCCACGCAGGGACACTCCCGCCAGCGCGCCACGGGAGCATCGTCGAGGAAGAGCACCACCTCGTCCACCTCGGCAAGGGGCGGTACGGTCACCGTCACCCGCCGCTCCTGGCTCCCCCGCGGCGTCTCGGCCGAAAGGAGGATCTCCACCGGCACCTGGCCCGCGGGAGCGTTGAGGACCAGGGCATCCTCGCCGAGGAACGCGCCATCCCTGGCACGGGCCACGGCGCGGATGGTGGTGCGGCGGGGCACCTCGCCCAGGGTCACGGAGACGGTCCACGGTGGCCGATTGCGTCGAACGAGCAGGGTGTCGTCCTGGAAGAACTCGACCGCCGCCACCTCGGAGGTGGTCGCCACCTCGAGCTGGACGGCGCCGAGGCCGCCCGGCCGCACCGGCGGCTTGAAACGCACCGCCGCCTCCTCGACCACCGCACCGGCCAGCGCCACGGCCTCCGGCGGCGCGTCGTCCGCAGCCACGAAGGTCTCGGCCAGGCGCGGGACCACCACCGGCCCCGCCCACGCGCCGCGCAGCGCCCTGCCCACGTCGGCCACCCGAACCCGGACCTCGAAGGCACCCGCCGGCCACTCCCGATAGAGCAGGAGGGTGCCGTCTCCCTGCACGGCCACCACGGCCGTGTGGTCGTCCACCACCCGCCCCCCCTCCACCAGGGTCACCGTGACTTCGAGGCGCTCACCGATCCGAGAGCGCTCTTCCGGTGCCAGTTGCACCAGCACGCCCACGACCGTTCCCGTCGTCCCCTGGCCCAGGGGTTCCACCTCGACCCGAATGGCCAGGGGGGTAGTACCCAACGCCAGGGCAAGGACGGCACGCCACACGGAAACCTCCACCGATCCAAGGGTACCGCACCCCTCCGGCAGGTGGCGGACTCTACGAGGAAACCGTAGAATTGACAGCATGTGACTAAGGTTTTGGTTCGCGGTCGACACAGGACTTGACAAATGCGGGCTCATATCCTATATTGACCCTGGGCGGCAGCAGCCAGCCCAGAAGGGAGGACGAAGATCATGACTGGAATCGTTCGCTGGGATCCCGTGAAGGAGATGCTCCGGCTTCAGGAGCGCATGACCAGGATGTTCGACGAGGTATGGGGGCAGCGTCGGCTGGGCGAGGAGGAGGTCATCACCGGGAGCTGGGTGCCCGCGGTGGACGTGCGGGAGACCAAGGACGCCCTCGAGATCCAGGTCGAACTGCCGGGCATCGACGCCAAGGACGTCACGGTGTCGGTGGAGAACGGCGTGCTCAGCCTCAAGGGCTCGCGCAACTTCGAGAAGGCCACCGAGGGCGAGACCTACCACCGAGTGGAGCGTTCCTACGGGGCGTTCGAGCGGTCGTTCACCCTGCCCACCAACGTCGACCCCGACCGCATCAACGCCGTGTACCGCCTCGGCGTTCTGCACCTCACCCTGCCCAAGCGGGAAGAGGCGAAGCCCAAGGCCATCTCCATCAAGGTGGAGGGCAAGTAAGCCGCGGCCCGCGAGCCAGGAGTCGGCCGACATCCTGGGCGAGGCGCCGGCGAGCCGGCGCCTCGATCGCTTTTTTTGGCCACGACCGGTCGAGCGCTGGGCGCGACGCCGCGGCAGCTCTTTCTCCGCCGCCGCCGCGTCGTGTAAGGTACGCCCGTGCCACGCATCCGTCTGCTACCCGACACCGTCATCAACCAGATCGCTGCGGGGGAGGTGCTGGAGCGCCCTGCCTCGGCGGTCAAGGAGCTGGTGGAGAACGCCCTCGATGCCTGCGCCTCGCGGATTTCCGTCACCCTCGCGGCCGGCGGCCGTGATCTCATTGCCGTCGAGGACGACGGCGAGGGGATGGACCACGACGACCTCCACTTGGCCCTCGAACGCCACGCCACTTCCAAGCTCGGCGACGTTGCCGAGCTGGCGCGCATCGCCACCCTCGGCTTTCGCGGCGAGGCACTACCCTCCATCGCCGCGGCCTCGCGTTTCGCCATCGAAAGCGCCGCCGCCCCAGGCGTCGGCCACCGCCTCGAGGTGGCCTTCGGCACGGTCGTCGCCTCCCACCCCTGTGGTCGCCCGCGCGGCACCCGCGTCGAGGTTCGCGACCTGTTCCTCAACCTCCCGGCCCGCCGCAAGTTCCTCCGCTCGGCCGCGACGGAGCTTCGCCACGCCGTTGCCACCCTCACCGCCCTCGCCCTGGCCCGGCCTTCCGTCGCCTTCTTCCTCGAGCAGGGAGGACGCCGACTCCTCGCGCTGCCGGGCGTAGCGGACCTCGGCACGCGCCTCGCCGACCTCCTGGGGCCCCGCCGGGCCGCCGAAGCTGTTCCCCTCGCCCACGCGGCGAGCGCCGTCCAGGTGACCGGCTTTCTCCTGCCCACCCTCTCCCCCCGCGACAGCATCTTTGTCGTCAACCAGCGGCCGGTGCGCGACCGTCTTCTTGCCGCCGCCGTCAACAAGGCCCTTCGCACGCCGCACGGGAGCGGACTCGGCGCCGTCTGGCTCCTCCTCTCCCTCCCCCCCGAGCAGGTGGACGTCAACGTGCACCCTGCCAAGGCGGAGGTTCGCTTCGCCGATCCGGGCGGCGTGGCCGCCGCCGTCACCGCCGCCCTGCTCCAGGCGCGACAGGCCGCCGAGGGGCCCGCTGCCGTGCGTCGGATCGTCCTCGTCGACCCCACCACGCCCCCGCACGGGCCCCGCGCCCACGCCGCCTGGAACACGCCGCCACCACCCCGCGCCAGCGAGACCCTGCCCGCCGCCTTCGCCGAGCGCGAGCCCCTCGGTCGCCTCCTCGGCCAGTACCGCAACACCTACCTCGTCCTGGAAGATGCCGAAGGGCTCCTCCTCGTGGACCAGCACGCCGCCCACGAGCGGATCCTTTACGAGGAACTCCTCGCCCGTCCTGCCGATGCGCCGGTCCAGCGCCTGCTCCTCGCCGAGGTGGTCGACCTTCCCCCCGAGCGCGCCCTCCTCGCCAGCGAACATCGCGACACTCTGGCGCTCCTCGGCGTCGAGGTGGAGGACGCGTCCGGCTCCTCCGTCCGCGTCCTCGGCCTGCCCCCCCACCTCGCCCCCGACAGCGCCGCGGAACTGCTCCGCCGCCTCCTCGACGACCTCGCCGACGGCCTGGCTCCGGGGGACACGCCGCGCGAACGCCTCGCCGCATCCCTGGCCTGCCACGGCGCCATCAAGAAGCACCGCCCCCTCGCTCCCGTCGAGGCAGGCGAGCTGCTCCGCCGCCTGGCCGCCTGCCGCACCCCCCACCGCTGCCCCCACGGTCGGCCAACCATGATCCGCCTTGCCCACGCCGAGATCGAGCAGCGCATCGGCCGCCGGTAGCGCCTCGACCGGCGCTCCGGCCCCGAAAAAAGGAGCCACGCCGAAGCGTGGCGACCGTCCCACTGGCGTGGGACCCGGAAAGGAGTGGGATGAATTGGGAACCTGGGCGGGGCGCCCGGTCCCCGGGGGGGCTCAGTACCTCGTGGTGTACCTCCTGTCCATGACCTCCTGCTGCGAAACCAGGAAAACCCGCTGCCGGGCACAGCAACGCGACATTCCGGCAGCCACCTCGGGCCAAGCAAGGGACATGCCACGCATGGACTGTCCTCCCGCGTCACGCATCTCCTGCAAACCATTGAGGATCTGCACCAGCCACCGGGCCGCCTGCCCAGGCGTACCGAAGGCTCGCGTTGCGTGCCGGTAACGCCATGTTCCCGACGCTTCGAGCGTCCTAGCCGATCCCGTAGAGCTTGAGCTTTTCCCAGAGGGTCTTGCGGGAGACGCCGAGGAGTTCCGCCGCCTCGCTCTTGCGGCCGTTGGTGGCGGCCAGCGCCGCCTGCATGGCTTCGATCTCGGCCCGTTCCACCGCCTCGCGCAGGGTCATCACCGACTTGGCGGCCGGCGGTTTCGCCACCGCCCGCTGCCCTTGGAGGGCGGCCGGCAAGTCCTCGAGGCCGATGCGGCCACTCCGACAGAACAGGACGGCACGCTCGACGGCGTTGCGCAGCTCCCGCACGTTGCCTGGCCACGGGTAGGCGTCGAAGGCCTCCATGGCCGCATCGCTGAAGGAAGCGACATCCTTGCCCCGCTCGCGGCTGAACTCCTCCAGGAACCGCTGGGCAAGGAGCGGGATGTCCTCTCGCCGCTCCCGCAAGGGGGGAAGGTTGATGGTCACCGTGTTGAGTCGAAAGTACAGGTCCTCCCGGAACCGCCCGGCACCGATGTCCTCCTCGAGGGGACGCAGCGAGGCCGACACGAAACGCACGTCGACGGGGATGGAACGGTTCGAACCGAGCCGCTCGATCTGCCGCTCCTGGAGCACCCGCAGGAGCTTCACCTGGAAACTCAGCGGCAGCTCGCCGATCTCGTCCAGGAACAGCGTCCCCCCGCTCGCCGCTTCGAAGCGACCGACCCGCCGCTCGCTGGCCCCCGTGAACGCCCCCTTCTCGTAGCCGAACAGCTCCGATTCGATGAGCGACTCGGGCAGCGAGGCGCAGCTCACCTTGATGTACGGCTTGGCCCGCCGCGGCGAATTGAAGTGGATGGCCGAGGCGACCAGCTCCTTGCCGGTCCCGCTCTCCCCCTGGATGAGGACGCTGGCATCCGAGTCGGCCACCACCCGAATGAGCTCGAACACCTCCTGCATCTTCTTGCTCTTGCCGAGGATGTTGCCGAAGGAAAAGCGCTTTTCCAGCTGTTCCTGGAGCCTGATGTTCTGCTCGCGCAACAACTTGAACGAACAGACGTTGGACAGCCGGAGCAGGAGCTGGACGATGGAAAAGGGCTTGGTGATGAAATCGGCCGCCCCTTGCCGCATGGCTTCCACCGCGCTTTCCACGGTGCCGTGGGCAGTGATGATGACCACGGTCGTCTCGCCTTGCATGGCCTTGACCCGCCGCAGCACCTCCATCCCGTCCATCCGCGGCATCAGGAGATCGGTCAGCACCACGTCGTGGAGGTGCTGCTCGAAGAGCTGCATGGCCTTGGCGCCATCTTCCGCAACGTCCACCACCCAGCCTTCCTTCTCCAGCGCCTCGGCCATGGTGATGCGCAGGATCGGCTCGTCCTCCGCAAGCAAGAGGCGTCGTCCGCAGATCGTCATGCGTTGCCCTCCCCCGGTGGCGCCGGTTGCCGGCCCGCCGGCAAGATGACGCGAAACGTCGAGCCCACGCCGACGCGACTGTCCACCTGGATCTTGCCGCCGTGGGCGGTGACGATGCCGTAGCTCACCGCGAGTCCCAAGCCGGTGCCCTCCCCCACCCCGCGGGTCGAGAAGAACGGGTCGAAGATCCGGTCGCGGATCTCCTCCGGGATGCCGATGCCAGTGTCCCGCACCTCGACGATGACCCGACTGCCCACCTCCCGCGTGCGCAACAGGAGCTGACCGCCCCCGGGCATGGCCTGGATGGCGTTGAGGACCAGGTTGAGGAACAACTGCTCCATCTGGAAGTGATCGGCCAGCACCACGGGGTCGCGGCTGTCGAGCTGGAACTCCACCTCCACCTTGTTCTTGCGCAGCTGGTAATCGGCCAGCTCCACCACGTGCTGCAGGCTGTGGTTGATGGCGGTCGGCTCCGGCCGGAGCTCCCGCGGCCGCGAAAAGTCGAGGAGGTTCTGCACCGTGTGCTCGATCCGCTTGATCCCCCCTTCCACGAGGTCCAGGTAGCGGTCGCACAGCGCCTCGTCGCGCAAGTTGCTCCGCATGGTCTCGATGCAGGTGAGGATACCGGCAAGGGGGTTGTTGACCTCGTGCGCCACCCCGGCGGCAAGGGTTCCGAGGGCTGCCATCTTCTCGGTGTGCGCCAGCTGCGACTGCTGCAACCGCTCTCGCTCCCGCGCCGTCTCCAGCTCCTCCATCATGCCGTTGAAGGCGTTGGCCAGCTCCCCGACCTCGTCGCGCCGGCGGATGAGGGCCCGGACCCGGTAGTTGCCGCCCGAGGCTCGCCGCATGGAGGCGTGCAGGCTGAGGATCGGGCGGATGAGCGTCTCCACGTAGAGGGCGGTGAGAATCGAGTTGCCCAGCATCAGCAGCACCGCCAGCAGGGCCATCTTCTTGGCGATGGCCGCCACTTCCCGATCCACGTTTTCGAGGGTGAACCCCATGGCGAGGCCACCCCAGAACCTGGTCGAGATGTGGAGCGGTGTGCGAATCTCCAGGATCCGCTCCCCCCAGGACGACGTCCGCATCTCCGTCTCGGACCCCTTTCCCACCGCGCTGTCGCCAAGGGCCCGCCCGAACGGCTTGCCCAGCAACTCCCAGCGGTTCGAGTGGGTCACCGTTCCTGCCGCATCGGTGACGACCACGTAGCGGAGCAGGTCCTGGTTGCGCTCCAGCAGACCGGTGATGTAGTTGTCGATGAGCCCCGTCTCGGTGACCAGCCCCAGCTCTTCGTACATGAGGGCGTCGGTGATGGGGACGGCCACGGCCTCGGTGATACTCCGCCCGCGCGCCACCACCACCTCGTAGCGCGACTGCCGCTCGTGGACCACTCCGAGCACGGTGAGCAGCCCCATGGTCACGAAGATCAAGGTGTTGGAGTACAGAAAGAACTTGGTCCGCAGCCCGAGCCGCATCATCGCGAGGGGCCTCCGCCACCGCACTCGAGCTGGCGCTCGGGCAAGAGCGCCCACTGGGGACCGAAGACACGAGCCGCAAGTCCGCGCAGGGCCTCGAACTCGGACGCAAGGCTTGCCGCGAAGCCACCCGCCAGCTCCTCGTCCCACCCGGCCACGAGGGCGCGCACGTGCGGGTCTTCCGCCGGCAGTTGCACCAGCACCCGCAACACCGCGTCGCGCACCTCGGCGGTGGTCTTCGGGCCGACGACGAGGGGGAAGTTCGGAATCGGCGCCGACGCCGCCAGCACCCGCAGGCCACGGTCGAGGAACTTCTCGCCGGTCAGATCGCGCACCCCGCCGGCGTCCACCTCCCCGGCCAGCACCGCCTTGGCGACTCGCTCGTGATGGCCAAAGTAGCGGCAGGCGATGTTTTCGCCCGGCCGCAGGCCGGCCTCCACCAGCATGGACCTGGGCACCAGGTGCGAGGAGGTGGACAGCGGCGCGCCGAAGCCGAACCGCGTGCCGGCAAGCTCGGCCAACGAGCGGAGGGGACTGTCCTGGCGCACCAGGATGAGGCTCGTGTACGTGGCCGAGCCGCGCGTTTGGAGGCGCACCACGGGCAGCGCCTCGCAACGCTCGTGGGCGCGCAGGTAGGTGAGAGGCCCGAGGTACGCAACGGCCGTCCGCCCCGAGCAGATGTCTTGCACCGCTTCCTCGTAGGAGGTCGAGATGGCCAGGACCCAGGGCGTGCCGGTTCGTTCCGTGAGGAAATCGACGAGGGGCTGGTACTTCAAGTACATCAGGCGAGGGTTGTAGAAGCTCACCACGCCGAGGCGGAGCGGCTCGCCGCCAGCAGCGGGCCAGGCCGCTGCAAGGGCGAGGGCGAGCACGACTGCACGATTACCAACGCCCATGGCTTCCCCTTCGTGCCGCGGCCACCAGGCCGCCGAACCCGGCTACCTCCACCACCGGGCCGAGGGTGAGCTCGCGCGCCCGCGCCCCGGCCCGGGCCGAGAGGGCAATGACCCGCACTTCGCCCTCCCAGCATCCGCTGGCCCGGCACTCGGCCAGTGCCTCGACCTCGTCGGACGTGCCCACCACGCACCCGGTGACGGGCGTTGCCGAAAGCACCACCCGACTCGCCGGCGTCGGCGGCACGGGCAGCACCACCACCTCGGCGCCGGCATCTTCCAGGATGGCGGCGGCCCGAGCCTCCCCGGCAGGGACCACCAACCGCTCGCCGGCCAGCGGCCGCGAGGCGAACCAGTCCAGACGCTCGGCGTGGGCGACGGTCGTGCCCACGATGAAGAGGGCCGGCGGCTCGATGGCTGCCGCTGCAGCCCGCTCCGGCAAGGTGGCCAGCTCCGCACGGATGCACCGTTGCTGGGCCAGGGTACCCCGCTCCACCAGCGCCGCCGGCGTCTGCGGGTCCATCCCGGCGGCCAGCAGGCGGTCCACCACCTGCGGCAGCGAGGCCACGCCCATGTAACCGACCAGTGTCGCGTGGGGGTCGGCAGCCAGGAGCCGCCACTCCACCTGGGGGCCGTCCTCCTTGCTCGCCTCGTGGGCGGTCACGAGGGTCAGGCGAACCGCTTCCCCCCGGTGGGTCAGGGGGATCCCGGCGTAGGCCGCCACCCCCGTGGCGGCGGTGATCCCGGGCACCACCTCGAAGGGTACTCCGGCTTCCCGAAGCGCCTCCGCCTCCTCGCCACCACGCCCGAAGACGTACGGGTCGCCCCCTTTCAGGCGCACCACCCGCTTCCCCTCCCGTGCCAGCCGGACGAGCAACGCGTTGATCTCCTCCTGGGGCACCGGATGGTGACCGGCCTCCTTGCCCACCCCGTAAAGCTCCACCGTCGCCGGTAGCTGCGAGGGCAAGGCAGTGACCACCAGACGGTCGTAGACGATGGCGTCGGCAGCCAAGAGCCGCTTCATCCCCTTGACCGTCAGCAAGCCCGGATCCCCCGGTCCGCCCCCCACCAAGGACACGAAACCGACGGCACCGCCGGGCGCAGCTTCCTCGAACGCCGCCGGGGTCTCGGCCGAACCCGCGGGGGAGGGCGGCGCCTCTGGCGCCAGCCAACCGGCCATCTCCGCCTCGCTCGGCACCCGCACCTGCAGGGTCGAAGGGTCCACGGTCTCGCCGAAGAAGCGATCGAACAGGGCCTCCTGGTCCTCCCCCTCGCGCCCGGCAGCCCGCACGGCAGCCCGAAAACGGGCCGCTGCCGCGAGCCACTCGCCCCACGCGGGCGCCAGCCGCTCCTCGAAGAGTTGCCGCAGACGCCGCACCGCGAAGGGGGCCTCGCCGCCCGAGGCAATGGCCAGCTGGAGGGACCCGCGCCGAACGCGGGCCGGAACCTGAAAGCTACACAGCTCGGGATCGTCGGCAACGTTGACGAAAACTCCCGCCGCCTCGCCATCCCGGAATACCCGGACGTTGGTCGCTCGCTCGTCCGTGGCGGCAAAGACCAGCCGGTAGCCGGCCGCCTCGCCGTCCCGGTACTCGCGCCGCTCGAGGGTGAGGCGCCCTGCTTCTGCCAGGGCGCAAAGCGCAGGGCACGCCGCCCGGGCCACCACGGTGACCCGGGCTCCCGCGTTCAGCAAGCTCTCCACCTTGCGGAGCGCCACCCGGCCCCCACCCACCACGAGACAGGGCCGGTTCTCGAGGACCAGCGTCACCGGCAGCATGCACCCCCCACCGGCGCGAGACGACCTGCCCTCCCGCGCCGTCCATCAACCCACGAGGACGTCCCGCCTCCCCACCGTCTGCCGCACCCTCCACGCCTCGCCCCGCCCGAGCCCCGCGAGCCACTCCCTCACCACATCTTCTACGATACTCTCCGCAGCCACCACCGCGGCATGCCGGCGCGCCTCGCCATCAGCAAGGTCGCGGCCGAGGGCGTCCACGTCCAACACCACCAGGGAAGGAGGCCAGGGGCCGTGGCGAGTGACGGACGGGGGCACGGCCAGATCGATGACGCAGCGCAGGGCCCCCTCCACGCTGGCCTGGGCCACCCAGGCCCCGTCGAGCACCCCTTCGTGGGCGCCGGTGGCGCACACCACCCCGGCCACCTCCGCCAGCACGCGGTGCCGCCAATCCCAGGGCAGCGCCTCGCCGCCCACCTCCTGCCCCAGAGCCACGGCCCGCTCCCAGGTCCGGTTGGCCAGCAACAGCCGTCCCACCCCGCGCTGGCGGAGCCGACGGGCGGCCAGGGTACCCATCTCCCCCGCCCCCAGCACCAGCACGCTCGCGCCCTCGAGGCCGCCCAGGGTGCGGGCCAGGACGTTGACGCCGCATCCGGCCAGGGATCGCCCGCCACCGCCCAGCTCGGTCTCCGAGCGCACCCGCTTGCCAGCGCGAAACGCCGCGTGGAAGGTGCGATGGAGGAGCCCGCCGGCGGTCCGTTCGGCGCAGGCGCGGCGATACGCAGTGCGGACCTGCCCCTGGACCTGATCCTCGCCGAGGACCGCCGATTCCAGCCCTGCCGCCACGCGGAAGAGGTGGCGCGCCGCCGCCTCGCCGACCCGCACCGCGAGGTGCGGGAGCACCACCGCCCGTCGCTCGGCGGGCAGGCACAGCCAGTCGAGGAACAGCTCGACGCACCGCGGCACGGGCAACGCCTCGAAGTACACCTCGACCCGGTGGCAGGTCAGCAGGGCCACCGTCCGGTACCCCTCCCCCACACCCAGGAACCCCCGTCCGTCGAGCTGCCGGTGCGCCTCGCCCAGGAGCTCGACGGTGGCGCGGCTGCGATCCAGTCCGACCTGCACCAGTGCCGGTGTCACGGTCCCCCCCGCTCGCGCCCCACGGACCGCCAGCGCAGACCGCCGCCCAGGTATCGGGCCGTCACTCCCTCCCTGCGCAACCACCGCACCGCTTCGGCAGCTCGCCCCCCTCGCTCGCAGATGACGAGGTACGGCCCCGACCCCACCTCGCCACGGCGGTCGCGCAACTCCTCGAGGGGAATGGCGAGGGTTCGGGCAGCAGCAGGACCGTGCCGGCGCCGCTCCTCGTCGTGGCGCACGTCGAGGAGCGCGGCATTCTCGAGGTCTTCCCCGGGCGGGGCGGCCACCACCCCGTCCTCCTGGTTGCGGGCCACCCAGGCAGCTACGGCCAGCGGCTCGAGGGCGGGGGCAAAGGGTGGGGCGTACGCATGTTCCAGGTGCGAAAGCTCGGCCACGGTGGCACCCCGCGCCAGGAACTGGGTGGCCACGTCCACGCGGGCGACGGCCTCGCCGGCGCCGACGCACTGGACCCCCAGCAGGCGTTCGGACCCCCGCTCGTAGGTGAGCTGCACCGCAAGCTCCTGCGCCTCGGGCCAGTAGTGGGCCCGATCGTGGCTCACAAGCCACGACGCGGCAGCGTCGAGACCCAGGCGGCGCGCCTGGGCCAGGGTGAGGCCGGCAGCTGCCACCTGACAGCCGAAGACCTTGACCGCCATGGCTCCGACCACCGGCGGCAGCGCGTCGGCGATACCCGCCAGCACATTGGCCACCACCCGTCCTTCTCGGTTGGCCAGCGAGCCGAGGGGAAGGTAGGTTGGACCTCCGGTGATGGCATGGCGGACCTCCACGCAATCCCCCACCGCCCAGAGGTGCGGGACGGAGGTCGCGCCGCGTTGGTCGACGGCAATGGCACCCGACGCGCCCAGGGCAACCCCGGCCTGGACGGCGAGCTCGACCCGCGGGGTGACGCCGACCGCGACCACCACCACATCGGCCCGCAGGCGCTCGCCGGGCAGGAGGACGGTCGCCCCCGTGGCATCGGCCTCGATCTTCTCCACAGTGGTGCTCAGGCGGAGTGCCACGCCGTGGTCGGCGAGGACGGCGGCCACGATGGCGCCCGCGTCAGCGTCCAGCATTGCCGGCAAGGGCCAGGCCGCCTGTTCCACCAGGGTGACCTGGGCTCCCCAAAGACCGCGGAAGGCGTCCGCGAGCTCGCACCCCAAAGGCCCCGCGCCGACGACGGTCACCGTCCGGACCGAGCCGGACGCCAGCCCCTGGGAGAGGGGCGCAAGATCCTCGAGGCGGTGGAAGCTGCGCACCCGCGGGTGGTTTGGCTGGCCTGGAAGTCGCCGCGGCTCGGCCCCACAGGCCAGGACCAGCTCGTCCCATTCGAGCTGCCGCCGCTCCCCTCCCTCCACCAGGGTGAGGGTCCGCGCCGCCGGATCGACGCCTTCCGCTCGCCACGGCGCCAGCACCTCGATCCCCTTGACCCTGGCGAAGTACGTTGGATCGCGCAGGGCACCGTCCTGGGTCTTGCGCAACCGCTCCGCATCTTCGACGTCACCCGCCAAGACGTACGGTAGACCGCAGGCGGCGTACGAGAACGCCCGCTGTTCCTCCACCACGGTGATCCGCCAGCTCGGCTGCAACCGGGTCAGCCGGCACGCGCACTTGAGGCCGGCGGCGGAGGCGCCGACGATGACCACGCGACGGCGGGCCGGCTTGGTCACCTCGTGGCCTCCCCCCCTCACGACACCAGCTCGCCCCGCACCGACAGGGCGATCTTGTAGAAGACCGTGATCAGGAACATCCCCACCGCGTAGACCCCGAGGGAGATCATGAGCTCGGTGAGCGTCGGGGTGTACGACACCACGTGCGCCGTCGGCGTCGGGATGAACCCGGCCACCACCATGCCCAACCCCTTGTCGATCCAGATGGAAACGAACACCGCCACGCACGCCGCCACCAGGGTGGGTTGGCGGTTGCGGGTACCGGGGTTGATCAGCAGCACGAGGGCCACCACCGACAGCAGCGCGGACGCCCACATCCACGGCACCAGCGCCGTGGAGCCCGGCAAACCCAGGAACAGGAAGCGGAAGTGGTCGACGTGCTCGGGGATGCCCGAATACAGGGCGGTGAACAGCTCCATCAAGATGAAGAACACGTTGATGGACATGGCGTAGGTCACGATGAGGGCCAGCCGGCGCAGCGCCACCTCGCCGGGATCGAATCGGGTGAAGCGGCGGATCGCCAGCGTCATGAGGATCAGGAGCGCAGGCCCGGAGGAGAAGGCGGAGGCGAGGAAGCGGGGTGCCAGGATGGCCGTCATCCAGAACGGCCGCGCAGCGAGCCCCGAGTACAGGAACGCCGTCACCGTGTGAATGGAGATGGCCCAGGGGATGGAAAGGATGATGATGGGCTTGATCCAGGTGGGCGGCTTGATCCCCTTGCGCTCGGCGTTCAAGGTGACGTGGGAGATGAGGGCGTTGAGCACCAGGTACCCACCCAGGGAGATCATGTCCCAGAACATGAGGGAGTGGGGCGTGGGGTGCAGCATCACGTTGAGGACCCTGGTGGGTTGGCCCATGTCCACGAAGATGAACAGCATGCACATCACCACGGCGGCCACCGCCAGGAACTCGCCGAGGATGGTGATGCGGCCGAACTCCTTGTGGTCGTGGAGGTAGTAGGGAAGCACGACCATCACCGCCGAGGCGGCGACACCCACGAGAAACGTGAACTGCGCAATGTAGAAGCCCCAGGTGACGTCCCGCGACAACCCCGTCACTCCCAGACCGAAACTGAATTGCCGCAGGTAGAACGCCAGCCCCACCACCATGAGGCCGGAAAGGAACGCCATCCATCCCCAGTAGTTGCGGCTGCCGGAAAGAGCTTTCTCGAGCATGGTCACCTCAAACCAGGTAGTAGACAGCCGGGTGCGTGCCGAGGGCCGGCTTGCGGCGCACTGCAAATCGCGACCGCAAGAGCGTCCGCACTTGCGAGGCTGGATCGTTGAGATCGCCGAACACCAGCGCGCCCTCCCGACAGGCCGCGACGCAGGCTGGCGGCAGGTCCTTGGCCAGGCGCTCCTCGCAGAACGTGCACTTCTCCACCACCCCCTTGGTCCGGGTCGGGAAATCCTCCACCACCTCGGGAACGAAGGGGCGAGGATCGCGCCAGTTGAAGCTGCGGGACCCGTAGGGGCACCCGGCCACGCAGTAGCGGCAGCCGATGCACCGGTGCCAGTCCATCATGACGATGCCGTCCTCGCGCCGCCAGGTGGCCTGGGTCGGGCAGACCTTCACGCAGGGTGGGTTGTCGCAGTGGTTGCAGAACACCAGCACCGGCTGGCTGGTCAGTGCCTCGTCGACGTACTCCGCCTCCTGATCGGGGAACGCCTTGGTAAACGGCTCCTTCCAGATCCACTTGACGTCGTGGCGGGGATCCGGCACCGACGGCACGTTGTGGGCGGCGTGGCACGCCTGGATGCACGCCCGACACCCCTCCTCCTTCAAGCACTTGCGGGGATCGATGACCATCGCCCAGCGCCGCCCTCCGCGGCGCGACCCCGAAGGAGCCGAGGACGCCTCGGCCACCGCCGGCACCAGCCGCCGCCCGGCCAGCACGACCACCGTGAACCCGGCAAATTCGAGAAACTTCCGGCGCCCCACCTTCATGATGCCGCCTCCTTGGGCTCCACATGACACTGCCAGCAGTACGGCGTCACGGCGAGGTAGTTGTGGCAGGCGTCGCAGAACTCCTTCTTGTTGGCGTGGCACTTCATGCACGCCCGGGAAAGACTCATCTCGAACACCCTGCCGTCCGGGGTCGTGGTGGTGCGCACCCCCCCTCGAACCACCTCGTCCCGCCACTGGTTCAGGAGCTCCATGTGGCTCGCCCGCATGATCGCCTTGGACGCCACGCAGCGCGTCTCGCTGGTGGCGAGTTTGGGCTCGGGTCTTGCTCCCTTGCCGGCCACGGCGGTGTGCCAGAAGGGCAAGAGCGCCACGGCCACGAAGACGCCGAGACCGGTGAGGATCTTGCCACCGTCATACAGCATGAGCCTTGCCCTCCTTGCCGGCGAGCGGCCGGCCGCGCAGGTCGGTGGTACGCTCCTTCTCACCCTCCATGACCAGGGCGTTGGCCACCAGCTCGTGGACGCCGGCCACCGTCACGCCGGGGACCCAGAAATCCATGAGCGTCGTCAGCACCGCCCGGTCGATGGCGCAGATGCACGCCAGAGTATCGACGCCGTACTTCTCGTGCACGTGCTTGACGGCGTTGGCCCGCGGCAACCCGCCCCGCAGACGCATCTCCATGTTCTCGTCGTTGCCCAGGCCGGCACCGCCGCCGCAGCAGAAGGTCTGCTCGCGGATGGTGTTCTCGGGCATCTCGAAGAAGTTGTTGCAGGCGGCTTTCAGGCAGATCCGCGGTTCCTCGAGCAGCCCCAGCGCCCGCGACGGGTTGCAGGAGTCGTGGAAGGTGACCCGCACGTGGTCGTTGCGGCTGGGGTCGAGGACCAGCTTGTTGTGGTGCACGAGATCGGCAGTGAACTCGCAGATGTGCACGATCTTGGCCGACGCCGCGTGGTCGAAGCGAGTGCCCGTTACCGGGCTGACCGGCACCTCGAGGAAGTCCGGCGGCCCGTGCATGGTGTTCATGTACTGGTGGAGGACCCGCCACATGTGGCCGCACTCCCCGCCCAAGAGCCACTTCACCCCCAGCCTCCTGGCCTCGGCGTAGATCTTGTAATTGAGCCGCTTGATGGTCTCGTGGGAGGTGAAGAGGCCGAAGTTCCCCGCCTCCGAGGCGTACGCCGAGAGGGTGTAGTCGAGGCCGATATGCTCGAACAGCAGCAGGTACCCCATGAAGGTGTAGATCCCGGGGTCGGCGAAGTAGTCCGCCGACGGCATGACGAAGAGCACCTCGGCGCCCTTGCGGTTGAAGGAAGGGTGCACGCGGACGCCGGTGACCTCCTCCAGCTCGTCGCACAGGAACTCGATGTTGTCCTTGAAGGTGTGGGGCTGGATGCCCAGGTGGTTGCCGGTCCGGTGGCAGTTGGCCACTGGCTCCATCACCCAGTTGATGTTGAGCCCCACCAGGTTGAGGAGCTCCCGGGCCAGCATCGTCACCTCGGCCGTGTCGATGCCGTACGGGCAGAACACCGAGCAGCGCCGGCACTCGGTGCACTGGTAGAAGTAGTAGTACCACTCCTTCAGGACCTCGGGCGTCAAGGCGCGGGCCCCCGCCACCTTGCCGAGGAGCTTGCCGACCGCCGTGAAGTCGTTGCGGTAGATGGACCGCAACAGCTCGGCCCGCAGGACCGGCATGTTCTTGGGGTCGCCGGAGCCGATGAAGAAGTGGCACTTGTCGGCGCACGCCCCGCAGCGCACGCAGATATCCATGAACAACCGTAAGGAACGGTACTTGGCGAGCCGCTCCCGGAAACCCTCGCGGATGATCTCCTCCCAGTTGGCAGGCAGTTTCCAGTCGGCGTCGGTGGGCGACCACTCGCGCGGGTTGGGAAAGCCCATGTAGATGAGATTCTTGGCAGCCGCCGGGTACGACCAGGTGCCGCGTCGTGCCTCGAAATCGATGGTGGGGTCCATCCAGTCCCGCTTGGGGGGGCGGTAGTCGATCTCGAGGAGCTGCTCAGGACTCTTCTTTTCCATCGCTCACTCCCGCTCCAGCGGCAGCCCGGCCGCCTTGATCTTGTCGTGGAACTCCTCCTCCCATTCCTCGTAGGTGTGGACGTTGACGGGGGCGTTCCAGGGGTTGGCGTGGTGCCGCTGCCGGTTGTTGTTGGCGAGGTTGCGCATGGGCGACAGGAACACGCCGGCCAGGTGGGTGAGCTTCGAGAACGGCAGATAGGCGAACAGCACGCACACCAGAAAGACGTGCACGATGAACAGCGGGGAAAGGCCGTCAGGCACCACCGGCCGGAAGCTGACCAGGGACATGGCCAGGTCCTTGGCGGCGACCGTGTCCGTCTTGACGAAGTAGCGGAGCAGGACGCCGCTCCCCGCAATGCCGATCAGGAGCATGAGGGGCAGGTAGTCGGCGGCCAAGGAGATGTAGCGGAGGCGCGGGTCGAGGAGTCGTCGCCCGAGCAGGAAGGCAAGCCCCGCCAGGATCACCAGGTCCGTGAGGTAGAGGATGGGTACGCCTACCTGGAAGAACCCATCGAGCCCCTGCAACCAGGAGACCACCGCCGGCACCGGCTCGACGAAGAAGCGGTAGTGCCGCACGAAGATGGCCAGGAACGAGAAGTGAAAGGCGAGGGCCGCGGCCCACAGCCACTTGTCCGGGCCGTACACCGTCTTGCCCTTTTCGAGCTGCACCCGCGTGTTGCGGAAGAGGGAGCGGAAGGCCACCACCTCGAGGAACATCCTCCCGAACACGCCCCACCCCGTCGCCGGATTGTCCAGGCGCGCTGGCTTGATCCAGGGGAGCGATCGCTGCTGCCCACAGGTGGTGGGGACACGAAAGGGCACCGGCGCGCGTGCCCACTGGATCACCTTGCGGACCAGCCCCACCAGGAGGATGGCAGCGGCCAGATAGGGCACGACCACCGCGAAGAAGGGTGCGAGTCCCAGCGACGCGACACCGAGCCACGGAACTGCGATCAAGAGTCCCAGTACGATGACGGACACGACCAACGCCATTCCCAGCCCTCCCTTCAGGTCGACGGGGCGTCCACCTCGCCCTCCTGTCCTCCGGCCCCGTCAGAACCGTCGAGCATCCCCGCTCGCTTCAAAAGCGAGTGGACGCGGGCCTTTGCCTCTCGCTCCTTGAGCTCGTGCAGCCGGTCGCGGCAGGCCACGTAGCAGTCCAGCGAGCGCAGCAAGAGCCCATCGACCCGCTCGTCGAGGAGTGCGAACTCGTCGCCGAACCCCTGCCCTTCGCGAGTCACCGCGGCGCGCAGCACCCGCTTCAGTTGACCGACGAACCCCAGCGCTTGGGACGGGGAGAACCCCTGGATGGAGCGCAGTCGCACGATGGCGTCCAGGGCGGCCTCGGCCTCGCGCCCCCACTCGCCGCTGAGGACGGCGTCCAGGAGCGTGGCCGCCCCGTGCCGGACCGTGGCCCCCACCGGGTTCCGGAAGGGGTCCTGCTCGCTGGTGTAGAAGCGGCGGCTCTCCTCCGGGTAGGAGGCAAGCATCGTGGCGCACCACTGCGCCGCGATCTCCAGGCGGCGAGCCCGCAGGGCATCCACTAGGGGCATGCCCCAGCCTCCCAGCACCGCTGGCGACGGTCCTCACCCCCCACCGTGGCGGCCCTCCCCTCGGCTCGGCAGCGCCCTCCTGCGCCGGATTCGGGTGCCGGTGACGCTGCCTCGTCAGGCCTAGACGCACCCCGTCGGCTTGGGGAGACCTGCCACCTTGCACGCGCCCTTGGCCGGCCCGGAGGGGAAGAGCTCGTAGATGGTCTTGAGGTCGAAGCCCGTCTCCTTGCAGAGCTTGCGGATCATGGGCGCGACGCCGAACTGGAGGTAGTAGTTCCGAAGGTAGTTGACGACCTTCCAGTGGTTTTCCGTCAGTTCCGTGACCCCCTCGGTGGTCGCGAGGGCCAGGGCCACCTCGTTGTTCCACTTGTCAGGTTCTTGCATGAAGCCGTCTTCGTCAACTTCGATGGAGACGTTTCCGTGGGTGAAAACTGGCATATGTCCCTCCCTGGGTCCCGTCGGGCCTTCACGCCCGGCGGCCCTCGATCTCCATGACCGGTACTCGCTGCTGCGCGTTTTCCGCCTTCTCCAGCGCCCGCAGGAAATCAGGCTGCGGGCGAAAGCCCAACTTGAGGGCCGCTGCAAGGTGTTCCCGGCTCTCCTGCACCTCGCCCCGGGCCAGCAGTCCCACCGCCAGGTAGTAGTGGCCGCCCGGGTGGTTCGGCTCGAGGGCCAGCACCTTGCGGTAGCAGCGCACGACGCCCTCGGCGTCCCCGAGGTACAGCATGGCCTGTCCCATGTTGTAGTGGGCCACCACGGAACGCTCGTCGAGCCGGACAGCCTGTTCGGTGGCTTCCAGCGCCCCCTTGAAGTCCCATTGCAACAGCCGAACTCCCCCCAGGTTGACCCAGGCCTGCACGAGGCCCGGGTCGATATCCAGGGCCCGCCGGTACTGCGCCTCGGCCTTCTTCACCAGACCCCGGTCCATGTACGCGAGCCCGAGGTTGAACTGGGCGACCGCCGAATCGGGGTCGGCCGCCACTGCCGCTTCGCAACGCGCGATCCGGGACTTCACGCTTTCGGGCATCCCGCCTCCTCCCCATCGAGGGCCACCCCCACCCGACGGGCAAGGTCCGCCGGCAGGACCGACATGGCCTTGCACAGCTCCTCGCGGAACTCCTCCACAGCCGCCGGCACAGCCGCCAACAACCGCTCGAACACCGTCACCACACCGCCCGCAAGCCCGGGGTCGGCGAGGAGCGGCACGAGCGCCCCGGCGTAGGGCCTGACCAGTTCCGGGGTGTGCGCCGCCAGCGCCGCCACGGCTTCGAGGACCGGCCCAGCGTTGGTGGCCGATTCGTCGTTGAGCGCCCACAGGAAGCGTCGGAGGAGCTCCCGACCGCGTGCGGCGTCGGTGGCGGCCACCATGGCCAGGGCTGCCGCGCTGCTCCGCGCCACGGCGGGGTCCTCGTCCCACAGACGACGGGTCACGAACCGCATGGCCCGGGGGCTTGCCGCCGCCATGGCGGCCACCTCGGAGACAGCGCCGGCGCGCAGGAGTGCCACGAGCCGCTCCCTCACGCCCATCCCACGGCGCACGCCCGTCCATCCGGCCGCGCCCCGCGGGCAGCGGCCAAGAACCCCTGTGCCCACTCGGGGCACCCCCCGACGTGCACGTGCACGTAGCTGGCCCAGACGTTCTGCCGCACCACCCCGTCCCGCCCACCGCCGAGGCCGACCCCGCGGGCGAGGCGGGCTGCCGTGGCGGTGGCGTCGCTTCCGGCCGCCACCCGGGAGTAGTGGAACTCGTGTCCCCGCACCGTCGTACCGACAGGATAGAAAGGATTGCCGCGGTCGATCTCGGCCACCGCATAGCCGTGCCCTTGCGGCCGCGCACACTGCTCGACCTCGAGGTCGAGCACCCCGGCCATGGCCACCGTCCGACCACCGACCGCGAGGGTGCGGGCGAGCAGCATCAGCCCACCGCACTCCGCATAGACGGGAACACCCGCCGACGCCGCCCGCTTCATGGAGCGGAGGAATCGCCGGCAAGCCGAAAGCTTGTCGGCGTGCACTTCGGGGAACCCTCCGCCAATGTAGATGGCGTGGACGTCGGGGATCTCCTCGTCGGCCAGGGCGGCCACGGTGACCAGGTGGGCGCCGCCGGCGCTCAGGGATTCCAGGTTTTCCGGGTAGTAGAAGTTGAAGGCCTGGTCGCGGATCACCGCCACCCGGACCGGGTGCCCCGCCGGCTGTCGTGGCTGCGGCACCACCTCCACCGGTGCCGCCGTCGCGGCCACGGCCAGCAACCGGTCGAGGTCCACCCCGGACGCCACCGCTGCCGCCACTCGCTCGATGGCCTCCTCGCAATCCGGGTGCTCCACGGCGGTGAGGAGGCCGAGGTGGCGGCTCGGCAGCGGGTCACCGCCGCGCAAACGCGGAATGGCCCCCAGGACCGGCACCCCCGTGTCGTGCTCCACCGCCTCCCGGATCAGCTGCTCCTGGCGGGCCGTGCCCACCCGGTTGAGGATTACACCCGCGAGCTCGAGCTCGCCCTCCAGCGCACGGCAGCCGAGCACCAGCGCCGAGGTGGTGCGGGTCACCTTCGTCACGTCGACGACGAGCACCACCGGCGCCCGGAGAAGCCTCGCGAGCGCTGCCGTCGAATGGCTCCCCGCCGCATCGACGCCGTCGAAAAGCCCTCGGTTGCCCTCGATGACCGCAAGGTCGTGCCCGGCCGCCGCCGAGAACGCGTGCATCGCGCCCGCGGACCCCATGAGGTAGGTGTCGAGGTTGCGCCCGGCGCCGCGCACGGCGGCGCCGAGCCAGGCTGCATCGATGTAGTCCGGCCCCTTCTTGAAGGCCGCCACGCGCAGCCCGCGGTCGCAGGCGGAGCGTGCAAGCCCCAGGGATACGAGGGTCTTGCCGCTGTCGCCGGCCAGTCCGGCGATCACCAGGCGGGGCGTACGAAGCTGCATCGGCTCCCGGTCTCCCTCCCTCGCCTCACACCAGATCCAGGAAGCCGCAGGGGCATTCCTCGGCGCACTTCTTGCAGCCGTCGCACACCTCGAGCTTGACCTTGTAGAACTCGCCGTAGTGCGGATCGCTCACCTTGGTGAAGCACGAGTTCTGGCAGTACATCCAGCAGTTCTCGCAGGCGAAGCACTTGCCGCAGGAGAAGCAGCGGGTCACCTCTTCGAGGGCCTGCTCGGAGGTGATCCCGAGATCGATCTCGTCGAGCGGCCTCGCCAGGCGCTCTTCCGGAGAGAGGACCGCGCGAAGGGCCCGCGCCTTGGGCTTGTACCACTCCATCTTGATCTTCTCGGGGCCCACCTTCGGCTTGGCAGGGGGCTCCTTCAGCTCGAGGCCCCGCAATGCGGCGTGCATGGCCTCCGCGGCCTTCCTCCCCTGGCCGATGGAGATGGTCGCCAGGCCCAGGCCGATGTTGTCGCCGCCGGTCCACACCCCCTCGACACCGGTCCGCCCCCAGGCGTCGGCCGTGAGCCACTTGGCCCCCAGCTCGGGGCTGCCGAGAGCGGCCACGTCCGGTTCCTGGCTCACCGCCGTGATGATGGTCTCCACCGGCAACTCGTAGGTGTCGCCCGGGCGCGGCACCGGCCGGCGCCGCCCCGACTCGTCGGGCTCCCCGAGCTCCATCCGCTGGACCACCATGGCCCGCACCGAGCCGTCCGGGTTGCGCAGCACTTCGGCCGGGGCTGCCAGGTACTCGATCTTGATCCCCTCCTCGAGCGCCTCCTCGATCTCCCGCTCGATGGCCGGCATTTCGGCTCGCGTGCGCCGGTACAGGATGGTGACCTCGGCGCCCAAGCGCTTGGACATGGACGCCGAGTCCATGGCCACCCGCTTGGAGACCCGAGCTGCATCGATGGCCGTGTCGCCGCCGCCGATCACCACCACGTTGCCGCCCACCTCGACCCGCTTGCCTGAGTTCACCTGATTCAAGAAGTCGGTGCCGGTCCACACCCCCGGCCCCTCCTCGCCCGGGATCCCGAGGCTCTTGCCCTGATGGGCGCCGATGCCGATAAAGATGGCCTGGAACTGGCGGCGCAGCTCGTCGAAGGACACGTCCTTGCCCACCTTCACCCCGCAGCGGATCTCGACGCCCAGCGCCGCGATCTTCTGCACCTCGGCGTCGATCACCTCGCGCGGCAGCCGGTACTGGGGAATGCCGTAGCGCAGCATGCCACCGGCCTTCGGCAAACTCTCGAACACGGTCACCGCATAGCCGCGCCGGGCAAGCTGATACGCGCAGGAGAGCCCGGCCGGGCCCGCCCCGATGACGGCGATCTTCTCGGGGAACGGACCACCCACGTCGAGGCGCGGCAAGGCGAGGTTCTGCTGCACCCCCCAGTCGCCGATGCAGCGTTCCACCGAGTTGATGGCCACCGCCCCGTCCTTCTCCTTGCGGTTGCAGTGGCTCTCGCAGGGGTGGGGGCAGACCCGCCCCATGATGGACGGGAAGGGGTTGGTCTCCACCTCCATGAGCCAGGCCCTGGTGTAGGCCTCCTCCAAGGAGAGGCCGAGCTTCTCACGCAAGGCGATGGTCATGAGCCAGCCGCGGATGTCGTTGCCGCTCGGGCAGTGCTCGATGCACGGCGGCAGCTTCTCCTGCTGCACCGGCCGCAAGGGGGAAAGCTGCGAAGCTCCCGAACCGCCCAGCTTAGAGAGGTCTTTCTTGGGAATCTCGTCCTTCTTCTTCAACAGGCCCATGGGCGTCGTGTCTCCTCTCTCTCGCGCCCGCCGCTCAGCCGTACGGGTACATCTTCTTCTTGAAGTTCTCCAGTTGTTCCAGCATCTTGGTGTGCTTGTCCTCGTCGGTGAGCAAGTACTCGAGGAGCTCCCGCTGGACGAAGAAGCGGCACTCCTCCTTGAGCTTCTTGGCCAGCTCCACGGTTTCCCGCTCCAGAGCCAGATGCTGTTCCAGCTTGTCCCAGATCTCGGCCAGCTCCTCCGGCGTCAAGCTCACCGGTTGCGTGGTCAGGCTGTCGATCAAGAAGCGCTGCACCCGGTGGTGCTGCCCGGAGTCGTTGCGGATGATCTCCAGGAACTGGCGCACCAGCGGGTTCGTGGTGGTCTCCATGAGTTGCGAAACGCTCTCGATCCCCTTGCGTTCCAGCTCCTGCCAGTGGGCCAGCATCTCGACCATCTGCGCCGTGCGTTCGGCTCCCTTGGATCGCTCCATGTGATCCCTCCCTTCCCGTCGGGGGGCCAGGGGCCGGGGGCGACCGGGCTCGGCCCCCCCGGCCCGTGTCTCCCGCCTAGGACTCGGGCGGCAACGTGATGTAGCTGCCCCCCACGTAGCTGTAGGTGCACCGTCCGGAGTCGATGAGCTGCCGGATCGCCTGCTTGCAGAGCTCCTTGTCGCAGCGATCTTCACCGAACCGGGCGATCATTTCCTTGGTGAGGTCCATCGCCTTCAGGTTCTTCTTGCCGTACGTCTCCTTCACCAGGGCGAACATCGCCTCGGCGACTTCTTCGACGCTCACCTTGTCGCTCATGGCGTCCTCCTAGTGCTTCAGTTGCGCGGAGCGCTTGTAGGTCTCGCCCGCGTGCCTGAAGTCATCGATGTGATACTTGGTGAACGGAATGCCCGTCAGCTTGAAGAAGCGGGGCCACCCGATCCGCTCCACCCACTCGGACATCCGCTCGTACTTGCGGGCGTTGGCAGCGTACACCTCCACCAGGTGCTTGACGGCTGCCACGGTCTCCGGCCAGCGCGGCGGATTGTTGGGGAGGTACGGAATCACCAGCTTGGAGAACTTGGGCTCCGTACGGGCGTTGGAGACCTTGCCGCCGACCCAGATGGAGAGCCCGTCGGTCTTGGCGTTGTTGATCTTCACCGCCGGGCAGACGGTGAAGCAGTTGCCGCAGTACATGCACAGGTGTTCCTCGATGGCGATGGACTGGGCACCGTCCACGGTGGCCGGCCGAATCGCCCCCGTGGGACACGACGCCACCAGGGTCGGGATCTCGCACATCTTCGGCAAGTTGGCGTGATCGATGGTCGGCACCTTGGTGTGCACACCGAGGATGGCGATGTCCGAGCAGTGCACGGCGCCGCACATGTTGAGGCAGCAGGCGAAGGCGATGCGCAGCTTGGCCGGCAGGTCCATGTTCTCGAAGTGCGGGAACAGCTCGTCCATGAGCGACTTGACGACGCCGGAGGCGTCCGTGGCCGCCGAGTGGCAGTGCACCCACCCCTGGGTGTGGACGATGGCGGAGATGGCGTTGCCCGTGCCTCCGACGGGATAGCCGGCGGCCTTCAGCTCGGCGATCAACGGCTCGATCTTCGCCTCGTCGGTGAGTAGGAACTCGACGTTGTTGCGGCTGGTGAACCGCAGGTAGCCGTCGCAATACTTGTCGGCGAGGTCGGCGAACAGGCGGATGGAGTGGACGTTGAGGATGCGGGGCGTGCCGGCGCGCACGCTGTAGAGGACGTCGCCGGACTCGGCCACGTGCTTGAGCACCCCCGGCCGCGGGATCTCGTGGTAGGCCCACTTGCCGTAGTTCTTCTTGATCACCGGCGGCAGGAACTTCTCGTAGTGGGGAGGTCCGATATCGGTTACACGCTTGGCAGCAGACATTGATCTCCTCCTTCTCCCTACGCCTGCTCGTGGAGCTCTTCCTCGAAGAAGATGTACGGGTTGGTGCGCGGGTGCGCGATCATCTCCGGCACCGGTTCGAGACCGATCTGTTCGAGGAAGTTCCCCAGACCGACCCGCTGGATGAACTCACCGACGCGCTCGCGGTTCTTGCCGTGCTCGGCCCACAGATCCCAGATGGCCTCCAACAGCTCCTTGAGGTCGCTGTACGGGGGCTCCATCTCGATGAACGGCACGAACACGCTCGACAGGAGCGCGCCGCCGATGATGGGCGCCTTGGCGCCGATCAGCACCGTGCAGCCGCGTTCCTTGCCCGGCTTCAGCGCCTTGGGCATCACGTTGATGCAGTGCATGCACTTGACGCATTCGGCGTTGTCGATGGCGAGCTCCTTGCCGTCCCAGCTCATGCACCGGGTCGGGCACAGGTCGCAGACGTCCTTCTGGATGTCGATCTTCCCGGCAGCGGCGTAGCTCCGGACCTCCGCCTGGTCGACCTGGATGTCGTCCTTCCAGGTACCGATGAACGACATATCGGCGCGGGCCACCGAGGCGACGCAGTCGTTGGGGCAGCCGGCGAACTTGAGCTTGTACTTGTACGGGAAGGCCGGGCGGTGCAGCTCGTCCTGGTAACTCTGGGTGAAGTCGTAGCAGGCGGCCAGGGTGTCGTAACAGGCCCACTCGCAGCGCGCCGGGCCGCAGCAGGCCGAGGGCGTCCGCATGTCGGAACCGGACCCGCCGAGGTCGAAGCCGAGCTCGGTGAGCGCCTGGAAGGTGGGCTCCAGCTCCGGCGTGGTGGTGCCCAGCAGGATGATGTCCCCGGTCGAGCCGTGCATGTTGGTGATGCCCGACCCGTGTGCCTCCCAGATGTCGCAGATCTTGCGCAGCACGTCGGAGGTGTAGAACCACCCCGACGGCTGGTTGACCCGCATGGTGTGGAAGTGCGCAATGTTGGGGAAGTCCTCGGGGAGGTCGGAGTAGCGCCCGATGACGCCGCCGCCGTACCCCATGACGCCCACGATGCCGCCATGCTTCCAGTGACCGATGTGCTCCTCGTACGAGCGCTCCAGCTGCCCGAGGAGATCCTGGATGACCGGCTTCTCGGCGCTCTTCTTGAGCTCCTTCACGAAGCTCGGCCACGGACCCTGCTCGAGTTCGTCGAGGAGCGGGGTGGGGTGCTTGCCGTTATCGCTCATGATGGCTCCTTTCGGCACCTAGATTCGCGACCAGAAATCCACGAAGACCACCGTGGACAGGACAAACCCGAGGGGGACGTTCACGGCGACGCCCAGGGTGAACGCCCAGAACGGCTTCATGCCGAAGGTCAGCAGTTCGGCGAAGCGGGTCGACAGCCCGATGCACAGGAAGCACAGGACGAACGCCCAGGAGCGCAGCTTCTTGATGGGGGCGATAACCTTGGGCTGCAACACACCGTCGAACCAGCTGGAGACCGTCTGCAGACGGCTCAGGGCAAAACGCTGGTCCTGGCTGGAGGCTGCTTCCTGGAGCAGCCGGAGGTCGTCACGAGAAAGGGGCGCGAGAGCCCGCAGCTGGCGCTTCTCCAGGTCGACCACTACCCGATCCGCAAGGGGCGCGGGTACCGAGTAGTCGGTGAATTCAGCATCGTACGGCACGCCCTGGAGGGTCCCCCGAAACGGCACCGTCCCGACGTACCCTGCTGGCGAACGGGTGGCGATCACGCTCATCACCACCGACGCGGCGAAGAATCCGATCACGAACTTGGGGAACCGCTCCCAGATGACCCCTGCCCCCACCGCCCGTTCCGACGCGTCCTTCTTCTCCCAGCACACCACCGAGACCACGGCCAGGACCAGACACCAGATCCCGATCCAGATGTCCCGGCCGATGACCTTCATCAAGGTAAACGTATTGATGGGGGCGTCGCCGAAGCGGGTCGCCAGCTCGGCCACCACGGCAAACCCTGCGGCGTCGGCGAACTCGGACGTCCCCACCCAGGCGCCCGCCACGCCTGGAGCGATGGTGTTCGGGACGAGTTGCTTGAGGAGGACGGTGAGGACCAGGATCATGACGATGGCCCACACCGTCACGACGGCGATGGAAATGGAGATGTGGTCCTTCTTGGCCTTCACCGCCCCGCCAACGGCAATGGACGCCGAGACACCGCACACCGCGCCCGCGGCACCCAGGGTCGCTCCAAACTGCGGTTCCAGCTTGAAGATCTTGGTCGCCGCCAGGAAGATGGTCAACCACGTGCACACCGACACCAGCGTCGCCTGGAGGAAGGCGATGGGACCGGCGGACACGATGAGGGTCATGGGCAGGGTGGCGCCCAGGAGCACGATGCCCGTCTTGATGTAGTACTCGGTCCGCAGCGCCTCCTTGAGCCAGGACGGCACGCGCAGCACGTTGGAGATGGCGAGCCCGACGAGAAGCGCCAAGAGCGGCGCCTCCACGTTGAGGTCCTCCATCACCTTCCACCCCGCCGCCACGAAGACGGCGAGGGAACCCGCGAACAGAACCAGAAAGCCGGGCAGAAAGCGCGCCGGGGAAACGCCCATGATGGCCATGGAAACCGTGAAGACCCCGCCGAACAGGGCCAAGATCGCCAGGTACCCCGTCGCGTTGGCTCGCAGGTGGTCGAGGACCGTCGTGAAGGCGGTCCACTTGCCGGGGATCACCGCCCAGCTCGCGATGCTGGATCCCATGAGGAAGCTGGCGATGGCAAGGGCGACGATGCCTAGCCCCAGCCACACCGACCACCAGTCCTCGGTCGACCAGAGCTTGCTCATGCCGGAAGCACGTCCCGTTGCAGCAGGCGCCACGCGCACCCCCACGCGGAACGCCGGTTGCAACCGATATGCCAGCGCGCCGACCGGCCGACGGGCCCGACAATCCCGCAACAGTTCAAGAACTTCCCGCTCATGGCACGCGACACCGCCGCACCCGCATGGCCGTGTGTTACCAAGACGTAACGCGACGCCAACGATGCCCGAAGGGCGCGAGGCGGGTGCGGCCCTTCGGGTTGCCCTCCCCTCCCCTGGTCCCGTGGCCCGGGATGGGCAACCCGCGTGGCTCGTCACCGCTCCGTAACAACACGGCCCTCCTGTACGTCCGCCAGGGTCGTGCCCCGAGCTTGCGTTGTGGACTTGGCGACGGGGTGGTCTCCTGCTACCCTACCCCCCGCCATGCACGGAGCGAGGGCCGCTCGAGCGGCCATCCGGGGGAGGATCCATGAGCGTGGGAATCGTCGGGTACGGCTCGTACATCCCGCGCCGTCGCATCCGCCTGGCTGACATCGCCAAGGTCTGGGGCGCCGACGCGGAGTCGTACGAGCGGGGACTGGAGCTGCACGAGAAATCGGTGCCGGCGCGCGACGAGGACACCATCACCATGTCCGTCACCGCCGCCCGGCGCGCCCTGGCGCGGGCCGGGATCGACGCGGCCGACATTGGCGCCATCTACGTAGGTTCGGAATCGCACCCCTACGCGGTGAAGCCTTCTGGCACGGTGGTGGCGGAGGCGATCGGTGCGGTTCCCGCGCTGCACTGTGCAGATCTCGAATTCGCGTGCAAGGCGGGGAGCGAAGGGATGTTCCTGGCCTCGGCGCTGGTCAAGGCCCAGGAGGTCCGCTATGCCCTCGGGATCGGTGCCGACACCTCCCAGGGGGCGCCGGGCGATGCCCTCGAGTACTCGGCCGCGGCCGGAGCCGCCGCGTTTATCTTCGGCCGCGAGCGGCTCGTCGCCACCCTCGACGCCCAGGCCTCCTTCACCACCGACACGCCCGACTTCTGGCGGCGCGAGTACATGCGCTACCCCCAGCACACGGGACGATTCACCGGCGAGCCAGCGTACTTCAAGCACATCCTCGGCGCCGCCCGGATGCTCTTCGACAAGACCGGCACCGCCCCGGCGGACTACGCGTTTGCCGTCTTCCACCAGCCCAACGGCAAGTTCCCCATGCGGGTCGGGAAGATGCTCGGCTTCCGCCGCGAGCAGCTCGAGCCGGGTTGGCTCTCGCCCTGGCTCGGCAACACCTATTCGGGCGCCTCGCCCATGGGCCTCACGGCGATTTTGGACGTGGCCAGGCCCGGCGACCGCATCTTCATGGTCTCCTTCGGCTCCGGCGCCGGTTCCGACGGTTTCGTCTTCACCGTGACGGAGCGCATCGACGAGGTGCGGGACCTCGCCCCGCCCACCCGCGTCCAGCTCGACACCAACAAGTTCTACGTCGATTACGGCACCTACGCCAAGCTGCGCGGCAAGATCCGCCTGGCGGAGTAGAGGGGGACGACCATGCGTGACGTTGCCATCGTCGGAGTAGGCATGACCGACTGGGGGGAGTTGTGGCAGGACTCCCTCCGCACCATCTGGACCCGCGCTGCCCTGGCCGCCCTTGCCGATGCCGGCCTCGACCGGGTCGACGCCATCACCGTGGGCTGCATGTCCGGCGGGCTGTTCGTCGGGCAGGAGCACCTGGCGGCGCTCCTGGCCGACGAGCTCGGCATGGCCGGCGTGCCCGCCACCCGCGTGGAATCCGCCTGCGCGTCCGGTGGCCTCGCCCTCAAGGCTGGCTTCCTCGAGATCGCCTCGGGCCAGGCGGACACGGTGCTGGTGAGCGGCGTGGAGAAGATGACCGACGTCTCGGGGGAAGACGCCACGGCAGCCCTCGCCACCGCAGCCGATCAGGAAACCGAGGTCTTCTACGGCGCCACCTTCCCCGGCCTCTACGCCATGATGGCTCGCGCCCACATGGCCAGGTACGGCACGACGCCGGAACAGCTCGCCGAGGTGGCCGTGAAGAATCACCGCCACGGCCTGCGCAACCCGCACGCCCAGTTCCGCCGCGCCATCACCGTCGACGAGGTCCTCACCTCCACCATGGTGGCCGACCCACTCCACATCCTCGATTGCTCGCCCATCACCGATGGCGCTGCCGCCCTGGTCCTGGCCGATCTCGAGACCGCCCGTCGCCTGGCCAGGGGTCGGCCCCTGGTCCGGATCGCCGGCGTCGGCCATGCCACCGACCGCATGGCCCTCCACGCTCGCGCCGACATGGCGGCCCTGCCGGCCACCACGGCCGCCACGAAGAAGGCCCTCGCCATGGCCGGCAAGACCATGGCCGACATCGACGTCATCGAGCTGCACGACTGCTTCACCATCGCCGAGATCATGGTCCTCGAGGCGATGGGGGTGTGCGCCCCCGGCGAGGGGGGAACCCTCGCGCCCTCCGGCCGCACCGCCCTCGGCGGCGAACTGCCCGTCAACCCCTCCGGCGGCCTCAAGTCCAAGGGCCACCCGGTGGGCGCCACGGGGGTCGCGCAGGCAGTGGAGATCGTCACCCAGCTGCGCGGCGAGGCTGGCGAGCGACAGGTGCCCGGCGCCCGCGTCGGCCTCACCCAGAACATGGGAGGGACAGGCGCTTCGACCCTCGTGCACGTCCTGGAGGTGGTGTCATGATCCCCGTGACCACGCCGCGCCTTGCGCGCGAGTTCCCCGTCCGCTACCGCCTGGAAGCGGCCCGCTGCACCGTGTGCGGGGCCGTCCTCTACCCCGCCCGGCAGGTGTGCCCGGTGTGTCAGGCGCGCTCCTTCGAACGCTTCACCCTCACGCCTCACGGGACGGTGGCCACCTTCACGGTCATCCACGTGGCGACCACCGCCTTCCGCCAGGAAGCGCCCTACGTGCTCGCCGTGGTGGAACTGGCCGACGGCGTCCGCTGCACCTGTCAGCTTGCCGACGTGGCTCCCGGCGAGGTACGGATCGGCATGCCGGTGCGTCTCGAGTTCCGCCGCATCCAGGAAGCCGGCGAGGCGGGCGTCATCGCCTACGGCCACAAGGCGGTGCCAGCCTAGCGGCAGGGCTACGGGTCGCGGACGCAGCGGAACCCGAGCGACACCATGCTGTTGGCCGGGTTCTGGCTGTACCGGTACGACAGGCGCAACCGGCCGGGATCGCTCGTCCAGGAGCCGCCGCGCACCACCCGGGTGCTGCCGGTGGGCGGGCCGGGGGGATCCACCTCGGGCGAGACGGCGTAGTAGCTCTCGTCGTAGAGGTCGGCGCACCACTCCCAGGCGTTGCCCAGGAGGTCCACGAGGCCGAAGGGGTTCGCCGGGAAAGAACCGACGGGGGAACTCTTGGGCCACACGTCGCGGCCGCCCGTCCCGTCGAAGTTGGCCTCGTCGCGCGTGATGGTCGCGCCCCCCGGGTAGCGGCTGCCCCCCGTGCCCCCCCGCGCCAGGTATTCCCACTCCGCCTCGGTGGGCAAACGCCCCCCCGCCCACCGGCAGTAGCCATCGGCATCGTGCCAGGTGACCTCGACCATGGGGTGATCGTCCTCGACCCACGGCGGCAGCCGCGGGAAGGTGGCGCCCACCGCCTCGGCGTAGCGGCGGTAGCTGGCCACGGTCACTTCGCTCACCCCCGCCCACACACCCCGGGTGAGGCGCACCAGATGGCGCGGCTGCTCGTCAGCGGAGCACTGGCCGTCACCGACCACGCACCCCATCTCGAAGCTGCCGGGGGGCACCCAGACCATCTCGTCCGCCGCGGGAGGAAACACCCGCCGCTCCCCCGGCTGCGGCATGGGCGGCGTTGCCGCGACCACGGCCGGTTCGCCCGGCGCGACGTCGGCCACCGGAGCGCCCGTGGCGGTCGCCGCCGGGGGCGCGATCTCCGGCGTCGCGGCAGGCGCAGGCGGCGCGGCCGGAGGAGCGCTCGGCTCGGCCGCCGGCTCAGGGGAAGGAAGCGCGGCCAGGGAGGCGGCGCAGCGAAAGCCCAGGGCCGGGTTTCTCGTCTCGGGCGAGAAGCGACCCCGGTTGGAAACGCGCAAGCTCACCACCCCGCTGTTCCACCCTCCGCCCTTGACCACCTTGAACTTGCCAGTGGCCGGGCCGCGCGGGTCGGCCTCGGGTCCGGGAGGCGTGGGACCCAGCCAGTCAGCGACCCACTCCCAGACGTTCCCTGCCATGTCGAAGAGGCCGTTGCCAGTGGCCGGGAAGGAACCCACCGGGGCGGTGTACGGGAAGCGGTCGCGCCCCCCCGTGCCCTCGTAGTTGGCCGTCTCGTGGGTCACGAGATCGGCGCCGGGGAAACGGAAGGTACCGCCGGCCCGTGCCGCCACCTCCCACTCGGCCTCGGTGGGCAGCCGCTTGCCCACCCAGCGGCAGTACGCCTCGGCCTCGCTCCAGGTCACGTTCACCACCGGTTCGTCGCCGCCCTGGCGGAACGGCGGCGGTGGCGGCGGCACCTGGCCGGTGGCCGCCACGAAACCGGCGAAGCGGTCCACGGTGACCTCGACGGCATCGATGGCGAACGCCGACAGGGTCACTTCCCGGCCCGGTTTCTCGTCCTCGAAGCAGCGCGCATCCCCCACCGCACACCCCACCCACCCCCCCCCCCCGGGCAACACCACCCCCCCCACCACCCCCGAAGCCGGCGGCCCCCCCCCCCCCGCCCCCCGGGCACCACCACCGTCGCCACCACGTCGGACGCGGCGGTCGCCGCCCCCGTCGCGGCGCACGCCACGCTCCACCCTGCCACCACCGCTCGCCACCCGCGCAACCCCATGCCATCCCTCCTCGAAGACCCATTCTACGCACCTTCCGCCGACCCACGGTGGGGAGGGTGCCGCCTCATCCCGGCCGGCGCCGCCCCGCCCCCTCCTCGACCCACCCGCCGGGCAACGACGTGGGGGCACCCTCCCGGGGGTGGAGGACGCCCGCCGCGTCGGCGTGGCACGAGAAGCAGTCGTCCCTGGGAGGGTGGTTGCCCGGCCGAGGGTGGCTCCCTCCGCTTCCGTGGCAGGAAAGGCAGACGGCTTCCGCCTGGTCGAGGGCGTGGGCCGGATCGGCTGGCAGCTGCGGCGGAGCACTTCGCGCCGAAAGCACGAGTACCAGGGCGGCGACGCCGACCCCGAGCCCCAGCCACGGCCAGCGCGGTCTCGCGAGCTGCACCAAGCCATGCTACCCTCTCCGCCCATGAGAGGCCGGCTGCTCCGCGATCTCGTGGCGTTCCCTCTTCTTTCGGTGCTCCTGGGGACGGCGGCCAACTTCCTCCCTGGCCGTCACCTCCCCTTCTGGGGCCAGGGGCACCTGCCGCCGGCCGAAGGGACCGATTTCCGCTGGCTCGACGTGCTGTCCGCCGAAACCCTCGCCGCCTCTCTCCCCAGCGTGGTGTTCCTCGACACCCGCGGCAGCGACGCCTACGAGCGTTCGCGCATCCCCGCGGCACGCCCCCTGCCGTTGCCCGAGCTCGACCGTCTCCTGACCCCCGAGCTCGAGGCGAGCCTGCGCCACGCCGACGCGGTCATCCTCTACGGCGACGACGACGCGGCTGACGTGGAACAGCTCCTCGCCCAGGCGCTGCGCCTGCGCGGCCTCGCCCCGCCCTTCATTCTGGTCGGCGGCTTTCCGGCCTGGGAGCACGCCGGACTGCCCGTCGAGGGGGGCGAGTCATGACGTGGCTCCGTCACCCCTGGCTGCACCGCCTCGTGGGCCTCGCCCTGGGCGGCATCTTCCTCTACGCCGCCCACGACAAGATCCTCAACCCGCAGGCGCTGGTGACCATCCTCTGGGGATACCGACTCCTCCCCCCCGGCCCCATCAACCTCGTGGCCATCTACCTGCCGTGGCTCGAACTGGTGATCGGTCTCGCCCTGGTCACCGGCTACCGGCGGCGGGCGGCGGGCATCTGGGCGACCCTGCTGCTGGCCGTGTTCACCACCGCCCTGCTGATCAACGCCGTCCGCGGCATCAACGTGGCGTGCGGCTGCTTCTCGACGAACGCCCAGGACGTGCACAACGCCTGGTGGCTCGTCCTCCGCGACCTGCCCATGCTCCTCGCCGCCCTCGTCCTCGCCCTCGCCCCGCCGAGACCCACCCCAGATCGTCGGACCGACTGAGGCCTCAGCGCTGACGCCGCCAGCGCAGGACCGGCGAGCGCGCCGCCCGCACCTCGTCGAGCCGCGCCACCGGCGTGGTGTGGGGGGCCTCCTTGACGAGCTCCGGCGTCTCCCGTGCCTCGCGGGCGATCTCCCGCATGGCCCGGATGAAGGCGTCGAGCTCGCCGACACCGTCGCTTTCCGTCGGCTCGATCATCATGGCGCCGTGGACGATGAGGGGGAAGGACATGGTCGGCGCATGGAAACCATAGTCCAGGAGCCGCTTGGCGATGTCCACGTTGCTCACCCCGTGCGGCTTCTGCAAGGCATCGTCGAACACCACCTCGTGGAGGGTGGGGCCGCTGTAGGGCAAGTGGTAGTCGGGAAGCAGCCCCTGCCGGAGGTAGTTGGCGGCCAGCACCGCCCCCTCCGCCATGGATCGCAGACCGTCGCGGCCCAGAGAGCGGATGTAGGCCAGGGCGCGGACCAGCATGGCGAAGTTGCCGTAGAACCCGCGCACCTTGCCGATACTCTCGGGCCGGTCGTAGCTCAGGACGAAGCGGTCCCCTTGCCGCTCCACGGTGGGCACCGGCAGGAACGGCTCCAGCGCTGCCGACACCGCCACCGGCCCGGCGCCCGGGCCGCCGCCGCCGTGGGGTGTCGAGAAGGTCTTGTGGAGGTTGATATGGAGTGCATCGGCCCCCATGGCAGCGGGGGAGGCGACGCCGACAAAGGCGTTGAGATTGGCCCCGTCGAGGTAGAGGAAGGCGCCGGCGTCGTGGAGGATCTTCGCCACCTCGGCGATGGCCGGTTCGAAGACGCCCAGGGTATTGGGCACCGTGGCCATGAGCGCGGCCACGCCGCCCGCCGAGACGGCGCGACGCATCGCGTCCACATCCAGCGTACCCTCGGGCGTGGATGCGATCTCCACCACCTCGAAACCGGCGAAGACCGCCGACGCCGGATTGGTGCCGTGGGCCGAGTCGGGCACCAGAACCAGGCGCCGCGCCTCGCCCCGCGCCTCCAGCGCCCGCCGGATCATGAGCATGCCGGCGAGCTCCCCGTGGGCGCCGGCAGCTGGCTGCAGGGTCACCCGCGCCATGCCGGTGATGGCCACGAGCGCCTGCTCCAGCTCCCACATCAGGGCAAGCGCTCCCTGCACCTGTTCCTCCGGTTGCAGCGGGTGGAGGCGGGCGAGACCTGCAAGACGCGCCACCTCCTCGTTGATGCGGGGGTTGTACTTCATGGTGCAGGAGCCCAAGGGGTACAACCCTTCGTCGAGCGAGTAGTTCCACTTGGAGAGGCGGGTGAAGTGGCGCACCACGTCCACCTCGCTCACCTCGGGCAGGTCGTCGATCTCCTCGCGCGCCGCCTCGCCGAGGGTCTTGGAGGGATCCACCCACGGCACTTCGAGACGGGGCAGCTGGTAGCCCACCCGGCCCGGCGAGGTCCGCTCGAAAATCAGTCCTTCTCGCACCTTGCACTCCGGCTCCCTCATGACACCCTCTCCAACGCGGCCAGCAGCCGCTGGCACTCCTCCCTGGTGTTCTGCTCGGTCACCGCCACCAGGACCCCCGCCGGCAGATGGGGGGCCAGGCGGGTGGTGGCCACCCCTCCCAGGATGCCCTCCCCCTCGAGCCGACGCAGCAACGCCTCGGGCTCGTCGTGGCGCAGGAGGAACTCGTTGTAGGTGGGCGCCTCGGGAAACGCCAGCGCCACCTTGGAGGAGGCTCGGATCCCCGCCTTGACGAACTCGGCGAGGGAATGGCTCGCCAGGGCCAGTTCCCGCACCCCCTGCTTGCCGAGGAGGGAGAGGACGATGGTCACGTAGAGGGCCATGAGGCCGTGGTTGGTGCAGATGTTGGAGGTCGCCTTGGCGCGCCGGATGTGCTGTTCGCGGGTCGCCAGGGTGAGGACGAAGGCTCGCCGCCCGTGGCGATCCACCGTCTCACCCACGAGGCGCCCGGGCATTTGCCGGAGGTGCTTCTGCCGTGCGGCGAAAAAGCCCACGTGCGGGCCGCCGAAGGAGGGCGGGACACCGAACGCCTGCAGATCGCCGCACACCACGTCGAAGCCGTAGCGTCCGCCAGGCACCACGAGCCCCAGGGAGGTGGCCTCGGCCACGGCCTGCACCGCCAGGGCGCCGCAGGCGTGGGCCACCTCCGCCACCCGGGCCAACGGCTCGACGATGCCGAAGACGTTGGGGGATTGCACCACCACGGCGCACACGTCTTCGCCCACGGCCTCGCGGAGGGCGTCGGCGTCCAGCTGCCCGTGGCTGTCCCACGGCACCGTCGTCACCTCGATCCCTTGCGCGGCCGTGTAGGTGTCGAGGACCCGCCGGGTGTCCGGGTGCAGGGACGCCGCCACCACCACCCGCCGGCGACTGCCCCCCACCCGGTGGGCCAGGAGCACCGCCTCCACCACCGCCGTGGCGCCGTCGTACAGGGAGGCGTTGGCCACATCCTGCTCGGTGAGCTGGCAGACGAGGGTCTGGAACTCGAAGATGGCCTGCAGCGTGCCCTGGCTGACCTCCGGCTGGTAGGGCGTGTAGGCGGTGAAGAACTCGCCCCGCTGCAGCATGGCATCCGCCACCGCCGGCGCCGTGTGGCGGTACACCCCCGCCCCGAGAAAGCTCGCCGCACACTCGGGCGTCGTGTTGCGCAGGGCGTAGCCGAAGAACTCGCGCCGCACCTCGTCTTCGCTGCGCCCCTCCGGAAGTGGCAGCTCCCCGACCCTGAGCGCCTCGGGGATGCTGCGGAACAGATCCTCGACGCGTTCCACGCCGAGCGCGGCCAGCATGGTGCGGCGGTCCGCCGCCCCCCCTTGATAGCGGTGCATCAGTGCGCCCCTTCCTCCGCCACGTAGCGCTCGTAGGCCGCCGCGTCCATGAGACCGTCGGCGGCGCCCGCCGCCACCTGAAGGCGCAGGAGCCAGCCGGCACCGTAGGGATCCTGGTTGACGAGCTCGGGGTGCGCTTCCAGCTCGCCGTTGATCTCGAGCACCGTCCCCGCCACGGGCGAGAAGAGGTCCGACACGGCCTTCACCGACTCGATGGTGCCGATGGTCTCCCCCCTAATCACCGAGCGGCCGACGGCGGGAAGCTCGACGAACACCACATCCCCCAGTTGCTCCTGGGCGTACTGGGTGATGCCGACCGTTGCCGTATCGCCCTCGATCTTGGCCCATTCGTGGCTTTCGGAGTACACACGATCCTGCGGTTCCGCCATGGCTATCCCTCCCCTACCGCGCCTGCTAGCGGCTGCGTCGGTAGAACGGCTTCTCGACGACCTGCGCGGGAACCAGCTGCCCGCGGATTTCGACCTCGATGGCACTGCCCACCGCGGCAGCCTCGACGGGCACGTAGCCCATCCCGAGCGCCTTGCCCAGCGTCGGCGACATGGTGCCCGAGGTGACCTTCCCCGCCTGACGCCCACCCACCACGATGGGGTAGCCGTGCCGGGCGATCCCTCGCCCGACCATCTCGAAGGCCACGAGGCGCCGCTTGACGCCGTCCCGGGCCTGACGGGCCAGCGCCTCCCGCCCGAGAAACGGCCCCTTGTCGAGCTTGACGATCCACTCGAGCCCCGCCTCGAAAGGCGTGGTCGTGTCATCGATATCGTTGCCGTACAACGCCATGCACGCCTCGAAACGGAGCGTGTCGCGCGCTCCCAGGCCGCACGGCACGATCCCCTCCTCCTGGCCCCGGAGCAGCAGTTCCCGCCACACCCCCGGGGCGTCCTCCGGCGCCAGGTAGATCTCGAACCCGTCCTCGCCGGTGTAGCCGGTCCGGGCGATGATGGCCGCCGCCCGGTTCACCTCGCCTTCGACGAACCGGTAATACTTGATCTCGGCCAGGGGGGTCGGCGTGAGGCGCTGCAGCACCTCCAGTGCCCGCGGCCCCTGGATGGCGATCTGGGCGAAGGCCGCCGAGGCGTCCTCCACGTCCACGCCGTCGAAGTTGGCCACCTGGGCGCACAGGTACGCGTAGTCCTTGTCCTTGTTGGCCGCGTTGACCACCAAGAGGTAGCGGCGTTCGGCCAGCATGTGGACCAGCAAGTCGTCCACGAAGGTACCCCGCGGGGTCATGAGCCCCGAATAGTGGGCTCTGCCCGGCGACAGCTTGGCCACGTCGTTGCAGGTCACGTGCTGCAGGAAATCCAGGGCCCGGCGCCCGGTCACCATGATCTCGCCCATGTGCGAGACGTCGAACAGCCCCACCCCATTGCGCACCGCCCGGTGTTCTTCCATGACACCCCGGTACTGGACCGGCATCTCCCACCCGGCGAACTCGACCATCCGTCCGCCGGCATCGAGGTGGCACTGGTAGAGGGGCGTGCGTTTGGCCTTCGGCGGCTTCATCGCGACCTCCCGGCACCTGCAGGTGCCGACGGCGCAGGCTAGCACTGCCGAGCCGCCCCTTCAACCGCGAAAGCCGGGAAGGGTTTCGAGCCGCGCATGATCGTCCGGCAGCCCACCGTCCGGTGCCTGCAACCGCTCGTCCAGGTTCCGCACCTTGAGCGCCAGTTGGAAGAGGGCGGGATCGAGGGGGCGGCTCCCCCCCCGCCACGGCCAGCGGACCTCGAAGTACAGGGCCGGCACGCGCGTCCAGCCCGTCGCCCCGACCGTACCCAGGGCCGCGCCCCGCGGCAGCGTCTGCCCTTTTCGGACCAGTACCTGCTGCAGGTGGCCGAACACCGAGTACACGCCACCGCCGTGGGCGAGCACGACCAGGTTGCCGTAGCGGGTCCACTCGTTGGAACGCCGCTCGCGAACGGCACCGGCAAAGACCACCGTCCCGTCGCCCGGGGCCCGCACCGTCTCGCCAACGGTGGCAGCCAGGGTCACGCCGTGATGGGCCTCTTCCTTGCCGGTAAACGGCGATACGCGCCACCCGAAGAGATCCACCACCACCGAGCGGGACAACGGAATGGGGGGCAGGGTCGGGAGGGAGGCCAGAGCGCAGGGCGGCGCCCGTCTCGGCTCGAGGAGCCCCCGTTCCACCTCTTCGAGTCGCTCGACGCCGGCCACCAGAGCGCTGATCACCGTATCCTCGTTGCTTTCGGGGTCGCACGGCAGCGGTGCCGGCGGTTGCCATGCCCCCTCCGCCGCGCCCACGACCCATGCCAGCCGCCGCGCCCGGTCCAGCTGCCCATGCAGGTACTGACTCAGTTCGACGGCCGAGCGGTGCAGCTCCTCGCCCTGGTCGCGCAACTCGCGGTTCTCCCGGCGCGTCTGCTCGACCCTGACGCCAACGAGCAGACCCCGCAGGCCAAGGGGCAAGACCCCCAGCACCACCATGACCAGCAGCACGACGAAGGCACCCCCCGCCGCCGCCCAGCGGAGGGTCGAGCGCGTCACGAGGGCCCGCCTGACCCTCTTGCCGCCGGCCGGGTGCCACTGCACCTCCCACAGCGGCTCTCGCTTCAGACCCACCGCAGCACCTCGGCCGGCTCCCGCGAGGCGGTGCGCAGCGCCGGTCCGAGGGCTGCCGCCACCACCTCCACGAGCCCCACCAGCGCCACCACTCCCAGGTCCGTGCCCCGGACCAGGAAGGGGATCCGCTCCACCATGTAGATGCTGGCGATCTCCGGCGGAAAGTGCGGCTGGCCGAGCCAGCCCATGACCTGTGTTGCCGCAAGTCCCAGCGCAAGTCCAGCGATCACGCCGGTAGCCCCGATGCCCCCACCGGCCAAGAGCAGCACGCGTCGCACCAGCGGCGGCGATCCACCCAAAGCCAGGAGCACGCCGATGTCCCGCCGGCGCTCCGTCACCAGTACCACCAGCGCCGAGGCGACCTCGAAGGCGCCGACCCCCACCACCAACGACAGCACCAGGGCAAGGGACAGTTTCTGCCAACGCAAGGCCGCGAACAGGCTGCGGTTCGTCTCCTGCCAGGTGGTGAGGATCACACCCGGCAATCCCGCCGCCTCGAGGGTGTCGCGGACCGTCTCGGCGCGCTCGGGGTCGGCGAGGAAGATCTCCACCGCCGAGGGCACCAGGGCGGACAGTCGGCGTTGCAAGGCGGCCAGGGATACGAACACCCACCGGTCGTCGAGTTCGGCGAAGCCAGTGGCGAAGACGGTATCCAGGCGGACCGGCACGGCCACCAGGCCGCGGTCGGGCAGGAACACCTGGAGGGTGGCCGTCTGCCCCGCGTCGCAGCCGAGGGCGTCGGCGAGCCCGGCACCGACGGCCACCCCCAGCGGCCCGTCGGCGCCCTCCTGCACGCGGACGACGGGGGGCTGCACCTCGGCAGCCTTCACCTGTACCACCTCCGTCCGCCCGGAGGGTGCGGCCACGAGACCCGGAAGATAGGCGACGTCACCCGTCGCGACGACGCCATCGAGCCGTGTCACCGCCGCCGCCAGGGCCGCGCGTGCCGCCGAAGGGGCGGGGACGAAGGCCACCACGTGGCCGCTGCCGGCCAGGATCCCCTCCCGCAACGCCTTGGCGTAGCCGTTCATGAGGGCGAGAACCACCACCAGCGCCGCAACTCCCAACGTCACCGCCGTCAACGCGGCGAGGGCGCTCGTGCCCAAGAGCGTCGTGCCTCGACGCCGCACCAGCCTCGTTGCAATCAGCCACGAGATCCGCACCGCCGGATTCTAGCGTGTTCGCCCCACCACTCGCCCGGCACCCACGCCCGACCTCACCCGCCGCCTCGCCTCCAGCGCCGCTGCGGCACTACCTCCCTCGCCCGCGGAGGCCGCCGACCACCACCCAGGCCAGGAGCGTCCACGGTGCCAGCGCTGCCGCCAGGGAGCTCCACGCCGCTCCCGGCCACACCCCTGCCGCCTGCAACGATGCCATGACCCATCCCCACATCGCCGCGAGGGAGATCCATCCCCCTTCGCTCCGTCCGCGGCCGGCAACGCAACTCGCCCCCACCAGCAGGACCGCCGCCGGCGAGGCCAGGGCCACCGCCGTGGCGGCCAGGGCGAGCAGCAGCAGCCCCGAGGCCCCCCGCGCCCAGGACAGCAACGCACGCAGACCGTCGCCAGCCATCGAGACCACGAAGGCTAGGAGCACGGCGAGGGCAGCCCCGGTCGCCAGGCCGCCCTGGCAGCCCAGGAGCTCGGCCGCCCGTGGCATGGGCGCCAGCAGCGCCAGCCATGCCCCGAGGGCCAGGGCGCTGCCGCTCGCCCACCACGGCGGGGCGGTGCCGGCCAGCGCCGGAAAGCGGATGGCCGCCACCGCCACCCCACCCAGCACCACCGCCCCGGCCGCCACGAAGGCGAGCCCCGTCACCCACGGGCGGACACCCGCCCGGAACATCCCCGCGGCGAGGGGTACCATGGCCGGCAGGGCGAGGAGCACCAACCCTGCCCCGCCCATGGCAAGGCGCCGCCAGGCACGCGACGGCAGCGTCGGCAACACCGTCCGCGCCAGGGCGCCAGCGAGCACCAACCCCAGCACCACCGCTGCCCACGGGTCGCCATAGGCCAACCGCCGCGCCTGGGCACCCACGCCAGCGGGAAGCGCCCCGACCACGCGCGCCGCAGGAAAACGCCAGTCGCGCCGCCCACCCAGCTCGACGGGCGTGCCACCCTCGACGGTGACACCAGCGAGCAGCCGGGCCGCTCCGGCCGACAGCCGGGCTCCCGGCAGCCATGGCGCGGCCGCGAGCTCCGAGCGAACGGGCGCCGCCCCGTCCCCGACCCAGGCCGTCACTGTCCAGGCACCGTGGGCAGGCTGCCAGACCAGCGCCCACCCATCTCCTTGCCGCTCCCACCCGCGCAGCTTGCCCCACACCACCCCCAGCGGGGGCACGTCCCTCTCGGCGCGGGCTGCCGCCTCCCGAGGCGAGACCACGGCCGGCGTCGGCGCCCGGACGATGGGCGCCACCACGGCAGCGCACGCCAGCACGACCACCAGCAGCGACCGCTGCGGCACGCTCACCCTTCCCGCCTCCGAGCCGAGAGGGCGATGGCGCCCACCACCACCGGCAGGAGGGCGAGGAGCGACCACGGCAGTCCTGCGGGAAAGGCGCCTCGCCGCAGCAACCCCTCGGCAATGCCGCGCCCCACCACGGCCGCACCGACGCCCGCGTGGCGTGCGGCGAGCGCCATCCCCAGCTGCACCACCCCGGCACCCACCACCGAGGCCACCAGCGGTACCGCCGGCAGCGGGTGGAGGAGCGAGCCCACGAAGATGGACAACAGGGCCGCGCCCCAAAAACCCGTCACCGGTGCCGCGAGACCCACAAGCGCGCCGCGCAGGAGCGCCTCCTCGGTGAGCGCGACCCCCCATGCCTGGGCTGCCAGGCGCCAGGGTTCCCCCGCCACCGACAGCTCCGGCGTCGCCGGCATGAACCCTCCCCCGCCCACCACCAACGCGGGCACGACGCTCGCCACCCCCGCGGCAACCACGCCGAAGGGGATCCCGTGCGAGGCACGGCTCGGCGCGAGCGCCGTCCAGACCGGCATCACCGCCCAGGCCGTCCCGGTCACCACGCCGAGCAGCACCGCAACACGCCCCTCCCCGCCGCCCACCAGCTCGAGGCCGACGACCAACCCGCCCAGCACGAGGCCACGGAACACTGCGAGCCGCTCGTGGAACGCCACGCCCTCGGCGCCGGCGAGGAGGACCCCGAGCACTACGAGCCCCAGCGCCACCACTGCCGCCCCCCGCAACGTTTGGAGTTCGAGGGCGCGGGCGGCCACCACACCGAGGTCCGTGCCCAGCGGCTTGACCCGGCGCAGGAAGCTCACCACCGTGGCGCCGGCCACCTCGACCTCGATCTCCCGCTCCCAGCCCGCCGGCAGTGGACCGGCGGGGCCTAGCCAGCGCAGCCGGTGCCACAACCGCTCCTCCTCCCGGAAGCTCTGCGCCCGCACGACGCAAAACTCCTCGGCCGCGGGGGCCAGCGCGGCCACCACCGCCGCGGCCACATCGCGGGCTGCTGTCGGCGTGAGGTCCGGTCCCGGGTCGGTGGGCACCGGGCGCCGCACCAGCCACGCCAGCCCATCGGCGGTCACCGCCGCCTCCCCGCCCCCCTGCCAGCGGACCCGGTAGCGCACCGCCCCCCCCTCGCCGAAGGGAAGCTGCCGGCCGGCTCGGCCGGGCCGCGACCGCTCGAGGGCCCAGGCCAGGGTCTGGTCCGCCTCCCCCACCACCTCGGCCCCCCCCACCGGCACGAACCCCAGCGCCTGGACGGCCCGCGCCGCGGCCTCGACGGCGCCCTCGCGTCCGACCACGCCGCGGCCGGAGAGGAACCATCCGGCCGCCACCACGCACATCACGCCCATGGCGAGACGGGGCAGGCGGGGCCGGACCATGTCACGAGTCTAGCAAGGGCCCCACCCGCCGAGCGACGCCGGCCGCGCAGCGAGTATGCTCGAAGGCGTGCGACGATCGCGCTTCCGCCGCCTGCCCCACCTGGCCGACTGCCGCCTCCTGGTGTGGGGTCAAAGCGAAGAGGAGCTCCTCGCCAACGCCGTGGCCGCGGCCATGCGCGTGGCCCTCGGCCGCACCCTCCAAGCCCCACCCGAGAGGTGGTTTTCGCTCCGGCCGTGGCCGCGCCAGCACGCCCAGCGACTGGTCCGGACCGTCAACGAGGCGCTCTACCTCCTCTACACCCGCCGTCTCGTGACCACTGCCTTCCGCCTCGACGAGGTGGGCCGCCTCGGCACCGTCGCCCTCGGCCATCGGACCATCGTCAACGAAGTCAAGGCAGCCACCTTCCACGACCTCCGCCCGGCCGCCCGTGGGGGCCGGCTGGTGGTCCGTCTTACCCTCGACCTGTGAGGCAGCGGACGCCGTTCGCCGCCTTCACGGCGCCGCGACCAGGAGGGTGGTCCCCGCCGAGTAGGCCACGAACTCCGGCGCGTACATGCTTTGCAGGACCGCCGGGGCAACCGTGAAGCGTCCCGGCGTCGCCACCCGCAGGCGGTGGGTCAGGGGGAACTCGCCCTGCGGCAGGTCCTCGAAGAAGAAGTTGATCCCCGACTCGCGCACCTCCTGGTAGAAGAGCACGCCCAGGTGACCTGCAAAGGACGAGATGGCGACGGCCGGCTCGCACCCTCCGGGGCGCGGATCTCGCAGGTGGACGTAGCTCACCGGGTGCCGCGCACGCACCGTGAGACGAACCTCGAGCTCGTCGCCCACCGCCACCTCCTCCCCCGCCGCAAGGGGGTGCAGCGTCACCTCGCGCCCCTGCCGCTGCCGCCTGAAGTACTGCCGCTGCACCTCCAGGAGGTCGCCGCGGCCCGCGACCGGCAGGCGGTCGGTGGCAAAGTGCCAGGTGGCGGACACGAAGGCGAGGCCGCGGCCGCGGTTGCTCGCCACCACCGTGGCGCTGGCCGGCCCGACGGGGCGCAGCACCAGATGCTCCGCCCGGCCGCTGACGCGATTGGGCTCGAACACGAAGCTCGCCCGGCGCCCGCCGGCCTCGACGGCCACCTCGCCACGGGCCGCGAGGCCCCCTTGCTGGGAGAGCACGCGAGCCAACGCGTACAGCACCTCCGCCGTGGCCTTGGTGGAGTGCCAGTGGTCGAGCTTGCGGTTGAGCAGCAACCAGTGGATGACACCCTGGATGCGGGGATCGCCCGGGGCGAGCTCCGCCAGGGTCCGCAACAGTTGGGCGTGGGTCTCGATGGTGTCGTTGTACCACAGCCACGAACGTGCCTCGGCGGCCCAGCAGGTCCCCTCCTCCTCGGTGGTCGTGGCGGCGTCCATGACGCTGTCGAAGACCAGGCGAGCCTCGTCTTGCCGCCCCATGCGGGCGAGGGTGAGGGCCAGCATCCCCTTGAGGTAGGGGGAGTGCTCGCGCCAGTGGCGGAAGGAGAGATCGAGGATCCGGCGGCGCTCCTCGGTGGTGAGGGCATCTCCCATCCAGGCCGGGTCCGGGTAGCAGGACGCCACGTAGTTGAGGTAAGTGAGGAACTCCCAACCCGAGTCCTCGCGCACCATGCGCCCCACCGCGTCCTCCCGCAGGTGACGCGCCAGGTACCCCCAGCCGCGGCTGACCAGCTCCCGCGGCACGTCGATCCCGAACTCCGCCGCCTTGGCAAAGCCGTGCATCAGGTACAGGGTCATGTACGGGGAGGGCGGCCCCCCCGGCCACCAGGGGAAGCCGCCGCTGGCCGTTTGCGCCTGGCGCAGCTTGGCGAGGGACGTCTCCCGCACCTTGCTCGCCACCGCCGGGTCGAGCACGCGGAGCCAGGGGGCCTCGTCGCCGTTCCCCCGCGCCACTCGCAGCCAGGGCGTCTCCTCCAACGCCATGCGACGGTTGGGATCGGCGACGTCCCACGCCGGCAAGGGGGTCTTTCGGGAGGCCAGCTGCGCCGCCGCCTGCGCCACCTCGGGGTGCTCAGCAAACAGGGAAGTCAGTATGCCGGTGGCGAGGAAGCGGTTCAGGAGCTGCTCGGTGCACTCGTAAGGGTAGTCGGCGAGGTAGGGTAGCGCGGCCAGGGCCGCGTAGAAGAGCTGCCCGTCCACGGTGACGACGAGCGACTCGCTGTCGAGCGAAGGGTCCGTGGCGGACGCCAGATCCTCGAAATGGAGACGTTTGGTCGCCCCTTCCGGGAGCGAGGCAAAGCGCGACTGGGCCAGGTGCAGCCGCGCTGGCAGGATGGGCAGGGGACGCGCCTCGCCGTCGGCGAAGCTCTCCGTCTCGGCCGTCACCGTGACGACGACGCTCGCCAGGCGTGGTGGCGCCGTCACGGCAAAGGCAAGGGTGGTGGCGCTCGCCGCCATCACCTCGAAGGGCCGCCCCTCGCGCCATGCCGGATCGAGGCCGAAGGCGTCCCCGAGGTCCGCGCCCTCGTCCGGCGAGGCAAGCCGTACCTTGAGCCGACCGCGAAGTGGCTTGCCCGAGGCGTTGTGGATCACCACCGCCACCTCTGCCGCGTCCCCCTCGCGGAGGAAGCGCGGCAGGTAGGGGCGGACCAGCAGCTCCTTCACCGTCCGGACCTCCGAGCGCAGCGATCCGCCCTGAAGCTCCCTGGTGATGGCGTGCAGCCAGAGGTTCCAGGCCGTGACCGCGTGGGGTACGTCGAACTCGATGCGCACGCTGCCGTCTTCGCCGGTGCGCAGGGCCGGCTCGAAGAACGCGGTCTCGGCAAAGTCGCTCCGCAGCATCACCTCTGCCCCGCCAGTCGGCCCGGCGGGCGGCGGCCCTGCTGGACCTCGGGCGAGCGTGGGTTCCGCCGCCTCCGCCTTGGCCGCCCTGCCGTCGGCCATCGCCATCATCGGCGCCTCGGCAACGAAAGCTCCCCAGCGACGCCGACCGGGCCCGCCGATGCCGTAGCCGCTCGTCCACTTCAACGAGGCTGGCGTGAGTTCGGGGTACGGCGTCGGCGCCGGCAAGGTGTCCTCCCACCCCAGCGGCCACGCCCCCTTGAGGGTGCTGAGCTCCCAGCCCAGGGTGGGATCGGCCGGGAAAAGACCGGCCACGGACGGCGGCTCGTGGGGGGCGAAGGTGTCGAGGCTACGGTCGTACATGTAGGCGAGCACCTCGGCGACGCCGGCGCCCAGGGGCTTGCCGGCCGCGTCCGTCACCATGACCCGGAAGGTCTCGTGCTGGCCGGGGCGGAGGGTGTCGCGGAAGGTGGCGAAGGACAGTTTTACCTCGCGGTCGTCGAAGGGAACGGCGATGCGCCGCTCCACCACCATGAGCTGGTGGTCGCGCACCGCCCACAGACGGAACGCCAGGCCGCCCCGGTGCGCCTCCTCGATGGGGAAGCGCAGCAACGAGCTGTCCCGGCCCGCGGCGAGACGCCGTACCTCGACGACCACGCCCCGCCGATGCACTTCGAGGAACATGGGCTGGCCTTCGAACCCCGAGACGGCGAGCACGGCCACCTCCTCCCCCACCCTGGCCGTGGGGCGGTCCACTTCCAGCGCCAGGGGGAGGGCGACCGGGGTGCGCGCACCGCCCACCATGAACTCCTGGGCACGCTCCAGCGTCGCCCCGAACTCGTCGGTGGTCGTGTAGCGCAACCGGTAGGCGCCCGCCGACAGGTTGGGGAGGACGACCACCGCCACCCCGTCCGGGCCGTGGACGAGGGCGCCGGCGGCCAGGGTCGCCCCGTCCTCGAAACCTCGCAGCATCGCCTCGGGCGAGTACTTGTGGTCCCAGCGCGGGCGAACGCTATCGCCGGGGGTGGCGTGGGGCCCGCCCGACCCCTCCCCCTCCTCCGGCTCGTCGGCCGGCAACCGCGGGCGCTCCGGCTCTCGAAGTCGGATCAGCCGATACGTCCCGGCCCCCGGCCGCGGCGCACCGTCGAGATCGGTGCGCGCGATCCGGACTTCGTGGGCGACCCCTTCGCCAACGAAACCGGTCCCGAGGTCGAGGCGCGCCTCGACGGCCACGAAGCCGAGGTGGAAGACGCGGGACGCGGTGCGCGTCTCGCCGCCCGGGTCCGTGACCTCCGCCTCGACGCGAAAACGGTAGCTCGTTCCCTTCGTCGTCGCCTCGCGCTCGTCGGCGGCCGGCACGAAGGAGAAGGCGAAGCTCCCGTCGCCGGCGACGACCGTCACGCCGCTGGCCACCACGCGCCGCTCCCCCTCGGCCGGGGGTGTGCGCCACCACCAGAACCGCCACACGGGCTCCCGCAACACCCGCCACCGCACCACCCCCTCCGAGAGCGGCAGGCCAAAGTAGTAGCGGGCCTCGCCGACCACCCGTACCGGCCGGTTGAGGCGTGCCTGTTCGCTCCCGTCGCCGAAGGTCACCTCGAAGGTGGGCCGCCTGTACTCCTCCACCTGGATCGGCGCCACGCCCCCCAGGGACGTCTGGACCGTCCAGCGACCGAGGAGGCGTCCCGTCGGCACGACGAACTCCCCCCACGCCGCGCCGAACTCGTTGGTGCCGACGATACGCGAGGCGACGATCTCGCCGTTGGTGTCCACGAGCTGCACCGTCACGGTCGCCGCGGTCAACGGACGCAGGCGACCGCTCCCCCCCTCCGGCGCCACGGCCACCACCTTGAAGAAGAGCGTCTGCCCCGGCCGGTAGACGCTGCGGTCGGTGAAGAGGAGGACCCGCGTCCTGCCGTCCCGCGCCTGCGGCTCGCCCCGCCACAGCCGCTCCTCCACCAGGGCGAGCTGGCCGTCCTGGCGTGCCACGAGAAAATGGGACGCCTGGCGGGCCATCTCCGCGGCGGCAAAGGTGACCGTCCCGTCCGCCGCCGAGCGGCGCTCGACGAGCCGCCGGTGCCCACCCCGCCAGTCGGCCCGGTAGAGGGCCACCGCCACCCCGTCCCGCGGCCGCCCCGTGGCACCCTCCACCACCGTGGCTACCACGCCACCGTCCTCCCCTCCTCGCACCACCAGCACCAGCGCCGACTGGACGAAGGGCACCGCCCGCACCACGTTGGCTGCGGCTGCAAAATCGTCCCGCAGGGAGGCCACCACCACATAGGCGCCGGCCGGCAACGGCGGCGGGGTGACGAAGGTGGCGTGCGGGCGAAGGTCCGGGGTAGGGGGCAACGCCACCCGCCAGCTCGCCACCGGTGGGGCGGTGGCGAGGAGTCCCTGCACCTCGCGCCAGGAAGGGAACAGGCCGTCCTCCGGCGGCTTTGCCAGCCGCTCTTCGAGGTTCACGCCATAGGCACGGAAATAGAGCTCCTTCAGGTTTGTGTGCGTGACCCGGAAGGAGGGTCGGCCGGGCCCGTCGCTCGCCATGCCGACGAGCTCGAACTCCGGCGCTTCGAAGCGTTCCACCAGGTGCCGGCAGCGCTGCCCGCCCACCGAGTCGGGATCGCGCTGGAGGCCGGCGAGGGCCGCCTGGCGGGCGCGGATCATGGCCTCGGGGTCGTCCTCTTCGGCGAGCAGCTCGGCACGCAAGGCCTGACCGACCGACCACCAGGCGAGGTGCCGGTGCGCCTCGAGGACGGCCTCGAGGGACGCGACGATGCGCGTGCGGTCATCGGCCCGAGAAAACGCCGCGTGGAGACGCCGAAGCCGCTCCAAGCGCGCCTCGAGGGCGGCGTCGGAGCGCCCCGCCGCGCTGTGCCACGCCTCCAGGTCGCCGAGCACGGCCACCAGCTTCTCCAGGGGGTGAAGCTCGGCACCGCGAAGCTGTTCTCCATCAACAGGCGCCGGTACCGCGGCCAGCAGCTGGTCGAGGTCGAGGCGGTAGAGCTCGGCCCCCTCCGCCGGCCGCCACCACGAGCTGTCCGCCAACAGCTCCACGAACAGGTAGGTCACGGCATCGCGCACCGTGCCGCGGATCGCCTCCGGGTACGTGCCGGCTTCGAAAAACTCGGACCACGCCGACAACCGCTCCCCACCCACCTCGCCCCGCGCTTCCCAGGCTGCCAGGTACTCCGCCTGCGCTGCCTGGAAGATCTCGCTCGACGTGAGGAGCGACACGTCCTTCGGCCCCGCGGCGGCCACCGGCTCCCGCCTCCGGATCTCCCAGCCGTACAGCTGGAGGTACGTCGCCAGCGCCCGACCGCGCACCAGGTGGAGGAGCATCCGCCACCGCGCGCCCGGGGGCCATGGCTCGCGATCCAGCGCCGCCAGGGCGCCTTCCACCTCGTGGAGGGCGATGCGAAGCTCCGCTTCCTTGGCCAGTGCCCGGGCCCAGCTCTCCTCGTCGCCCCTGGCCCTGGCTTCCTCCCGCAGCGCCACCACCGTCGCCAGCGCCTCGCGCAGCTTCTGTTCGTCGACGAGCCGTTCCACCACCTCCCACCCTCCTTGCTGGCGCGCCCCTGCCGTCACGGCCCCTGGCAGCGGCGGCGCTGCCGCCGGAGCACAGCCGGCGGCCACCATCGCCGGCACCACGAGCACCAGCCAACCCACCGCCCGTGCCACGCTCCTGCCCGACCTGCGCTCCGTCATGGCGCCTCCCGCGACCGACGCACCGCTCCTGGACTGTGACCATTGTACGCGGCGGCGGGTTCCGCCCTCGCTCCGCGGCAGCCGTGCGCCCACCGCCCGTATACTGGCTGCCGTGCAGGCCACCGTCGTCGCAGCCCTCGGTGTGTACGCCGTCGTCACCCTCGCCGTCGCCTGGCGCCACCGCGGCGGCGACACCCTCGACTACCTGCTCGCCGGGCGCCGCCTCACCACCCCCGCCTTCGTGGCGACCCTCGTGGCCACCTGGTACGGCGGCGTGCTGGGGGTCGGCGAGTACTCGTACCGTTTCGGCATCTCCAACTGGCTGGTCTTTGGCGTCCCCTACTACGTGGCCGCCCTGCTGTTCGCCTTCGTCCTCGCCCGCCCGGCGCGCACCAGCGCCGTCCTCTCGCTACCCGACCAGCTCGAACGGGCGTACGGGCCCGGCGCGGGTCGGCTGGGGGCGCTTCTGGTCCTCGTCATGTCGGTGCCGGCCGCCTACGTGCTCATGCTCGGGGAGCTGGGTCGCATCTACCTCGACGTGCCCCTGGGGGCCGCCACGGTCGGGGCCACCGCCTTCGTCGTCCTGTACCTCGCCGTCGGCGGTTTTCGCGGCGTGGTCGGCACCAACGTGGTGCAGTTCGTCCTCATGTTCGCCGCTTTTGCCGTCCTGCTGCCGGTGGCCCTGTCCGAGACCGGCGGGCTCGGCGGCCTCTGGCGCGCCCTGCCCTCGACCCACCGCACGTGGGACGGCGGCATGGGGTTTCAGTTCGTGGCCGTCTGGTACCTCATCGCTATGCAGACCCTGGTCGAGCCCACCTTCTACCAGCGCTGCTACGCGGCGCGCACCCCTGCCGTGGCGCGCAGCGGCATCCTGGTGTCCGTGGCCTTCTGGGTGGTCTTCGATGCCCTGACCACGGCGAGCGGCCTGGCCGCTCGGGTCCTCCTCCCCGACCTCGCCGATCCCGTGCTCGCCTACCCGGCTCTCGGCTGGCTCGTCCTCCCGCCCCTGGCCAACGCCTTCTTCGCCGTGGGGCTGGTGGCCACCGTCATGTCGACGGCTCACTCCTACCTGTTCCTGGCCGCCGCCACCGTCGGCCACGACCTGGCGCCCTCCCTCGCGCCCGGTGTCGACGAGCGCCGCAGCGTCGTCGCCGGTCTCCTCCTCTCGGCCGCGGCAGCGGTGGCCCTGGCCCTCACCCTGAGGAGCGTGGTGCAGATCTGGCACGACGTCGGCAGCGTCGTCACCTCGGCGCTCCTCCTGCCCGTGGCCCTCGCCCACGCCCCGCCGCGGTTCCGCTTTGCCCCTGGCCACGCGGCCTGGGCCATGGCCGCCGCCGCGGCGGTGGCGGTGTGCTGGCTCCTCGCCCGTTCGCCGGCCGGCTACCCGCTCGGCCTCGAACCCATCTTCCCGGCCCTCGCCACCTCGGCCATGGCGTGGTTCGCCGGCCGGCTCCGACGGTGAGCGAGCTGGAACTCGCCACCGCCCTTCGCTACAGTGGGGTGGGAGGGACGGTGGCTTCCTATCCCCGGCCGGTGCATCTGGCGCTCCTGTTGCCGCTCCTGGGCGTGGCGGCATGGCTGGCCTGGCGCGCAGGCGGGGAGCGCGAAGACCCGCACGAGGTGGTGCGCGCCCTCGGCAGCACTGCCCTCACCCTTCCCGACCCGGCCCGGTGCGCTGCCTCCTCCGCCACTCCCGTGGAGTCCTACGACCGCGACACCCTCGCCGAGTTCATCGACGGTGCCGCGGACCACTACCTGGCCCACGGCTTCCAGCGCTGCGCCGTCGCCACGTACACGTTCCAAGGGGAAGAAGCACCGGTGGAGGTGGTGGTCGAGCTCCACCGCTTCGCCACACCAGCCGGTGCCCGGCGCCTGTTCGAGGACGAACGACCGGCCCACGGCACCGCTCCGACGGGCTGCCCCGGCGCGGTCACCGACGGGACCGTCCTGGTGGCCGTCGACGGCCGCGATTACCTCAAGTTGACGGTGGTTTCCGGTACCCCGGGTGCGTCGGAGCTCCTGGCCACCATCGCCCGTGCCTGGGCGGCTCGGGGATCGCCATGACTGGGGACGAGGGCAAGCTCAGTCGGCGAGAGACCCTCACCCGCCTCGCCTCGGCCGTCCTGGCGGGGGGTGCGGTGCTCGTGGGGGCCCGTTTCTTCCACGACCGCCGCCGGCCGGCGCCCGTGTCCCGGAAGGTGCCGGACTGGCGCCGGCACGGAACCCCGGCACGCGTCGTGGCGGCCCGGGGGCGGGACGGGGCCGACAACGTGCGGCGCGTCGTGGCTGCCCTCGGCGGCATGGAGCGGTTCATCAGCGCCGGGGAGCGGGTGCTCATCAAGCCCAACATCGGCTGGGACCGGGTGCCGGAGCAGGCCGCCAACACCGACCCGCAGGTGGTGGCCGAGCTGGTGGTGCTCTGCCTGGCCGCCGGTGCCCGAGAGGTGGTGGTGACGGACATCTCCTGCAACGACCCGCGCCGCTGCTTCGCGCGCTCCGGCATCGCCCAGGCGGCCGCCGCCGCCGGCGCCACGGTCATCGAGTCGCACCGCCTCCGTCTCGTCCCCGCCTCCCTGGCCGGCCTCGCCAGGGAGCTCGAGGTGGCCGAGGCGCTCCTCCTCGCCGATCGGGTGATCAACGTGCCGGTGGTTAAGCACCACCGGCTCTCCCGCGTCACCCTCGGGATGAAGAACTGGTTCGGCGTCTTGGGGCCCGGCCGCAACCGCCTGCACCAGAGCGTCCACCGGGCCATCGCCGAGCTGGCCGCCACGTTCCGCCCCACCCTCACGGTGGTCGATGCCACCCGCGTCCTCCTGGCCAACGGCCCGCAAGGGGGGAGCCTCGGCGACGTCCGCCGCCTGGACGCCGTGGCCGCTGGCACCGACCCGGTGCTGTGCGACGCCTGGGGCGCCGTCCAGCTCGGCCTGCGGCCGGCCGAGCTCCCCTTTCTGCGCGAGGCGGAACAGCGCGGCCTCGGGCACACCGACGTCGCCCTCGTCCAGGAACTCGGCAGCGCATGAACTGGACCATCCGCCTGCGCATCGTCTACCAGGGTTTCTTCCTCGTCCTCTTCCTCGCCCTGCTCGCTCGCCTCGCCGCGGGCGACCCACGCGACTTGCCGTACACGGCCTTCTTTCACGGCGACCCCTTGGCCGCCGTGGCCGTGGTCCTGAGCGCCGCCACCCTGCCGGGTGCCCTGGCCTGGGGCGCCGGTCTCGTACTCCTCACCATCGTCTTCGGGCGGTTCTTCTGTGGCTGGGTGTGTCCCCTCGGCACCCTCCAGCAGCTCGCCAGCTGGCTCCTCTCGCCCCGCACTCGCCGCGAGAGCCTCGCCGTCAACCGCTACCGCCGCTGGTACGCCCTCAAGTACTACATCCTCGCCGCCCTCCTCGCCGCCGCCATGGCCGGGACCGTGCAGACGGGGCTCCTCGATCCCCTCGCCACCCTTGCACGAGGGCTCGGCAGTGGCCTCTGGCCCATCGTGCCCGGCGGCCGCCCGGTGCCGGGGGGATGGCTCGCCGCCCTGCTGCTCCTCGGCGTCGTCCTCGCGAGTCGCTGGATTCCCCGCGTCTTCTGCCGGGGGTTGTGCCCCCTCGGTGCTTTGCTCGGCGTGTTCGCGCGCTTTTCCCTGTTCCGCATCAGCCGCCGCGGCGACGCCTGCAGCACCTGCACCCTGTGCACCTTCGCCTGCCAGGGGGCCGACGAACCGCTGGGCGAGCACCGGATCGGCGAGTGCCACGTCTGCTTGAACTGCACCGCGGCTTGCCCCGACGGCGCTCTCGCCTACCGCTTCCTGCCCGCGGCAGCCGCTGGGCCGAGCCAACCGGACTTGCACCGCCGCTTCCTCCTCGGCAGTGTCGTCGGCGGCCTGGTGGCGGGGCCCCTCCTGCGGGCTTCAGGCGGCGGCAGGGGGGTGGCCACGGGGCGGCTGTTGCGCCCGCCTGGCTCCCGCGGCGAGACGGATTTCTTGGCCCGCTGCATCAAGTGCTCCCTCTGCCAGCAGGCATGCCCCACCGGCGCCCTCCAGCCGGCCATCGGGCACGCCGGCGTCGAGGGGTTCTGGACCCCCGTGCTGGTGCCGCGCCGCGGCTGGTGCGAGTTTGCCTGCACCCGCTGCAGCCAGGTGTGCCCCACGGGCGCCATCGAGCCCCTCACGGCCGTGCGCAAGATCGGCCTCGATGGCGGGGAACCCGTGCGCATCGGCACCGCCTTCATCGACCGCGGTCGCTGCCTCCCCTGGGGCATGCAGGTCCCGTGCATCGTGTGCGAGGAGATGTGCCCCACCGACCCCAAGGCCATCTGGGTCGAAGCGGTCTCTGAGACCACCCGCGACGGCCAGCGGGTGTTACTGCAACGCCCCTGGGTGGATCCCGGCCGGTGCGTCGGCTGCGGCATCTGCGAGCATCGCTGCCCGGTGGGCGAGGAGGCGGCCATCCAGGTCTTTTCCGTCGGGGAGACGCGCGACCCCCTCAACCGCATCCTCCTGCCGGAGGCGTGAAGGGGGCCGGTTTGCGTTCTGGCGTGCGAGGACCTATCTCTATTCCCGTGAAGTACGCGACGGTCTTCTTGGGGGTGTGCATGTTCTCGACGAGGCTCGCAGCTGAGGTTCGGCCACCGGCGGTGGCGGGCTCGTTCTATCCCGGTCAGCGGGGCGCCCTGGAACGCGAGGTGCGCGAGTACCTCGGTGCCGGCGCCCCAGGAGCCGACACGGTGGCAGTCGTCGCGCCCCACGCCGGCTATGTGTTTTCCGGAGCGACGGCGGGCAAGACCTTTGCCGCGCTTTCAGCGAGCCGCCCGACGCGGGTCGTCCTCCTCGGACCGTCCCACCACGCCTCCTTCCGCGGTGGCGCCCTGCCCTCGCGTACGACCACCGCCTTTGCCACACCGCTGGGGGAGGTGCCCATCGATCGGGGAGCGGTGGAGCGACTGCGCGCCGCGGCGGTCTTCGGCGGGCCACCCTCGGCCCACGGACCGGAGCATTGCCTGGAGGTCGAGCTGCCCTTCCTCCAGGTGGCAGTAGGGGACGTGCCCATCGTCCCCATCCTCGTCGGCAACGCCACCGACCGGGCGACGGTGGCGGAGATGGCCCGCCACCTGGCGACCATCGTCGAGGCCGGGACCGTGGTGGTCGTGTCCTCGGATTTCACCCACCACGGCGCCCCGTACGGCTACGCCCCCTTTGCCGGCGAGGCCGACCTCGGACCTCGTCTCCTCGCCCTCGGGCGCGAGACGGCGGACCGGGTGGCCGAGCAGGACTTGCGGGGGTTCTGGCAGCAGGTGGAGGTCTCGGGGGATACCGTCTGCGGCGCCAAGCCCATTGCGGTCCTGCTGGCCCTCCTGCAGCACGCCTTCGACGGCTCGGGCCAGGTGGTCGCCGTGACCACCTCCGGGGAGGTGAGCGGGAACTGGTCGCAGGTGGTGACCTACGCCGGGGTCGCCTTCTCGGGCACATGGCAACGCTTTCGCGAGGATCCTCCTCCCCCCACCCTCACCCGGGTCACGGAGGAGGAGCAAAAGGCCATCCTGGCCCTCGCCCGTGCCACCCTCGAGACGCACCTCAGGCACGACGGTGCCCTCGCTCGTTGGTTCGCCGCCCACCCGGTGGCCGGCAACCTGCTCGCCCCGGCCGGCGTCTTCGTCACCGTGCACAACCGTCCCGAGAAGGCTCGCCGGGAGGGACGTCTGCGCGGCTGCATCGGTGTCATGGAAGCCCGCGAGCCCCTCGTCGATGCGGTCGCTCACGCCGCCGTGTCGGCGGCCCACGACCCGCGCTTTCCTCCCCTCGGCACGGAGGAACTCCCCGGCGTGAGCCTGGAGGTCTCGGTGCTGTCCCCCATGCGGCGGGTGGCCGACCCCAACGCCATCCGCCTCGGCGTGCACGGGGTGGTCCTCGCAAAGGGGGGCAGGCGGGCGGTCTTCCTCCCCCAGGTGGCGACGGAAACGGGCTGGGATCTGCCCACCTTTCTCTCGCAACTCGCCCTTAAGGCCGGTTTGCCTGCGGACGCCTGGCGCAGCGGCGCCACCTTCGAGCTCTTCACCGCCGAGGTCTTTGCCGAACCCGAGTAGCGGCAGCGTCAGGAGCGACCGGCGCGGAGAGGGAGGGCGAAGGCGTCCACCGCCATGGCGGCAATGGTCTCGCCGATGGCGAGGGACGCCGTAGCGGCGGGCGAGGGTGCGTTGAGGACGTGGATCTGCCTCTCGGCGCCGACGATGCGAAAGTCGTCCACCAGCTGTCCCGAGGGATCGAGCGCCTGGGCGCGCACCCCTGCTCCTCCCCGTTGCAGGTCGGCGCGGCGCAACTCGGGGAGGAGGTCCTGGAGGGCGCGGAGAAACAAGCTCGTACTCCAAGAGCGCGCCATCTCGGCAAGACCCGTCCAGAAGTAGCGGCGGGCGAGGCGCCAGAAGCCCGGATAGCAGAGGGTACTGGCCGCATCGCGCAGGGAGAAGCTTCCTCGTCGGTACCCCTCGCGCTTGAGGGCAAGCACCGCGTTGGGGCCCGCTTCCACTTCCCCCGAGATGCGCCGGGTGAAGTGCACGCCGAGGAAGGGGAAGCGCGGATCCGGCACCGGGTAGATGAGGCCGCGCACGAGGTGCGCCGCGGCAGCGGACAGGGTGAAGTACTCGCCGCGGAACGGCACGATCCGCACGCCCGGCGCCACACCGCACCGACGAGCCAGACGATCGGCGTGCAGCCCGCCACAGTTCACCAGGGCACGGCACACCACCGTGCCACGGTTCGTCGCCAGCACCATCTCCCCCGCGCGCCGTTCCACCCGCCGCACCCGGGCGTCGAGCCAGACCTCACCGTCCCGGGCCAGCAGGTCCTCGGCGAAGGCGGCCGCCACCCGGAGGTAGTCCACCACCCCCGTCTGGGGCACCCAGAGGGCGGCGACGCCACGCGCGTGGGGCTCCACGTTGGCGAGCTCGGCAGGACGCAGCCGCCGCAGGCCGACGAGACCGTTGGCCGCGCCGCGCCGCTCCAGCTCGTCGAGGGCGTCGAGCTCCGCCGCTCGGCGCGCCACCACTACCTTGCCGCAACGGCCCACCGGGATGCCCTTCGCCTCGCAGTACCGCTCCAGCAGTTCGCGGCCGAGCGTGCAGTTGCGGGCCTTGAGGGAACCCGGCGCGTAGTAGAGCCCCGAGTGGATGACGCCGCTGTTGTGGCCCGTCTGGTGGGCCGCCAGGCGCGGCTCGGCCTCCACGACGCCGACTCGCACCCGGGCCCGTTCGGCAATGGCGCGAGCGCTCGCCAGGCCGACGATGCCGGCGCCGATGATCGCCACCTCACACCGCCCTAGCTCCCCCAACCACGCCTCCCGAACGCCATGCAGCCACGCGCCTCGCCGCGAGGCAAGGCAGCCTCGCCGCCGCACCCCTCGGCGGACCGCCTCATGCGAGGGAGCTCAGGGTGCCCGGCGCCAGCCGCACCTCCAGCACCCGGCCGGTCACGGTGGCGGCGCGGACCCCGAGGTCGAGGGCCGGCGGCAGCCATGCGCGCAGATCGACGAGCAGGATGCGGTCCGACGGGTCCAGGCGCAGGTAGCCCGGCACCGCCCGCCCCAGCACCGCGGCCACGGCGGCAAGGGGGAGCGGCACACCCAACGGGCCGCGCAGGGACACGACCCGGCAGCCCAGGAAACGGCGGTGCAGGCGGAGCTCGGTGATGGTGGCGACCAGCTGGGCGGGCAAGCCCTGCCAGGCAACGCGGACGGTGACCTCGAGCACGGGCCCCTCACCCGCGAGCCGCACCTCGCGCACCGCCGCCACCTGGTGTGGCAGCTCGCGATTCACCAGTCGCTCGAGGAGATCGAGGTCGCAGCGCAGCGACACTTCATCCCAGGCAAGCAGCGCGCGGGGGGCGAGGGCCGAGACCACGGAGCGAGTATAGCGCCTGCCGCCCCTTGCTTGACCTCTCGGCCGGAAGCGGAGATACTCCCGCCGATGCTTCGGTCGGTAGGGTCACCCACCCAGCGATGCGTGTCGGTGGCGAGCGAATCTCCCTGCCAGGCACCGGACCAGGGAGCGTCGGACATGCGTGCCCAGCGGGGGCAGAGGCCCTGCCCCGTGTATGTGTCAACACCGCCGTGCGGCGGAAAGGAGGACTAGGCATGAGGCGAAGTGCACCAACACTCATCATTGGCTGTCTGGCGGCCCTGCTCCTGGGGGCGGTGGCAGCGCCAGCTGCCGACCTTCCGTTCCCGACCAACTGGCAGGGGGTCAAGGCGCCGATGCCCTACGGCTTCTACTGGGGCGCCCAGACCACGTACAACGGCAAGATCTACATCTTCGGCGGTAACTCCACCTGGAACCCCGAGGGGGTCATCACCCTCAAGACCACCTTCATCTACGACCCGGCCACCGACACGTGGACGCGCGGCGCCGACATGCCGACGGCCCGCTACCTGGCCACGGCCACTGAAGTCGGCGGCAAGATCTACGTCATCGGCGGCCGCACCCTCGACGCGTCAGGTGGCGGCGGTCCGGTCAACGTCAACGAGGTCTACGACCCGGCCACCGACACCTGGGCGACGAAGGCGCCCATCCCCCAGGCCATCCGCGGCCACGCTGCTGGGGCGTACAACGGCAAAGTGTACGTCTTCGGCGGCAATACCGGCACCTATCAACGCACGGTCCGTATCTACGACCCGGCCAGCGACTCCTGGTCCACGGGCGCCCAGATGGACAAGGCCCGCGCCTACGGCAAGGTGGTCTTCGTCCCCTCCGTCAATCGCTTCTACTACATTGGCGGCGATGACGGCCGCTCGGTGCCGGCCAAGTACTACGGCAACGCCATCCAGTACGACCCGAACATCAATGCCTGGCTCGACGCCACGGCCACCATGATCGACAAGGTGTCGCAGTTTGCCTGCACCCTCGACCCGGTCGCGAACAAGATCTACGTCTTCTCGGGGATCATGTGGGACATGGAGTCGGGTGAGGACCGCGGCACCTCGCTCATGGTCCAGGTCCTCGACATCGCCACCAACAAGTTCACCGACATGACGGCCTCTCTCTACCCGCCGAGCCCCTTGAACCGCACCAACGCCGAGGCCTCCTACGTCGACGGCAAGATCTATCTCACCCAAGGTTCTGTGGGCGGCACCGTGGTCGACGAGCTCGACCTCGCCACCGGGACGTGGTACGAGCCCAACGCATTCATCCCCACCTTCAACGTCGACCAGGGGAACCTGGTGGCGGTGGGCGGTAAGCTGTACTTCCTCAACTCCCTCTCCAACCAGGGGGTGTACGCCTACGACCCGGGCACCAACGAGTGGAGCGCCACCGCGGCCGTCAACCCCATGCCGCGCCAGGCACCGGTGGCCGCCGCCGTGAACGGCAAGGTGGTGTTCTCAGGGGGGTGGATCGGCACCGCCACCACCGGCGACACCCAGGCCTACGACCCCGACACCGACTCGTTCGAGGCCCTGGCCGCCGATCCCACACCCTCCCTGTGGGCGTGCGGGGACGTGGTCAACGGGACCTTCTACGTCTTCGGCGGCAGCTCCACCGGTAGCGACCAACTGACGACAGCCCGCGCCCTCGACGTGGCCGCCAACGCCTGGACGAGCAAGGCGGCACTCCCCGCCGGTGTCGTCCAGGCCACCGCCACGGCCATCGGCTCGAGGATCTACATCTGCGGCGGCTACGATGGCAGCACCGACAACGGCATTCACGAAGAGGTCATCATCTACGACACGACCACCAACAGCTACAGCTCCGGAGCCGCCATGCCGCTGCCCGTCTACGGCGCGGCTGCCGCGGCCTTCAACGGCAAGGTGGTGGTGTTCGGCGGTCGCTACCTCTACAACCAGGGTGGCACGGTGTACTACGCCACACCGGCCGTTCTCCAGGTCTACGACCCGGCCACCAACACCTGGTCCGTGGGCAACTCCCTCTACTACCGCGAGGGGCACGGTGTTGCCGTGATCGGCAACAAGCTATTTGCGGTGGGAGGCAGCGACGTGGACTTCGTCGAGAACCGCCTCGACATCGTCGCCCTGTCGAGCGCCCCGCCGCCGCCGACCCTGACCCTCGCCCCGCCGAGCCAGTCCCTCGTCGTGGGCGGCAGCGGCACCATCACCGCCACCATCTCGGCGGCCCAGACCGGCGACACGGTGCTGACCCTGGCCTCGGCGAACCCCGCCGTGGCGAGCGTCCCGGCGTCGGTGGTCATTCCGGCCGGCGCCACCCAGGCCACCTTCCCCGTCACGGCGGCGGCAGTGGGGGGACCCGTGACCATCACGGCGAGCCTGCCGGCCGGACTCGGCGGGGCTTCGGCCACGGCCACCGTGACCGTGACTGGCATTACCGTGGCGCTCAACCCCACCACCCTGACCATCCAGGCCGGCGCCGCCGGCAATCTCGCCGTCATCCTGGGGGCCGCGCAGCCGGCTGCCGTCGCCGTGGCGCTGGCCTCCGCCGACACGGGCATCGCCACGGTCCCGTCCACGGTCACCGTAGCGGCCGGCACCACCTCGGCCTCCTTCCAGGTCACCGGCGTGGCGCCGGGCACGGCCACCATCACGGCGACGCTGCCGGCCGCCCTCGGCGGTGCCTCGGCCACGGCCACCGTGACCGTCACCCAGCCGCCC
>FWPV01000988.1_pt1 | contig 83025 bp, 78 predicted proteins | sample 2228371 | NCBI WGS metagenome assembly FWPV01 (sample SAMEA103939776, study PRJEB20133) | metagenome
CTGGCCTGTGAAGAAAACTGGGCAGGCTATTTTGGCAACAGCAACCCTGGAACCCGCACATCCAACGAACAGGCTTCAATGCGCCGTTATGGCGTGCGTGCCACTGTGGGTAATGGTCGTGAAGGCTGGAACACTGCCAGCGAAGTGGGCCAGGTGGGCGAGCCATTCAGCCGCTGGAACGTGGGTATTGTGGGCGCAACTGCAGCCGACGATTATCGCAACGCTGCCAACACCTACGGCTGGAACGTTGAAATTGATCCGTTCCGCCCCAACAGCACACCCAAAAAGCGCACTGCCATGGGCCGCTTCGCACATGAAGGCGCATGGGTAGGCCCCGTTGAAGAAGGCAAGCCAGTTGTGTTTTACATGGGTTGCGATTCCCGTTACGAATACATTTACAAGTTTGTATCGACTGCCAACTGGGACCCCGCCGACATGATGGGTGGCCTGCAAGCTGGCGACAAGTACCTCGATTTCGGCAAGTTGTATGTGGCCAAGTTTGATGCAGACTTCACCGGCGAGTGGATTGACCTGGCCACTGTGGCCGATGGTACAACAATCACTGCCGTGCGCGGTTCAGGCTCTTTGAGCACAGCTCCGATTACCTACACCGTGACCGATTCCAACGAACAGTTCTGGAATACACGTTTGCTGGCTGACATTGCAGGCGGTACGCCAATGGATCGCCCAGAGTGGGGTGGCGTGAACCCGCGCAACGGCGAGGTCTACATGACCTTGACCAACAACACCAGCCGCCGTGTAGCCGATCCAGCCAACCCACGTGTGTATTTCGACAATGACACCGATGGTGATGGTATTGGTGATGCAGGTTCACAGGGCAACGTCAACGGCCACGTCATTCGCTGGAAAGAAGATGGCAGCGACCCCGCAGCCACTAGCTTCGAATGGGATATCTACCTGTTCGGCGCGGAAGACGACGACATCGACAACCCGAACGTGAACCTCTCAGGTTTGACCGAAGAAAACGTGTTGTCCAGCCCCGATGGCCTGTGGTTCTCTGAAAAAACCGGCGTGTTGTACATCCAGACCGATGATGGCGCTTTCACCGACACCACCAACTGTATGCTGGTGGCTGCTGTGCCCGGAGAAGTGGGCGACGGCGAAACCGTAACAGTAGACAACACCGCAGCAGGTGGCGGCACTGTGTCCACACGCATCGGAGCCGTAGGTACGCTGCGTCGCCTGGTGGTTGGCCCGAAAGACTGCGAAATTACTGGTTTGACTGAAAGCGGTGACGGCAAAGCGCTGTTCATCAACATTCAGCACCCTGGTGAGGAAACCAGCGATCTCGCAAACCCAACCAGCTCCTGGCCTTACCCGCTGACTGGTGGCGGCTTCGGCAACCCAGCTGCTGGCGTAACGCCTACAGGCACCAACCGCCCACGTTCAGCCACCATTGTGCTGACACGTATTGATGGCGGTGTGATTGGTCAGTAAGCGGCCAATCAACAGGCAGTAGTCACGAAGTAGTACCCAATCACCCCGCAGTGTGCACGCACTGTGGGGTGAATCCGTTCTGGAGCTTCAAGGGTAAGAATAGATAGTTACGCGGGCTTTTAAAAATCAGGGGACAGATGTGAAGTTGTATGTAAAGGTTTCCACATCGCTGATGTGCATTTTGGGTTTGGCACAGCTGGCCAATGTACATGCGAACCCGGTAACAACCCCAGCCTCCACCACAGCCACGCCCACCCCCATGCGCTGGGTAGTCAACATGGGCAATCAAACCCAAGGCACCGCACCCGCCGGCATGTTGCAAACCTTGCAAAACACCCTCGGGGTTTCGGTACGCATGGTGCGCCCCCTGTTGCAGCCCAACAGCTACCTGGTTGAAATGCAAAGCCTGCCTGTGCTGGGCAGTTTGCAAACACCCCAGGCCATTCGTGCAGCGCTTCAGGCTTTGCCCGGTGTGCGCTTTGCCAGCCCTGATATTCAGTTGCAACGCACGGCAGTGCCTGCGCCAAACGACGGCGCCTATTCTGTGAACCAGGCCAGTTACATGAACACCGGCGCGTATGCCTCGCTGCGTATGCAAGACGTGTGGGAGCAAACCCGTGGCAGCAGCAACGTGGTGATCGCGGTGCTCGATTCTGGCGTGTTGTTTGAAAACCCTGAACTGAAAGGGCGCTTGTTACCCGGCTACGACTTTGTCAGCAACGTGACCCCACCCACCGGCACTCGAGAAAACGGCACTGTATTTGATTCGGGTTCCAACGATGGCAATGGCCGCGACCCCGACCCTTCCGATCCCGGTGATGCGCCGCCTCCAGGGTTCAATTGCCCCGATGGTTCAACCACCAGTTCCTGGCATGGCACCACGGTGGCCTCCGTCGCGGCTGCCCAGTCCAACAACGGTCAATTTCTGGCCGGTATGGACTGGAATGCCAAGGTACTGCCGGTGCGTGTTTCTGGCCGGTGCGGCATTGCCACCAGTTCGGATATTGTGGACGCCTTTTATTGGGCCACTGGCTCAGGGCGTGTGGACCCCAACATTGGCGTGAACCCAAACCCAGCCAATGTAATCAACCTCAGCTTCGCCACTGACACACCTCTGCTTGGCGGTGGTTGCGCCGCAAACGACATGGTGGCCCTGGCCATTGCCGACGCGAGGGCGCGCAATGTGTCGGTGGTGGTATCTGCGGGCAATAATTCTGGCGGGGCCGTGCAATACCCAGCCAACTGCGCGGGCACCGTTGCCGCCGGGGCAGCCGAGCAAGATGGTCAACTGGCAAACTACTCTGCCAAAGGCGGCAGCAGCAACTTCCTCACCTTGCATGCACCGGGCAACTCAAGCGGCTTGTACGTCGGCGCCAGCAACACGGGCGGGTCTACACCCAGTGCCAATGGCAGCACTGCATTTTTGTTCGCAGGCACCAGTTTTTCCGCGCCCATGGTGGCAGGTGCCATTTCATTGCTCAAGGCGGTGCGCCCCAGCCTCACCCCCAGTCAAATTGACACCTTGTTGCGCAATAGCGCCCGGCCTTATCCAGCCAACGCCAGTAATTCAACGGGTTTGTTTGGGCGCCTCGACTGCACGCCTACAAGTTGTGGCGCGGGCTTGCTGAACGTGCTGGGTGCGGTTCAGGCTGCCCGGGCACTGAGTAGCCCCTTGCCAGTGGCCAATGTTCAACAATCGGCTGTGGTGGCCAGCAATGGCCCGTTTGTGCTGGATGCGGCTTTGTCCACCAACAGCGCTGGTGGCAATGCCAACCTCACCTTCAGCTGGCAGCAGGTGTTTGGCAACCCGGTTGTGTTGGCGGGCACCAGCACCAGCGCTTTGCAGGTGCAGTCGGGCATGGCAGGCAATATTGCTGAATTCGCGCTCACGGTCACCGACACCAGCACCAACCGCAGCAACACCAGCGTGGTTCGTTTGGCCAACACCTCCGTGAATGAACGCACCTTCACCCCCAGCAGCACCGGGGGCAGTGGCACTACCACTGGCGGGTCAGGCACTTCTACCCCCACACCTACCACCACGCCTGTGGCGGCAAGCTCGGGTGGCGGCGGCGGGGGAGCCTTGGGGTTGTCCGGATTGTTGGGTATGTTGATGCTGTTTGGGGTTTGGCGGCAAAGGGCCGGGGTTGTCTGAAAAAGTTGGGATAGAATCGAGAATCACTTGGTCATACCTCAACCGACAATCAGCCAAGAATCCAAATGCCCAGCCCAGTACCGCAGCATCAAGAAAACATCACCCTTCGTTGGGAATATGCGTCCGTAGTCGGCATTTTGGCCATTTGGGTCAGCATGTTGAGCCTCAAAATCGGGGTTGGCCTTATTGCCGGCCTCGCCATTTTCGCCCTTACCCGCTTTACCCGCCGTGGCTTTGTGCGCCTTCTGCAGCCGCACATCAACAAATTCAAGGGCCGCTTCATGCGTGGCCTGTTTGGCTGGTTGCCCACCTTTTTAACCACCGCAGTGGTGGCAGCAGCCATCGTGTTGCTGGGCATTGGCTTGAACAGCGGGGTGCGGTTTGTGCTGGCCACCATGACCCAGCAAGGCCCCCAGCTGGTTGAGGAAGCACTGCGTAACTTGAACTCGGTTACCGCCAGCCTGCCCCAGGCCATTAAAGAACATATACCCGGCAAACCCAGCGAACTGTTCCGCATGATCAGCAAGGACGACAGCGACTTCGTGGGCTACATTCGCAGCTTCGGCGGCGCCAGTTTCTTCATTTTCCTGCAATTTGTGTTCGCACTTATTCTGGGTGTTTCGGCGGCCCTCATGGTGCCTGCGCCCGTGGCGGGCGGCCCTTCCAAGCCTTTGGCCAACGCCTGGCTTGAAACCCTTGAGCGTTATGTGCGCTGCTTCACGCTGCTGATGGGCGCGCAGGTGTACGTCAGCATCTGGAACACCTTCTGCACGGCAGTTTTCATTTACGGCATTTTGCCCGCGTTCGATGTGGTACTTCCTTTCCGGGAGCTGCTGCTCATGTTCACCGCTGTGGCCAGCCTTATCCCGGCGGCCGGCAACATCATGGCCAACACGCTTATTCTGGTGCTTACCATTCGCTACGGCGTATTCGTCGCCATGGGTTCAGTCATGTACCTGTTCATCATTCACAAACTTGAGTACTTTGTGAACGGCTACATCATTGGCCGCAACGTGCGCGCCAGCGTGCCAGAAATGCTGATTGCCATCATTCTGGGCGAAGTGGCGTTTGGCTTGCCAGGGCTGATTACCGCGCCGGTTACTTACGCATTCCTGAAAATGCACTGGCAACGGTGGGGGTGGGTTTGAGCATTCTTCAGCGAATCAACCCAGCCTGGTTTCTGGCTGGGGCGGCGTTTTTTTTGCCGATCAAGCCCGCACCGGTGAATTTGTTGCTGTTGCTTGCCATGCTTGCAGGTTTGGCTTTCGCACAGGTTAGAAAAAGCCTGGTACTTTTTTTAAAACACCCTGTTTGTATTTCAGCATTTGTTTTGGTGTTGTACTTGTACCTAAGCGCTTTTTATCCGCAAAGTAATTTGCACCTGGCTGGCGAATATGCGACGAAATACCTCCGCTTGCTTTTTATCCCGGTTATTGCTGCAATTCTTGTGAATACCGACAAGCCTGAAAAAATACTGGATTGGTTTTCGCTTGGGGTTTTTCTCAGCGTGCTTGCAAGCTATGGCGTTATTCTGGGTTACTTGCAAAGTGATCTGCCCACTTATTTCAAGGCTTATTTAACACACAACTTTTTTGTTGCAGTGGCTGCCACCTGGGTAATTTATCGAATCATGAATTCTTCAGGCCCGGCTACCCACGTACACACAAAACTGCTGCTAGGTTTTGCGGTGTTTATCAGCCTCGTAAATTTGTTTGCGTTTATTCCAGGCCGTTCCGGCTGGTTAACGGTGTTGTTGATTCCTTTCGTGCTGGGTTTCCATTTTTTGGGCTTGAAGAGAGGTATATGGATTGCCATCGCCTTGGGTATTGTTGCCGGTGTACTGTTCTTGTCGCTTGATGTCGTTCACATGCGGGTAATGCAAGTGTTTACAGAATTCGAGCTGTGGTCAAGCGGAAGTGTTCAGGCAAAAGAAACAAGTTTTGGTCAACGCATGCTTTACTGGACCATTTCTCTGGAAGCAATCCAGCATAGCCCGTGGTTCGGTTATGGGCTTGGTGGCGTGGTCAGTGCTGTAGAAAATGGTGCCACATTGCGCAATTTTGAGGTTTTTCCAAACCCGCACAACCAGTACCTGCTGCTAACGCTTCAGGGTGGCCTTGTTGCCTTGCTCATGTACCTGGTTTTTATTGGGCAGGTGTTTAAACACGCCCGCAATCAAGTAGTGCTGTGGCTCACCATGCTGGTGTACATTGTGAACAACCTCATCAATTCTTTTCACTATGATTTTTCAGAAAGCCTTTTGTTTGTCATTCTGATCGGCCTTGGCTTGGCTTTGTCAGCTCACAGGCCTGGCGGTCAAGCGTTACCTGTCAGATTCTCCTGATTTTTATCAACTTGGGTGTCCTCTGGTTTGTAGCCTTCCACAAGCTCAATTAGCAATGCCCTCAGTTTTGGCAAATCGTTGGCGTTCAAAGCATCATCCAGGTGCTGTAGCTCGGTTTCAAACTGCTCAACGGGTAGAAAGTTTTCTTGGCCTTTCATGATTCTTGGGTGCTCCGTTTTTTCCGGGTTTTCGCCAATCAATAATTCTTCATAAAGTTTTTCGCCAGGCCTTAATCCAGTAATGTCGATTTGAATATCACCGTCGGGGTTATTCTCATCTCTAATTTGAAGTCCGGACAATTCAATCATTCTTTTCGCTAGTTCGAAAATTTTGACTGGTTCACCCATATCAAGCAGAAATACATCGCCGCCTTTGGCCATGGCCCCTGCCTGAATAACCAACTGCGCCGCTTCGGGAATGGTCATGAAATACCGGGTCATCTCGGCATGGGTTAATGTGATGGGCCCGCCATCTTTGATTTGTTGGCGAAACCTTGGTACCACTGAACCTGAAGAACCCAACACATTGCCAAAACGCACCATGCAAAAAAGGGTGCTGGCTTTGTTTGCGGCAAATGCTTGCAAGGCCATTTCTGCCAGGCGTTTGGTTGCACCCATTACATTGGTTGGGCGAACCGCTTTGTCGGTGCTGATCAATACGAAATTTTCAACGCCGAACCGGGCCGCAAGTCGCGCGCACACAATTGTTCCAAACAAATTGTTGCGCAGTCCTTCTGTCGAGTTGTGTTCCACCAATGGAACATGTTTGTAAGCCGCAGCGTGGTAAATCGTATTCGGCTTCCACGCCATGAAAATACTTTCCATTCTTTGTTCATCACGAACATTGCCAAGCAAGGGCACCAGTCGGGTATTGTTCCCGGGGTTGGCTGTTTTAAGCGCTTCTTCAAGTTCATGGTGAATGTTGTAAAGCGCAAACTCGTTTTGTTCCACCAGCAGAAGCTTCGATGGATTCAACAACAATATTTGCCTGCAAAGTTCGCTACCAATTGAGCCACCCGCACCAGTCACCAACACGGTTTTGCCCAGGTTATTCTTACTCATTAGTTGCGGGTTTGGCTGAACCGGATCTCGCCCTAGTAAATCATCAATGTCCAATTCCCGAAGGTCAGAAACCTTTATTTTTCCCGATGCAATTTCAGCCACTTTCGGCAGGGTTCTTACTGCCACGCCAAACTGCTTGATCGAATCCAGTATTTCATTGCGCCTGCGGCGAGTTGCAGAGGGAAAAGCAAGTAGTATTGTGCTGATACCCAGTGTGGAAACAAGGTTGGGTAAATCAGCCGGATTGTATATATTCAACCCGTTCAAGGTTTGCCTGTGCAAATCGCGATTGTCATCAAGAAAGCCCAGCACACGCATTTCACGACTGTTGGCCAATGCGGTTGCCAGTTGGCGGCCCGTATTACCCGCTCCGTAGATTAATACTTTGGGCAGGGTCGCCTTGAATAAAATATTCTGATAAAGGCCGCCCAACCAATAGCGGGCAATCAACCTGCTGGAACCCACGGTCAACAGCAGCAACATGGGCTGTATCAAACCAATTGTTCTGGGTACGCCAGTAATACCGACTACTGTAAATATGCTTGCGTAAACAAAAGCATAAATACCGATTCCAGTGGCAACAGTGGTCATTGCCGGCCAGCCGGAATAGCGGAATATGGCGCGGTAAAAACCGTTCATGACAAAAATTGGAATGGCCACAGCAACGCTGACAGCCGCGGCAGTATCGGGAGTCCAGTAGGCGTTTGGTGTCAGCCTTACCCATTCATCCAGTCGCAGGTAAAACGCAATCCAGGTGGTAATAACGCACAAGCTGGCGTCCACTGCAATAACCAGTATCCGCTTGGCAAGGCGAGGTAAATCCAGAACCTGATTGGCGATTTTTCTCATCATCGTTTTCGCTTAATGCGACACTCCTTCCCGGCCAAGCACTTTCTTTGCAGTCAACAACATAATCTTCAAGTCGAACAGCAGCGATTGTTGTTCAAGGTATTCAGCATCCAGGCGAACCTTCTCCGGAATCGGCAATTCATCCCGCCCGTTAACCTGGGCCCAACCAGTCAAGCCTGGCAACAAGGTATGAACTCCTTTTTGCGTACGCAGTTCAATTAAATCGTTTTGGTTAAAAAGGGCTGGCCTTGGGCCTACCAGGCTCATGTCGCCAACCAAAATAGTCCAGATCTGTGGCAATTCGTCAAGGCTGGATCGCCGTATAAATGAACCAATCGGCGTGAGGTAAGCCTTGGGGTTGGTTAGCAAATGGGTAGCCACCGCAGGTGTATCAACTCGCATGCTCCTAAACTTTGGCATTTTGAATAATTCATTGTTGCGTCCAACACGGTCGCTCCAATACAGTGCCGGGCCCTTGGATGTGAGCCTCACCGCCAATGCTGTTAATACAATGACAGGCAGCAACACAAAGGCCAAAGGGATCACGATTAAAAGGTCTAAAAGTCGTTTCATGGTTTTAGTGCAGGTGAATGAACCCATTGCGCAGTGGCTTGCAAGCCTTGTTCCATGGAATAGGGTGGTTGCCAGTTCAAATCATGTTGTAGTGGTTTGGAGTCAATGGTCAATGAACCCAGCACGCGCTGCACAGCCTGCCTTTTACCCAGCAAGGTTCCCAACAGCTTGATCAGGGTAGTAGGCAAAGGCAGAAGCCTGGGTTTTACATGCAAAGCCTTGGCCATGGCTTCGATCAACTCAGCTGTTGACATCGCGTGGCCATCATCAACCAGGTAAGTTTTATTGCTTGCGTGTTTCGACTGCGCACAAACAATTAAGGCGTTTACCAAATTGCCCACATAAACCAGGCTGCGTTTGTTGTTGGCCAAAGCCAGTGGCAGGGGTATTCCCCTGCGCACGGCATTCAACAGTTTTAGAAAATTGGCGCCAACACCGGGACCATACACAAGGGGCGGTCGAATAATTGTCACCGACATTCCTGTTTCCGCTCCCAATTTCATTAAAGCCTGTTCAGCTTCAAGTTTCGATATGCCATAGGGATCGATCGGATTCGGAATGCTTGTGTCAGTGAAGTGGCCTTCTTCACCCAGTACCTTGATGCTGCTGACAAAAACAAACTTCGTCACGCCAGCCAGTGCAGCCTGTTTGGCCAGCGCAAGCGTGCCCTCGGTGTTTACACTGCGATAGGCCTGAAGCGGATTGTCGCAAGTGTCATTCATCACGTGCACACGCGCTGCGAGGTGAAACACGGTGTCGCATCCTTGCAAAGCGTTTTGCCAGTTGGTTGATGCGTTGATATCGCCCACCTGAATGTATTCAGACGACTCCGTTTGGCGTGCGGCACGAACGGTGTCGATTCCAAGTTTTTTCAACTCATTGCACAACGCTTGCCCAACAAAACCAGTGGAGCCAGTGACCAGTACTTTGTTCAACAAGGTTTAGACCACACAGTTCGGTTAATGTAGTCGGTGTAACTAACCACCACACGAAGCACCTGTTTCGATACCGAAGGGGATTCATAATCGGCAACCGGTGGAATAGCGCGCGTGGGTTGCGCATGTTGTAAAGTCACAATTCGCACTGCATCCAGCACACGTTCTTTCTTGAGGCCCGCCATAATCAGCGTACCTTCATCCATGCCTTCCGGGCGTTCATGTGCATTGCGAATGGTAATTGCAGGCAGGTTCAAAAGCGACGCTTCTTCAGTCACCGTACCACTGTCTGAAATTACGCAGAAAGCTTCCATTTGAAGTTTGATGTAGTCAGAAAAACCGAATGGCTTTAAAAACTGAATCAGCGGGTTGAGTCCGCCCAAATCCATTTCACCCAGCTTCTTCTGCGTACGTGGGTGTGTCGAAACAATCACCGGAAACTGATATTCAAGCGCCAGTGAATTCAGGGTGTCCAGCAAATCAGCCATGGCTTGTGGGCTGTCTACATTCTCTTCACGGTGAGCACTCACAATGAAAAATTCTTTTGCCCGCAATTGCAGGCGTGCAAGAACATCAGAACTATCTATTTTTGGCTTGTAATAGTCCAGCACTTCCCGCATGTGCGAACCTGTTTTTATAATCGTTTCTGGGCGAATCCCTTCTGCAATCAAGTAACGGCGGGCATGTTCAGTCAACACCATATTGATGTCGCTTAAGTGGTCCAGCACTTTGCGGTTCAATTCCTCGGGTACCAGTTGGTCAAAACACCGGTTTCCTGCTTCCATGTGGAATACTGGAATTTTGCGGCGTTTTGCAGAAATCACAGCCAGGCAAGAATTGGTATCGCCATAAAGCATCACTGCATCAGGCATTTCTGTGGCCAGTACCTCGTCTGCTTTTTCAATCACGCGGCCAATTGTTTGCGCAGCATTTTGCCCCACAGCTTCCAGAAAGTAGTCGGGTTTGCGAATGCCCAAATCATCGAAAAAAACCTGGTTCAATTCATAGTCGTAGTTCTGGCCTGTGTGCACCAATACATGTTGGGTGTGTGTATCGAACTCCGCGATCACACGGCTCATTTTGATCAACTCGGGGCGCGTGCCCACAATGGTCATTACCTTAAGCACGCAGCATCTCCTGAATGTAGTCAAGCTTCAGCAACAAGGCTTCCACGCCCGCCACATTCAGCCTCTCGGTGTTGTGGCTTGTGTAGTCGTCAACTTCTGAGATTCGCTGTTCACCTTCAACAAAATATTTTTTGTAGTTCAAGTCGCGATTGTCGGCGGGAATGCGGAAGTACCTGCCCATGTCTTCTGCTTTGGCCATTTCTTCTCGAGAAACCAGCGACTCGTAAAGTTTTTCGCCGTGTCTGGTGCCAATCACTTTGATTGGCGATGCCCTTGAAAAAATATTCTTGAGTGCGTGCGCCAAATCTTCCACGGTGGATGCAGGTGCCTTCTGAATAAAAATATCCCCTTGTTCCCCGTGCTCAAATGCATGCAAAACTAGGTCAACTGAATCTTCAAGCGACATCAGGAAACGGGTCATGTGGGGGTCGGTCACAGTCAATGGTTCACCCTTGCGTATTTGGTCGACAAACAGGGGAATAACCGAACCACGGCTTGCCATAACGTTGCCATAGCGTGTTGCGCAAATCACAGTACCACCCGCAGGCACTGTTCTCGATTTGGCTACAACCAGCTTTTCGGCCATGGCTTTGGAAATGCCCATGGCATTGATTGGGTAAACCGCTTTGTCTGTGCTGAGAACCACCACACGGCTTACACCCCGCGCAATGGCGGCATTCAGCGTGTTCTCAGTGCCCAGCACATTGGTGCGCACGGCCTCCATGGGGTAAAACTCGCAGCTTGGCACCTGCTTCAAGGCTGCCGCGTGAAACACGTAATCAACACCCACCATGGCCTGGTACAGGCTGTCATAGTCGCGTACATCACCAATATAAAACTTCACCTTGTCGCTGCCCAGTGCAATTCGCAGGTCTTCCTGTTTTTTCTCGTCGCGGCTGAAAATACGAATTTCTTTCACTTCTGTGTCAAGAAATCGCTTCAGCACCGTATTCCCAAAAGAACCAGTGCCACCTGTAATCATCAAGATTTTGTTGTCAAACATTCGAAATCCGTTGAATTTAATGGGATTTTTTCATAAGGCGGATCAGTTCCGGCCAGGCAGGGGCAGTATAACCGCTCGCTTCGCGGAAGCGAATACCGTTCAATGACCTGTCGATCACAAGCTGCGAATCAGGCACTATCCGGATATTTTTTCCGTACTCTTGCGCCACCAGGGTTAGTAAATCCAGTTTTGAAATTGGCGCGGCAGCAACATGGTACAAGCCGCTTAATTCAGGCTTGGGCAAAACATGGCATTCCACCACTTTGGCCAGTTCAACTGTCGGTAATCCTGAAAATATGGCTTTCGAAAAGCCTTTTACCTCGCCTTCCTGCGACAAAAACCAATCGACCAGCGAGTGCTTTGAGTCAAGCTCATGCCCGATAATTGAAGTTCTTAGCGTAACGGCATGGGGGTAATCGTGCAGTTCACCCATGTATTTGGATTTGCCGTACAGGTCTTCTGCATTCGACAAATCGCTTTCAAGGTAGTTGCCTTTCTTGCCATCAAACACGCAATCTGTACTAATGTGCACCACGCGTGCGCCCAGCAAGGCGCACAGCCGGGCCAGCCTGTGCGGAAACATTGCATTCAACGGCAAGGCCACCAAGGGGTCTTTTGCATTGCCCAATTGCTTGATGAGCCCAACGCAATTAATGACAACATCCGGGCGCGTGTTGGTCAGCAGTTGAACCAGCGAATCCAGATCAAGTATATCGATACCTGCAATCAAATTCGCACGCAGGCTGTCATCAAAAAAGCTGCTTTTCCTGTGATCCCGCAAGCTGGCCACAACCTGCAGCGATTCGTTTTTCGACAGTGTTTTGAACATGGCGCTGCCCAGCATGCCACTGGCACCCAGTATCAGAACTTTCATGCCTTGTTTCCCCTCATATTCGACAAGGTGTCCACCAATCGCCTGGTTTGGGCTTGTACCTCAAAGTGTTCAAGATAATACGCACGCCCCATTTGCCCCATGGTGTCACGTTCTGTCTGGGGCATGCCGTACAAAGCCATTACATTGGCGTACAGGTCATCGGCGTGTTGTGCGCGGCCAATCAAACCTGCACCCGATTCACGAATTACCCTGGCACCCTCGCCATTAATGCCCGCCAGTATGGGCCGCCCGGCGCTTAAATAAGCCTGCACTTTGCCCGGTACGGTGGAGTTGAATGTGGGGTCGTCGTTCAGTGTCACCATCAGGGCGGCGCATTTTCTCAAAATGGCTGGCATGGCTTCAATTGGAAAGCGTCCAGGAAGTTCCAGATTGTCCAGTTTCAGCGCGGCCTTCTGTTGTTCAAGCCATTCACTTCTTTCGCCACTACCAATCAACACGATTCGAATTTGTGCATGCCCTTTTAAGCGGTTTGCAACCTCAATAATGGTATCGAGCGACTGGAATTTGCCCAAATTGCCCGCGAACACCACACAGAAGTAATTGCTCAGCAGCCTATCCAGTTTTTCTGGCAAGGCAATACTTGCTCCCTGGCTGTCGTCTGGAAATGAATTGGGGTGGTACACAATGGCTTTGTTGGGGGCATACCTGGCCATCGCCGGCACGAATGCATGGGATTGGGCGATCAAGGTGTGGCAACCCGAATAAATTGCCCTTACTAAGCCCCCCACCCATTTTAAAGCGGTTTTGTTTTTAACAAAGCCAGTCGACTCAAGGCTTTCAGGCCAAAGGTCTTGCACCCAAAGTGCAACCGGGGCACGTTTGAACCAACCCAGCAAAACCGCAGGAATGGCCTGTGTAAGTGGGGAAGGCGCATACACCAGAATTGCATCTGTTTTCAAGCCACGAAGAATCCATGGCATGAATAACAAACCGGAAGCCACAAAAGCACCGTAATTTAGAATCAGGTTCAAGGCACCGCCGCGTTTGCGCGGGTAGGTGGGAATTCTGTGAAGGGTCAATCCGGGTAAAAATTCCTCGGCACTCAATTGCCAGGCTTTGTAGCCTTTAAAGGTAATGCCGTCCGGGTAGTTGGGTTGTCCTGTTACCACGGTAATCTCATGCCCTTGCGCATGCATAGCCCGCACAACATCATTTATCATGAAGCTTTCCGGCCAGAAGTACTGGGTAACAAGAATTATTTTCATCAGAAGTAAGAGCGAAAGTCCCTAGTCGCAAGCCGGTTAGTATACAACCCTGCCTTGGGCACCAAATCACAAATTATTCAGGGTTCCACTCAAATTGAAAATCATCACGGTTATTGGGGCAAGGCCCCAGTTTATCAAGGCCGCAGCAGTGTCGCGCGTGTTGCGTCAACCCAACTCGGGCATGCAGGAACTGATTGTTCACACGGGCCAGCACTACGACGCCAACATGTCCGATGTGTTTTTCACTGAACTCGACATTCCCAAGCCGCATGCCAATTTGGGCGTGGGCGGTGGCACGCACGGGCAAAACACAGGCCGCATGCTTGAAGCCCTTGAAGCTGAAATGATGAACATTCGGCCAGACTGGGTGCTGGTGTATGGCGACACAGACTCCACACTGGCTGGCGCGCTGGCTGCATCAAAACTGCATATTCCGGTGGCCCATGTTGAATCGGGATTAAGATCGTTCAACCGCCGCATGCCGGAAGAAATCAATCGGGTACTAACCGATCACATTGCCAAATTGTTGTTCACGCCTACCACCACGGCAACCGATAACCTGCGCAACGAAGGGCTGGGTGGCAAGCAGGTAATTCAGGTTGGCGATGTGATGTACGATGCAGTGCTGTTCTACCGGCAGGCAGCCAAAGCGCCCGCCAATCTTGATTTGCCCCCAAGGTTTGCGCTTTCCACCTTGCACCGTGCCGAGAACACCGACGATCCTGTTCGGCTTGCACAAATTATCGAAGGGCTTCGGGTCATTTCTGCCACACTGCCCGTGGTGTTGCCTTTGCACCCCCGTACCCGGAAGTTACTTCAAAATGGCACTTTCGATTTGAAGGGCATTCATGTGGTCGACCCCGTGGGCTACTTGGAAATGATTTGGCTGCTTGATCATTGCGAACTTGTAGTTACTGACAGCGGCGGCCTTCAAAAAGAAGCCTATTTTTTCCAGAAACCTTGTTTAACAACCCGCGATGAAACCGAATGGGTTGAATTGGTCAGCGCGGGTGTCAACGTGCTGGTTGGTGCTAATTCCGAAAAAATTACGGCAGCGTTTCACTCCCGTTCATGGGAACAGGCCGACTTTACCCAACCCCTGTATGGCAACGGCGATTCTGCCCAGAAAATTTTGCAGGCCCTGAACTTCGCATGAAAAAAATACTGATAGTCGCGCATTATTTTCCGCCGATGAATTCAACCGGATCTCGCAGGCCGGAGGCGCTGGCTCGGTTTCTGAAAGGCTTGGGGCATGAAGTGACTGTGTTGACCACCCAGAAAGCCAAGTCGCCCCCGCAGGCCATGGCCGGAACCAATCCAACTCCTGTGATAGAAACCAACCTGTTCAACACGCGACTGGTTTCCAATATTCCTGTGCAGGAAGAAGCCAAAGTTGCACACACATTGCAAACTTCGGCCTTGATGCGGTTCAAGCAACGTTACTTGAATAATACAATCGGACAAATGCTCGACACTCGCATTCCCTTGCTTGTTGCTACCTGTATCAAAATTGCATTGAATCGCTTAAGCAGTGGTCGTGTGCATACCTGGTTAAATCCTCTCAAAGATTTTGATGTGGTCATTTCCACAGCGCCACCTTGGACTTGCCATTACTTGGCGTATTTGTTGGTTCGTGCGTACAAGTTGAAATGGTTTGTTGACTATCGTGATCAGTTCTCTGGCAATCATTTGTTCTCCCAAAAGTTCGCATGGGTAGAACGTCGTCTGGATCGTGTGTTTTGCGAAAAAGCAGACTTGGTTATGACTGTTTCACCGCCTATGCAGCAGTACTATCAAGACTTTACCGATCGGAAAAAAGTACTAGCCGTGATGAACGGGTACGAAGAGGGTCATTTTGTGGACTTACCCGTGAGCGGCGAACGGGGTGCTTCAACCAATGAAATATTTCACATTCGATACTTTGGAAAAATTACTGCTGATCGAATTATGCCTGCGTTTTGGGAGGCGTTATCTCGCTCAATCAATTTCGGTCGAATTCGGGTCGAGATTTACGGAGAGGCTTTGCTGCTCGTAAGTTTTCTTCATGCACATTATCCCAAGTTACTTTCTCAAGTTAAGTTCTTTGACCCGGTTCCGCATCGAATCGCTCTTTCGCTGATGTCTAATTCTGACGCACTATTGTTTACGGAGACATCTGAAAAGCAGCATGCTTCACAGAGAGGGGTTCTCACAACAAAGCTTTTTGAGTATATGGCTTGTAAGCGACCAATTATTGGGGTTATTGCACCTGAAACTTTGGCCGGGAATTTAATTTTCCGCAGTGGTCTCTCAGCGGTCCTGTCAGACAGGGCTAACGTGTTGCAGCAATGGCTGGACGAACTAGCCCCGACCATAAAACCGAACGATCAGTTCATACAACAGTTCTCTAGGGATATGCAATTCTCTCAAATCGCACGCTATGTTTGATCTTCCCGATAAACCTGACTCACCTTCTCGGCTGGCGTCCCAGGTCAAGGATTCCATTGCTCAAGACGTAGTCTATTTATCAGTCGGTACCATTCTTTCTCAAGTAATCCTGATTGTTGCAACCCTTTTATTGGCTCGTATCTACACACCACAAAGTTTTGGACTTTTGGGGATTGCTTCTGCAGTCGTGATGGTTTTGGGCACCTTGATGCCCTTGAAATACGAATCAGCAATCATGTTAGATAAATCTGATATGGATGCTGAAGCGACAACTCAGTTAGCCTTGTTATCGACATTTATTTTTTCTCTTGTATTACTTCCGGTTTTTTTGATTGTCCAAGTTGAACCGTGTGGTTCTATGCTGCTTGGCTCCGTAAATGAGTTTGCTGGGTTGCTAATTCTAGGGTCACTTGGCTTGGCTGTTACCACCGTTGTGATTGCCTGGCTTAATCGATTGAAGTGTTACAAGCTGATAGCGTTGACCAAAGTGGTTCAAAGTCTTATTTTTGTAGTTGGCGCATTAATATTTATTGAAAATGATTTAACAAAGGGATTGATTTATTCTCAATTAATCGCCTATATCTTGGTTGCAGTTGTTCTTTTTGTGTACGTCGTAAAACGTCAAAAACTTGCCTCCAGAGATCGTCTGCTTAACGTGTCGTTACAGCACATTGCTGCCCCAAAATTTGTACTTCCTACTGCCTTATTGGATGTTCTGACACAACAGCTTCCGATGTTATTGATACCAATTTGGTTTAGTACTGAATTAGCTGGACAGTTTGGAATGGCATGGAGGGTCGTGATACTGCCGTTATCTCTTGTTGGGGTTGCGATTGGCCAGATTTTTTATCAACGTTTCGCGGTGTCGATAGATAGCCCAGTTAAAGCGCAGAGATTTCTTCTCAAAACGTGGGTCTCATTATTTACTCTAGCAATATTTCCTTCGATTACTTTGGCGTTCTGGGGGGAGGATATCTTTGTTTCCTTATTGGGAAGTTCTTGGGAAGAGGCGGGAAGAATCGCACAAATCTTTTCGGTTTTATTGTTAGCGATGTTTGTCAGTTCGCCAACATCAAGTACCTTTTTGGTACTTGGACTGCAAAAATTCAGTCTTTTTTTTGGGATTGCCCAACTCATTTACAGGCCTATAGCTTTGCTTGCAGGGTTCATCTTTCAGAGTTTTACCTTGGGGATTTCTTTGTTTGTTGTCTTCGAAGTGGTTCAAATCATGACCTATCAAGCGTTGGCTTATTGGACTCTAAAAAAGAGAGTTAAGTTGTCTATGCCTTCTAAATTTGAGGTTGATAATTGAACATTTTTGTAATTCCCTCTTGGTATCCCAGTCAAACTAAGCCGCTTCGCGGAATTTTCGTGAAGGAGCAGATCGAGTCGCTTGCCAAAATACATCCCGAAATCAATCTAGGCGTTAGCTTATGGGGGCATGACGACACGTACGTCGGTCCAACTACACTTTTTGCGGCTATAAGGAATAGGCTGAAAAATAGAGTTTCGGGAAAGCTAACCAATTTGGTTGATTCGAATGTTTTCCATTTAACCTCCTTAACTCTACATTGGTCACACAGGTTGCCTTTAGGTGGACATCAAAGTTTGTTGAAGGCTAATCGAAAAAATTTCCTAAAATTTAAGCGGCTAGTTGGTCACGTCGATGTTATTCATGCCCATGTTTCTTATCCCGCTGGCGCGATTGCTCAAAGGCTAGCCATCGAGTTTAATCTGCCGTACGTCGTCACAGAACATATGGGACCGTTTCCGTTTCCGGCACTGATCAAAAATAATCGATTAATTGAGCCCCTAGAGTCTGCTTTACAAGGTGCATCTCAAGTCATCGCTGTGAGTGACTTTCTAGCCCGTGAAGTAAATAAGTATATGCTGAGAGTGCCGATAGTCATACCCAACCTAGTTAATGAAGAAAAGTTCGATGTAAAGAGTATCCAGCGAAATTCAAAGTTTACATTCTTTACCCTCGCTTCCCTTGTGCAGGGCAAAGGTATAGACCTCCTGGTTGAAGCAATCGCTAAATTTGACCCTTCTCCGGATTTGATTACATTCCGAATTGGTGGGGAGGGGCCGATATTAAAAAAGCTACAAGCACAAGCTGAAACGCTCGGCGTAAACCGGTGCATAACGTGGCTTGGAGCACTTAATCGGAAAGCTGCTATCGAGGAATTTTCACAATGCGATGTATTTGTATTGCCTTCTCGATTTGAATCATTTGGAGTGGTTTATGCTGAGGCTTTAGCTTCCGGAAAGCCTGTCATTGCGACGCGTTGTGGTGGGCCTGAATCAATTGTCAACTCGCTAAATGGTATTTTGGTGGATGTGGATGACGTGGATGCGCTTTGTGAGGCTCTGAAAGATATGTATTTCAACTATATGCGATATGATCCACAAGCAATTAGAAATGATTTTTTAATGAGATTTTCAAGGTCAGCTGTAGTCGAGCAAATAGTGAGTTTGTATAAAAAAGTGGTTACGAATTGAATGTTGTTTAGATCGAGGCTTAATTTAAATGTGCGGAATCTTAGGGGCTATTGTTGAACGTGAGGCTTTTGCTCATGCTTATGGGCTGTTCCCAAATGCCTTACGTAGCCTTTCCGCGAGGGGGCCTGATCACCAAGAGTTTTGCCAAATCGAGACTTATCAGGAAGCCAATTTAAAGGTCATTTTGGGTCATACAAGGCTATCGGTGATAGATCTGAGCGAGGCGGCCAATCAGCCAATGAACTCTAGTTGTGGGCGTTACTCAATCGTATTTAACGGTGAAATTTACAACTACCTTGAACTGAGGCAATTTTTAAGTTCGTCAGGCCAGCAATTTTCTTCGAATTCCGACACTGAAGTACTTCTTTATGCATTGGTTCGTTGGGGAAAAAGCGCGCTACATAGACTGAAAGGCATGTTTGCTTTTTGCTTTGTTGATCGATTAAAGCAAGTCGTATTGATCGCCCGAGATCCATTCGGAATTAAACCTTTCTACTACCACGTAAGAAAAAATAATATTTATTTCTCTTCTGAGGTACCAGCTCTACTGGAACTTGCCCAGTGTTCTCGGGAAGTGAATATAAGCCGCGCATTCGATTACCTTGTGCATGGCAGCTATGATCACGGCGCATCTACATTCTTCGCACAAGTTCAGTCGCTGGTTGCGGGTCATTCAATTGAGTTTAGCTTCAATGAGATGAATTTGAACGTCACACCAGAACGTTGGTGGTGGCCCTCCGTGACTGAAAATACAAACTTGTCTTTCGACAGCGCAGTTGAACAAGTGCGAGGCGCATTTCTTGAGAATATTCGTGTTCATTTACGCAGCGATGTAAAAATTGGAGCGGCCCTGTCTGGTGGAGTCGATTCTTCCGCCGTGGTGTGTGCAATGCGTCATGTTGACCCTGATCTGGAGATCAATACATTCAGCTATATTGCAAAAGGACAGCCCGGTAATGAGGAACATTGGGTTGATCTGGTGAATTCCCACGTTAACGCCAATGCTCACAAAGTGTATGTGTCTGCTAGCGAGTTGGCAGATGACATTGATGCCATGATCAGATGTCAGGGAGAGCCGTTTTACAGCACCAGCATTTACGCGCAATATCGCGTGTTTAAAGAGGCCAGAATGAACGGAGTGACGGTAACTCTCGACGGTCAAGGGGCGGATGAACTTTTAGCTGGCTATAGAGGCTATCCCGGCCCAGCAATGAGAAGCATGTTGGATCGGCACCAGTATGTATCATTGGCCCAGTTTTTGAGTAACTGGTCCAAATGGCCCGGGAGATCTTTTGCCTCGGGCGTGCAAGCTTTGGGATCTGAATTTTTATCAGGCAAGATGCGTGATTTCGCTCTTGGATTGGTAGGGCGGGAATCGATGCCTGCATGGATTAATAAAGGTTACCTGCCGGCTAGCCCTCTGCAACGTTTATCTCTCTCTGGTGGCAACTTAAATCAGAGTGTGCCTTGCAGAAGGATGATGTCTTTTTTGCGTCAGACGATGACTGGGGGGGGGCTTGCTCACTTGCTTAGGCACGGGGATAGGAACTCTATGCACTGGTCGGTAGAGAGCAGGGTGCCATTTTTGACTGGCGATTTTGCAGAGCTTTTACTGTCGTTTCCAGAGCATTGGTTAGTGTCGGCTTCGGGCGAGACGAAGCACATTTTTAAATGTGCGATGCAGGGTATTGTTCCCGAGGCGATTCTCAATAGAAGAGATAAGGTGGGCTTTGAAACCCCTGAGCTTGTGTGGCTCAAGAGTCTTGGCTCAAGGCTTCAAGAATGGTTAGAATTTGGCAAAGAAATTCCATTACTCGATTACCAAAGACTTAAATTTGAATTGACTCAAGTGCTAGAAGGAAGGAGACCATTTAATCATCATTTGTGGAGGATTTTGAATTTTTGTCGATGGTCGAAAATATATCGGGTCGAGTTCTAATTGTTCTTGTTGAATTACGAAGGCGCTTATAATCTCGCACTTAAATGCAGCGAAACGGTATGCGGTTTAGTGGTGCTCATTTCTGATTTACTTTTCGAATTTTTTAGCATGACAAGTTGCTCACATGGATAAAATTGCGGTTATTGGCTTGGGTTATGTTGGCCTTCCCTTGGCCGTCGAGTTCGGCAAGCACCGCGCGGTGTGTGGTTTTGACGTCAACGAACATCGAGTTGCCCAGTTGAAGCAGGGTATAGACCACACCCTGGAAGTAGAACCAAGTGATTTGGCGGCTGCCACGCAGCTTCAGTTCAGTTGCAATCCCGAGGATCTCAAGTCGTGTCGCGTGTTTATTGTTACGGTGCCCACGCCAATTGACAAAGCCAACCGGCCCGATCTTTCTCCATTGGTCAAAGCCAGCGAAACGGTAGGCAAGTACTTGCAGCAAGGTTCGGTTGTTATTTATGAATCTACCGTATACCCCGGCTGCACGGAAGAAGTGTGCGTACCCGTACTTGAAAAGCACTCGGGCTTGAAATTCAACACCGGGTTTTATTGTGGCTACAGCCCTGAACGCGTGAATCCCGGTGACAAAATAAACACCCTCACCAAAATCCGCAAAATTACCAGTGGTTCAACCCCCCAGGTTGCCCTTGCAGTGGATCAGCTCTATTCCAGCATCATTACGGCCGGTACCTTTCCAGCCACCAGTATCAAGGTGGCCGAAGCTGCGAAGGTGATAGAAAACACCCAGCGAGACTTGAACATCGCCTTGGTCAATGAATTGTCAGTGATCTTCGACAGGTTAAACATCGACACCATTGAGGTTCTGGAAGCTGCGGGCAGCAAATGGAATTTTTTGCCGTTCCGCCCCGGCATGGTAGGCGGGCATTGCATCGGCGTAGACCCGTATTACCTTACCCACAAGGCCGAGGAAATGGGTTACCACCCCCAAGTTATTTTGGCGGGGCGCCGCATTAATGACAACATGGCCCGGTATGTTGCCCGCAATGTCATCAAGCTGATGCTTAACAACGGGGTTGATGTAGCTAGAAGTACCGTGGGCGTACTCGGCGTTACATTCAAAGAGAATTGCCCAGATATTCGCAACAGCAAAGTAGTCGACCTGATCAATGAGCTGAAGTTCTGGAATGTCAATGTTGTCGTAGCCGACCCTTGGGCCGATGCCGATGAAGTTCGGCACGAATATGGTATTGAATTGTCGACGGTCGATGAATTGAACCAGGTTGATTCGCTGGTGGTGGCTGTGGGGCACCAGGAGTACCGAAATCTTTCGCCAGAAAAATTAAGAACCTATTGTAAGTACCCTCAGCCGGTGCTTGCCGATGTAAAAGCCTTGTTCAACCGTCATGAGGCCGCCAAGGCAGGCTTCACGGTTTTCCGTCTCTAATCACACACTGTTTCGGATTATTATTCATGCACCATTACCCCACCATAACAGATCGAAAAATCAGAATCGCCGTGGTTGGCTGTGGCCGTATTTCAAAAAATCACTTTGGCTCAATCGAGAAGCATGCTGCAGATTTTGAGCTGGTTGCCGTATGCGACACCAACCCCGCCACTTTGACCGAGCACACAGCCCAGTACAAGGTGCCGGGTTATGCAAATATGGAAACCATGTTGTTGGAAAACCAGATTGATGCAGTGGCATTGTGCACACCCAGCGGCATTCATCCCGACCAAGCGGTATTGGCTGCAAAGCACGGTGTAAACGTAATCACCGAAAAGCCCATGGCAACCCGTTGGCACGACGGTGTGCGCATGGTGAAGGCTTGTGACGATGCCGGTGTCCGGATGTTCGTGGTTAAACAAAACCGCCGCAATACCACCTTGCAGTTGTTGAAGCGCGCTGTAAGCGAACATCGCTTCGGTAAAATTCATATGGTTCACCTGAATGTATTCTGGACCCGCCCGCAGTCGTATTACGACCAGGCCGACTGGCGTGGCACATGGGAATTTGATGGCGGTGCCTTCATGAACCAGGCCAGCCACTATGTCGATTTGCTCGACTGGCTAATTGGCCCTGTCGATAAGGTTCAAGCCATGATGAGCACCACCCGCGACATCGAAGTAGAAGACACGGGTGTGTTGAACATTCGCTGGCGCAATGGTGCACTGGGTTCCATGGCGGTCACTATGCTTACTTACCCCAACAACCTTGAAGGAAGTATTACCATTCTCGGAGAGAAAGGCACGGTGCGTGTGGGTGGTGTTGCGGTGAATGACATTCAGATTTGGCAGTTTGACGAAGCTAGGGAATACGATGCGCAAATTAAAACCGCCAACTACGAAACTACCTCCGTGTACGGTTTTGGCCACCCCTTGTATTACAAAAATGTAGTCGATGTATTTCGGGGTGTTGCCGAACCTGAGACCGATGGTCGCGAGGGCCTGAAGTCGCTAGAATTGCTGATCGCAGCCTATTTGTCTGCTCGAGACGGCAAAACAATTTCCTTGCCACTTGAATATTGAAATGACGGCAACAATACACCCCACTGCAATTGTTGATGAAGGTGCCCAACTGGGCAGCGGCACCCGCGTGTGGCATTGGGTGCACATTAGCGCGGGCGCACGCATTGGGAAAAATTGTTCATTCGGGCAAAACGTGTTTGTTGGCAATGATGTGCTCATTGGCAACAACGTCAAGGTGCAGAACAACGTCAGTGTTTATGATGCGGTTACTCTCGAAGACGACGTATTCTGCGGGCCCAGCATGGTGTTCACCAATGTATTCAACCCTCGCGCTGCGGTGGTTCGTAAAAACGAATATCGCCGCACACTCGTCAAGCGTGGCGCAACCTTGGGTGCCAATTGCACTGTTGTGTGCGGCGTCACAGTTGGCGAATATGCATTTGTAGGGGCAGGGGCAGTTGTTAACCGCGATGTAAAACCTTATGCACTGATGGCGGGTGTTCCTGCCCGGCAAATTGGGTGGATGAGCCAATATGGCGAACGCCTCGAACTGCCGCTGCAAGGCAACGCAGAAACCATTTGCAAGCACACCGGTGCGCACTATCAACTAATAGACGGAAGTTGTGTATGTCTGGCTCAGTGATCCCATTTATTGATTTGAAATCACAGTATGCCGAATTGAAGCCGGCGATCGACCAACGCATTCAACAGGTACTTGACCATGGTCAGTACATCATGGGCCCCGAAGTGCGTGAGCTTGAAAAAGCGCTGGAAGCATATACCGGGTCGAAGCACTGCATTACCGTGGCCAGCGGTACCGAAGCATTGTTAATCGCATTGATGGCGCTTGGTATTGGTCCGGACGATGAAGTAATAACAACACCGTTCACATTCGTTGCCACTGCGGAAGTTATTGTGTTGTTGGGCGCGAAGCCGGTTTTTGTCGACGTAGAGCCCGACACCTGCAACATTGATGTCTCAAAAATTGAAGCGGCGATTACCTCGAGAACCAAAGCAATCATGCCTGTCAGCTTGTATGGGCAGGTTGCCGACATGGACGAAATTAACGCCATTGCCCGGCGCCATGGCAACTTGCCGGTAATTGAAGACGCTGCACAAAGTTTTGGGGCTGAATACAAAGGTCGAAGAAGTTGCAACGTGTCCAGTATTGGGTGCACCAGTTTCTTTCCAAGCAAGCCGCTGGGTTGTTATGGCGATGGCGGAGCCATTTTTACCAGCGACGACAAACTCGCCGAAATATTCCGCGAAATTCGTGTGCACGGCCAGGCCGAGCGTTATGTGCACACACGCCTGGGTGTTGGCGGCCGAATGGACACACTTCAATGCGCCATCATGTTACCCAAACTCGAAAAGTTTGCATGGGAAGTTCAGCGCCGGCTAGAGATTGGTCAGAGGTACAACGAAGCGCTGGATCAAATGGGAGTGCAGCGGGTTCAACAAAGGACTGATCGAACCAGCGTGTATGCCCAATACACAGTGCTTGTCGATGACCGTACGGCGTTTCAATCTCATATGCAGCGGTTGGGTGTTCCCACCGCTGTGCATTATCCCGTACCCTTAAACCAGCAACCCGCTTATAAGCACTTGTGTTGCCCTGATTGCACCCCGGTTGCGGCGAGTTTGGCCAAACGGGTAACGAGCCTGCCGATGCATGCATACTTGGACAGAAACCTTCAAGACACTGTGCTTGATGCTGTTTCTTCTTATCTTAGGTAGGAAACCAACCCCGTAGTCATCCTCCCATCATCAAAATACCGAATTGCTACTCGTCATCCGCAATCCTATAGTGGACTAATTATTTGAGTATTAATTAATCAAATTATTGGTCCATTTACTAGCCCAACGGCGGGCGCGGAGACAACATGCAACCAACCGTAGTGAATCTATTCAAGGCGGCTGGTTTTGCCGCGTTTATCGCCTTGTCAGCATGCGGCGGTGGCGGTGGTGATGCCAGCCCCGCAGCAGGCGGTGGGGGCGGCGGCACAGTCACTGGTGCCGCAGCCAAGGGCATTGTTAAAAACGGCATTGTCACCGTGAAAGATGCCAACGGCCAGGTCATTGGTACCGGGCGCACCAACAATACCGACGGCAGCTACAGCGTTGATGTGGGCGATTATGCCGGCCCCGTGTTTGTCGAAATTTCCGCCGACAGCATGACCACCATTCAAGATGAAATCACTGGCACTGATGAGCCTGCCACCAACGTTTCGGGTGTGCTGCTTGAATCGGTCAGCACCATCACCGCGGGCCAGGCTGTGGACGTGAACGTCAGCCCGCTCACCACCTTGGTGGCGCAGTTGGCAAAAAATTCCGCTGGCGAGGCTGAAATAACACCCGCACTGGTACAACAAGCCCAAGCCGCCATTACTACCACCCTGGGTTTTAACCCCATTGCCACCAAACCCTTGAACCCCAGCGACCCAGCCACGGCCGATGCCGATGCAGCCTCCAAAAAGCAAGCCATTTTGCTGGCGGGCCTGGCTCAGTTTGGCAGCGACAACCCCACCTGCGCAGCTTTGGGCGATCGTGCCGCTCAGCTGGCCTGTGCGTCCAGCCAGCTGGCCATGGCTTATTCGGGCTCCACAATCAGCAACGAACAAGCCACCATTGTGATCGACGGCAGTGCTTTGACTGGCCTTACCGAGGCCATCAACACTGTGTCGATGGACCCTGAAATCAACCAGACCGGGGCCACAGTTGACCCTGAAAGCGACCCCGCCACCAACAACCTAGCGCAGGCGGAGATGAACCCCGAGACGCCACAGCAGCAAACCGTGGCAACGCCCACACCCAACAACAGCGACATCGTTGCCGTGCGGGAGTTGTTGAATAACCTGCGCTCCAACGCCGCTGCACTGGAAAACGAAACATTGAACAGCCCGGTTGAGGCGCAGCTCGCCGATTTTTCTGACAGCCTTTCCGCGCAGGCCACAGGCCTGGAGTTTGGCGCCTTTCAAATTGCCGAGGCAACTTCGCTGGGTATAGAGATGTATGCCCGCTACAAATTTCAGGCAAGCTCGATTCCGAGCCTACAGCGTATTGTCGATCAATCCCGGTTTGGCACAGCGCGCTGCCTGGTACTCAACGCTGTTCAACGCGAGCCCAATATGCCAGTTACCGGCGTCACCATTGCCAACACCACAGGCGCGGACAACGCCAACTTCGCCGCTTGCACCGTGTTTGGTGAAACCCTGCAATTCAATGGCGTCAATTATCAAGCCCGTCACTATGTGCTCATGACCCCCATCAACGGTACCAACAACACCTTCAATGTGGAAAGCGATTCACGCGTGTGCCGCAATCAAACCCCTGGCTCGGCAGACACTTGCTTAAGCCTTGCCAATGGCACGGTGGTCAACGGTGTTGCCGGCCCCAATGTGGCCACCACCATGGGTACCCAAACATTTGTCAATGGCCGCCCTTCAAGAATTACTGGCGACTTCAATGGCCAGGTGGTGCCACCGTTTGAACTTCAAATCATCAACGGTCAGGTGCAGGGCGTTGAGCTGGCCGACACCGCAAATTTTGAAATTTCATTTGTGTCCAACAATCCCACTGAAACTTCTTCAGACATCGCTGGCAGTGGTGAATTTATCTCCGTACTGGATGGCAATACCCTCACCAGCACCGTGAACAGTTTCGTGATCAATGGAGTGGAAAACGAAGAGGGTGAGCCCATTGGTACCATCAGTGCCGATGTGTCCATTCGCACCACCTTGGGTCGTTTCAGCGGTACTTTTGAATCGAACAGCGACGACACAGGCATGGGCACCGTTGACCTTTCAGGTTCAGTCGATCTCATTCAGGGCGAAACCATTACGCCATTGTTCAGCGGTAGCATTACTCTGGCCACATCCCCGGGCACCATGGAAGCCCCGCCCAGCGAATCGGTGGCGTTTTCTGGCACGGTTAGCTTGCCCCAGCGGCCACAATTAACGGTGGAGGTATTGCTCACGTCAATTTCCGAAACACTTGAAGAACCTGCCACTCAGGAAATCAACCTCACCTATCAACAAAACGGAATTACCGTGATTGTGGATGGTGTAGAACAAGGCGACAGTGCAAGCCTTACCATCACATCGCCCACCAGCCTTGTAAGCATTGGGCCGTTCAACCCGCAGGGCAATGGCAGTGTGGATGTTTTGCGTGAAGGCCGCCTGGCCGGTCGCTTTAATTTGAGCACTTCGCGCATTGATTACGTGGACGGTACTTTCGAACAATTCTAAGCACCAACCTTTCAATGAAAACAATAAAAACAACTGCTGTAATATTCGCCACAGCCTGCAGCGCAACCTGCGCTCAGGCTGATGTGCAAGGCAACTATTTACTTGAATTGGGTGGTCAAACCTACCAGGCCAACAACGCAGTTTCAATTGACCAGTTTGATGCCGACTTCGCGGGCTACAACCCGAAGCACAGCCAAATTTATGGGCTTGGTGAAAACGGGGTTTACCTTCAAGCCAGCCGTGCCGGCTTTACATTGCAGGCGTATAAAAAGCAGGAAATATTCATCAACGCAGGGCGAGAAACCGGGCAGTTGTATGCGGATATTAATGCCCGCATACCACCCAGCGCCAACAGGCCTTATGCCGTTGATTTCGATGGTTACGGCATTGAGCAAACCGGTATTGGTGTGTCCAAAACATTTCAGTTGAGCAGCCTGGGTGGTGCGCAAGCATTCACGCTTAGCCCAACGGCACGCGTGTATAACATCAACCGCTACCGCGAAATTCAAGTCAGTGGTTTTGCGGCTGCTCGGGCCGATGGTAGTTACGACATTGCAGTCAACACCGCCGAGCGCGACACCCAAGCTGACTTTACCTTCCCCGTTGGCAACTCCCCCAGCGGCATGGGGTATGCATTTGACCTGACGGCCACCTGGCAAATCAACCCAGCTTTGCAGGCCTTCGCCAAGGCGCAAGACCTGTTGAATTACAACAGCATTAAAAACGCGCCCACCACTGTGCAAACGCTCAACAGCAATGTGAACCAGTTTGATGCCGATGGGTTTTTAAACTACAACCCTGCCATTCAAGGCCGCAACAGCCGCGAAACATTCGATTTCAGCTTGCCGGTAAAAACGCATGTTGGTTTTGCCTATGCTACGGGTTCAAATTGGGTTGACACTGTGGGGGTGGACATTCGCCACATTCAAGGGCTTGTGTTGCCCCGCCTTAGCGCGGCTTGGGTTAAGCCCGTTGAATGGCTAGACAGCGTGGGTGTGGGTTATGAGGCGCATTTTCAAGCCATCGACCTGGCCGTGAATTTTAAGTACGGTGGCGTGCGGCTTGGCTTTGATTCTTTGAGTGACAACCGGCGGGTAGAATTTTTGCAGGTGTTTTTCAAGGCCAGCCTTTAACTTGAAAACGGGTTCAGCAGCGGCACATCAAACCGAGTAAAGTCTTTCGTGTTGCGGGTTACTACCGTTAACTTGTTGGCAAGGGCAGTAGCGGCAATCATGGCATCTTCCAATGCTGTGTCTGTTTCCCGGTGCATTAATTTTGCCCACACTCGAAAGCATTTTGCATCCATGGGTAGCACCTTAAACGTTGCTTCCAATTTGTTCAGCCACAGCTCTATTTCCTCGGCTTTGCCCTCATCTTGTTCTCTGGTTCTCTCGATTCCGCTTTGAATTTCAGCCAGCGTAAATGCGCTAAGGTAAAGCAAATGCTCGGGAATATTCTTGATCCACGCCAGCACTGCTCCATGGGGTTTTGCTTTTCGTAGTTCGGAAATAACGTTGGTGTCCAGAAGGTACATGGTTCAGCCTTCCTGTGCGGTGGCCTTTCGGCGCTTAAGCTGCCCTCTCGGGGGTACAAGGTATTCAGTACGGGCCTCCTCGGTCAGTAGCAAATCTTTCACGCCCGGCTGGTTCTGTTGGGTAAGCCGCACCCATTCAGCCATGGGTACCAAAACCGCCTGCTCTTGGCCGCGCCTGCTTACCGCTTGGGGACCATCACGCAGGCAGGTGTCCAGTAGCTCACTGAATCTGGCTTTTGCATCCTGTACAGGCCATGTTTGCATAAACTTATCCTAAATGACTAGTTATCTGACTAGTTTAGTTGGCTTGATATTTTCAAGCAACAAGCTGCAGCAACCCCCCCCACTCTGATTACGTACCCAGTGCTTTCTATGCCTTCAATTTGTTTGCAGCGCTTAGCAGCCCATTAAGTATGCTGTCAGCAGTGTGTGTCGGAAATTCGTTGGGCAAAATTGCACGTATCGTGCGCACCACTTCAGGAGTCTTCTCAATCAAGTTGTCCAGTACCGCTTCAACACCCTGGCCGTCTGGTGCCACCACACCATGTTCCGTTCCCACAGTCACCCAATGTCGACGCACAATATCCTGCATTGTCCAGTGCGGGTTTTTTGACCGCACAGCCATGGCCATCTTCGCTTTGAATGGCGACAACTGGTGCGCACCATTGCCAATTACCGGATAGGCCGAAAGCACATCGTACAAGGGGGTCAATTCGTAAGTCCCACCTCGCCGGATGAAAATACTGAAGTTCTTTGCGTGTCCATCGGTGGCGCGAAGCATCCAGAAAAGCACCTGTGCCTGAAAAAACAAGCGCCGATCGCGATCCGGGTTTTGAGAAGTTGCCAGCAGATTCATAATGCTGCGAATGCCCGGGCCACCGTCGGATTCGTATTTCAAATGCGGTGGAGTTGCCGTGGCCTGGCACATGTCTTCCTGCGGCAAACGTACAAGCCACCTTTGACCATTTTCATTACTTAGCCACTGGCGGTCGAAGCGTTCCACTGCCAGTACTTTCATGTCCTCAAACTCAAGGATTTGTGTGGGTGCAACAGGTAAGCCGAATGCATCCAGAATTTTCGAGCATAGCCATTCGTTTTCAACGGAGTCGCGCATATCTACTTTCAGGTTGCCGACTAATCCCAGTGGAAGTTTGAGTATGTGTGTTGTGGGTGTCGATCCATGTGGCAAGCACCATTGTTCATTCAGCCACGCCAGGGCAGTCTTTTCCTGTGCGCCTGCAATCGATATGCGAAAGTCAGTGTCATCCCTTTCCGGGTTAACTTGAGTTTTGGGTGATACGGTGCGGCGAAGCAATTGCGCAATGTCGGCCTCTTTCAGCGGGGTTGCGGTTACCTCTTTAATACCTTCAGGTGGGTTTGCATCTGGAAGTATTTGAAGGGCCCCCACGCAATCGCGTCCTATTTCTGCAAGTAAGGGGAATGCCTGTGTATAGCCTACCCGAAACTTGCGTGCTACTCGTTCGCGAATTTCCTGGCTGTCCGGTAGCAAATTTTCAAAATAGGTACGCACTGCATCGCTTTGATGCGGCGGGTTGCCTGGTGTAAATGGCAGCGACAAAGACAATGGGCGCCCTTGCCCGGATGCCAGCCAATTGTGGTCGTACTGCAGGGTTTCGCCAGCGTGGGGGCGCATGCTCCAGGTGCCCACTAATTCACCATTCATCCACAAATACAAGGTTTGTTTGTGATTTCGTCGCCCCATGCTTTACCAATCCTGACCGCTTGATGGTTTTGGGGGGCTTGATTCATTCGTTTTTCGCATCACAAGTTCTACGCCCAGAATGCTCAGAAGTGCCAGTAACCGGTCGGCACTCACTTTCTTTGCATTTCTTTCCAGGGCTGATAAGGTTTGTTGGGTAATGCCCAAGCGAATCGCAACTTCAGATTGAGTCATGCCAGCTTGCCTGCGAAAGGATTGAAGCATGGAGCCCAGTTGTTCTGCCGTGCGTAATGGAAATTCGTTCATACAAATTGAGAGTTGTATTTTTAATTTACAAATTGTATTAAGTAAATTGAAAGTACGCAACTCAATATGTATTCTCAAATGGAAGTGGTGTTAATCCATTGCATGTTGGCACTGCTCCAATGCAATACCCCCCATCCTGATTACGTACCCAGCCCAATTTTTGCCTCCTACTGCCCCCAATGCTAGCGTGTTCGTTTGTTCAATACGCGCAGGCTTCAACCATGTATCGCATTCTGTTTGCCCTGGTATTGCTGCTGCCCCTCACTCCCGTTTCCTCGGAGGCCTTTGTGTTCAGAAAAATTGTGTACTGCTCGCCCATCGAGGGTTTCATTCATTGGCAGGGAAAGCCGCTGGGCAATTTGAAAGTAACTCGCTTGTTGCGAAGTGGCGGATTTGAGAATGATGAATATCAAGACGAGGTTCAAACAGATTCAGAGGGTCGATTTCAATTTCAAATGGTCGCTGAGCGCCGATTCTTAAGGCCTGACTTGTTGTCTGCCAATCCTCGAGTCTCTCAGGTGATTGAGGCCTTGTATGAAGGCAAGCCTTACACAATTTGGTCCTACAGCAAACACGACTTCAATTTAGGCACGGAATCAAAAGATGGCGTTATTCGAATTAACTGTGATCTAGCAAAGTTTGAAGAGTTTTCATTTGGGCGCATCGTGCGCTGCCAACACAACGGGAATCAACCTCTATGAATGAACTAAATCCGACTCAAATTTTTGTTTTGTCCGACAAGGCCTACGAGCTCAAGAAAACCTTCTCCCAAGTTGTAAAACGGGATTTGGCAAATGCGTTGCCTTTTGTGAATGTTGAGACTCTCAAGCCAATCACCGCCACCTCCGGCCTCATCACTCCCGTCTCCAGCGGCTTCGGCTTCATGGCCCAACTCAATGGTGGTCGGTCTCGCGAAATCGTCATCGCCACCCGTGGCACTACTAACTCACGTGCAGACTACGGAACCGACATCAACGCAATCCCAACCCTTGGCCCCACAGGGCACGCCATTCACAAAGGTTTTGGCACTACATTCAAAAGCTACGTTCAGCAGCTCAATGAATTCATCCAGCAACAAAACCTGGGTTTCAAACCCACCGCAGTGCACTGCATGGGCCACAGCCTGGGCGGGGCATTGGCCAACCTCAATGCGGCGGCCTGCGCTGAACTGGGCCTGAATTCATACCTGTACACGGTGGCTGCTCCCCGTGTGGGCATGGTGCCGTATGCCGAGCACCTGAGTAAGAAAATGAATGCCGAGCATGTGTACCGCGTAGCCAATGAAGCCGATGTCGTCACTATGCTGCCCACTTATCCGTTTGTGCACTCGCCCTATGTGCACGGCACTTACCTGCTTGAAGGCGGCATGCTGAAAATCAACCCCATTCAGCACAAGCTTGCCAATGGTTACAGCAGCATGGTCAATGCAAGCTGGAAGCAAATGCAAAGCCTTACACAAGGCAAACAACAGCAGCTGGAAAACTCCCTGTACCCCGCCAACAACAAAGAAGCAGGGCAGTTTGAACAACTCGCCAAAATGCCCGGGGCCATGTTCAGTGGGCGCTTGCTCAAGATGATCAACAAAGCCATTCACGACATGCTTTCTCGCCTTGGGGCGCAAAGCCTGCTCAGTGTGGGCCACTACCGCACGGGCGCATTCACGGTGCTCGATCAAATGGCCGAAATACTCGCCCGCTACGCCCAAGCCAGCCACAAACAAGCCAAAGAGGTGGCCGGTATGCTCAACGCCATCATGGCTTACCTGGGTCGCTCAACCCATGTATTGGCCGATGCCTCAGTGGCCACCATCCACTGGGTATTTAACCTGCTGCACCACTCGGTCAACACTATGGCAAGGCAGGCCATTCAGCTAGTGGGGCGGTAAGTTTCGCAAGCTTATTGCTGCTTGTTTTCATTTGAGGAAATGAAGGTTAAAATATACGCATACAATAATGCGCATGAGGTTTCGATGGCCGTGATCAAACGCAAGCTTCCCTCCCGGCCCGGGACATCGGGCAAGCGGGCGGCAAACTTAACCTTAAGCGCGGATGTTTTGGAGTCTGCCAAATCCTTGGGGATCAATATTTCTCAGGTTTGCGACAACTACCTTCGAGAAGTGGTTCGCAAAGAACAAGAGCGCCGTTGGAAGCAAGATCATTCTGAATTTATTGCTGCATACAACTCAATCGTTGAGGAAGAGGGTTTGCCATTGGACCAATGGAGAAGTTTTTAGTGGCGCGTTTTGATGTGTACTCCAACCCCGGTAACCACAAGCTGACCACTCCGTATTTATTGGACGTTCAGGCAGATTTATTCGATAGCCTGGACAGTCGAATGGTTATTCCTTTGCGCAGCATGGATAACTTCCCCAACGTCAAGTTGCCCACAAGGCTTACCCCTGTGCTCACCATCATGGGGAAAGAGTATTTGCTTGAAGTGCCCAAAATGGGCGCAGTACCCAAACGCGTACTGAAAACACCTGTTGTGTCGTTGGTAGATGAACAGGTCAAGATCATTTCAGCTCTCGACTTTTTGTTTCAGGGTTATTAGAAAGCCAATGCGGTGGCGGTATTCAATTAATTCCTGCCAACCAATTCTCCACTCGCCCGTTAGCAATCAATGGCCTCTAGCTGAATCCAAAAGGCTGTAACACGTGTAATAAAGGCGGGCGTATACTTGCAGTTAGGGTGCGTCGTCACAAACCTGCCATGAAGCAGGTGCAATAATTACGAAATATTACCTGTAGCAATTTGCCTTTAGGGCGCTTTTACTTATCCAATTAAATTGTGCTTGCCCGCCCGCAAGCACTGTTTCATGTGTGTGGAGCATCATGCAAACAGCAGCGGCGCTAAGCCTGAACTGGCCCTCGGCCATGGTAGGGCTGTTATGTAGCTTTCTAGTGGCCTTGTTTATCGTATTAACTAAAAAATGGCATGGCCGCCTTACACTCGATGCCCCCCAGGGCATTCAAAAGTTTCACACCATTCCAACGCCCCGCATTGGTGGTATCGCGCTGGCCGTGGGTTTAATTGCGGCTTGGTCATTCCTGCCCGTGGGCAGCAACCGCCAACACCTGTTGGGCTTGCTGTTGCTGGGTGCGTTGCCGGCCTTCGCTTTTGGTTTGGCTGAAGACATTACCAAACGCATCAGCGTGAAAGCCCGCCTGTTGGCCACCATTGCCAGCGGTTTAATCGCTGCACTGCTGACAGGCTATTGGGTTAGTTTTGTGAATGTACCCGGCGTAGATTTGTTGCTGGCGCTGGCGCCGATCGGCCTTATATTCACTGCCTTTGCAGTGGGTGGCATTGCCAACAGCGTGAACATTGTGGATGGGTTCAATGGCCTGGCCGGCGGCGTGGTGGTGCTTATGTTGCTTACGCTGGCTACCATTGCTTGGCGGGTCGACGACTTTGTGATTATTCAACTGGCGCTGTTGGGCGTGTCGGTTACCTTGGGTTTTTTGTTCATCAACTACCCCAAAGGCCACTTGTTTCTGGGCGATGCTGGTGCCTACTTCCTTGGCTACTACGTGGCCATGCTGGCCGTTATGCTGGCCATGCGCAACCCCATCGACGTAAGCCCATGGGCCATGTTGCTGGTGTGCGGTTACCCGGTGATTGAAACGCTGTTCAGTGTGTACCGCCGCACCACCCGCAAACGCAGGCACAACCCCGGCACTCCCGATGCTAGCCACCTGCACAGCCTGGTGTACCGCCGCGTGGTAAGCCGCAAGTTGTTGCCATATGCGCCGGCCTGGCAGCGCAATGCCGCTACTTCGCCCCTTATGTGGATTTACGCTGCAGTGCCCATGTTGGGCGCGGTGTTCTGGCCTGAAAGCCTGGGCATGGTGTTGGCCTGGTTGGCTTTCAGCGTAGTGGCCTACATCAGGCTGTACCGTCGCATGCTGGTGCTGGGAATTTTCTTTCGCAGGCGGATCCCTCAAAATTAGACATCATCATATCCAAATAGTGTTGTAAAATACACTTTTGGATATTTTGGTGTCCTAAGTGAGCATTATTTTCTCCGCTGAAGTTAATCTGCAAAACCAGCTGGCCCAGCACCTTCAGCGGCTACGCAAGCAGCAAAAGCTGTCTCGCCAGGCCTTGGAAAAAATCAGCACAGTGCCTGCGCCCACCATCAAAAAGTTTGAAACCACCGGGCAAATTTCGCTGCGCCAGTTTCTGCTGCTGTGGGAGTGTCTGGACAACATCGATCGTCTGGCCATGTTGCTTTCTCAAAGGCACAACTCACAGCCACAGCCAACAACCATTGAGCAGGTGCTGGCCGATGAGTTTTAAACCCATTCAAAAGCTGAATGTAAGCCGCACCTTGTCCACAGGCCAGCAAGTTGACGTGGGCACCTTGGCGCAAAACAGGCAAGGCGTTTACTTTCAGTACCACGACCAGTACCTAAGCCGCTTTGGTAATTTGTCTCCGTACGCGCTTCAAGAAACCTTGGCGCTACAACAAGCCCCGGCTGGCCCGCACCAGGGCCTGCATGGTGTGTTTGCCGATAGCCTGCCCGATGGCTGGGGGCTGCTGCTTCAAGACCGTGTATTTCGCCAGCATGGCATATTGCCCAATTTGCTCACGCAAATGGACCGCCTGGCCTTTGTGGGGCAGGGTGCGGTGGGCGCATTGGCGTATGCACCCAATTCAGAATATGCAGCCACAACTCAGGGCAATATTGACCTTTCCGAATTGGGCCAACAAGCCCAAGCGGTGTTCGAAGGGCAAACCGGGGAGGTGCTGCAAGCCTTGGTGGTCAGCGGAAATTCGGGAGGAGCAAGGCCCAAGGCTTTGATTTACACACAGGCTGGCAACTGGGCCAATTGCAGTACCCAACCCAAATCGGGTGATCAGGCCTGGTTGGTTAAATTTACCTCCGCAAGTTTGCCCTTGGGCCACGAGGAAGGTGTTTGCGAAGCGGTGTACTTGCAGCTTGCCGAGCAACTTCAGCTAGAACCGGCGCAATTCACGCTGGTTCAGCCCAGCCAGGCCAATCGCCAGTACCCTTGGCTGGCATTAAAGCGTTTTGATTATGTGGCCAACCCGGCAGGCCCCGCAGGCCGCGTGCACATGCACAGCGCATGCGGCTTGCTGGGTGCAGACTTCCGCTTGCCCAGCCTGGATTATCAAATGCTAATTGCGGCTACCCGGCGCTTGTGCAAATCGCCTGCGGCAGCGCAGCTGCAATTTCGGCGCGCGGTATTCAATTTGTTGGCATGCAATCAAGACGACCACAGCAAAAATTGGGCGTTTTTGCAGAATGACCAAGGCCACTGGCAGCCTGCACCCTTTTACGATGCTACTTTCAGCCCCCACCCCCATCGCGAGCACAGCACGGCGTTTGCAGGTTTTGGCAAAGAGCCGCCGTTGAAGGCAATGCAGGGCTTGGCAGCTGCGGCAGGTTTTGCAAATTGGGGTGAAGCACGGCAAATTGTTGAACACACCGTGCATGTTATTGCTCAGTTTAAAACCCAAGCCAAAGAAATGGGTTTAAGCCAACAAACCAGTGCCCTGATTACTAAGCAGTTAGATGAAACCAGAAAGGCAAATCAAGGCTTGCTCGCGCGTAGTTAAAAAAACTGCTTCACCTTGCTCAGGTTTTTAAACACCAAGGTGCCAAAGCCGCCCACGCCGTTGTTGCGCAGGGCGGTCATGTCTTCGCGGCTTTTCTGCATAATTTTTTTCAGCGACTTGTTGCTCTCGCCGCCCACCCGCATTTTGACCAACACGCGCGGAATGTAAGCCAGTTGAATTTGCCCCTTGTGCAGGTAGCGCAGCATGGCGTCGTAATCGGCCGCAATGCGCAGGCTGGTGTCATAGCCGCCCCATTGCTCAATTACCTCGCGCTTTAAAAACAAGGTGGGGTGCGGTGGCATCCACCCACGTTTCAATTTGCTGGGGTGGTATTGGCCCGATTCCCAATGGCGAATCACTTTGTTGGTGTCGTCTTTCGACACATACTGCAAATCGCCATACACCCCGTGCACACCGGGTTGGCTTAGGGCTTGTGCAACGTCCCGAAGCACATGCGGGTCGGCCAAAAAGTCGTCTGAATGCACCAGTCCAATCACATCGCCAGTGGCCAGTTTCAATCCCTTGTTCAGCGCGTCGTAAATACCGCCGTCGCGTTCACTCACAAACACATCGTTAGCGCGCATGCGTTGCTGAATCAGTTCAACAGACCCATCGCTTGAAGCGCCATCGACCAACACATGTTCGGTGTTGGTATAGCACTGCGATTGCACAGAATCGATCGAGCTGCTGAGTGTGCTGGCGCGGTTGTATACCGCAGTAATAATGGAAATTTTCATAAATAAGTAGATGTGTATTGTTTACACTATAGACAATCATTAGTTTAATTATTTTGCACTGCGGCAAGTAGCGTTATTTCATTCTAAAGTTTGACTATGAATATTCTGGTTTGTGGTGGTGCGGGCTACATTGGCTCGCACATGGTCAAAATGCTTGGCAACAAAGGTTGCAATGTAGTTACCTTCGATAACCTATCAAGTGGCCATGCAGATGCAGTGCATTGCGGCACCTTGGTACAGGGTTGCCTTTCAAATACCCAAGCACTTCGTGATTTGTTCAAGCGGCACCAGTTTGATGCAGTGATGCATTTCGCCTCGTACATACAGGTGAGCGAGTCTGTTCAAAAACCTGCCATGTATTACCAAAACAATGTTGCCAACACCCTTAACCTGTTACAGGTTATGGCTGAATTCAAGGTACAGCATTTTATTTTCTCGTCCACGGCAGCCACTTTCGGCGAGCCACAATACACCCCTATTGACGAACAACACCCGCAGCAACCCATTAACCCCTATGGTCGCAGCAAGTGGTTAATTGAACATGCGCTACCCGATTTTGAACACGCCTATGGCATGAAGTCGGTGTGCTTGCGTTACTTCAATGCTGCAGGGGCTGACCCTGATGGCAAACTGGGTGAACGCCATGAACCAGAAACGCATTTGATTCCTTTGGTACTACAGGCAGCCTCTGGGCGCCGCAAAAACATTTCCGTGTTTGGTACTAATTACGACACCCCCGATGGCACTTGTATTCGCGACTACATTCATGTGCAAGACCTTTGCGAGGCCCACTGGTTGGCACTGCACTACCTTCAGCAGGGCGGTACTAGCCAAAACTTTAATCTGGGTAACGGGGAGGGGTTTTCAGTTAAACAGGTTATCGATACCGCAAAAGCAGTAACTGGCAAACACATTGAAGTGGTGTATGCCAGCCGCAGGGCAGGCGACCCAGCGCGTTTGGTGGCAGACTCATCTGCCGCGCAAGCCACATTGGGTTGGACGCCCAAGCTGGCAGACCTTGCAACTATTGTTCAGCATGCTTGGGCATGGGAAAGCAAGCAAGTGGCAACTACCCAATAACCAGTAATTTACTTATCCCCGCAAATGTGGGGGCATGCCATTTTGTCCCCTCTTTTTGGTATGTGCAGTGCAGCAATGTCATAGACATGTAACGCTGTGCGCTTTACTATTCAGGTGTTCAATATTGAACGCAGTCTTTTCCCTTTCCATTCAAATGCGCATTCCCGCTTGTTGATCGGCGTACAACACGGCGGTAGCGTGCCAAAAAGCTCAATCAAATACAGTGTCTGATCGACTAGAACAACAACGTGAAGAAGTGCGTTTTCGCGTACTTCGCTTAATCGAAAGTAACCCTGAAATTTCGCAGCGCGAACTTGCAGACGAACTGGGCGTAAGCCTAGGGCAAATCAATTATCAACTTAAAGCCTTAAAAGAACGCGGGCTGATTAAGGTGGGTAATTTCATGCGTAGCGACAACAAGCTTGCATACATTTATTTGTTAACTCCTAAAGGCGTGGCCGACAAGCTTGCGATTACGAAAAGGTTTTTGGTACGCAAACGTCAAGAATTTGAACTGATGAAGACCGAGCTTGAAGAGCTAGAACAGGAAGTAAACAAACAATGAAAATAGCAATTGCCGGTACGGGTTACGTGGGCTTAAGCAACGCCATGCTGCTGGCCCAGCACAATGAGGTGGTGGCCTTGGACATTGTTCAAGCCAAGGTTGATTTGCTGAACCAGAAAAAGTCGCCTATTCACGATTCGGAAATAGAAGATTTCCTGGCGAACAAACCGCTTAACTTCAAAGCCACTACGAATAAAGAAGAAGCTTATGTGGGTGCAAGCTTTGTGATTATTGCCACCCCCACCGATTACGACCCTGAAACCAACCACTTCAATACCCAATCGATTGAAGCAGTGGTGGGTGATGTATTGGCCATTAACCCCCACGCAACTATGGTCATCAAAAGTACCATCCCGGTGGGCTACACCGAACAGTTGCGAAAGAAGCTGAACACCAACCAAATCATATTCAGCCCGGAGTTTCTGAGAGAAGGCAGAGCACTGCACGACAACCTCTACCCCAGCCGTATTGTGGTGGGTGAGCAAAGCGAGCGAGCTGAACAATTTGCCGAATTACTGCAGCAAGGTGCCATTAAGCAAAACATACCAACCCTGTTTGCGGGCAGTACTGAAGCCGAGGCCATCAAGCTGTTTGCCAACACCTATCTGGCTATGCGGGTGGCTTACTTCAATGAACTGGATACCTACGCCGCAACACACGGGCTAGACACACGCCAAATTATTGATGGCGTAAGCTTGGACCCACGTATTGGCAACCACTACAACAACCCAAGCTTTGGTTATGGCGGCTATTGCTTGCCCAAAGACACCAAACAACTGTTGGCCAACTACAGCGATGTGCCGCAGAACATGATTCAGGCCATTGTGGATGCCAACACCACACGCAAAGACTTCATTGCAGCAGATGTAGTTGCCAAGAACCCCAAAGTTGTGGGCATCTACCGTTTGGTGATGAAAGCAGGAAGCGACAACTTTAGGTCATCGGCTATTCAGGGAATCATGAAGCGGATTAAGGCCAAAGGCATTGAGGTGATCGTGTATGAACCGGTGCTGCAAGAACCCGAGTTCTTCCGAAGCAGGGTGGTGAATAACCTGGAGCAATTCAAGCAGCAGGCAGACTTAATACTCTGCAACCGGCACGTTGAAGAACTAAACGATGTGGAGCACAAGGTTTACACACGGGATTTATTGGGAACGGACTGAGGGAATAATATTTAAATTCACAGTGTTAATGAATAGAAATTATTTATGGTGGTTGAGGTGATTACATTAAAACAGTTTAAAAATGTTGATTTAATCTAAATAAACTTCAGGGAAAAAATTGATTCTTTAAAGAACTCTTCGAGAATCGTAATGTAATAGAAGTAAGGGTTAACATTAGAACTTTTAAAAGGCGTAGAGAAAATGAAGGATGCAAATAAAATTAAACGACTGATCAAAGAAATTCCGGTGGTCGGAGATTTAATCGCACGACTCTATAGATTAATCGTTGGTCAAAAAATTATAAAATTTAGAAGCTCATCTCAATATTGGGAAGATCGATATATTTTAGGAGGGGATTCGGGTGCTGGATCATACAATAAGTTGGCTGAATTTAAGGCCGAGACTATAAACAGATTCGTTGAGTTTAATAAAATTGAAACTATTATTGAATTTGGATGCGGTGATGGGAATCAACTAAAGTATGCAAAATACAAGAATTATATAGGATTTGATGTCAGTAACAAGGCGATAAATAATTGCAAGCGCGAGTTTGGTAATGATCGGTCAAAAAGATTTGCTCTAATGGAGGAGTTTGATAATGAGAGTTCGCAGTTAACACTGTCACTAGACGTAATATATCACTTAGTAGAAGATGAGGTTTTTGAGGGCTATATGAATCGGGTTTTTGAGAGTTCAGAACGGTATGTAATTATATATTCGTCAAACGGAACCGATGTCGAATTTGGAAATAATGTTGCACATGTAAGGCATAGGGTTTTTACGGACTGGGTTGAGAAAAACAAAAAAAACTGGACTCTTTCAGATGTAATAAAAAATAAATATCCGTTTGATCCGGTGGATAATAATGAAGGGTCTTTCGCAGATTTCTATTTTTATGAGAAAGCCAATTGAATATAAAAGCTTGTTCGGATAGTACCCATTAAAATGATTGGAAATATAAAAAAAGCAAGTTTGATTTTTATAGCCTTTATATACAAATTGAAGGTTGAGATTTTATTTCGCCTGAATAAAGAAGGCATAAGGCGAGATAGTGATTGTAATGTGGTAATTTCTCTTACTTCATATCCTAAAAGATTCAACTTGCTTCATTTGACGATAAAATCATTGCTAATTCAAAACTTAAAGGCTGATAAACTCATTCTTTGGGTGTCATGCAGTGATAAAGGTAAACTGCCGGAAAATGTAAAAAGGCTTCAAAATAACGGGTTAGAAATAAAGTATTGTAATGATTTTAAGTCATACAAAAAAATACTTCCAACTTGCTTGGAGTTTAGTCATTCATACATTGTAACAGCAGATGATGATGTATATTATCCCAGTAATTGGCTAGAAGATTTGTTGGATGGAGCGGCAGCAAATCCTAATTCTGTTATTGCACACCGCGCTCATATAGTAACTCTAGACAAAGGCGGTAGACCTAATAAATATTCTGAATGGATATTTGATGCCAAGCTTAGTCAACCGTCATACAGAATATTCCCCACTGGCGTAGGCGGTGTATTGTACCCTCCGGGGTCGCTAAATAATGCGTTAATGGATTATGACCTTATCAAAACAATGTGTCCGTACGCGGATGATATTTGGCTTTACTGGATAACGAAAGTAAATAAGGTGCCATCTTATGTCATTCAGAAAAGATTCAAAATTATTCAATGGGAGGTAGAGCAAGAAGAAAGTTTAAGCGTAAAAAATGTAATTCACGGCGGCAACGATGAGCAGATTGACCGGGTGATTGAAAAATTTGGATATGAGTTCTTGTCTAACGCCTAACTGTAAAGTAACGTTGTTGTTTATCCATCGAAAAAGGTACGTAGTATGGTTAAAATTTAATTGGCTAAACTTATTGCATAAAAAGCGGATGTTAGAAAAACTTTCCTGATAAATATATATTTAATAAACCGATAAGATATTTAGTATCAAATGACTAGGAAAATGGAAATTAATTGACCCCGAGAAAAATTTTAACATTCGCGTTGGGTCCCATTGCCGTGGCCTGTTTAAGTCTATTTCTAATCCCTATGATTGCTTGGATGTTTTCGCAAGAGGATGTGGGGCGGCTCGCTGTATTGCAAATGGTTCTAAGTTTCAGTACATTATTTTTTAGTCTTGGATTGGATCAGGCCTATGCACGGGAGTTTCACGGTTCTGATAATAAACAAGCATTGTTTAAAATGGCGTTGTACCCTGGATTGATTTTACTGAGTATTGTTTTAACAGGATTGTTTTTTAACTTAAAAGATCTGTCTTATTTTCTTTTTGACGTAAGTGATGTGGGTTTGGGTGTATTTATTATTATTATGGTGCTAGTAAGTTTTCTTTTGAGATATTTTGCACTGACGCTACGAATGGGAGAAAGGGCTTTAAGTTATTCTGTCGTGCAAATATTGCCTAAATTGTCATTAATAATAATCATTGCGGTGTATTGGTTGTTTGATATATCAAGAGATATTAATCATCTTTTGGGGGCACATGTAGCCTCTCTTATAATGGCACTTTTAGTATGTTTGATTTACGTATATGACGATCTGTTTAATGTTGAAGATCAAAAAGTAGCGCTTGGAAAATTATGCCAAATGCTAAAATTCGGCTTTCCGCTTATCTTTGCTGGAACAGCATATTGGGGTCTGACGGCAATTGATAAAATATTTCTAAGGCTGATGTCAACATTTGAGGAACTTGGAGTTTATGCTGTAGCAGTTGGTATTGCTGGGATGGCAACATTATTGCAAAATGTATTCTCTACAGTATGGGCTCCATTAGTTTATAAATGGGTAAATAACGGCGATAATTTATCAAATGTGGATCGCGTTAGAACTTACGTGCTAGCAATTGTTGTATTTTGTTTTATTGCAGGTGGCTTACTCTCCAGCGCATTTCCCCTTCTATTTCCCGTAGAATATTTGGAAATTAAATGGATTGTCGTTGCCTGTATGGGTGCACCGTTGTTCTATACCCTCTCTGAAATAACAGTGGTTGGTGTCAGTGTGGTGCGTAAAACTAGTTATTTGATGGCGGCAGCATTTATCGCGTTGTCGGTTAATATCGTTGCTAATTGGTTTTTGATTCCAGTATACGGCGCAGCAGGTGCCGCCTCAAGCACATGTTTTGCCTTTTATGTATTTTTTTTACTGCGAACTGAATTTTCTATTCTGTTGTGGCGCGATATTTCGCGTTACTCCTTGTATAGCTATGCTACATTATGTGCATCGGGCTCAATAGCACAAGCATTATATGGGGAATATTTAGAAAATTGGATATATGTTTTTTGGTTTATTCTTTTTTGTATGTGGTTAAAAAGCTTTAAGTTTGAAATTAGAAAAGCGATTTTCTACTTGAGGGTTAAGTTTTAAGATTTTTTAAAGTTTTTTCAAAGATACTAATTAAATAAGTGTTGGTTTTATAAATTGAGATATTCTTCAAATTATCTTTGGAGGGTATTGGTTTCCAATGTGTAAATTTACTTAATCGTTAAATAATGGGTGGTTCCGAGTTTATTATAAAAACAAGTCGAACTTCTGTTCCTCAGGTGGTGGTGAATCTTTATTTGGTCGGTGTTGTTTTTTCGCAGATTGTCGTGGATCTGTTATTTTATTATCAAGGTTTAACGGGATATGAGTGGATTCGGATATTGCCAGTTTCGATTTTTTCCCTGCTGCTTGTTGTATATATTAGAAATTATAGTCACGTTTTAATTTGGTTGTTTTTTTCGATAGTCTATGCGATTTATAGCGCTGTTTTTGTGCAAGCTGAAAACTTAGGGTTTGCCCAGTCGTTTGTGGACTGGGTAAGATTGTTTGTTTACTTTTTTCCATTATTGATTATAAAAGGTATAGATCAAAGCTTTTTAGAAAAAATAGATTATGAGGGCGTTGTCAGGTTTTTTGTTTTTCTTTGTGTTGTTGAGCTGATATTTCTTATTTATATTCAAACCGAGATGGTTTGGGTGAAGTTAAATTCAAGTGCTTTTTTGCAGGCATTTATACTGATTATTTTTGCTGTGGGTGTTCGTCGAAACTCTATTCTTGTTTATCTTTTTTTGGCTCTTCTGGTTTTCTATCTTGATATTTCTGCTAAACGGAACTCGTTATATGCCGTTGCTGTAATTGTTTTGTGTATACCCTTTGTATATTTTTTTCTATATTTGGTGAGACGCTTGAAGGCGTCATTAATGGATTTCCTAGGGTTGGTATTTGCTTTTGTTTTTTTAGTGGGTTTTTTAGCTTTTTTTCTGATTGGACTGGAGGCATTAGATTTTTCAAAAGATCAATCTTTGGAAGGTCGTTTATATGAGGTCTTTAATATATTGAACTATTTTGAGTCTAATCCTTGGGAGGTTTTTCTCGGATTTGGCTTTGGTGCATCGATTCCACAGGTGTATTTTACTGGGCTTATGGATTCTATTGGTGGTATGCATCATATACATTCAAGTTTCGTGTTGTTTTTTGGTCGCTATGGGATATTGGGATTGCTTCTAATGCTTTTAGTGTTTTTTGATCTCGTTTCCAAGGGAGTTTTTCTATATCGCGCAGGCTTTGTGCGAATGGGTTTATTGGCAGTAATGCTATGTTTATATATTTTTTCACAGGCCGTGAAATCGAATGTGTTTCATGAGTCTACGCTTTTTTTGCATCTTCTCGTCTACATGTTTTACAAATCAGTAATTAATAAACCTGATTAATTGGATCTTGGTGGTGTAACTGTATTTAGTGTATGACTGAGTTGCGTGCACATTTTACTCCTGTTCGAATATTGGATAATTGGATCTTATGAAGATATTTCATGTGGTGCCAAGTTTGGAATTAAGTCATGGCGGTCCCTCTCGCTCAGTAATTGCTCTTACAGATCATTTGTCTTTTAACTCGAATTTGTCAATAGAGCTTATGTCGGCGCAGATCGCTACATCAAAAGTCTTGCCGTCAGCTCCCAATGTCGTGAAAATAGACGTATCACTAAATGGCTTTGGTGATCAGCGATTTGCTCTAGCTGTGAGATCATTTTTATTTAAAAGATTTGATATTAATCCTCCGGATTTGATCCACATTCATGGTGCATGGCACCCAATTGGTCATTGGGCTGCAGAAGCTGCAAGAAAGTTTGATATTCCTTACATTGTTCAGCCTCGAGGAATGCTGGAGCCTTGGGCAAGAAAACATAAGAGACTAAAAAAAGTATTCGCATTTCTAGCTTATCAAAACAATGATCTAAAGCGTGCTGCGGGTTTTGTCGCGACTTCTTTTGATGAGGCTGAAAATCTCAGACGTCTTGATCTTAACCAGCGAATTGCAGTAATTCCAAATGGTGTGGATCTTCCACTTGAAGTTAGACGTATGACGACAGGCGACTCTAAGAAAACTAGAACTGCTCTTTTTATGTCTCGTATTCATCCTAAGAAGGGGATTTTGGAGTTGCTCAACGCCTGGTCAATAGTTAAGCCATCAGGATGGAAACTTCGGATAGTCGGCCCCGACGATGGTGGTCATTTGAAAGACGTACTCTTGACTATCAAGAAGCTTGGGTTGGAGTTGTCCGTAGAAGTAAATCCTGAGGTTAGTGGTGCTGATCGCGTAAGTGAGTATATAAATGCCTCGGTTTTTATTTTACCTACGTTTTCAGAGAATTTTGGAATGGTAATTGCTGAAGCACTTTCTTTTGGTCTACCGGTAATTACTACAAAAGGGGCGCCTTGGAGTTCGCTTGTTTGTAATCGTTGTGGCTGGTGGATTGATGTTGGTTTAGACCCACTTGTTTCAATTCTTCCCATAGTGCTATCTCTTAGCGACTCAGAATTGAATGCTATGGGTGAAAGAGGTAGGGCTTTAGCATCTACCTTTAAGTGGACTGGTGTTGCGAATGATACATTTAATTTTTATTTGGACTTATTGAAAAGTAATGTTATGAGGCTAAATAAATAAACATGAAAGAACTTTCTAAGTTTTTTATTAGTGACAGTAACAAAATTATTAGATTTTTTTGGAGTGCTGTTTGGTTGCTGTTGTATCGGCCTAGTCCTATTTTGTTTCACCGCTGGCGGCGTTGGCTGCTTATGTTATTCGGGGCAAAGTTACATCCCACTGTGCATCTTTATCCCTCAAGTGTGATCTGGGCGCCCTGGAATTTAGTTATGAGACAAAATTCATGTTTAAGTCATAACGTGATTTGTTACAACGTAGCTCAAATTAAAATCGGATCCAATGTTACCGTTAGCCAATTTAGTCACTTATGCACGGCGACGCATGACTACACTGAGCTTTCTATGTCCTTGCTGATCGCTCCAATCATAATTGAGGATTATGCCTGGATTACGGCGGATGTTTTTGTTGGTCCTGGTGTGACAATTGGTGAAGGTGCTGTTATCAACGCTAGATCAAGTGTGTTTTCAGATATTGCTCCTTGGACGGTTGCTAAGGGAAACCCCGCATGTTCATACAAAGGAAGAATACTAAGAGGAATTCATGAGTGAATGTCACTGCAATTATTTTGACTAGGAATGAAGAGTGTCATTTGGAGCGCTGTCTCCTCAGTCTCCGAGGCATATGTGATCATGTGCTAGTAGTTGATTGTGGCTCGTCGGACCGCACCTTGGCGATTGCTTATCAATTCGACACAGAGGTTCTTTCTCATCCTTGGACAAATTACAGTCAGCAATTTAAGGTAGGTCTTTCTCATCTAACTTATTTCGAAGATCGTTGGATTCTTCGTATTGATGCTGATGAATACCTGACTCCTGAACTTAGGCAGTCTATTTCTTTGTTTAAAGTCTCATGTAAAAGTAACATTAATGGTGCTTACTTCCCGAGACGCATGGCATTTATGAGGCGCCAGATCCATCACGGTGGTGTCTTCCCTGCATACATGCTTCGATTGTTCCGCTTGGGCCAGGGAGAGATCGAAGATCGCTGGATGGATGAGCATATTAAGGTTAAGGGCGACACCATCGTTCTGAAAGGCGAGCTGATCGATGATAATTTAAATTCTCTTAGCTGGTGGACAGATAAGCACAACAAATATGCCTCCAGAGAGGCTGTTGATTTACTGAATTTAGAATTTGCATTTATGAAACATGATTCGGTGGCCTCTGCTACCGATGGTTCACAGGCCGGCTTTAAGCGTTGGCTAAAAGAGAAAATCTATTTTCGACTGCCCTCAGGTCTTAGGGCGTTGGCATATTTTTCATACAGATATGTTATCCGACTTGGCTTTTTGGATGGCAAAGAGGGAACCATGTTTCATATCCTTCAGGGGTTTTGGTATCGTTATTTGGTTGATTGCAAAGTTCACGAAGTCAAGCTATATATGCGCACACATAAAGTTGATGTTCGGGTTGCAATACAAAAAGTTCTAGATATACAAATTTGAGGAAGCTTTCGGGTATGGCTTATCAATGGTTAGACGGTGAGCATTGTGATTCTCACGATTACTTGCTTCCTGCATTATTTGAAGAGGTGGACTTGTTGGGGGGTTCCAGCCGAGCTTTCGACCTCGGTTGTGGAAATGGCTCTATCGCTAGAGCGATGAAGGCTAGAGGTTGGGAAGTATCTGGGGTTGATCCCTCGGCCGATGGGGTGAAGTTTGCTAGACAGAAAGACCCTGAGATAGATTTGCATGTAGGTTCCGCCTACGATGATTTGCAGGCGAAGTTTGGTCGATTTCCGCTGGTGTACAGCCTGGAGGTGGTTGAGCATGTTTATGCTCCTCGAGATTACGCCAAAACGCTGCTTAGTCTAATGCAAGACGATGGAGTCGCAATTGTTTCAACCCCTTACCATGGCTATTGGAAAAACTTGGTCATGTCACTGACTGGTAAAATGGATGCTCATTTCACTGCACTTTGGGATCATGGGCACATAAAGTTTTGGTCGGTAAAAACCTTAACTCAACTGTTCGAGGAGGTTGGGCTGGAGGTAACTCGAGTGCATCGAGTTGGCCGTATTCCTGTGTTGGCCAAATCTATGGTCTTGGTGCTAAAGCGCAAAACCTGAGCTCATCCATATGCCTTCAAATGGATTAAATGCTGGCTTTTGCTGCATCCAAAACAAGTGGCTGTGCGTTACTCGGTAAAGTGTAGTCATAGCCAGTGTAAATTCTCGTTATTCTTTTTATTGATCTCCCGACAGGAAGACTATTTCAAATGTTTTTTGCAAGAGTGTTTAGCATTGGTGCGTTTCTATGCACCTCGCTTTTAGGGGCTTGTGCCTATCCAGGGCAGTACTTCGGTATTGATGTAGAAAAAGGTAACTCTCAAGAAGTCGCTGCCAATGGTGTGGATTACACCTTAACGCCGATTGATGCTGTATCCCTGAACGCCTTGGCTTCGAGAAGTTCAGCACAAGCGGAACTTGCACCGGCAAAATTTAGCGCTCAAACGGGGGCTTACCAGTACCTGATTGGGGTGGGCGATTTGGTGCGTATTACGGTATGGGATCACCCCGAGCTAACCAACCCCGCCGGCAACACCACAGGGCAATTGCAAGGGCAAGTGGTTTTGCCAGACGGTACGTTTTACTTTCCCTTTTTGAACAAAGTAAAAGCGGCCGGGCGCACTACAGATGAAATACGGGTAGAAATGACCCGTAACCTCGAAAAGTTTATCCGCAGCCCGCAGGTTGACGTATACATTCAACCCAACGGGTTCCGCTCGCAAAAAATTTACGTCAGCGGTGAAGTGGCGCAGCCTGGCTTTTTCCCGATTACCGATGTACCAACCCGGCTAAGCGATGCCATCGCCCAGGCCGGTGGTCTGAGCAAGGAAGCTGACTTAAGCAATGTAACCCTTCAGCGGAACAATCAAACTGTGGTGCTAGACGCTTACCGCCTGTTGTATCAAGGTGATTTGTCGCAAAACATATTGCTTCAAAACGGCGATGTATTGAATATTCCAGACAGGCGTTTGCGCAAGGTGTTTTTAATGGGCGAGGTAGTGCAACCATCGTCCTTTGTTATGCCCGTGGGCAAACTAACCTTGGCTGAAGTGTTAAGCGACATTGGTGGCATAAACCAAAACACTGCAAATGCTCAGCAGGTGTATGTAATACGCCAAGCTGTTGTTGACGCTTCAAGTCAACCGAAGTTGAACATATACCACTTGGATTCAACCAGCCCAACCAGCGTATTGTACGCTGACCAGTTTGAAATGCAGCCGCGAGACGTTGTCTACGTAGACCCGGTTAGTTTGGTTCGAATCAATCGTTTGTTGGGTACTATACTGCCTAGCTTGCAAGTGTTGCCTGCTGTACGGTCCAATATCCGAGTGCTGGAAGGCGAATAAAACCGAGAAAATTAGCGTGAACCAAATGAATATGCCTTACGAACGCAGCACCCAGCCCCAGGCCCTTGGCTTGGGCCAGCCCATGGAGCAAAACAGCGAAAGCGCTGAAATCAACTTGCTCGACCTTTGGTACAACCTGCTCGACTTTAAGTGGGTGGCCGCAGCAATAGTTGCAGTGGCCACCGCAATTGGCCTGCTTTACGCCACTGTGGCCACGCCCATTTATTCTGCAGACGTGTTGCTGCAAGTGGAAACCAAGCAATCTGGCGGCTTGGCTGCGCTGGAAGACGTAAGCGGCGTGCTTGCCGCTGGCGGCAGCAATGTAACAGGCGAACTTGAAATTATAAAAAGCCGCACAGTAGTGGAAAGTGTGGCCCAAACATTGGGTTTGGCACAGTCTATTACTCCGCAGCATTTTCCGGTATTCGGCCAGTGGCTGGCCAACCAACATGAAGCTGCTCTGGGCTTGGCTCAGCCCTTCATGGGTTTGAATGAATATGCTTGGGGTGGTGAACAATTAAAATTGGCACAATTCAGTGTGCCTACTGAATTTACCGACCAAGCTTTTGTGGCGGTGAAAGGTGAAGGAAACACTTTCAGCTTGTACAGCCCCTTTGAGGAGCTATTGGGCCAAGGCACTGTAGGTCAACCCCTCACCTTCAAAATTGGGTATGGCAGCGGCAGCATTACCATTTCTCAATTCGAAGCCAATACGGGCATGAAAGCCAATGTAGTGCGCAGGCACCCATTAAGCTTGCACAATGGTTTAGTAGGACCACTGAGTGCGGGTGAGGTGGGGCGCAACAGCAGCATGATTCGGGTAAGTTATGAAAGCCCCAACCCTGCTTTTGCTGTGCAGTTTCTCAATGAACTGGCCAATGCTTACCTGCGCCAGAACGTAGAGCGCAAAGGCCAGGAAGCTGAGCAGCAATTGGTATTTCTGGATGAACAACTGCCCAGCATTAAAGAACAACTGCGCAAGGCCGAAGACGCGCTGAACGTTTTTGTTCAAAGCAAAGGCACCATTGACCCTACGCTGGATACACAGCGAATTTTAGGGCAAGACGTCGAGCTTGAAACCAAGCGTGTTGAATTGGGGCTTGAGCGCGAAAAGCTGCTACAGCGCTTTCAACCTGGCCACCCGTTGATACAGGCCATTGATGATCAGCTTGCACAGCTGCGTAGTGTGCGCGGCGGTGTGGCCAGCCAGGCCCAAGCCTTGCCGGAAGTGCAGCAAGAGTACTTGCGCCTGCGGCGCGATGTAGAGGTGAACCAGGCTTTGTACACTTCACTGCTAAACGGTGCGCAGCAATTGAAGGTGGCCAAAGCGGGCACGGTGGGCAATGTGGCAATTGTAGATTACGCCCAGCAACCCAAGCGCCCCTTCAAACCCAAGAAAGGCCAGGTACTCGCCTTGTCCATTTTGGCGGGTATTTTCTTGGGTGTATTGGCTGCTCAAGCCTTGGCCATGCTGCGCAGCGCTGTGCGAGACCCAAGCAAATTAGAACAAGCCACTGGTTTGTCGGTTTACTCCATCGTGCCACTTAGCCAGCAGCAAACCACTGCGGAAAAAGGCTTGCGCCGCCGAACAGACAAAGTCGGCCTATTGGCTGTGTCTGCACCCAACGACCCTTCAATTGAAGCCTTGCGCAGCTTCCGCACGGGTTTGCAATTTGCCACCATCGATTCACCGAATAAGCGAGTACTAATTACAGGCCCCGTGCCTGAAATTGGCAAGTCCTTCGTATCTGCCAACTTTGCCGCCATTATGGCGCAGGCCGGTAAACGGGTGCTGTTGATTGATGGCGACATGCGCAAAGGCACCCTAAGCCGCTACTTCATTCAAGAAGAACGGGGCGATGCCAAACACCCTGGCCTGAGCGATGTAGTGGCGGGCACAATCGGCTTTGACAAAGCATTGATTAAAACCGAGTTGGAAGGCTTGCATGTATTGGTGTCGGGCTCAGTGCCGCCCAACCCCAGCGAATTGCTGCTGCACCCCAACTTTATTGCTTTGCTTGAAAAAGCCGATGTGGAATACGATTACGTAATTATCGACAGCCCACCGGTGCTGTTGGTCAGCGATGCTTCCGTAATGGGGCAGCATTGTTCCGCCACATTTATTGTGGCGCGCTATGGCGCAAGCAACGTTCGCCAAGTTAGCGATTCGCAAAAGCGCTTGGCCCAGGCTGGCGTGCGTGTGAATGGCCTTATTTTCAACGGCTTTATTGCCAACCGCTCAGGTTATTACTACGGTTATGGCTACGGGTATGGCTACAAGAACGCCTACGGCACTTATGGTGACCCTGTGCAAGGCAAAAAGGCCTGACAGGACGAAACAGCATGAATACACCCTTGGTTACTGTTATTTGTACCGCCAACATTTGCCGCAGCCCCATGGGCCAAGCCATATTGCAAGCCAAGGCTGATGCCGCTGGTTTAAAAATAAATGTGAACAGTTGCGGTGTGCAGGCCTTAACTGGCAAGCGGCCCGACAAACAAGCCCTGGGCGCCTTGGAGCGTGCTGGCTATTCAATTGGCGAAGAAAAGAGGGCCGAGCAATTGTTGATGCCACAGGCCAATGCAGCCCAGCTAATGTTGGTGATGGAAAACCGGCACAAGCAGTGGATTATGCAAAACTTCCCGGCCTATTCGGGCAAGGTTTGGTTGATGGGGCACTGGAATAAACAAAGCGAAGTAGCAGACCCCATTGGGCAAGGCCCAGCTGAATTTGATGCCTGTTTGAAAGTATTGGAAAACGAGATCGATTTGTGGCTGCCGAAATTAAGGGCATTGCTGTAGTGGATTTTCGTAAACCCATTGTTTTAATGGGCGTTTATCAAAAATGTAATGGAAAAAAGCTGGCGCAGTTACAGTTTTTTGTTATAAAGTTAGATGAAGTTAAATTCTTTGGGGGTACTTATCATGAAAAAATTCTTGGCAATGTTGGCCATGGTTACTTTGTCGGGCGCAGCAATTGCCCAGTCTGCAACTGGTTCTGAAGCTTCTGGCGGTGCCGCTGGCGGCCAAGGTGTAGGTGCTGGTGGTGCAAGTGGTTCTGCTGGTGCAGGCGCTGGCGCAAGTGCCGGTGCAGGCGCAGCAGGTGCTGGTGCAGCAGCTGGTGGTTTGGGCGTGGCTGGTGCCGTTGGCGTAGCTGCTGCCTTGGGTACAGTGATCGCCGTTTCTAACGACGACAACAACACCACTGGCTCTACAGGTACTGTTACTCCCTAATTGAAGTAGCGTGCACCAAAAGCCCCTTCTTGTAAGGGGCTTTTTTATTCGTGCCTTATGCACAACTTGTGCAATCTTATTCGCCTTAAAAGTTTTATTTTTCTGGATTAAACCCACATGCGGAATTGGCTTAAGTACCGGCTGGGCCTGCGGCAATGTTCGCCGTTGGTCTTGTGTGCTGCTGCGTTGTTGGCATTGCCCGCCTGCACTGGCCTGAACCAGGCTGCTATTAATAGTTTGCAGGCAGCCTACCAAGGCCCCAACCGCAACTTTGAGGCGGTGCCCCGCAACCCCGCTTACCAATACATGCAAGTGGAGGTACCAGGTGCAGCTTCTCTAACTGTGTTGGGTTACCAATACCCCAACTTGCAGGTGTGGTACGCCGCCAAGGGCGAGGTGGTGCGCTTGAAAGGCAACCGGCTTTTAGACACAACTGGTTTGAATGTAAACCTGGCCAACGTGCAATACACTGCAGGTGGGCAAGCCCAGCAAACCAATATGAAGTTTGATGTACCTGAACTGGGCTTGTTCAATGTACAAAGCACCTTGCAATTGCAACCCACTGAACCCCCAAAAAGCAATTTGGCCAAGCAGGCCAGTGAGCAAGCCAACGCGGGCAAGGGTTTGTATTGGTACAGCGAAACCATCCTTGGCCTGGAATCCCTACCTGCCGCCCTTGAAGGCCTGCCGCCCGCCATTTATGGTTTCGCGCAGGCCTTACCGGAAGGTATTAATGCAAGCGAACTACCCCCCGCCGTGTATGGTAAGCAATGCCTGGCCCCCACCTATTGCCTGGAATGGCACCGCCAATGAAGCCTATTCGAACCCCCTTTGTATTGACAGTAGTAGCGGCGCTGGTCAGCATGGCTTTTATGCCCGCCATTGCAGTGGCAGCAAGCCCCAATATTGAAGCCCTGCAAGCCAAGCCCCAGGGCACAGAACGTTTGTCTGCTTTGTTGGTACGCCAAGGTTGGTTGCCAGGCTTGCACGCTACAGAATACCGCTTGAGCAGTTTGCTGGTGCTGGCCCCAAGCAGTGCCGATGCCATTGAGCAGCAAATGGCCCGCGACAGGGCCATTCAAAACCTGCGTTTGGCCAATCGCAATAACACTGCGCTTCAGCAGGTGTTGCAACGCGTGGGCGCCATGCCGGTGAATGGGCGTTTGAAGCTTGAAAGCAGCGATGCAAATTACTTGCAAGCCCGCCCTGAATTTGACCCCGTACTGAACAGCACTTACACCGTGGTGTTGCCACAGGCCACCAACACGGTAACGGTACTTGGCGACCTTGGCACTTGCGTGGTGCCGCACCAGGCCACAGCCGCTGCCAAAGCCTACATTGAAGCATGTATTGGCAAACAAAGCGCTTGGAAAAGCTGGCTGGGCATTGAAATGCCCATGGATTGGGCTTGGGTAGCCAACCCCAATGGCAAGGTAGAACAGTTGGCTGTGAATGGCTGGAACGAGCAAGCCCAGGGCGGCCCAGCACCGGGCAGTTGGTTGTGGGCACCCAGCCGAAATGTAGAAGGCGAGCAAAAACAGCACGAAGCCATTGCAGGTTTTCTAGCTACGCAAGGCGAGTTTGTGCAGGCTGTTCAAGCGCCACAAGCCCACAGTGTTGTCGCCATCGAACAAAAAACTTTGCTGCCCGAATTTGATGAAGCCGAACCCAAGCCACTTGAAACCAGTGAGCCTTGGTATTTAAGCAGCAGCGATTGGGGTGTGGTGGGCCTGTTGCAAACCCCCACAGCGCGCATGCGCCCCGCAGGCAGCTACAGCGCCACATTCAGCCGCACCAGCCCCTACAGCCGCTACAGCTTTATGTTGCAGCCCTTCGACTGGATGGAAGCGGGCTTTCGCTACAACAACCTGACCAACCGGCGCTTTGGTGTGTCAACCACCAACCTGGACCAAAGTTTTAAAGACAAAAACTTTGACGTGAAATTTCGCTTGATGCAAGAAAGTGCGCACCTGCCAGAATTGTCAGTCGGGTTTCGCGACGTGGCCGGTACAGGCTTGTTCAGCGGTGAATATGTGGTGGGCAGCAAGCGCGTTGGCGCTGTCGATTTTAGCTTGGGCATTGGCTGGGGCAGCCTGGGTGCGGGCGGTGGCATTAGCAACCCTTTCAAGGTTCTGGGTGATTCTTTTGAAACCCGCCCCGGTTCAACAGTTGGCCTGGGCGGTACAGTAGACACCAACACATTTTTTAAAGGCCCCGCCGCCTTGTTCGGTGGTGCACAGGTGCAACTGCCTTGGGAAGATTGGGTATTGAAGCTGGAAGTAGAGGGCAACGATTATCAAAGCGAGCCCTTTGGCAATAACCTTGAACAAAGCACCAATGTGAACGTGGGCTTGCTGCACCGTGTAAACGATTACATGGACTTTACCTTGGGTTACGAGCGTGGCACCGAGGTAATGGTGGCCCTAAGCTTTCATGAAAAGCTGAATACCTTTGGCACACCCAAGCTAAGCGACCCGCCCAGCCCCAAAGTGAATGAAGCGTCGCCCACCGGGCCAGTAAGCTGGCCTGCTGTGCTGGAAGAGTTGAAGCAACAAACTGGCTGGGTGGCCACCCAAGTGCAAGGTGACGACGGCGAGCTGAAACTGATTATTGATGAAGCCGATGCAGGCTATTGGCAATACACCATAGACCGTGCAACCGCTGTTCTGCACAAGCACGCGCCTGCCGAGTACGCCTGGTTTAACTACGAATACCAGGCCAAGGGCCAGAAAATTAGCCAGCACATTGTTGACCGCAACCTGTGGGTGCGCCAGCGCACCACCTTGTTGCCCAACGCGTGGCGGGACATGCCCGCCACCAAGCAGCGTGAGCGTATTAAATACCCGTACCAAACCTTGCACTTGAACCCGCAAAGCCCCTGGAACACCAGCGTAAGCGCAGGTTACCGCCAAATTTTGGGTGGACCCGATGGCTTTATTCTTTACCAGCTTTCAGCCCTGGGCAATGTCAGTTACGAACTCACCGAAAGCACGGTGGCCAGTGGCCGAGTGCGTGCGGCTCTGTTGGACAACTTCGACAAGTTTACGTACACCGCGCCCAGTAATTTGCCACGGGTACGAACTTTCCAGCGTGAATACGCCACTACATCCGATTTCACCATTCCAAACTTGCAGCTAACCCACTATGGCAAGCTGGGCGGTGATGTGTTTTACACCGCGTATGGCGGCTTGCTGGAAGACATGTTTGCTGGTGTGGGCGGTGAAGTGTTGTACCGGCCCATGAACAGCACGGTGGCCATTGGCGTGGATGTTAACAGTGTGAAGCAGCGCGACTTTGAGCAAGACTTTGGCCTGCGCGACTACCAGGTGAACACGGGCCACGCCACCCTGTATTGGGACACTGGTTTTGAAGACATTTTGGTGAAAACCAGTGTGGGCCAGTACCTGGCTGGCGACAAGGGTGCCACCGTAGACCTTAGCCGTGTATTCGACAACGGCGTAAAAATGGGTGCGTTTTTTACCCGCACCAACGTAAGCGCTGCTGAATTTGGTGAGGGAAGTTTTGACAAAGGGGTGTATGTCACCCTGCCGTTTGATGCATTCTTCACGCAAAGCGTGGCCGGTACAGCCAACCTGGTGTTCAACCCGCTGACACGAGACGGTGGCGCAAAGCTGAGCCGCAGCGTTGAGCTTTACGACTTCACCAATGCCCGCGACCCACGGTTGTTGACTTACCAAAACCCGGCGGCGCAATAAAGGCGAAGCGTTGCTGCGCTGCAATATATTTCTGGAATGTTTCCTCTAAGCCCTATGATTTGCAATGGGTTTAGAGGTACGCTAGTGCAATAAATTGTGGCGCTACCCCCTATTCATGGGGTGCTGTGTAGGCGGGTTTACTACTAATATTTAGGCTGGTTGAACCCAGCGCGCCAATTTAACTTTCAGTTGCGCTGTGCTGGTGTTGTGGCCCAGAAGTTTGCTCAAAGCGAGTAAGCCGTTAAACAACATATTTTTTTACTCCTGCAAATTGGTCGAATTTGTACTAACTGCAGTTTATAAAGTTGCAAAATTTTCAATACCGGGAATAAAGGGTGTTTGTACCCCTTAATTGAACGGCGTTGACCAAACAAACAAGGGCTGGTGCTTCATGAGTACCCCGATAAAAACACAGTCGCCAGGCTTCGGTGGGCGGGTTAGCTTGGTGTTCACCTCACGCTTGTGGGTGTGGAGCGCATTCACCGTATTTGTTGCCCTTGTGCTGTTTGGCACCGTTCAAATTGCCAGCCAAATCAAGCTAACAGGTTCAAGCACAAGCCCCATTCTATTGTTCGGTGGTTTGTTCGGGGTAAGCGTTGTGGCCTGTGCCTTCGTTCTGCTCACCAAACAATGGCACGCCCGCTTTAGCCTTGACAATGACCTGAACGGGGTACAAAAACTGCACCAGGTTGCGGTGCCCCGAATTGGTGGCCTGCCAATTTTTCTGGCGGTGGCCGCTGGTGTGGCCTGGATGGGGTTTCGAGACCACCCTTTGTTTGAGGTGAACTTGCTGCTGCTGGTGTGCGGTTTGCCCGTGTTCATGATCGGCTTTGCCGAAGACATCACCAAGAAAATTTCAGTCAAGCTGCGTTTGCAAGCCACCTTTCTCGGTGGCTTTTTGGCTTGTGCTGCTTTGGGCGCCGTAATTACATCGGTTAGCTTGGGGCCAGTGGACAAATTGCTGGCCTTTGCGCCTGTGGCCTGGTGCTTTACCGCCTTTGCCATGAGTGGCTACAGCAACGCCATTAACCTGATCGACGGTTTGAACGGCCTGGCTGCTGGCGTGGTGTGTATTCTGGCCCTTGGTTTGGGCTTGTTGGGCTTGCAACACCAGGCCATGGACATGGCTTTGTATTCGCTGTTGCTAACCGCAGCTGTGTTGGGTTTTTGGGTGTTCAACTTCCCGGTGGGGCGCCTGTTTCTGGGCGATGGCGGCGCGTACTTTTTGGGCTTCGCTTTGGCAGTACTGGCGGTGCTGTTGCAGGCCAATTACAACGACGTAAACGCCTGGGCGGTGTTGTCGGTGTTGGCTTACCCGGTGGTGGAAGTGATGTATTCCATTTTGCGACGCAAGCTGGTGAATGCCGACCCAGGTCAACCTGACCGCTCGCATTTTCATCAGTACTTTCAGCGCAGCCTGCAAATTATGGCGCGCAAGCGCGGTGGCGCACATGGCATATGTGTGAACTCACAGGCCTCACCATTTTTGTGGTTGTTCGCCGCTGTGTCGGTGGCCATGGCCTTGTACTTTGATCGTGCGGGTTTGCCTGCCATGGGCTTTGCGCTAACCACGTTGTTGTATGTGGTGTCGTACCAGGTGCTTGGGCGTTATATTGCCAAGAATGCTGAGTGGGAATAATAGAGTTTGGAATTGGAAGGTATTAAGAAGATTGATCTGAGCTGATTTAATTGAACTCGTTTTAATAATGAATTAAAGCGATTATTTTTTTGCGCCTGTAGATAATCGGAAATAAAAAAGCCCTGCAATTGACAGGGCTTTTTTGTGGGTCTTAATACTTATTCAGGCGGCCGATTTTTCCAGTTGAACAAACTGACCGGTGAATCTTTCAAATTTGTTTTGTGCACTGGGCTTCAAAGTAAAGTCGCCGATGGTGGTGCGCAAAAACTCAGGACTGGCTTTGCGCTGCACATGTACCAGGCGGTAAACCTTGTAGCCTGCCTTGTCCAGGCCTTTGTTCATGGGCCTGTGGCCGATGGCGAAGGCAAACAGGTCGATGTCGCTGGTGTGCAGTTTGATGTCAAACTTGTCGGTGAGCAAGCCGCCTGTGGCTTTCAAATGCAGCTCGCCTGTGGGCAGTTTTTTAAACCGCACATTGTGCGTAATAAACTTGTCCCCATTGGCCAACAACAGTCCGCTTTGTAATATTTGCCTGCCGATCAACAAGGCTACTATTAGCCCGGCTGCAATCGCAATAATAGTCATGGCAATAACCTGATTTAATAAATGTTAAAAAATGTCTAGTGGTGTTGTCAGGCATATTCTTACCCTCTGCTGTTTATTATGAAGTAGATTTTTAGAAGGGTTTATTAAATTTTCAGTCATTTAGTAGGCATTTTGGGATTTGTCACATATTCAGGGTACTACTAATTTTACATTGTAAAAAAAGCCCTGCCAGTGTGTTACCGGCCGGGCTTTTTCACGACAACAGGGCTGGGTTTAGCCTGCTTTGCGGCGTACTCGCCACAACAATAAGCCCACCAGTGGCAATAGCACGGCATTCAGGCTGCCACCCCCGCCGCCGCCACCCACACTGGCGCTACCCGGGGCCGCCGCCGGTGTTACAGCTGGCGCGCCCGGATCGCTGATAAACCCTTCGCGTGGGTCGTTGTCACCAGCGCCATTGTCCGTCAGGGTCAGCACCACCACGTTGTTGTTGAAGGTGGCGCCCGCAAAGTCGGCGCAACTGCTGCCGTCCGCATTGCACTTCACATAGCTGGTGGGGCGTGCATCGGCCGGCAAGGTAATGGTTACGGTGACCGTGCTGTTGGCAGTCACGTTATCGAGGTTGAAGGCAAAGAAGCCGTTGGGGTACTCGCGCGTGGTGGGGGCACCCATGGGCGTGGCCACGGTGCGCAGGTTGTTCAGGGTGCCTTCGCTGCTCATGAATTCAACCGGGTTGTTGTCTACATCGTCGACCATGGCAGTAGAGGCACCGTCTGGCATGCGGGTGGTCACCGAGAAGTTGGTGGAAAAATCGCCCACTGTCACAGTGGCCACCGCTGTTTCCCCAGGCTCAGCCGGGCTGTCTGTGCGCAGTTGCAAGGTTTGCCCGTTGCTGATGGTGCCTGCAGCCGATGTAAATTGCGAACCATTGATGCTGTAGGTACCACCGCTAATGCTGAGTGGTGCTGCGGCATTCAGGCCGGCAATGGTTACCGTGTTGGATGCTGTATTGGTAGAAGGCGTTTGGCCTGTTACCGCGTTGAAGCTGAATGCTTCGGGTGTGGTGTCGCTGGCCACGGTCACATCCACTGATTGCGTGGCGAATGGCCCGTTTTGGTTGCGGCACGTCAGGGTATAGGTGCGGCTTCCAGCGGTGGCAAATGGCCCCACTGTTTCACTGCCATTCACGGCCTTGCTGCCACTCCATTCTCCGCTGGCATCGCAGGTGGTGGCGTTGGTGGTGCTCCAGGTGAGCGTGGATGTAGCATTGCCCTCAAGGTTGGCTGGCGTGGCGGTGAAGTTGATGGTGGGTGTAGCCAGCGGTTGCTCGGTGCTTTGAACATTCAACGTGACCGACTGGAACAGGCCCTCCATGGCAGGGCCACATAGCAGGCTGTAGGTGCGGTCGCCGGCCGTTGTGAAGAAGCCGAGATCACGCACGCCACTGGGCGCCACGAAACCGCCCCAGTTGCCGCTGGCCTGGCAGGTGCCGCCACTAAACGGACCAATCGCGTTGCTGATCCAGCGCAAGGCAATTTGGTCACCAGCGCCAGCAACAATCGGGTTGCGGCTCACCTGCATGTCCAGTTTCAGGGTGCCTTGTGGGCCACCGTAGCGCAGCACATGCAGCAAGGTTGAGTCGTCTGAATCGCTTTGGTTGTAAAGCACGGTGTAGTTGTTGCCCGACAGGGTAGCGCTGATCGAGATAGGGGCTGTTTGCCAGTAGCCGTTGTTGTACACATTGGTGCCTTGGCGTGTTTCGCCGGCCACGCCTGCATCGCTAAAACGGAAAATGCTCCACAGGTCGAGGTTTTGGCGGCGGGTGTAAATGGCGTAATCGCCGTCGGGTTCAGTCGACAAACCCAGCAGGGTCGAGTTGCTGATCAGCTCGACTGGTGCGTCGGTCAGCGGTGTGTTGTTGGCGTCGAAGCCGCGCATACGCACAGATGGGGCGCTGAAACTGTTGGTTTGTGCATTGAACGTGGATGCACTCCACACTACAGTGGCTGTGCCAGCGGCCGAGCGATGAACGGCAAAACGTGGAGGCCCTGCCACATTGGATTGGAAGTCGGCAACTTGCACCGTGCTTTGCTGCGTGGTGCCGTTGTAACGACTCAAGCTGATTTGTTGGCGGCCACTGGGCAAGCCGGTTGTGGCAATGGTGACGATGCTGCCTTGAATGTCCACGGCCGAGATTCGGGTGCGGGCAATGTTGTCGGTCACGTCAACAGAGGTTACAGCCAGCGGTGCTGATGCTGTGGCGCTTTTGGGCAGGTAACGGTAAATGGTCTGGTTGCGTTCCACTGTGCTTGCACAGTAGGTTGCGCCATCAAATACCAAGGCCACGTTGCCATCGGCATCCATGTCCAGGGCAGGAGAACTGGTGGCCACTTTGCGCTGCGAGGCACAGGTTTGCAGGCCTGCAAGGTTGTAGGGCTGCATACTTTGATCGTCGTATTCGATGGCTTCGGGGCTGCCATCGGCCAGAAAGCGACGGAAGTAGACCACCGCGTCTTGTTGTTGCCCTTTGGTGTAAGCAAGTGCAAAGTTGGCGTCGTTGTCCATCACCACATCCACCCCGCGCACTTCGCCAGTGCCCACTGCATTGGCGTTAATTCGCATGCCGTTGGCGGTGCCGTCGGCATTTAGCCGTTGCAGATAAACAAAGCCACCTTCGGCCCAGGCCAGAATGCCTCGACCATCCGGTGATGTGGCAATGTCTGCTGTGAAAATGCGCAGCTCGTCGGGGTTTACTGGTGATATTACATTGGGTGCAGAAAGCTGCGGTCCAGGTAATGTGTGGGCCACTAAGGGTGTGATGGTCAGCAGCGTTGCCGACAGTAGACGTGCGAATTTCATGGCGGTTCGGGCCTGTTCAGAATAAGTCAGATTTATGACAACATGGCGGCCCGGCTTGTTTTCGCCGGATAGTGATTGCTTTAATGATTGAGAAAATAGCAAATGATTTTGCTATTCAATACCCCGCATTTAAAGGGTGTAAAAATGCTGACTGCTCAAGAAAGTATGAGATCTGAAATGGCGCGTTGGATGCCTTTGGCATTTTGTTGGAAATGCCGAAGGCGTGCGTCCAGAATTTGCTGGTATTGATGAAGGTGCTGACGTTCGAATTTAGACAGCGGGGGTAACTGGCTGAACAAAGACTTTGCCGCGCTGACAAGGATGTTAATTTGATTTTCAAACCGTTGGCTGACCAATCTTCCGGGCAGTTCGCATGCATGTGCAAAGCACGCAAGGTCGTAGGTGCTCGGCAGCGAACCGTTGTCCAGGAATTCGTCACCCAGGCCCATGGCCCAGTCGTGCGCAAAGTCAAAAAGCAATACATTCATCAGGTCGTAAAAAGGGCTTAACTCGATGCCTTGGGCGTCGACGAAAAAGCTGAGATTCTTGGCATGACAATCGGCATTGCCCACGAGCAAATTAAAAACGGTCCAGTCTAGAAGTTGCAGAGTGTGTTTGGCGGGTTGTTTGGCCCATCGCCGTGTTGCAAACAATTCGGAAAAAGAGACACCATCGCGAATGTGGCGGGTATGTTTGCCATGGGCTAGCGGACGTTCGTACTTTTGTAATGCATCGCGGTTCAGCAACTGACAACCGTCGATGGTGTGCTTGCGTTGCACATGGGTGTGGTCTTTGTTAAAGCGACGGTCAAAGCGTTCAACCAGCAGGGCACTGTGTTTGCCGATTTGTATTTTTTCAGCGTGATTGACGGGCAACCCGGCTGCCTTGGCCAATTGAAGTGTGAACCACTCGTTGATGACCAACCCGGGTGCATTGGGCGATTCAAATTTCAAGAGGTGAGTAGACACCCAAGCCCCGTCTGCAAACCCCAAGCCTTGTGTAGGGTGTTTCATTACATTGATTTTGTCTTGCACGCCAGCAGCTGACAGGCGCACTTTTCCGTTCCAAACGGCCAGGTTTCGATCACTGTCGTTCAGTCGTTTTTCCAGTTCGTGCAAATCGAGGGGCTGGAATTGTGCGGGTTGTTGGAGTTGTTCAATATTTGCTGCCAAAGCCAGTGATCCCGGGGCTTCAAGGCCAAGTGTGCCCAGAATTGCAAAGTGGTTTTCTTTGCTGATGGCAAGGTATTGCAGCGCTTTGTCGAACACGTTGCTTTCGGGAAACATATTGCGTAAAAACAGGTTGGCTGCTTTTTCGCCAGTCGGGCCTTGAAGTGGCAGGTGTGGTGAAAGTGCGAAGCCTTGTTGTCGCCATTCCGGGGTGTATTCAAAGTGATGAATGCGTGTGTACTCAAACTGTATAGTGGCCACATGTTGTTGACCCATGTACAGGCCCAGGGTTTGATGCTCAGAACCAGCCATGAGCCTCCCCGGCTTGTGCATTCTGCAACCGCGCATGAAGCTGTATTCCAAGACTGTTCAGAATTTTGAAAACTGTGGCCAGCTTTAATGTTGCGGTTTTATTTTCGGCCGCCACAAAGGTGCCCAAACTGACACCAGTGAGCGCAGCGGCCTGCTCAATAGTCAGGCCTTGTTGGGTGCGGGCGGCTTTGATGAAAAGACCAAGGGACGCCGGCTCGCAGGGGGAGTCGGTGCTCGGTGTTGGAGATGGGGTGACTTTCTTCATAAATTCTACTCAACCGGAATTAAACTTGATCATAGCGCCCAATTTATAAAAATTCCAGCCCGATAGAATATTTGGTTTATTAACCAATTGAATCGTTTAAATTCTAATACAGTGGAAGATACTCCAGGCCCAATACGATGGGGCGCGATGTGTGCGCGGCTTGTTGCTGGTACACCAGGCTTGCTTGAAGTTGCCCCCGCGCGATGAAAGGCAGAAGCTTTTGCAGCAGCTCAATTTCAGCTGAAAAGTTTTTGCAGTAAGTGCGCGCTACTTCATGCAGCACCTGGGCGAACCGGTTGCTGTTCTCCGCAAGAATTTTGAACTGTTGCGGATTTTGCTTGAGCACGGCGTGTACTGCCTCGAACCCATACAGCTGTTGCTGATAAGGGGCTAAGTCAGGCCGCGGATGTTCCACCCATTGGTCCAGCAGTTGGGCTTGATATGCCCATCGAAGGCCGTGCAGGCGATTGTTGGGGTCGGCCTGTTTTTTCAGTTGTTGCAGGGTTTGAATAAGCGGCCAGCAACTGGGGTGGTGCACCATGGTGTCGGCAAAAGGGCGGCGAACTGTGGAAGTGTTTGGGTTCGCGATAAGTGCGCGTTGCCCGGCCACAAGCTGCGGCGGGGTACGCAGTGGCGGAGTAACCACGGGGTTGTCTGGGTTGGCAAAACTAAGCGAGCCCAGTTGTTGACCGTTGAGCTGGTGTAGTTGGTTGAGCACATCGGCGTCCAAACCAGCACGCCCACCAAGGTGTTGAGCAAACACCGGAAACAAGTCGGCTTGCTGATAAAAGTTGGTGCTGGGTGGCATCAGCAAACTGACCCAGTGCTGTTGCGGGTTGTTGCTGGCGTAGTGAAACCAAAAGCCCGTGGCTGTTTGCCCCAACCAGCCGCAAGGCTTGCCGCCGTTGAACACTTGCAGTGTTTGAATTTGCTGGTGCGCAGTCACGGGGTTTTGAAGTGTTGCTGTGCGGTATTCAAAGTGGGCCATTGCACGGGCGCAGCACTTAGCCCCAAGCCAAAAACCCGCAGCACAGCCATGGCGGTGGAAAATGAAACGTCTTCGCCGCGTTCAATGCGGAAAACAGTGTCGCGGCTAACACCTGCCAGCTCAGCCAAGGTGTGGGCTGTCATTTTTCCGCCCTTGGCACCAGCTTGCAGGCGTTGGGTGCGAACCAAGGTGGCCAGGTCGAGTTGGTTCTTGAGAATTTCTTTGTTCAATTCTTGTTCCTCAATATCAAATTGAGTTTCTCAGTCGCATTGATCAGCGCCTCTAGCAATGACGATTCAATCTCAGTGAAACCTTCGTACTCTGCAAGGTTTCTTTTTTGATGCGCTGTGGCGAATATTCGCCAAATAGACGCTGGCAGACCAGCGGTACTCTCGAGTAACTGAAAAACGGTGTATCTATTTTCTGAGCGATATCCCGCCTTGCGAAGCGCTGCCAGAGCGAGCGAGTGTGCTGCGTTGTAAGCAAGATCGAAGCGACTGTCTTTCGACAAGCTGGCGTTTTTGGAATCGTGGAGTTTACGATTTGCGGTGCTAACGAGTCCGTCAAATTCAGCTTGAATAAAAGCCTCTCGTTTTAGTTGCCCTATCTTGAGCAAATTATCAAACGGATTATTTTCTTTGTTCATTAATCACATCGACGACGGAAATGGTTGGTGCGTCAAAAATTCGGCGCATAAATTCGGTGTCTTTTTTTTCTGCGAATTCTTGCGTGCGATACAGCGTAGGTTGAATGGTTCGCCCCAGAAGTTGTTCCGCAGGTTGAAGTATGTCAAAAAGATCATGGAAGTGAAGTTGATCGCTAACTACCATCAAATCAATGTCGCTTTTTGAATTGTCTGTTCCCTTGGCGATAGACCCGAATATGAACGCACGGTTTATATTGGTGGCGTGATTTTGCAAGCAGTTCGCGATGACTTCCCGTATGCCAAACGTTTTGATGATCAAGGAGCGAAGATCAGAAAAAACCGGATTCTGCCTGTTGGCTTGAAAGTGTTTTTGGTTGCCTTGTGGCGTTGAAAGAACCAGCCCGGAGGATTCCAGTTTAAGCAGTTCACGCTGCACGGCGCCTTTGCCAGCATTGGCATGTCGAACCACTTCGTTGAGATAGAAAGACCGTTCAGGATGCAAGAAAAGCAAAGCCAACACCTTTTGCTGTGTTTTGGAGAACAGACTGTCTGATATTGAAATTGGGGTCATAATGGGTACGATAATACCTTTTTTGGGTATGTTTGTGCAAGATTCGCTCTGAAATTCCCTCGACCTTGCTAGCGTGGGTGAGTCAATAGCTGTTTAAACACGCGTTGGCCATGCAGCGATTTATTCTAAAAAGTATGTGATGTCAGTCATATGGTCAATATAAAAGAAAAAGAAGAATATTAAATACCAAATTATGTGGTGCTCTGCTTGGAATTCAACTCTGGTTCACCTAAGCTTTCGCTTTGAGTTCATTTAAAGCAAGGCACCCCTGCAATGACTAAAGTCGCGTTGATCACCGGTGTAACCGGGCAAGATGGTTCGTATTTGGCTGAATTTTTGTTGAGCAAAGGCTATGAAGTGCATGGCATTAAGCGCCGTGCATCGCTGTTCAACACCCAGCGCGTAGACCACATTTACGAAGACCCGCATGTTGAAAACGCCCGCTTTAAATTGCACTACGGCGACCTGACTGACAGCTCTAACCTGACCCGCATTATTCAGCAGGTTCAACCCGACGAGGTGTACAACCTGGGCGCACAAAGCCATGTGGCTGTGAGTTTCGAAAGCCCGGAGTACACCGCCGATGTCGATGCCATGGGCACATTGCGTTTGCTGGAAGCGATCCGCTTTTTGGGCCTTGAAAAGAAGACCCGTTTTTACCAGGCCAGTACTTCTGAACTGTACGGTTTGGTGCAAGAAATTCCGCAAAAGGAAACTACGCCCTTTTACCCACGCAGCCCGTATGCCGTAGCAAAAATGTACGCTTACTGGATTACGGTGAACTACCGCGAAAGCTACGGTATGTATGCCTGCAACGGCATTTTGTTTAACCACGAAAGCCCGCGCCGCGGCGAAACTTTTGTAACCCGAAAAATTACGCGAGGCATGAGCAATATTGCGGTGGGCCTGGAGCAATGCCTGTACATGGGCAATATGGACGCGCTGCGCGATTGGGGCCATGCGAAAGACTACGTTGAAATGCAATGGCTGATGCTGCAACAGGACACACCCGACGATTTTGTAATTGCCACCGGTGTGCAATACAGCGTGCGCCAGTTTATTGAAATGACGGCTGCTGAATTGGGTGTGAGCCTGCGCTGGGAAGGCAGTGGCGTGGATGAAAAAGGCATTGTGGTGAAAGTGCAAGGCGACAAGGCACCTGCCTTGAAAGAAGGCGATGTGGTGGTTCAGGTTGACCCGCGTTACTTCCGCCCTGCGGAAGTGGAAACCCTGTTGGGCGACCCCAGCAAGGCGAAAAACAAATTGGGCTGGACACCAAAAATTACCGTGCATGACATGGTGAAAGAAATGGTGGAAGTGGACTTGAACGCCGCACGCCAGCACGCCCTGCTGAAGCAACACGGTTACAGCGTTGCAGTAAGCCGCGAGTAAAGGCCGCCATTCATGTTGAACTTCAATTCAAAAATATATGTGGCAGGCCACCGGGGCATGGTGGGCAGCGCGATTGTGCGCCGCCTGAATGCTTTGGGTTACAGCAACATTGTGGTGCGTACCCATGCCGAGCTTGACCTGTGCAACCAGGCTGCGGTGAATGAATTTTTCGCAGCCGAGAAGCCCGACGCCGTAGTGCTGGCAGCCGCCAAAGTGGGCGGCATACATGCCAACAACACCTACCCGGCCGAATTTATTGTTCAGAACCTGATGATGGAATGCAATGTGGTGCATGCAGCACATGCCAACAACTGCCAGCATTTGTTGTTTCTGGGTTCAAGCTGTATTTACCCCAAGCTGGCCGAGCAACCCATGACAGAAACTGCCTTGTTGACAGGCACTTTGGAGTGCACCAACGAGCCCTATGCCGTAGCGAAAATTGCGGGCATTAAATTGTGTGAAAGTTACAACCGCCAATATGGTCGCAACTACCGCAGCGTAATGCCCACCAATTTGTATGGCGAGAACGACAACTTTCACCCCGAGAACAGCCATGTGATACCGGCGATGATGCGCCGCTTTCATGAAGCCAAATTGAGGGGTGATGCCGAGGTGGTGGTGTGGGGCACCGGCACACCGATGCGTGAATTTTTGTACGTAGACGACATGGCCGCAGCCAGTGTGCATGTGTTGTTGCTGGATGAACAAACCTACAAAGCGAATACACAGCCCATGCTGAGCCATATCAATGTAGGCACAGGCGTAGATTGCACCATTCGTGAACTGGCAGAGACCATGCAGCGCGTGGTGGGCTTTGAAGGCAAGTTGGTGTTTGATAGCACCAAGCCCGATGGCACGCCCCGCAAGCTGATGAATGTTGATCGTTTAAAAAGTTTGGGTTGGCAATACAGCATTGATCTGGAAGCCGGTTTGGCGAAAACCTACGCCTGGTTTTTAGAAAATGTAGAAGGCCTGAGAGAAGCCTGATGGTGTGGTGGAACCCGCAGCAGTGGGCTGAGGTGGTTGAGCGTACGCCTTTGGTATCGATGGACTTGATTGTGACCAATGCGCGCAGCGAGGTGTTGCTGGGGTGGCGAAACAACAAACCCGCGCAGCACTGTTGGTTTGTACCTGGCGGCGTGGTGCGCAAGGCTGAAACATTGCAGCAGGCTTTTGAGCGCTTGTTGTGGGTTGAACTGGGAGTGCAGGTGAAACTTGCCCGAACCGGTTTTTTTGCGGGTGTGTACGAGCACCATTACCCCGACAACTTTGCGGGTACTGAAGGTGTTGGCACGCACTATGTGGTGTTGGCGCACCGCTTGAATGCCGAACAACATTTGCCGGCTTTGAGTGCTTTGAACAGCCTGCCGCAAGACCAGCACAACAAATACGAATGGATGCCTGTGGCCGAGTTGTTGAGCAACCCGCAGGTGCATGAACACACGAAAGCATACTTTCAGGAATAGGTAGACCATGAGCAACAGCAAACGAGTGATCCCCGTAATTTTGTGCGGCGGCGCAGGTACTCGCCTGTGGCCACTTTCGCGCAAGAATTTTCCCAAGCCTTTCTTGAAGGTGGGTGCGGAAAGCCTGATTGCGCAAACCGTGCGCCGTGCGGCGGCGGTTGTAAAGGCCAGTTCGTCTGAAGATATTCTGCTGGTCAGCAATGAAAGCTACCAATTCCTGCTGCAAGACGAATGCATGCCTGTGCTGCAAAGCGAAGGCGGCAACATGGCCCTGCATCAGCTGTTGGAGCCACAGGGTCGAAACACAGCGCCTGCAATTGCCTTGGCTGCACAGTGGGCGCAAGCCCGTTACCCCGGTGAAAACCCGGTGCTGTTGGTGCTGCCTGCCGACCATTTGATTAACCCCGTGGCCGAGTTTGTGCGTGTAGCGCAACAAGCCGTGGCCGCCGCACGCAAGGGCTGGCTGACTTGTTTTGGCATTACGCCCAGCACGCCTGAAACTGGTTTTGGTTACATACAACAAGGTGCACCAGTGGATGAGCTAAATGGTGCATTTTCTGTGCAGCGTTTTGTTGAGAAGCCAAAGCTTGAACTGGCCATGGAATATTTGGCGAGCGGGCAGTACGTGTGGAATGGCGGCATGTTTGCGCTGCGCGCAAGCGACCTGTTGCAGGCGCTCGAGAACAACGAGCCCAGCGTGGCCAGCCAAGCGAATGTTGTTTGGGCCAGTGCCAAAGAAAGCAAAAATGCCAAGGCAAGCGGCAGCGTGTTTACCTTCAACAAAGATGAATTTGCGAAGTTGCCCGACATCAGCATTGACTATGCAGTGATGGAAAAGGCCAGCAACGTGGCGGTGGTGGCCGCCAGTTTTCAGTGGAGCGACATTGGAAGTTGGACAGCCTTGGCTGAACAATGCACGCCCGATACACAGGGCAACACGGTGCAGCAGGAAGGCGAAGGCCAACTGATTTCAATTGACAGCAACAACACCCACGTGCGCTTGGGCAACCGCGCGGTGGCCACTTTGGGTGTTGAAAACCTGTTGATTGTAGACACGCCCGACGCTTTGCTGGTGGCTGACAAAAGCCGCCACCAGGATGTGAAAAAAGTGGTTGAAACCCTGAAGGCGCAGGGTAGCGAGTTGGTGAATTTTCACCCTACCGTGCACCGCCCTTGGGGCACCTACACTGTGCTTGAAGATTCCGCAGGCTACAAAATCAAACGCATTGAAGTGAGGCCGGGTGCATCGCTTAGTTTGCAAATGCACCACCACCGAAGCGAACACTGGATCGTGGTCAGTGGTACTGCCGAGGTTACCAACGGTGAGAATGTGTTTTTGGTGCGCAAGAATGAGTCGACCTACATTCCCGCAGGAAACAAACACCGCTTGGTCAACCCGGGCGTGCTGAGCCTGGTGATGATTGAAGTACAAAGCGGCGACTACCTGGAAGAAGACGATATTGTGCGTTTTGATGATGTGTACGGGCGGGCTTGATTGACACAGTAGCTTAGCTAATTGCCTTCGCACTCATCAACTCACTCAAGGTACTTCGCAGTTGCACACCACTGAGCGGTTTGTGCAAAATCAGGAAGCCTGAGTTTCTGGCCTCCTGAATTCGGCTGGGGGCGGTGTCCCCAGTCAATATTACAGCGGGTACATTTCCAAGTTGTGCTTGTAATGATTGTATGGCTTGCACGCCAGTACTTTTGTTGCGCAGGCGGTAGTCGGCCACAATCGCGTCGGGCATTCGGCCACGGGCCATTAAAATGCGCAACGCAGTTTCCGCGTCTTCAGCTGCAATGGTTGAACATTGCCAACGGCTGAGCATTTCGGTGACGCTGGCGCGTACCAAATCGTCATCGTCAATCAACAACACAGTTTTACCAGTCAATGGGGTTTTTCCGCCTGCTTGCACGCGGCCGGGCTCATCCATCAAGTGGCTGGCATCGCCTTGGGGCACGGTCACGTAAAACATTGAACCTTTGCCCACCGTGGAATTCACGCCGATGTCGTGGTTCAACAATTTGCCCAAACTGTGCGCAATGTACAGGCCCAGCCCCAGGCCTTTGGCTTTGTCGCGCTCGGGGTTGCCCAGTTGATAGAACTCTTGAAACACGGTTTCCTGCGCGCTGGCGGGTATGCCAATGCCTGTGTCGTGCACTTCAATCCGGATTTGCCCAGCCTGTTTACGGCAACCAATCAGCACGCGCCCCTCGGGGGTGTACTTGATTGCATTTTCCACGTAATTGCGAACAATCAGTTCAAGCAAGGCGGGGTCAGTGTAGGCGCAAGCTTTGGTTTTGGCCACGCGAATATCAAGGCCTTTGTGTTGTGCCTGTGTAGCCATTTCATTGCAAATGCGTTTGAGCAGCGGGGCCAATTGAATGTGGCGTGGCTTGGCAGTAATGGCGGCTGCGTTAATTTTTGCAGAATCCAACAGGGCATTCAGCAAGTTGCGCAAGCCGTAGCCTGCCTCCTGAATTCGATCCAGCAAACCTTTGCTGGGGTGGTTGGCCAGGTCTTCGCCCAGTGCATCGACCAACAGTTCGATGGCTTGCACGGGTTGCCGAAGATCGTGGCTGGCTGCAGCCAAAAAGCGGGTTTTGGCCACACTGGCTTGCTCGGCCACTCGCTTTTGCAAGGTCAGCTCGCTAATCAGTTCTGCATTTTGAAAGCGCAGACGAATGGACTGGATCACCATGTTCTGCAAGTTACGGCCATAGTTGATGTTGATCAACACATACACGAAGGCAACGCTGCCCAAGACCCAAAGGTAGGGCGTGTTTTCCCAAAAACAGCGTGCAATAAAGGGCAGGGACGCGGGCAGCGCAAATGCGGCGTAAGCAGGTGTGTGGCAGGCATGAGAGGAAACTGCACCAGCCACCATGGCTGCCAGAAAAATGGCCAGCGTCATGAGCACCATGGGGTCGGTTGAAAAGAATACGACCCCCGCGAAGCCCCATAAAATACCCGATGCCGCGGTGAATTGAACCGCCACTTGTATCCAGTGTTGAGGATCAAAATGAGCACCCAGCTTGTTGAAATGCCGACGCACCCACCAGCGCAAACCAGTGAGCATGTACACCGCCAACAGCCACAGCAGCAGCGCGTTGCCCTGGCCTGTGTGCCAAAGCACAGCCACCAAGCCAGCCGAAGAAGCCATGACACCGTACAAAACAAAAGGCAAGTGCTCAAACAGAAGTTTGGTTTGCTCGCGCAGAATGGTGAGTTGGTGCGGGTCTTCGGCTTTCATAAATAGAGGAATGAGATAGAGCAATAAGTAGTTTGCACTAAGCATAAGTGGTGATGCGCTCGGCAGGCAATGTCTAAATGGGTGACCCCTGGTTTTCGTAACCCAAATTGGTGGTTCTCACCCTGGAAATTTTCCACGTACCTTGAGTGCCCAACTTAATTTCAGGCACTGGAGGTTTTTTTGCGTCAATCAATTTCACGCTTTGCGGTGTGTGTTGCACTGGTACTGACCGCAGCATGCGCCGGCAAAACACCCCTGCAGGTGGATGGCTTGGCCACCACCGGGAAGCAATACACCACCACCTTGAAGAAAGTGAACAGCTTTGCACTGGACCACACGCTTGAATTCACCGCCGACTTGTTGCCGAACTTGCCCCGCGACCATGCAACGTTGTTGGTGCACACGCAAGCCATGCAACAAAGGGCGGCCTTGCTGCAAACCACCAGCGAATACTTCGACACGCAGGCGCTTTATTTTGCCGAGCTAAGCGCACTGGCCAAAGGAGACACCAGCACCGGCACCACGCGGGCATTGCGAAAGCTGGTAGAGGCTTTGAACAAAGCGCCTGATGTGGGTGGTATACCCCGCGTAAGCAAAGAGGCGGTGGCTGGCCTGGCTGGGCATGTGGCCAGTTGGAAGCACAGTGCGCAAGTGCGCGAAGAATTGCAACGCAGCGCAGAGCCCGTGGCGCACGCCTTGTTGTTGAACCAGCACATTTTGCAAGAACAAATACAGTGGATTACCCAACGTGAGGAATTGGCCCGCCAGGTGGAATACCGCGAGAAAGTATTGAAGCCTTTTGTGGAGGATAAAAAGCTGGGCGAAACCTGGAAGAACGCCTGGATGAAACACACGAAGCAGGTGCCCACCATTGAACTGTTGGAGCAGGCCAAAGCAGCCAGCATCGACATGCAACAGGCCTGGGTGAACGTGCTGCGCGGCGAAGGCAGTTTCGAGCACTTGCAGGGCGTTTTTGATCAACTCAATTCCAACATTCAGACAGCTAATAAACGTGAGCCCAATACCCATGATCCCAAGTGATTTTGAAGCCTTGCAAAACGATGTGCATGCCGTGTTTTCGGCCTTGTATTTGATTGATGTAGAACTGTTAAGCGCCGAGGAACGCAAACAGCACCAACAGGTTTTGGCGGCTGCTTACCTTGCCTTTGTGAATGCAGAGAATGCCCGCTATACAGCTTTGAGCGTCAAGGCGAAAAGCGAACTTGGCGTATTGGCTGGCCATGTAAAAACCATGCGTATGCAGTTGGCTGAACTGGAAGCCCCGAGCGAACAACTGGGCCTGTTGGGCAAAGGCCTGGATGCCTTGGCGCGGTTGTCGAAGCTGTTGTAGGTGCAAAGCGGTTTTCCTTGTCTACTTCACATAAGATATGAAACATGCAAGGTTAACCAAGGTGAAAACATGAACCGCAAAGGCATTGTGTTGGCCGGTGGGCAAGCCACCCGCCTGTACCCGGCCACTGCCGCTGTGAGCAAACAGCTGCTGCCCGTTTACGACAAACCCATGATTTACTACCCCCTGAGCACCCTGATGTTGGCAGGTGTACGGGAGGTGCTGGTGATTTCAACCCCGCACGACACTCCGCGATTTGAGCAATTGCTGGGCGACGGCAGCCGTTGGGGCATGCGCATTGATTACGCGGTGCAGGCCACACCCGGCGGTGTTGCGCAATCGCTGATTGTGGCAGAACCCTTTTTGCAGGGCGCACCCTGTGCATTGGTGTTGGGCGACAACCTGTTTTATGGCCAAAACCTGGTTCGCCAAATGCAGTATGCCTACGGGCAAAAACAGGGTGCTACTGTGTTTGCCTATTCCGTGGCCAACCCGCAAGCTTATGGCGTACTTGAACTGAACGCCGAGGGCACAGTAATTGGTGTGGAAGAAAAACCTGCACAGCCCAAAAGCAAGCAGGCGGTAACAGGCTTGTACTTTTTTGATGGCCAGGCCGCTGGCATAGCCAAAGGTTTAACACCTTCAGCCCGTGGCGAGCTTGAAATTACCGACGTTATTCGAACCTACTTGACCATGGGGCAGCTTGAAGTACAACACATGGGGCGCGGGCAGGCTTGGCTGGATACCGGTACCGCAGACAGTTTGCTGGATGCAGCCAACTTCATTCAAACCATTGAGCGCCGGCAGGGCTTGAAGGTAAGTTGCCCTGAAGAAATTGCGTGGCGCAACCAGTGGATTACTTCGGCACAGTTGGCCGCGCTGGCCAAGCCGCTGCGCAACAGCGGTTACGGCGATTACTTGCTGGGCTTGCTGGGGGCGGGGCAGTGAACATGCAATGCAATCCAACTCCCCTGCAAGGTTTGTTGTTACTTACACCCACCGTTTACACCGACGCACGCGGCCACTTTTTTGAAAGCTTCAATGCGAAAACGTTCAAGCAGGTGGCAGGCATTCAGCCCGAGTTTGTGCAAACCAATGAATCGCTTTCAAAGCGCGGGGTGTTGCGCGGCCTGCACTGGCAAACTGCCCCCAAGGCACAGGGCAAATTGGTACGTGTGGTGCACGGTGCAGTGTTTGATGTGGCCGTGGACCTGCGCGAAAATTCGGAAACATTTGGCCAGTGGTATGGCTGTGAGCTAAGCGATACCAACCATGTGCAGTTGTGGATACCGCCTGGTTTTGCGCACGGTTTTTTAACGCTGACCGACACGGCAATTACCAGTTACCAGGTGACCGAACACCACAGCCCCGAATACGAGCATTGCATGGCCTGGAACGACCCGGTGTTGAATATTGAGTGGCCATTGAGGCGGGCCGGTGTGGCAACGCCAACCCTGTCGCCGAAGGACGAACAGGGTGTGGCGTTTACAAGTTTGGGTTAATTACAAATCGACGCTGACGATTGCCTTGATGGTTCGGGGTGTACCCACACCAATCAAATCATTGCCCGCTGTGCTGTAGTAGTTTTTGTTGGTGGGGTTGTCGACCACCAACTGGAACTGTGTAGGTGTACTGCCAATGACAGTGGAATAACGTGCGCCCAGCGAGGCCACGGTGTAGCCGCCAATAAACGCCTGGTTTTGGTCGTTCACGGCACGCTCGCCGGTGTAGTACAAACCACCGCTAAAGCTTAAGCCCGGCACGCTGATCAAACGGTATTCCGCAAACAGGCTGGCTGTTTTTTCGGCGGTGTTTTCAGGCACACGCCCCACAGTGGCTGGGTTGCCATCGTTTTGCAATTCGGCGTCCATCAGCAAAGCCGAGGCAGCCAGTGAAAGTTGCTTGTTCAATTCGCCAGTCCATGCCATTTCGAACCCGCTGTAATTTGCTTTGCCGTTCAGGCCAAATACGCCGTTGCTTGGGTCTTCAAAGGTAGAGGCACGCTCAATGTCGAAATAGGCAATTTGTGCCAGGCTGTTCTGGCCTACATTGAACTTGGCACCCACTTCAACTTGTTCCGATTCTGCGGGGTCGAGCAACTGAAATGCATTGGTGGATGTTGCCGGTGCCTGGCCCGATTCTTCAAGGCCTTCCACATAGCTGGCATACAACGACACATCCTGGCGAGGTTTGTAAACCACCGCTGCCGAAGGTGTGGTTTCTTGTGCGTTGTACAGGCGAACCGTCCGTGTTCCGTCGGCTGCCACGCGCAGGTCTTCGGTGCGGTAGTCGCCACGGCGAAGGCCTGCCAACACTTGCCACTGTTCATTCAATTGCATGCGGTCGAATACATACAAGCCTTGATCATCGATGGTGACCGCAGAATAGGCGCCTGTGAAGGTGACGTTCTGTGGCGCAATTTCACGGGGGTTGTACAGGTTTTGGTTGAACAGGCTTTGTGTGCCAGTTACGCCCGGTGTGTTGCTGGCGCGGGTGTTGGTGGTGTAGCCAAACGACAGGTTGTGTGTAATGGGCCCGGTAACCACTTCACCGTAAATTTCACCCCGGTAATTGGTGTTGTCGAATTGCTGGTCGCGGCTGTAAAAAATTTGCAGCTGCCCCTCGCCGGTGTTCAGGTCGTAATCTTGAAAACGCGAGAACGCTCGATCGCGCGTGGTTTCAGCGTAGCCAGCTTCAAACAACACGCCCCAGGAATCGCTCAATACATAGTCCACGCGGGCCAGGTAATTTTGTGCGTTGGCATCGTATTGCTGCCATTCGCCAGCCAGGTTGGTTTTGTTGTCGGGCACAGGGGGCAGGGTTACCCTGCCATTGACCGCAGGCAGCAATCGAATGGCCGCTTGTTCGCTGACTGATTTCTCGTAGTGTTCTACATCGAAGCGAAAGCTCAATCGGTCGGTGATCTTCCAGTCGTAGGCAATGCTGGCCAGTTCACGTTCGCCACTGTAGTTGTTCACGCCAATGTCTTCTGAGCCTTTCACCAAATTAACCCGCAGGCCCTGGCTGTTGTTCTCGCCAAACTTGCGGCCCCAGTCCAGGTGGGTGGTGGCACCGCCATGTTCATTCACACTTTGGCTCAGGCTGAGCACGGGTTTGTTGCCCGCACGCTTGGTGACCAGGTTCACGACGCCCGAGGGTGGAATAAAACCGTAGTACAGGGAAGACGCACCCTTCAGCACTTCCACTTGCTGTTTGTTTTCAAGGGGTACGTCGACCAGGTTGATAATGGGCAGCGAACCATTGAGGCGGTAGTTGCCCCGGTTTTCAACCAGAATGCCGCGAATGGCAATGTTGTCGTAGGTAGAGCCATTCAGTTGCGAACGGGTAACGCCAGCGGTGTTGCGTAGCGCACCGAACAGGGTGTTGGCCGATTGCGCATCCAGTACTTCGCGAGTAACCGAGTTAACCGTGAGCGGCACATCAATAGGTGCTGTGTCGCGGAAGGTGCCCACCTGCACGGCGTTACTGGAGTAGCTGCCTTGTTCGCGGGCTTGAACCTCAACTTCTTCGAGCTGATTGTTGGTGGTTTGGGCGATGGCCAAAGCTGGCAGGCCCAGGCCAAGCATGGCCAGTGCAACAGGTTTGAGTTTCATGATGATTGCTGTGGTGGATTTGGAATTTTTATGAAGATAGGATACTAAACGATAATGACTCGCATTTCTAATATCAATTATCAAAACTGTTGTTTATCGTGCGCTTTGAAGGGTTTAGAATGCGGCCTGTGCCTTATTTTGAAGAATGCAACACCATGGCCCAGTGGTATGTGATGTACACCAAGCCCCGCCAGGAAACCGTGGCGCTGGAAAACCTGCAACGCCAGAACTACAGTGTATTTTTTCCGCAAGCCCGTGTGCAAAAGCGCAAGGCGGGGCAGGGCACTGTGCAGGTGGTTGAACCCCTGTTTCCCCGCTACATGTTTATTCACCTGGAGGTGGGTGTGAGCGACTTTTCAAAGCTGCGCTCAACCAAAGGCTGCGTCGATTTGGTGAAGTTTGGCGGCAAGCCTTCAGTGGTGCCAATTGAATTGATCGAGTTGATTCAACACCAGGTCGACTCTGATTCCGTAATCGATTTGCTCAAACTGAATGAGTTGGAGGTAGGCGGCGAAGTGCGTGTGGCCGAAGGCCCATTCGAAGGCATGATGGGCAAAATTGCGGCCCGGAAAAGTGATCAACGCGTGATTGTGCTTCTTAATGTGCTGGGTGCCGAACGCAGCGTGGAACTGGCCCGTAGTCAGCTGGACAAGGCTTGAATTTCACCGAGCACCGACTTCAGTTTGTTCAGGAAATACTCGGGTTCAACTGGCTTTAACATCCAGCCTTGAACACCAAATGTTTTTGCCTCGGCGACCAGGCCTTTGTCTGACAACGCGCTCATGACAATGATTGGTGTGTGCTTGGCCACGTGCCGTACGCGTTTGCAAAATTCCAGACCGCTGATGCCCGGCATGTTGATGTCTGTCACGATCAGGTCGGGCGTGCCATGATCAACAATGTATTGCAACCCTTCTTCCGCGCTGGATGCGGTTTGGGCTTCAAAACCGGCCTGGCGGATTACCTCGGCGTAAATGCTGCGAATGGAGCGTGCGTCGTCAAGCAACAAGACTGTTTTCATACTGATTTTCCATTCCGCTGAGGTAGCCACAACGGAATGTTAAATCAGTATCAAATGTAAAAGACAACTTTTAACCAAAGTTAACCATGGCTTACGCTGTGCTTACTTCGGGCGGTTCCAGTCGTTGATGCAACCCACCTGCACAGTGTTGCGTGTCACTGGGCCTGTTTGAGTCAGGGTGCGGTTTTCACCGGGCATGATGTACAGTTCGGTCAGCTGTGCGCCCACGAGCACGCGACAACGCTTGGGGTGCTCTTTATGCTGGTTTTCAATGTAAATCACGGTTTCTTCGCAGGACTGAGTCACGTTGGCCTTGGTGGTGCCGTCGGACAAATCCTGTTGCTGCTTGCCTTCGATATTGCAGAGGGTGGCTGAAGTGCTGCTGTTCTCGGCAGGCTTTTCGTTGTTGGGCAGTGGTGCTACAGCGACGCACGCTGCAGCAAGTGAAGAGGCCGCGGCGATGAAGCCCAGGCGTGTGATGAGTTTCCCATTGATAGTCATGTTCTGTCCCTAATAAATTAAAAAGCTGGCTGATGCCTGTGATAATTGAAATACTGCCCTGACGTGCACAATTGCTATTGTGACTTATTGTGTATTTTTTTAGTTCAGGTTTTATTCTAAGCAATTTACTGATCGATCATGACTTTACTTGTTACGGGTTCCGCAGGTTTTATTGGCTCGTGTTATGTGCGCCAACATTTTGAGCACAGCGCCGAGCCTGTGGTTAGCCTGGATGCCTTAACTTATGCAGGCCACCTGAGTACGCTGGGCCCAGTGTTGAAGCGACCGCAGCACACTTTCGTACATGCCTCGATTGGCGATGTGAATGCCGTTCGCACTATTTTTGAGAAGCACAAACCCCGCGCTGTGTTGAACTTCGCGGCGGAAAGCCATGTGGACAGGTCCATTCTTGGACCCGGTGAATTTATTGAAACCAATGTGGTGGGCACTTACCGTTTACTGGAATGCGCACGCGAATACTGGAATGGTTTGCAAGGTGAGGCCAAGGCGGGTTTTCGGTTTTTGCATGTGAGCACCGACGAGGTATACGGCACGCTAAAACCAGAAGATGCGCCATTTTCAGAAATCAAGCGATACGAACCCAACAGCCCTTACTCGGCCAGCAAAGCAGCCAGCGACCACCTTGTGCGAGCCTGGCACCATACCTATGGCTTGCCGGTGCTAACCACCAATTGCAGCAACAATTATGGACCTTACCATTTTCCGGAAAAGCTGATCCCGTTGTGCATCATGAATGCCTTGAAAGGAAAACAGCTGCCTGTGTATGGCGATGGGCAGCAAATTCGTGACTGGCTTTTTGTGGAAGACCACACCCGCGGCATACGCACCGTGCTTGAAAACGGCGTGCTGGGCGAAACCTACAACATTGGTGGCTGGAATGAAAAGGCCAACCTCGACGTGGTGAAATTGATTTGCGCATTGCTGGATGAACTGCAACCCCGTGCAGATAGTATTTCGTATTCAACGCAAATTGCGTTTGTAACCGATCGCCCTGGGCATGATCGCCGATACGCAATCGATGCACGAAAAATTGAACGCGAGTTGGGGTGGACGCCGGTTGAAACTTTCGAGACTGGCATTCGAAAAACTGTGCAGTGGTATTTGGCAAACCAGGCTTGGGTTGCAGAAGTGACTGCTGAGCGGTGATTGGTGAGCTGAACTTGAAGGTTCGCTGCTTCGGTTTATTGCCAACTCGGCGTGGGTTGTTTGTGTCGCACTGGACCGGTGACTTGGGAGCTAAACTTGAATGGTCACCGCTGCCCGAAAACTTGGCATTTCGGCTTGTCGGCTTGAGCCTGCACTAAGCCAAGCCCTCCAAAAGTAACGGTCGGGTCTTGGCTTTCGCGCCCGGGCGCGATCGTTAGTCCCGGCGCGCCAAGCCGGCAAGTTTTCTGACTGGTCATCGTGCGACCCATTGCAAGCTCAGCTCCGAGTCACCGCTGGCGCAACGCCCAATCGGCGGCGGTGTTTCGATCGCCTCGCCTTCAAGAAAACCTGCCCTTGCGTGCCGAGCAGGGCCGGTGTTGCCCAGCATGGGCGGCAGAGAACGGACCCGACCCGCAGTTTAGGAGGGTCGTTCTCAGGCATCGCAAGGCTCAGCAAGGGGGCAAGAGGTTTTCTGGCGAGAGATCGAAACCCAAGCCGATTGGGCAGTTAAAGACTGGCGCGTTATCGGAACCCAAGCCGATTGGGCTGTACAAACCAACGCGGTGATTATTCGCACCAGCGCGCTTCAGTTAAACTATCGCAACAGCTTTCAGGAGAACTTCGTTTTGGGAATTCGCGTACTCGTGCTTGGCGCACAAGGCCAGCTGGGCCACACCATCGGTCAACATGCCAAGCCCGCCTTGATGGAAACCATGGACGCGTGCATCAGCTACGGTCGCGACAAAGCCGACCTGTCCAAACCCGACTCCCTGATCAATGCACTGAAAGACGTACGCCCCGACGTAGTCATCAACGCAGCTGCCTATACCAACGTAGAAAAAGCAGAAACCGAAACTGAACTTGCACACGCCATCAATGCAAAAGCGGTGGGCATTTTGGCAGAGCAATGCAAAAAGCAGGGCGTGGCGCTGGTGCATTACAGCACTGACTATGTATTCGATGGAAAAGCCAACCAGCCCTACACAGAAACCGATACCACCAACCCACTCAGCGCGTATGGAAAATCGAAACTGGAAGGCGAAAAATACCTGAAAGAAGTGGGTGGAAATTGGGTGGTGTTTCGCACGGGTTGGGTGTACGGTCAGCGTGGCAATAACTTTTGCCGAACCATGATCAAGCTGGCGCAAGAGCGAGACACACTGAAGGTGGTTGACGACCAAACTGGTGCGCCAACACCCGCAAACTGGTTGGCTGAATTGGGGTTGACCGTGGCAGGTGTTGTGGCCATGCACCGCTACAAAACCATGGGCAAGTTGGCGCCCACTTTTCTGCCCGACTTTCCCTCTGAAATTCCCAGCGGCGAAATTTTTCACGCCAGTGCGGCAGGGGTAACAAGCTGGTTTGACTATGCTTGTTTGGCCATTGAAAACGCGCACAAACAAGGCATTGTTCAGCGCATGCCCAACATTGAACGCGTAAAAACTGCCGACATGAATTTTGCGGCACAACGCCCGGCTTACTCGGTGTTGAACAACACAAAGTTAATGAACACCTTCCGCGTAAACCCACCGGAGTGGACGAAAGGTGTGCGCAACTTCGTGCTCAATTACTGAGCGAAGATTGTTGAATCAATGAATGCGCAGCACCGTGCTTTTCACGGAAGCCCAAGCGCCCACCATCACCAACACCACCCACACCAGAATCAGCCCCAGCGCGGTAATGCCGCTGGGCTGCTCGAAGCGAAAGTCGCGATCAAATTCACGAATGAATGTACCAGCGGCATCATCGGCCAGGCCCATGGCACCGCTGACCACGGCATAAGCCAAACCAAACGCCACCAGCGCCAGGCTGACTGACCACCACAGGGTAGGGCGGCCCACTTCGGTGTCGGTGGCCCCCAGCGATTTCAACACATGCACTTCAGCCTGGTTGCGAATCAGCTGCAAACGCACGGTATTGAAGGTCACCACCAAGACCATGCCTGCAATCAACACAGCCAGTGCCATGGCAATAATTTGTGTGCCGTTCAATACCGATTGAAGGCGGCGAACCCATTGCGCGTCGTACTGTACATGTTCAACACCCGTGAAGTTTTGCCACTGTGTAATTTTATTTTCGATGGCTTGGGTGTCGGTGGTGGCGTCCACTTCAAGCACCACCACCACGGTGTAGGGCAGTGGGTTTTCAGGCAAGGCTTGCGCCAAATCGGGTGTTTGGCTTTGCGTGCGCAAACGTTCCATGGCCTGCTCGGGCGTTACGATATTCACGCTGTCCAAATCGAAATCGCGCTTCAATTGTGCGGCTGCACTTTTCACGGAATCCAGTGTGGCATCGGGTTTGAAGTACAGGCTGATTTCAGGGTCGCCTACCCAACGGTCCATGCTGGGCACAATGGCGCTTAGCCCCTGTGCAATCGTCCAGGGCATGGCCAGTGCAATCGCCAGTACAAGGGCGTTGAACAGGTGGCCCAGTGGCTCATCAAGCCAAAGCTTTAAGCCGGCGGAAATTGAAAACCACTGCAAACGTAACCAACGCATGTGTTGTCTCTTAAAAGTGGATCAAGCCCCGTAGGCCTTGTTCAGAAAGTCTTTGGAAAAAGTTTGCACGCCTGCCTCGCGGCCACCGTTGTGCGACAAATCGGCGGGTGCGGGCAGTACCGCGCCTTCGCCCAGTTTCAGGCGATGCGTAACACGGTTAAAGCGGTGTGCCTCGTGGGTGGCCACAATAATGGTGACACCTGCGCGGTTGAATTCTTCCAGCAAACCCACCACGCGCGCGGCCGATTCATCGTCCAGTTGGGCGGTGGGTTCGTCGGCCAGTACTAGAGCTGGGCGATTAACAACGGCGCGTGCAATTTGCAAACGCAATTGTTGCCCTCCAGACAATTCACTGGGCAGCATGCGGTCGGTGTGGCTTAAGCCCACGCGGGCCAGCGCGGCCTTCACGCGGCTTTGAATATCGCTTTCACTAAGCCCAACCACGCGCAGGGGCAAAGCCACGTTGTCGAAGCAACTGCGGTTGTGCAGCAGTTCAACATCCATGCCGGTGTAGCCCACATTGCGGCGGTAGTGTGCGCGTTCGCGGCGGTTTAAGCGTGCTATGGAGCTTTTGCCCACCAGAATGTCGCCACTGCTGGGTTGCTCAAACGTGGCCAGCAGGCGAAGTATCGAACTTTTGCCCGCGCCAGAATGGCCTTCAAGCAAAGTGAACGAGCCTTTGGGCAACTGAAAATTCACGCCCTTCAAGGCGGCGTGGGTGCCGTACTTCAAGGTGACGTTTTTGAATTGGATCATGCGGTTTGGTTTCCGTCAGTGTCAATGCCAACCAAGGCGTTGGCAAATTCGCGGGGGCTGAAAGGGCGCAGGTCGCCCATTTTTTCTCCCACGCCAATAAAGGCCACGGGCACGCGGGTGCTCATGCTCATGGCAGCCAGAATACCGCCTTTGGCAGTGCCGTCCAGCTTGGTCACCACCAGTGCCGTCAGTGTAAGTGCATCATTGAAAGCCTTGATTTGCTGCAGAGCGTTTTGACCGTTGGTGGCATCGACCACCAACACAATTTCATGCGGTGCATCCATCTTGGCTTTGCCCAGCACCTTCTTCACCTTCTTCAGTTCTTCCATCAGGTGAATTTGCGTGGGCAGGCGGCCTGCGGTGTCTACGATCACAATGTGACTGTTGCGGGAAATGCCCGACTGTACCGAATCAAATGCCACGGCAGCAGGGTCGCCACCCTGTGCGGAAATGACATCAACGCTGCTGCGGTTGGCCCACACATCCAGCTGCTCGCGCGCCGCTGCACGAAAGGTGTCGCCAGCGGCCAACAGAACGGAATAACCAATTTCAGCGTAGTGGTTGGCCAGTTTGCCAATGCTGGTGGTTTTGCCGGCGCCGTTGACACCCACCACCATCATGACCAAGGGGCGGGCACGGTCCACGCCCATGCTGGTTTCCAGGGGGCGCAGCAAATCGAACACTGAATCGCGCAGCACCAGGCGCACGTCTTCGGGCCGGGTGAGGCCTTTCTGGTACACCGTGTCGCGCACCTTCTGCATCAGCAGTTCAGTGGCGGGCAAGCCGCAATCGGCCAGCAGCAGGCGTTCTTCCATTTCTTCGAAAAAGGCTTCATCGACCTTTTCGCCGGTGAACATGGAGGTAAGGCCGGAACGGGTTTTGGTCAAACCCGATTTCAAACGACCAAGCCAGTCCTGTCTCTGCCCAGGAATCTGCATGTAAAACTCCAATTGAGGAAACTAAGCGGTGCGAACA